>Ga0224558_1002112_pt1 | contig 18959 bp, 12 predicted proteins | sample 714S32024metaG_FD_180682 | JGI IMG/M metagenome (GOLD analysis project Ga0224558, IMG submission 180682) | Peat soil microbial communities from Stordalen Mire, Sweden - 717 S3 20-24 | ecosystem: Environmental > Terrestrial > Soil > Wetlands > Peat | place: Sweden: Norrbotten County, Stordalen...
TGAAGGGATGGCCGTGCCGCTCGGCGTCCTTGACGGGCTCGATGCCGTGCGGCTCCACTTCCAGAACCTGATCTTTATACAGATGCTCTTCAGACATTTTGGTCCCCCTTTTTTAAACATCATTCGATAAAAAGTCCCCTTCTCCAAGGGAAGGGATGATTCCATTCCTAGAAAACTGGATCCCATGACATACGAAATAATGTAAAAGATCTTTGATAACCGAAGGCAATGGTCGATGAAGCTGCAAGCCGCGATATCCCCAACATCACCTTCTCCCTTCTCTTGTTCCGCACCAGCGGTCAGGATCTCTACCGGGGTATTATAGTTCTCTGGAAATCCTCAGATTCCTGCCCGAAAAAAGCATAATTATTCGGGCATCCAGATGGCTTGGTCCCCATCAGGCAACCAATACGGGCATCCGGCATGCCTCATGAACCCAACCAGTGTACAATCGATTTTTGCTAAGTTTTTCTCACGGACTAATCCGCTCCTCCGCATCCAGACTAACGCCCGGCCTTGTACTCCGCATTCCGTTCCTCCGCATCCAGACCTTCGGTCCTCCACATCCAGGCCTACGGCCTGGCCTGAAAGAATGCGGAGTACATGGCCTGAAAGAATGCGGAGAGCTGGGCTGAGCGAAGCTCGGATGCGGAGTACCTGAAGCTAGGAACTCTGTTGATGGCGCTCCTATGGGTTATCCCCGGGTAAGGGCATAGCACTTTTCCGCAGTTCCCTGGCTGCCATCTCCATCACCGCTGTCTCGTTCACTCCTGTCAGCCGGCCATCCTGAAATACGATCCTGCCGTTGATCACGGTGACATCCACTGGACGATAATAGCCGACAGTGGCCAGGAAGGCCGCCGGATTCTGCAGCGTCCCCACCAGTTCCAGCTTGTTGGTATCGATCATGAACAGATCGGCCGCCTTGTCCACTGCGATAGAGCCGATATCATTCCGGCCAAGCAGTTTGGCGCCGCCAACGGTAGCCACTTTTAAAATATCATATCCCGTAGGCGCCATGTCGCTGGAGAATAGCCGGTGCAACAGGTAGGCCACCCGGAGATCGGCCAGCAAGTTGGAGGCGTCGTTGCTTGCGTTGCCGTCCACGGCCAGCCCGACCGGGACTTTCTTGGCCAGCATCTGCGGCACCTTGGCCACCCCCGAGGCAAGCTTCATATTGGAAACAGGACAATGGGCCACCCCGGCTTGAGCCTGGCTCAAAATATCGATCTCGCCGTCAGTGAGGTGGATGCCATGGGCGAACCAGACATCGTCCTGCACCCAGCCGCAGTCCTCGGCCCAGGCCAGGGGTCTCTTGCCGTAGGTCTCCAGGCAGTATCTCTCTTCATCCAGGGTTTCCGCCAGGTGGGTGTGCAGCCTGACCTTTTATCCCTGGCCAGCCTGGCCGATTCGATCATCGCCGTGGAATCCACCGAAAAGGGGGAGCAGGGCGCCAGGGCCACCTGCCTCATGGAATATTTGCCGGAGTCGTGAAATTTCTCAACCACACGCAGGCTGTCCTCCAAAAACTCATCCAGGCTCTCCACCAATTCGGCGGGAGGGAGGCCGCCCTCCTTTTTTCCTCTCGTGAAACAGCCTCGTCCCGCATGGAAACGAAGCCCTAGCGCTTCGGCAGCCTCAAATTGGCGATCGATGATGTTTCGGCCGCTGCCCCGAGGAAAGGCAAAGTGCTGGTCAAACAGGGTGGTGCCGCCGTACTTGATAAATTCCGCCATCGCCACCATGGAGCTGTAGTAGATGTAATCAGGGTTGATATTCTTCCAGGGGCTGTAAAGGAACAGCAGCCAGTCAAAGAGTTCGGTCGACTGAATCTCCGGAAGATTGCGGGTAAAGGACTGCAGCAGATGGTGGTGGGTATTGACCAGGCCGGGGTAGATAAACATATGGCGGGCATCGATGGTCAGCGCATCGCCGCCAGCAAGATGATCGCCGATCTCCACTATGGCGGGCCCATCTATCAAGATGCTCTGCCCGGTCAAGATCCGGTCATCGGCATCACAGGTGACAATTGCCCTGGCGTTTTTGATCAACAACTTCGACATCGATGGCCTCCTTAATCCGTGCGCTGAGCATCTGGGGATCGATATTTAGATAGTACATCCTTTAATTGATTTTATTCGACACAAACCGACATTCGTCCTCTTCTGAGTGCCCATTTCAGTCCGGCCATATCCGCGCGGCCGTTTTTCAACCCACCGGCGCCCTGCCAGTGTTTTCAGGGCGGAGACCTATAAAAAAGCCCGCGTCTGGGTAATGTTAATTTGACATAGATAAAGGTTTTTTACTCCTTGAATCGAATGATCTCTAAGTTTCGGAGGGGACAGGGAAAACAGTTGAAAGGCCGGCTGAACTACTGGCTGCCTGAAACCCGCTCCTGCAAAATGAATAAACCAAACCACATGCTTACTGCATGCTCAAGGGGGAAATGTCATGAAAGAAAAGATTTTGGAAAGTTTGCGCGATGCCATTGTGGATTGTGACGTCGATCAGGCTGTTAAAGTAGCCCGCCAGGCATTGGCTGCAGGCATTCCGGCCCTGGAGGCCATTCAACAGGGAGCCGGCAAGGGGTTGGATGTGATTGGCGCCAGGTTCAGCGCCGGAGAGGCCTACCTGCCCGAGCTGATCCTCGCCGGTGATGCCATGAAAGCCGTGCTTGACGAGCTTGGCAAAGCGCTGGCAGAGGAAAACAGGGGCCTGAGCGCCGCCCTCGGGAAAGTGGTAATCGGCACGGTGTCCGGAGACATCCACGATATCGGCAAGAACATCGTCGCCGCCCTGCTGGCCGTAAGCGGATTCGAGGTATACGACATCGGCATTGACGTGGAACCCAAGGCCTTTGTAAAAAAGGCGGAGGAACTCGGCGCCAACATCATCGGCGCATCGACCCTGTTAACCACTTCGATGCCCTACCAGCAGGATGTGGTTCAGTATCTGGCGGATTCCGGCCTGAGAAGCAAGTACTATTATGTCGTTGGCGGTGGTCCGGTCACGGCCGGGTGGGCAAGGAAGATCAAGGCTGACGGCCACGGCTACACGGCAGCCGACGCCGTCGAAGTATGCAAGAGGCTCGTCAAATCCGGTCAGACGCCAGGCACGTTCGAACCGGTCATTATCGAATACCATCAAGGTTAGGAGGCGTTATCATGTCGTTGCGCACAGAAAAGATCCTCAGAAGCCTGGATCGCGCCTATACCGGGCCCGTCTGCTCCGTCAAGGACTGGGACACCAGGGTGATCCCAAACACTATCATGGCCAAGCTGAAGCAATACGGCCTGGAAAAAACCTGCGATACGGAAAATCCGATCAACTGCGATGATGAACTGGCGGATCAGTTCTACAAGGCCGGCTATGAATTGGCGCTGGAGATCGGCATGCTCAATGTGGATACCGAAAGAATTATCAAGATCGAAGAGGATGAACTGCTGGATACCCTGCGCCACAAGCCCGCAGAAATAACACTGGGCAGCGGGGCGGACTCGGTGGTGCTGAAAGCCAGGAAGCCCGAGGATCCCGCTTTTCCGTTGCTGGCGGCATCCTTGGGCATCGTCGTCTCAGAAGAATTGTACGTCCCGATCGTCGAAGGAATAGTCAAATACAGGGAGCTGGTCGATGTGCTGCACGGCCCGTCCATAGCCACGGTCTATGGCAGGCAGATCCGCTCCGGCACTCCCTACGAGACCCTGATGGGCCGTTATGAAATCGAGCTGCGACGCGAGGCTCTCTGGCGTGCCGGACGCCCGGGAATGGCCAACACCGGAGTGGCCGGGGCCGTTACCCAGTACGGACACCTGGGGGGCGCCGCCTCCATCAGCGGGCCGGGCAACGTGACCATGGCCCTCTGCCCGGTAGAGCTAAAAACAAACTTCTCCGTATTTCACCGGATCATGATGGCTATCAACTACGACATGCGCATTCGCGCCGGCGGATTCTCCTATATCGGCGGGTATGCCGGGCCCCCGGAGGGGGCGGCCCTGGCCAATGTGGCCGTAGATCTGCTGATCGCCACCATCCTGGACAGCGACTATACCAGTTCCTATGTCTATGATATCCACTTGCTGGGCAACTGTGGCCGCAAGGCCCTCTGGGCCAACAGCGTGGCCATTCAGGCCGTCAGCCGGAACACCCGCCTGATCCGGAACAAGATCGTGAACGAAACCGGTGGTCCATGCACGGATATGTTCATGTATGAGGCGGCAGTCGGCCTGATGAATCACTGCGTATCCGGCGCATCCAAAACCACTCAGCCTCGTTCGGCCGGAGGCAAGTTTACCGACTATCTCACCCCCATGGAATGCTGGTGGTGTGGTGAGGTATTCAAATCCTGCGCCGGGATGACCCGCCAGCAGGCGAACGAGATTGCCAAGCAGGTGCTGCCGAAATACGAAGAGCAGTTGAAGAACCCGCCGAAAGGCAAGAGCGTCCAGGAATGCTTCGACCTGAAAGAGATGCGGCCGTCTCCGGAGTACCAGAAGCTGTACCTGGACGTCAGGAAGGAATTGATGGGCCTGGGCATGCCCTTGGATAAGATTTACAACAATGTCGCTCTGCCCCGGTAAGGGCCGCTAACGGTGTAAAGCGGCATAGACATCCTCCGCGGTCGCCGGCAGCCGGGTGATCCTGACCCCTACGGCGTCATGGATGGCATTGATCACCGCCGGCGTCATGGCCGAGCTCAAGGCTTCGGCAATTCCCTTGGCGCCGAAAGGCCCGGTCGCTTCCGGCTCTTCGACCGGCAGCACGGTGATGGCAGGGCAGTCCGGGGCAGTGGGAATCAGGTAGGTATCATAATCATTGGTCAGCATCCGGCCATTCTTGATGATTCCCTTTTCCATCAGCGCATAGCCCATGCCCATTACCGTTCCCCCCTCTGCCTGCCCCTCCAGCCCTTGAATGTTGATTATCCTGCCGGCATCGGGAACGCAGACGGTCTCCAGCACATCCACACGGCCGGTCCTGGTATCCACTTCCACCATGGCGATCTGCACTGTCGATCCGAACAGCAGGCTGGGTATACCAACCAGCCCCTCCACGCCCCGGTCTGCCGTGGGCATGTCGAAGCGGCTGGAGGCGCTGATCTCCGATCCCTGTTGCTTGGCCAGCCCGGCCAGCTCCGGAACAGAGATCCGTCTCTCGCCGTGGCAGACCTGGTCAGCCCCCCAGCGCACATCGTCCGCGGCCAACCCCCATAACCCCGCCGCCAATCGCTGCAGTTGCCGCTTGATCTCCCCGGCCGCCAGCAGGATGGCATTGCCGGCAGCATATATGGTGCGTGATGCCGCCGCCACGCCAGAGTCCGGCGTGCAGGACGAATCCCCCTGGACAATGCGCACCCTGCTGATGGGACAGCCCAAAGCCTCAGCCGCCATCTGGGCAAAGGCAATATGATTGCCCTGGCCTATTTCCGGGCATCCGACAGAGACCAGGTAATCCCCGGCGCCGCTCAGAACGATGTCGGCCGCGCTGTAATCGGGGAGCCCCTTGCCCAGTCCGACGCCCTTGATGCAGACGGCGATGCCGGTGCCGCGTCTCTTCCAGGGCTTGCAGCACTGCCTGCCGTCCAGGCCGGCCTCCTGCTTTCTCTCCAGCCGCCTGCTCCACAGCTCCGCGTCCCTGGCCCTCAGTAAGGCCGGCAGGGTGCCCATTGTCAAGGACAACGTATGTCCCAGCGGGCCCCGGTCTCCGGTCACCAGGCAGTTCTGCATCCTGATCTGCAGCGGATCCAGGCCCAATTCACCGGCGATAATCTCCACCTGGCTCTCCATGGCAAAATTGACCTGGGGGACGCCAAAACCCCTCATGGCCGAACTGGGGCAGTTGTTCGTGTAAACACAGTATCCCGTCACGTCTATATCGGGGACGCGGTAGGCGCCGCAGGAGTGCCCGATGGCGTTGGTCAGCACCGCCTCTCCCAGGCCGGCATAGGCGCCGGTGTCCGCCACTATGCTCACCTGGTTGGCAAGCAGTGTCCCGTCCAGCTTTGCGGCCGTCTTCATGGTAATCGACATCGGATGCCGCTTCCAACTGGTCTGGTTTGACTCCTGGCGGGTATTGACCAGCTTGACCGGTCGCCCGGTTTTGATGGCCATCACCGCCAACTGTGGCTGTACGGTCAGATCGTCCTTGCCCCCGAATGTCCCGCCAACCGGATTGGAGACGATCCTGATCCGCGATTCGGGAATGTCCAGTATCCGGCTTATCTGGCGCTGGTCCTGGGTCGGATACTGGGATGCGCACCAGATCGTCAATATCCCGTCCCGGTACCAGGCCACCCCGCCCTCCGGTTCCAGGTAGGCCGGGAACTGGATCGGACAGAAATAGTCGCCTTCAACCACCAGGTCAGCCTCTTGAAACGCTGCAGCCACATCCCCATTGACAATATGGGCCTCGAACAGCAGGTTCCCCCTCTCATGCACCAGGGGCGCCCCTGAGGCGAGCGCTGCTTGGGGATCGAAGACTCCGGGCAGTTCCTGATAGACAATCCTGATCTTGCCGGCAGCCCGGGTGGCAATCTCCCTCGTTTCCGCCACCACGCCCGCCACCGGATCGCCCTCGAACCGGACACAGTCACGACAGAATACCGGCTGGTCGTCGCGGAGGATGCCGTAGGCGTTGCCTCCGGGAACATCCCGGTGGGTCACCACCGCCAACACCCCGGGACAACCCTCCGCTTCCCTCGTGTCGATGGCCTGTATCTCTGCATGGGGGAGCCCGGAGCGCACAACCGCCCCCCAGGCCAGGCCCGGAAAAGTCAGATCGGACATGTATTTGGTCTTTCCAGTCACCTTGTCACGGGCATCATCCCTGGCAACAGGCTTACCGATCCACCGGTAATCCACATCATCGCCTTCTTCCAGCCCGGTCAACACTCACGGGTGTTTTATTCCTGCCTGCTAAACTTCGCGGCACCAAGTCAACTCGTACAGGATTTCATAGAGCAAAGTGGCCTGCAACATTATACCAACCCCTTAAAACCGCTCCCAAAGCCGGGCCGCCAGTTGACGCCCTTTGGCGGCAATAGCGGCTTCATTCAGATGGGTCAACCGCCGGGAGCGCATCAGTATCTTTCCTCCGACAATGGTGGTGTCCACCAGGCTGCTGTTAAAACCAAACAGGACGTGGCCGAACCAGTTCGAGGCATTCATGGGGGTGGGCGCCTGGTAGTCCATCAGGATGATGTCGGCGTAGGCCCCCGGCTCCAGGCAGCCTACAGGGTGAGAGTAAAACCTGGAGATGATCGCCTGGTTGTTGTCAAAAGCCAGGGAGGCTATCGCCGCCGGATCGCTGCCCGGGTTGCCGGAAACAGATTGGCGCAAGAGGCTGGCAACTTTCAAGGATTCAAACATGTCGCTGGTATAGCCGTCGGTTCCCAGACCCACCGTGATCCCCGACGCCAGCAGGGCGTCTACGGGGGCGCAGCCGACCGCATTGGCCATATTGGATTCGGGGTTATGGACGACCATGGCGCCGGTTTCTTTCAGGATCGCCATCTCGGCCTCCGTCACGTGGACACAATGGGCGGCAATGGTGTTTGGCCCCAGGATGCCATGCCTGGCAAGACGCTCCACCACCCGCAAGCCATAATGCCCCAGGGCGTCCTCCACATCCTGGATGCCTTCGGCAACATGGATGTGAAAGCCGCTGCCCGCTCCGGCTTCCGCCTCCCGGCAGGCTGCCAGGGTGGCATCGGACAGCGTGAGGGACGCATGAAGGCCAAAGGTGGCTGAAACATTGCTGTCTTGGCCGTCTTGCCGTCCCCGGTACTTCCCGATGGCCGCCATGTTCTCCTCGATGCCTTCCCGCATCACCGCCCCGCCATCCCGGTCGGATACCTCATAGGCCAGGCAGGTGCGCACTCCGGTCTCCTTGGCCGCCAGGGCTATCCGCTCCAGGCTGCCTCTAACCGCATGGGCGCTGGCATGGTGATCGATGATTGCCGTCGTACCGCTCTTGATGCAGTCGATCAGCGGCAACAGGGAGCTGTAGTAGACGTCGTCGAGGGTCAGCGCCCTGTCCAACCGCCACCAGAGGCGCTGTAAAATCTCCAGGAAATTGGACGGCGCAGCCTCCTTCAGGGCCATCCCCCGGGCAAAGGTGCTGTACAGGTGCATGTGGGTGTTGATCATGCCGGGCATGATCACCATGCCCCCGGCATCTATCCATTCGGCTCCGGGGTAGCGTTGTCTCAGTTCTGCCGCCGGCGCCACCGCCGCGATGCAGGCGCCATCGATCGCCACCGCCCCATCCGGCTGAAACGGTGCGTCCGGCGCCATTGTCAACAAGCGTCCGTTGCCGATCAGCAGCATCTTGCACCCCTCCCCCGCCAGCAATCGCGAGATGATTCTTGCCGAAAATTTCTTTCCTGGAGCAGGAAGACTGCCCTGAGTTCCCTGAACAAGCCATCTATGTTCCAGATATCGGCCTCGCCGCAAGTTCGACGAGGGCTGCTCAGACCAACCGTATCTGAGAGCATTCACAGCTACATCAATTCCGGTTGGCTGCGCCTCAAAAACTTTCCGCTCCCGATGGAGCCGACGAATTTGCCGTTTTCAGCCACGATCCTGCCCCGGGCGATTGTCGCCACGGGGTATCCCTGGAGGCGCATCCCCTCATAGGGGGTGTAGTCCACGTTCTCATGCAGGATCTCCCTAGTGATCGTCAGTTCCAGGTTCGGGTCAAAGACTACCAGATCGGCATCGCTCCCCACGGCAATGGTTCCCTTGCGAGGGTAGAGGCCAAAGATGCGCGCCGGATTGGTGGCTGTCACGGCGACAAAACGTTGGATGCTCAGCCGCTTCCGGCAGACACCATAAGAATAGAGCAGGGCCAGCCTGGCTTCGATTCCCGGCGCCCCATTGGGTATCTCACCAAAAAAGCTCCTGCCGAGATCTTTTTGCCCATGAAAATTAAAGGGACAGTGATCCGTGGATACCACCTGGAGCTGACCGCCTGCCAGGGCGTCCCAGAGGAGAGGCAGGTTTTCCGCCGGCCGCAGCGGAGGCGACATGACGTATTTGGCTGCCTGAAAATCAGGTTCGTCATATCTGTCGCCGGACAGCAGCAGGTACTGCGGGCAGGTCTCGCCCAGCACGGGAACGCCTTCCGCCCTTGATCCGGCAATTTCAGCCAGAGACTCCCCGCAGGTGACGTGCACTATGTAGATCGGAGCGCCGACCAGCCGCGCCAGCCTGATCGCCCTCCCAGTCGCCTCCCCTTCCACCAGGGGCGGCCTGCTCAGGGGATGATACCGGGGCGCATTTTTTCCTGCCGCCCGCAGTTGCTTGACCAGATAGTCGATCATGTAGTAGTTCTCTGCATGGACACAAACCAGCCCGCCGCTCTCCCTGACCTTGGCCAGGGCCAAGATCAGTTCACCGTCATTCACTCGCAGATTGTCATAGGTGAGATAGAATTTGAAGCTCGGATAGCCATCCGCAATCAGGGACGGTATGGCAGCCAGGGTTCCCTCATCGATCACCGTCGGCGAGATGTGGAAGCCGTAATCGATCACCGCCCTGCCAAGAGCCTGCCGGTGCCTGCCGGCAATCGCCTCCGCCAGGGATTCGCCCCTGTTCTGGGTTACGAAATCGATGATCGTCGTGGTGCCGCCGCAGGCGGCGGCAACCGTACCGGTCGTAAAGTCATCGCTGGAGACAGTGCCTCCGGCGGCAGTCGCCAGATGAGTATGGACATCGATCCCGCCCGGAAAGACATACATCCCCGCCGCATCCAACAACTGCCCGCCACCCCCGTTGAGACGACCGGCGATGGCCGCGATCTCGCCGTTCCTGATGCCGATATCCCTGGCGAACACCCCGGATTCGCTGACAATCAGGCCTCCCTTGACCACCAGATCAAAATCACCCATAGTTCCCGGTCTCCTCCAGTCGATCGCTCTACCCCGGGTCAGGCCGGCAGCTTCAGTGCCCTGCGCCGGCAACGGGTCACGCACAATCCACAGCCGAAGCACTTCCCGGTGTCGATCTCCAGCTTATCAGTCCTGGAGATCGCTCCATAAACGCAACTGACCTCACAGGCGCCGCAGAGATTGCAGCGCTCCCTGTCAATCAGCGGTTCCAAGGCATAGGTCCTGAAAGACCGCTCCGCCGATCTTCTGATGGCCAGTCCCCTGATGTCCTCTACCGATGCATACCCGTGAGCATCCAGGAACTCGTTCAGTTCCCCGGCAATCTTGCCGTAGATCTTGGGGCCCTGAAGGATCGCCGCCGTGCAGACCTGAACGGCGGAGGCGCCGGCCATGAGCATCTCTGCGGCATCCCGCCCGGTGGCGATGCCGCCCACCCCAAAGATGGGAACACGCACCGCCCTGGCGGCATCATACACGCAGCGCACAGCCAGCGGCCTGATGGCGGGGCCTGACAGCCAGCCATAGCCCTCCTTGCTGCCCATGTACGGGAGGCCGGTCTCGATGTCGATGCCCAGGCAGGGGCCGAAGGAGTTGATCATGACCAGTCCGTCGGCTCCGGCCTGTTCCAGGGCCAGGGCGATCTCCTGGATGTTGTTGTGCGGGGTCAGCTTCACGAACACAGGCACGTCCACCGCATCCCTGGCAGCTTTCAGGCCATCCAGGATGGGTGAGATGTCGTTGCCCACGTAATGGGTGGACAGCTCCAGGGCATCGGCAAACGGTCTGACCAGCCTGGCCAGCATGGAGATCTGCGCCGCCGTGTAGCCAAGTCCGATGATCAGGGGCAGACCGGTTGACTTGGCCTGCTGGTACTCACAGTCCAGCCACTGCTCCTTGGGCAGCTCCGACCAGGTCTCGGTATTTAAAAACCCTCCCCTGACAACAGCCATGCATGGCCTCGGCACATCTGCCGGCCGGTCGGATACCGTTTTGGTGACGATCGCTCCCGCACCACCGGCAGCGGCGGCCTTGGCCGCCTGGCCGTCCCGCACCGGGGGCCCGGCCGCCGGCATCACCGGATTGGCAAAATCTATGCCGCAAATATTGACGTTTAACCTGGCCATTCCGCATCTCCCTTCCCGGATTCAACCGGCGCCAAGCAGGGTTTCCAGCCTTTCGCATTCTTATCCCGATCGTTTACCTGCCCTGCCGGTGAACGATCCCCCCGCACCCTGCATGAATGGATGTTTCTCCACATCTGGCATTCCGTTCGGGCCGGCCCCGTAGGCCGGATGCGGAGGGCGGTCTGGATGCCGGGAAATTGGCCATTTGTCTGTCCGGCACTCAAATTACGAAGCATGCGCCGTCTCTTTCTCTGATGGCTTTGAGCAATCTTTCAGGGGTGACCGGAAGTTCGGTCATGCGAACCCCTACTGCATCATAGATGGCGTTGATGATCGCCGGAGCAACGGGGTTGACCGGCAGTTCGCCCAGTCCCTTGGCCCCAAAGGGACCGCCTGGCTGGGGGTCCTCGACAATATGGACCTCGATCTCGGGCACATCGCTGCTGGATGGAAGGTTGAGCTTTTTCAGGGTGTCGGTCACCACCTGCCCCCGGCTCATCCGGAACTCTTCCATCAGGCCGTAGCCCAGGCCCATCACCACGCATCCCTCGATCTGGTTTTGTACTCCCTGCGGGTTGATGGCCGTGCCCACTTCATGGGCGGCGATAACCTTGAGCACCCTGACCGCGCCCGTCTGCTCGTCAACTTCCACGATCGCCGCCTGGGTGCCAAAAGAGTAGGCAAAATGGACCCGGTAGCGCTCCAGGTCGACGCCTGGCTCGTGATCGGCGCATTTAGGCAGCGGGTAGCACACCGGAGGATCAAAGCGGTAGGAGATCCTGGCCTCCACCCCCTGTCCAGGCAGCCAACGATGCAATTCGGCGTAGTTCATGCGGCGCTCTCCCAGGGCAGCCCCGTCTCTATCAAAGGCAATATGCCCCGCATCGGCCTGCCAGGCGCCGCCGAGAGCCTTCCTGATCCGCTCGCTGAGTGCGGAGGCGCAGTGGCCGACCGCGTTGCCGGATACGTATGTCTGGCGGGAGGCCGTGGTCATGCCGGCATCCGGGCAGAGGCCGGTGTCGCTGGACAGGATATCCACGCAGCCGAGCGGCCATCCACCGGCGGCGGCGGCGATCTGGGCCAGGGTGGTGTCGGAGCCCTGACCCATGTCAGTGGCTCCGGTATACACCACAATCCGGCCCTGCGCCGTCAGCTCCACGGTGGCGCCCGCCCCGTCGGGCTTGCCGTCTCCGATGCCGACATTCTTGAAGGCGCTGGCGACGCCCACGCCAATCTTTCGATGTCCCTCGGACTTGGGGATCTCTGTTTTAGCCAGGGCATCCCTGATCGCCACCAGGGTCTCGTCGTAGGCAACCGATGGCTCCAGGACCTGGCCGGTGGAAGTGGTCTTGCCTACAGCAAGAGCGTTGCGCCTTCTGAACTCGAGCGGGTCAATGCCCAGCTTTCCGGCCAGCCGGTCAATCTGGACCTCTCCGGCAAAGCAGACCTGGGTGCTGCCAAAACCACGGAAGGCGCCTCCGATGGCGTTGTTCGTATAGGCGCCCACCGCATCGGAATAGACATGGGGCACCACATAGGGTCCTGCGGCGCAGACCGCCCCCCGGAATACCACCGGCATGCCCCAGGATGCATAGGGGCCGGTGTCGGCCAGGATCCGGGCCTCGATCGCCACCAAATGCCCGTCACTGGTGGCCCCGTGCTTCATGTAGATTTTCTGGGCATGACGCTTGGTGGTTTTCATGATCGATTCCCGCCTCGTCAGCGTCATTTTCACCGGGCGTCCGGTCTTCATGGCGCCCAGAGCGGCATGGATCTGCACCACCGGCTCCTCCTTGCCGCCAAAAGCCCCGCCGGTGGCCGTAAAGATGACCCGCACCCGGTCCTCGGGAACTCCCAGGCTGCGGGCTATCTGCAGCCTGAAGGCATGCGAACTCTGGCTGCCGGTGTAGACCACGATCCTGCCGTCCCCGTCAATCTCGGCCAGGGCAGACTCCGGCTCCAGGTAGGCGTGCTCGACCATCTGGGTGCGATAGGTGCCTTCCACGATCACATCGGCCTGTTCAAAGCCCAGGCCGACATCGCCCTTCTTGACGGTGACATGGTTGACGACATTGCCCCGCCCGGGGGGTGCCCGGTGCAATTGCGGAGCATCCGGACGCAGAGCATCTTCGGGTGTAAAGACCGGTTCCAGGGGCTCCAGGTCTACCTCCACCAGTCTCGCCGCCTTGTCGGCGATGGCTTCTGTTTCCGCCAGAACCACGGCCACCGGATCTCCCACATAGCGGACGACATCGCCGGCCAGCACCGGCTGATGGGGCACGATACCGCCGAAGGCGTTCAGGCCGGGCACATCTTTGGCTGTCAGCACCGCTGCCACGCCCGGCAAGTCCTGCGCCCGATCGATATGCACGCCGGTGATCTTGGCGTAAGGCATATTTCCATGCACCAGTTTTCCATAGAGCATGTTGTCCCGCTGCAGGTCATCGGCGAAGATGGGGGCACCCACCACCTTGGCGTAAGCATCCACCTTAGGCACGGAAACACCGATCACGGCACTGGTCTCCGCTTCCGGCCCCGGTATCTGCGGCTGCCCGGACGGGTCATTGAGCCAGGCCGCCGCCAGCCGGACCGCCCGAAAGATGCTGGTATAACCGGTGCAGCGGCACAGGTTGTGTCTGAGCGCCTCACGAATCTCCCCGTCTGTGGGGTCCAGGTTGGTATCCAATAATCCTTTGGCGGCCATGATCATCCCGGGGGTGCAGAAGCCGCACTGAATCGCCCCCTCCTTGATGAAGGCCGCCTGCAAGGGATGCAGGCGCCCCTCCCGGGCCAGGCCCTCGATGGTCTCGATCCGCGCTCCATCCAGTTGCGCCATTTTCGTGATGCAGGCCCGCCGGGCCTTGCCATTGACGAGCACGGTGCAACTGCCGCAATGCCCCTCCCCGCAGCCATTCCTGGTTCCCAATAACCCCGGGTTGCGGCGCAGCCAGGTGAGCAGGCTCCCATCCAAGCGCTCTATTTGATGCTCCTGATCATTGACATAGAGTTTTACGGTCAATTTTTCTTGTCTCCTCCACGCCGCGCCGGATGGTATTCCACTGCCCTCCGCCTGGCAACCCCCGGCTCGCTCTTGCATATAACATCGCCCAGATGTCCCACCTCTAATCAGCATTCCGTCCGGGCTGGGCGGAAGGCCTGGGAAGCATCTGCAGCAGCCGGTAGACCCGCTCGGGATCCGCAGGCAAATCAAAGACCCTGACCCCGGCCGCATCTTCGATGGCATTGATGATCGCCGGAGTGATGGCGATCGACGGTATCTCACCCAGCCCCTTGGCCCCAAAGGGTCCGGTCGGCTCGAGAATCTCGATCGGGTTGGTCACGATCTCCGGGATATCGGCAGCCGAGGGAATCAGGTAGGTCTGAAAGTCTCTGGTCTGAAGGCGGCCATCCCGGTGCCTGATCTGCTCCATCAGGGTGTAACCCATGCCCATCACGATCCCTCCTTCCACCTGACCCTCGTATCCCAGCGGATTGATCACCCGTCCGGCATCGCTGAAAGCCTCGGCGAAAAGCAGATCGGTCTTCCCGGTCAGTATATTGACCTCAACGCCCACCACCTGCGTCAGGTAGCTCTGCAGGTAGTGCAGGCCGATCACGAAATCCTTGTCGGTCTCGGGCATGTGCTGCCTTGAAGTGACCGCACCCTGGTTCATCCGGTGGAGTTCGCCAGCCAGGTCCGCCAGTCCGAGCATCCTGCCGTCATCGCTCACCACCTCGCCGGAGCGGTAGGCGAGCCGTTCCGGCCCTGTGTGAAGCAGCCGTGCTCCTGCATCCAAAAGCAGGCGCCTCACTCTCTCCGCGGCTTGTCTGATGGCATTGCCTGTAATATAGGTGTCCCTGGAGGCCGTGGCCGTGCCCGAGTTGGGACAGCGGGAGGTGTCTCCGGCTACCATTCTGATCTTGTCCAACCCTACTCCCAGGCTTTCCCCGGCAATGATCGCCAGGGTGGTGCTGTTTCCCTGGCCGAGTTCCGCGTTGCTGGTAGCTATTTCAAAAGTCCCGTCATCCCTGACCATGATCGATGCTGAGGATGCATCCGGGATCCCTTTCCCCAAACCAAACGCCTGCTGGCAAAAGGCAACTCCCACGCCCCGCCGGATCCACGGATATGACCGCGACTGCCTGAATTCATGGCGCCTGCCCCAGAACTCCGATGCCTCCGCCGCCTTCAGGGTGTCGATGGCGCCAACTGCGGCATGGAGAGCGTTGCCCATCGCATACCGTTGTCCAGGCAGGAGGCAATTTGCCTTGCGTAGGGCGATCGGGTCGATCCCGAGCTGGCGGGCGATGAGATCGATCTGGCTCTCCAGGGCGAAGTGCATCTGGTTGTTGCCGAAACCCCTGAACTCTCCCGTGATCTGGTTGTTGGTGAAGACCAGGCAGCCCTGAAACCGGATGTTTGGTATCCGATAACAGCCACAGACATTTTCCAGGGCGAAGCCCATGATCTCCCGGCCAAGGGAGGCGTAAGCCCCCGTATCGCAGAGGACTTCAACATCCTGGCCGAGCAGGACACCATCGGCACGCACTGCAGTGCGCATCCTGATCTTGAACGGCTGCCTGGTGATCCCGAACAGGAACGACTCCTCCCTGTTCGAGTGGATCTTGACAGGCCGTCCGGTCTTGAGGGCAGCCAGCGCCAGCAAGGCCTGGTGCAAGATGTCGTCTTTGCCTCCGAAGGCTCCTCCTGCGGGGCTGGAGATGATCACGACCCGCTCCTCCGGAAGCCCGAGTATTCTGGAGACCTGTGCCCGGTCGCGGTAGCAGTACTGGGACGGGTGGTAGATCGTCACGCCGCCATCCGGACCGGGCGCCCCAATACCACCCTCGGTCTCGATGAAGGCATGCTCCTGGCGCACCGTGGTGTAAGTATGCTCAACAATCAGGTCAGCCGAGGCCAAAGCCTGTTCGATGTCTCCCACCTCGCCGCTGACTTGATGCTGGATATTTCCGCCTTCGTGAATATGGACGGCATCCGGCTGCAATGCCTCCTCAGGCGCGCCGATAACCGGTAATGGCTCGTAATCGACCCTGATCAGAGAGATCGCTTTGGCGACCTGTTGTTCAGTCTCCCCTACCACCAGCGCCACCGGGTCTCCTAAAAACCTCACCTTGCTGTCGCAGAGCACCGGCTGGTCATGGGTAATGATCCCATGGCGGTTCAGGCCGGGGATATCCCTGGCAGTCAGGACGGCATGAATCCCGGGCACGGTTGCGGCTTCGGCGGTATCAATTCCCCCGATCAGGGCGTGAGGGTGCTGTGCCCGCAGCACTTTTCCGAGCAGCAGGCCGGGAAACTGCAGATCGGTCATATACTTCAAGCGGCCGGTCACCTTGCCGGCGCCGTCTATCCTCGGCACCCGCCTACCCACCAAGGAGTAATCGGGCATGATCATCCCCCTCCTCCGGTCAGGCCCATCTCATAGAGAGAGATATAGGTCAGGTTCACGGCCACCGCCCGGCGGTACTCGTCAGACGCCCTGATGTCGGTGATCGGGCTGATCGCCCTCAACACATAAGGTCGCAGGCTGTCCCTGCCGTCAAGCTCCCGGTTGTTGATGGCGTCTTCCAGGCCGCGCGCCCTGACGGCCCGCGGCGCTAGTGAGCCGTAGGCCACCCGGCACCTGTTTTCCCGGTCCACCACAACAGCCACCGAAGCGATAGCGATCGCCAGAGCGTTTCTGAGCCCCAGCTTGGTGAAGCCCCCCCCGCTGACCAGGCTTACGGCCGGAATCTCGATCTCACAAACGATCTCGTCCCTCTCCAATATCGTCTGGCCGGGTCCCACTAAAAATTGATCGAGGGGGACGATCCTGCTGCCGCTGCTGCGAGCAAGTCGGACCGATGCATCCAGCGCCAGCAGGGCGGGCAGGGTATCCCCCGCCGGTGATGCGTTGGCCAGGTTGCCGCCGATGGTGCCCCTGTTTCTGATCTGCTGTGAACCAACCACCTGGCAGGCTTTGGCCAGCACCGCCGCCTGTTCGCCGACCAGCGCCGAGCGGGCGATCTCGTCATGTGTGGCCAGGGCGCCGATGGCCAGCGCCCCGCCATCAAGCCGGATGTAGTTCAGTTCAGGGCCGAGCGGCGAGAGATCCATGACTGTCGACGGCTGCCCGGACTCCTTGCTCAGCCTGGGGATCAGATCGGTGCCGCCGGCGATCATCTGCCAGCGACCGCCGGAACTATCAAGGAGCTTCAAGGCCTGCGGCACCGTTTGTGGCCTTATAACCGTAAACGGAAAGATCAACACCAACGGCTGCCCCCTTTTCAAAACTTGCTTTGCTGTTCCCCGCCTACGGTTACAGGTCGGGTTGTTCACCAGTATAAGTTCAATCTGCTTCAGGGCAAGGGGAGGCTGCTTTCTCGACCGCCCGGAAGATCTTGATGTATCCGGTGCACCGGCACAGGTTGCCAGCCAGCGCCTCCTTGATTTCCGCCAGGGTTGGATGGGGATTGCGCATCAACAGGGCTTTCGCCGAGAGGATCATCCCCGGGGTGCAATAGCCACACTGCACTCCTCCCTCGCTGATAAACGCCTCCTGCAGGGGGTCAAGCAGGTTGCCGCGGCTCAGTCCCTCGATGGTGATCACCTCCTTGCCGTCGACCTGGCAGGCCAAAACCAGGCAGGAGTTGATGGCTTTGCCATCGACGATCACCGTGCAGGCGCCGCACTCTCCTTGCCCGCACCCCTCCTTGGCCCCGGTCAGATCGAAGCCATCCCTGAGCAGGTGCAAGAGCAGCGTCTGGGGTTCTATCTCGGCATTCACCCCCTGATCGTTCAAGGTAAACTGGATTTTCACGGGCACCACCCCCTTGTTTGGCTGTTCAGTTTCGGATCCGCGTCGAGTCTATGCCGTTGTGTTCGCTGCCTCATCCGATCATTTCAAAAGCCTATCGACCGCCCATGGTGAGCGTCATGACCGCCTTGGCGGTATGCAGCCGGTTCTCGGCCTCGTCGTAGACCACTGAGTGCGGCCCGTCGATCACCGAATCATCCACCTCGTTGCCCCGGTCCGCAGGAAGGGCATGCATATACAGCACATCCTTTGCGGCCAGTTGCATCATCTTTTCCGTACACTTCCAGCCTTTATTCGACTGAAGCAAATTATCCACTACCTCGGTGCCCTGATTGGTGACCCAGCTGCCCCAGTTCTTCGGATAAACCACATCCGCCCCCCGGTAGGCCTCTTCCATGTCATGGGTGATCGTCAGGGAGCCGCCGTTGGCTGCGGCATTCTCCACGGCCTGCCTGATTGCCCAGTCCGGCAGGTCATACCCTTCGGGATAGGCCAGGGTGACATCCATGCCATACCTCGGGAAGCAGAGCACCTGGGACACAGGAACCGAGATCGGCTTTTTATGGGAGGTGGCATACGACCAGATGATGGAAACCTTCACCTTTCGGAGGTTGCCGCACTTTTCCTGCATGGTCATCAGGTCGGCGATCACCTGCATCGGGTGATACAGGTCGCACTGCAGGTTCATCACCGGAACTGCCGCCCACCTGGCCATCTCGTTCAGATACTTGTTTCCCAGCCCCCAGCTGCAATACCTGCAGGCAATGGCATGGCCGAACCTGGACAGGATAATTGCCGTATCTTTGGCCACCTCCCCGTGAGATACCTGCATCGTGCTCGAGTCCAGGTAATTGCCGTGCCCTCCCAGTTGCGTGATGCCGGCCTCCATTGAATTGCGCGTCCTAGTCGACTGTTCGAAGAACATCAGGAACACTGTTTTGTCTGGCAGATATGGAGTAGGCGCCCCCATGGCAAACTTTCTCTTCAGGTCGTAAGAGACCTCCAGCAGGGTGTCAAGTTCTTCCCTCGTCCAATCCTCCAGGTTGATGAAGTGCTTGCCCCTGAATTGCGTCTGCATTGCGGCAAACATCCTTTTACTTTCCAGGGCCTCACTGTCTCCGGTACCGGCCG
>Ga0224558_1002113_pt1 | contig 18958 bp, 8 predicted proteins | sample 714S32024metaG_FD_180682 | JGI IMG/M metagenome (GOLD analysis project Ga0224558, IMG submission 180682) | Peat soil microbial communities from Stordalen Mire, Sweden - 717 S3 20-24 | ecosystem: Environmental > Terrestrial > Soil > Wetlands > Peat | place: Sweden: Norrbotten County, Stordalen...
CTTCCCATTTGTAGTCGGGAGAATTCGGATCGAGGGTCTTGCTCCAGGTCATCGCGACGAAGGCTCTAACCGCGGAGTTACTGCCCGGGACGACGGGGGGGGCTCCCGACTGGAGGCGCGGGTTGGCAACGTACATATAATAGCGGTCACCGATGTGAATGACGTCGGGGGCCGCGCCGGTAAGCGCGGGCCTGCTCCCGGGACGCCAAGTCCAGCCGTCGTCGGAAACCAAGGAGCCGCCGCCGGTGCCGTAGGTGTAGTATTTGCCGTCGCACATCACGACCGTGGAGGGGTCGTGGATTCCGAATTGGCCGTCCAGCGCAAGGGCCAGCGAGGCCACCGCGAGAACTGTTGCTAGAAGGACGTATTTCATCCAGGATTTCCTCTTTCGCATCTTGAACAAGCTCAGTATATTACCTGTTGCGGCGCAGCGGGTCCGATATTGGATCGGCTTCCGCTGCTTCGGGCGCGAACGCTAACGCCATCGCCAGCATCCGCGCAAAGATCGAAGATCCGATTGACTTCATTCGTGCCCGTTCCGCTCCGTCCGCTGCCGGGTCCCATGCAACCGGCGTCAGGCGCGAGCCACCTGAGTGACCCAATCGAGCGGCTCATGGTGGCCCAGTTTCAGGTGGAATGTCACCGGCCTGTTGGCCGGCAAGCGCACATCGATGTTGGCCTTGCCAGCCTGTAGGGCGGCCGCCAGGACGCCCGCTGGAGCGTCGATCGCTTCGATCCCGTACCGCGCGATCAGGGTGACGTCCTGCTTTTTCACCGAGGTGACCGTCAGGTCCACGCTCCGAGCTTCCATGTCCCAGACCAGTTTGTCGATCCTCGCGAAGGTCCGGGCAAGCATCCCGTGAATCGACCCCTTTACCAGCGAGGGAGGAAGGGCGGGAAGCACTTCGATCACGCCGGGGCGTGAGTACAGAAGCATCTCCATGACGATCGCGGGAATTCCGCCCTGCGCATCCGGCACAGGCCCGCCATGAGGCTCGCGCGAACACCGGAGCGCGGTGCTGACGTAGCCCTGCTCAATCAATTGCCGCAGTTGGACGTCCACGATGACGTTGTCTTTGAGCCGCGCCCCAACCAAAGCGCGGTGGCAGCGGCCATAAGCCGGCAAAGTTTCGCCCGCGACCGCGGTGGCTAACGCATCAACCGTGCGCCTTCGGCCGGCTATCTCCGCGGCTCGAGCCAGTTGCGGCGTGCGATCGGGATCGATTTCATCGCCCGGCCAGGCCCCGTAGAGATGAGACACGTGCCGATGGGTGTAATGCTCTCGCAGCGTGGGCCAAGCCCATTCTTTCAGGGTGCCGTCCAGTTCGAGCAGGTAGGGTGGCATCTTGGCCAGCATCGCCTTCCATTTCGGCACGCTTTCGGCGTCGGCGCCCAGAATCTCCGAAGCCTGGATTAAATTGGTCAGGACTTCCCGGCACACCGCAATATCCATGGTGGCATTGATCGGCATGGGTCCCGACGGGTCCGTGCTGCCGGGCGCGTTCTCCGGCGAGATGGATGGGACGAACACATAGTTCCCATTTTTGTCGGTGGCCGTCAGGAAATCTTCGTAGAACAGCGCCAGCTCTTTATATGCCGGCGCCACGCGATTGCGGAGAAATTCCACGTCTCCGGTGACCAGATAGTGGTCCCAGAACTGGCGCACGCACCAGCCTCCAGCGGAAATCCAGTAGGGCCAGACTCCGATTGCAGAGCTGCTCGTGTAATAGAAATTGACGCCGATACCCTTGTCTGGAAAGAGGGGATACGAGGCGCCGCGAAGACCAAAGATGTTCTTGGCGTTGACCCGGTAATCCAGGGCCATGCTCTCCCTCCAGTTGAAGTAGGCTTCCATGCCTTCCCGCAAGCCGCCCTGCACAGCGCCCGCCGTTTGCAGGTTGATGGTGGCATTGATCTCGGCCGCGATGCTGGGATACTTACCGCTGTTGAGGATGAACCAATGGCGTCCCATTTCGAAAACCTTCTCCAGCAACGCGGGCGAGTAATCCAGCCTCGACCGCTGATCGGCCAGAAGTTCCTCCGTGGACATGCCATATTGCGAGGCGCCGCCGAAATCCACAGTGACGCGGTTGAAGGCCTCCGACTGGACCTTTTGGTGCCGGTCAAGCAATGCCGGATAATCGGGGGTGATCTGTTCCACCGCCTGCCGCACGGCGTCCACCTTCTGCTCGCTGTAGTCGGCGAACCATTCGATGCGAGTGAGCAGCATCACGGACGACGCATTTTCGACCACCAACGTGTCGCCATCCATCCGGGCCGATCCGCCGTTGCGCACCACGCGAACCACTCCGGCGTAGCCGCTGTTGTCCACGGAGGGATCCAAACGGCATTTGTAAATCAGCCGCTGTACGTTGCAGTCCTGCCGAACCTCGTTGGCTTCGACGCCCTTCGGGACGGATCCTTTAGGGGGTGATCCCGACGCTCCCGGGGTGAATGCTCCCCGGTCGGGTGCTGTGGAGCCAACTCCCGAGTGGCTGCCCCAGTCCATCCCGGAACGCATGCTCCACGCGGCGGACCTCTGCAATGAGATTCGGACGTTCACCGGCTGACCAGTCGGCGCGGTGAGCCACTGAACCACGACGTTGTCAGGCCGGGAAGTGAAAGTCTGACGAAGCCAATCGCCGTGCTCATCAGTCCAGGCGACCTTTATCTCGCTGTTCTCGAAATTGACGGTGCGGAGATAGTCCTTCGCCGGCGCGGCTTTCGGAAAATCAAGCTGCATCAGGAATGCCGGGACGGTGAGGTGCGGCTCGGTGTCCTGCTTGATCGGGTTATCATTCATGTGCTGGATGGCGAGCGCCATGGCTTCGCGGCTCTTTCCGTCCAGCGCCATTTGCCGCACTTGCGGGAAAATATTCGCGACGTTCGGGGCCTCCAAGGGCCTCTTCCACGGCATGAGCAAGCTTTCGTGGTGGAAAAGGATCTGCTCCGAGTAGGGATCTCCCGTCAACTCGATGTTCACCGCTCCATTGCCGGAGGTGAGACTCTCGCTGACCAGGTTGCCGGGCGCGATGCTGCAAAAGCCCCGCTGCGGCGCAATCTTCCGCCTGACCCGTTCCGCCAGTGGCATTGGTGAGACCGGATACGATCTCGCGGGCGCCGGCGGCTTGGGCAAGAACGAACCCCCCCGCACGCGGTGAAGATATTCAGCCGGACGATTGTCCGTCAGCGGCGCTCCTGCTTGTTCAGATGCTTTCTGGGGATCGCCTTCGGCCGCGGCGAGCGTCGGCGATATCTTTAGAGAACCCATCAAGCCGGCAGCCGCCGCGCTTGTCTTAAGAAGATCTCTGCGTTTCATGATTTCCTCTTCCGGTCCGTTGTTAGGAGAGCATCAAGCGACCCCGTTGACCCAATCCATCGGGTTGCGCCGTCTGAGCTTCAAATGAACCGCCACCGGTTTTCCTTCCGGCAAGTGCAGGTCGCAGGCGGCCTTGCCGGACGGTGGCTTTGCCGCCAAAGCTCCGGGCGAGGCGGAAACCGCTTCGATGCCATGCCGCGCAATCAATGTAACGTCCTGCTTTTTGACCGAGGTAATCGTCAAATCCACGGTCCGGGCTTCCATGTCCCAGGACAGTTTGTTGAGCCGCGCAAAGGTGCGGAGCGGCATCCCGTTGATGGATCCCTTGACCAGCGAGGGCGGCAGGGCCGGAAGCACCTCAATCACACCGGGGCGAGAGTAACCCAGCATCTCCAGCATGATGGTTTGAATCCCGCCTTGCGCATCCGGCATCGGCCCGGCGTAGGGGTCGTGAGAACACCGAAGCGTCGGGCCGACGTTGCCCTCTTCAATCAGTTGCCGCAGTTCGCTGTCCACCAGGTAGCTGTCTTTGAGCCGCGCCCCAACCAATGCGCGATGGCAGCGGCCATGCGCGGCCAGCCGCTCCGGAACGCGGTGCCGGTCCGCGATCAACGCGGCCTTTGCCAGTAGCGGCACGCGGTCCGGGTCGATTTCGTCGCCCGGCCAGGCGCCGTAGAGATGAGAGATATGCCGATGATCATAACGCTCTGCCAGCGAGGGCCAGGCCCATTCCTTCATGGCGCCGTCCGGTTCGAGCAGGTGGGGCGGCAACTTGGCCAGCATCGCCTTCCATTTCGGCACGCTGTCGGCCTCGATGCCCAATAGTTCGCAAGCCTCGACCAAATTCGCCAGGACTTCCCGGCACACCGAAATGTCCATGCTGGCGTTAATCACCAACATGCACGAAGGGTCCAGGTTGCCGGGATTGTTCTCCGGCGAGAAGGATGGGACGAAGATGTAGTTCCCATTTTTGTCAGTGACTGTCAGGAAATCCTCGTAAAACAGCGCCAGATCCTTATAAGCCGGCACCACGCGCTTGCGGAGGAATTCCAGGTCGCCGGTGACAAGATAGTGGTCCCAGAACGGGCGCACACACCAGCCGCCGGCGGAAAGCCAGTAGGGATGCGGCCATGTCTCCCCGGTCGAAGCAGCGTAGTCGTACATTTTATCGACGCCCTCGTCTTTGGTCGGCGTGAGGGAATAATGGGCGCCGCGCATGCCGAAAATGTTCCTTGCGTTGGTGCGGTAGTCCGGGTACAGGCTCTCCATCCAGTTGAAGTAGGCCTCCATGCCTTCCCGGTGATCGCCCTGCACGCCAGGCGCAATCTGCAGGTTGATATTGGCGTTGGTCTCGGCCGACATGCTGCAATACTTGCCGCTGGTCAGGATAAACCAGTAGCGGCACATTTCGAACAACTTCTCGAGAAAAGCGCCCGAATAGCCTGGGCTCGACCGCTGATCGGACAGAAGCTCCTCCGAAGACATGGCATATTTCGAGGCGCCTCCGAAATCCACGGTGACGCGGTTAAGCATCTCCGACTGGACCTTCCTGGCGCGCTCCAGCAGCGCCGCGTAGTCCGGGGTGAGACCTTCCACCGCCCGCCGCAGCGCTTCCACCTGCTCCTCGCCGTAGTCGGGGAAATGTTCGATGCGCGTGAGCAGCATCACGGACGACGCATTCTCGACCACCAGCGTGTCGCCATCCATGCGGGCCGAGCCGCCGTTGCGAACCACGCGGGTCACGCCGGCGTAGCCGCTGTTGTTCACCGAGGGATCCAAAATGCCCTTGAAAATCAGCCGCTGCTCGCTAAAGTCCTGGTGGGCATTGCTCTGTGCGGCGCCTCCCCTCCCGCCGAGGGTCGGCATTCCTCCTCCCATGCCGCGACCCCCTCCCGCCGACCTGGCCAGCGAGATTCGGACATTCAGCGGCTGTCCTTTCGGGGCGGTGAGCCACTGAACCACGACGTTGTCGGGCCGGGACGCGAAGGTCCGGCGAACCCACTCGCCGCGCTCGTCCGTCCAGTGGACCTTCAACTCGGTGCTTTCGAAATCCACCGTGCGGAGATAGTCCTTGACCGACGCGGTTTTGGGAAAATCCAGACGCATCGAGAATGCCGCGCCTGCGGAGAACCCACCTCCCCCTATGGAGGTCTTGTGCCACTCGTCGTAACCGAGTTTCGCAGCTTCGTGGTATTTTCCGTCCAGCAGCATTTGCCGCACCTGCGGGAAAATATTTGCGATCTTGGGCGCCTCGAAAGGCCTCCTATGCGGCATGAACAGGCTTTCGTGACGGAAAAGGATCTGCTCCGAGTATGGATCGCAGGGCATCTCAATATTCATCGGCCCATTGCCGGAGATGAGAAGCGCATCACTGCCGGGCGCGATGCTGCAAAAGCCTCGCCGCGGCACAATCTTCCGTCTGATCCGTTCCGCCAGCGGCATGGGCGAGACCGGCACGCCGGCCGGCCCGTCCGATTCCCTGAACGCCGGGGGCTTAGGCAGGAACTTATCCCGCTTCGCGCGTTGGAGATACTCGACGGAACGAATCTCTTCCTGCGCCACCGATGTTTTCGCCGCGGCCTGCGCCGGCTTGGGGGCGCTGCTTTGGGCGGCCGCGAGCGGTGGGAGCAACTTCGTAGAACTGGCCAGCCCGGCAGCCACCGTACCTTTCGTAAGAAAATCTCTGCGCTTCACGATACTCTCCTTGGGCCTATCTTTGACTGGATCGAGGGCAACCTTAACACAAATACGCTGTGGAATCACCCGGCGGCAACCCGGTCGAACCAGGAGCGGTCGACACCCTACGACGCCTGATCCCGATTGCGCCCGTGCTTAGCAAGATCAACTTGACGCCTTTCTTCCCCCAGGAACCCGGAATGGTTACAGCGAGCCCTGCACGTGCGGCGTGTTACCCACTGGCTGCCCGCCGCCTACGCTGATTTCCAGCCTGTCCGTCGGCACGTCTTCGGAGGCAACCGTGAAGTTTACCTGGCGGCTTTCTCCCGCCCGCAGGTGAATGCGCTGGAAGCCACGCAGGCTACGCACCGGCGCGTCCTCTCCGGCGCCGCCGGCGAAGTAAAGCTGCACCACTTCATCGCCTTCGCGGGAGGACTTGTTCTTCACCGTAGCGCGGATTTCGGCGCCCCCGGAAGTGCGCTTCGCGCTCAGGCCCGAATACGCAAAGGTCGAATAGCTCAGTCCGTAGCCAAACGGGTAGAGCGGTTCACCTTTGAAATAGCGGTAGGTGCGGTTCTTCATCGAGTAATCCTGGAAGTCCGGCACCTGGTCCAGGCCTTTGTAAAAGGTCACCGCAAGGCGGCCCGCCGGGTTGTTGACCCCGGCCAGGGTTTCGGCGATGGCCGTGCCGGCTTCCTCGCCGCCGTACCAGGCCGAAAGCACCGCCGTCGCGCCCTGCGCGGCGGTGTTCATGGCTACGGCGCTGCCGCTGGTCAGGACCACCACGACCGGCTTGCCGGTGGCGATCATCGCCTTCACCAAGCCTTCCTGCGGCTCAGGCAGGGCGATGTCGCTACGGTCGTGGCCCTCGCCTTCCTGGGAACCATTCAAACCGACGAAAACCAGCGTGACGTCGGAATCCTTCGCCACCTTTTCCGCTTCGGCGAGCATCGCCGGGACCGGCGGAATCCAATTGAGTTCGGCGCCGCCTCCCTTGCCGTTCTGCGTGTATTCCACTCTCAGAGCGTACTTGCGCCCACCCTCCAACGGTATCGGCGCCGGCCCGCCGCGCCGCCCCCCCATTCCCTGTCCCTGGCCCGGTCCCAATCCCGCGGGACGTGCGCCGGCGGGCCCGCTGGGGTTCACTTCTTTATCGTCGAGGAACAGCGTGATCTTGCCGCTGCGGTTCCATTGGCCTGTGCGGGCGGAGATCGCGTAATCGCCCGAGGCAGTGGGAATCAGCGCGCCGGTCCAACGGATCGAATACTTGTCGCCATTGACGGCCGCAACCACGTCGGGTTCTTCCATGTTGGCGTCGAAGTAGATTCGCGGCTCGGTGCGGCGCAGCTTCGGCTGGCCCTGGAAATCGGGGTTATCGAAATACTCGGCCTGAAGGCCCTGGCCCTTGCCGTCCGGCGGAACCAGCACGCTCGAGTCCACCAGAGCCTGCGTGGAGGTTGTGTAGGTGGCACCGAGCGCGTACTGTATCCTGGCCTTGGCGAACTGCTTCGTGACGCCTTCGAGCGGAGTCACCTGCTTCGAGGAAATGCCGTTGTAGTTGCCCAGCAGGCCGATCGGGTCGTTCGCCGAGGGGCCAACCACCGCGATCTTACTCACGGAGGATTTCAGGGGCAGGAAGCCGCCCTGGTTCTTCAACAACACGACGCATTCGCGCTCCGCATCGCGCGCCAGTTGCCGGTGCGCTGCGGAATCGTTCTCGGAGTATGGAATCTTCGTGTAAGGAACGCGCTCGGGAGGGTCGAACATGCCCAGGCGAATCCGCGCCACGAAAAGCCGCTCCGCCGAGCGCGTGATCTCGGCTTCCGTGATCGTGCCGGCCTTAACCTCGTCGATCAGGCTGCGATACTCGCCGCCGCAGGTGAGGTCCGTGCCTGCCTTGACGGCCGCCACCGACGCCGCGCCCTGGGTCGCGACGTATCTATGACTCCTGAAGATGTCGCCGATCGCGCCGCAATCGCTCACCACATAGCCCTGGAATCCCCATTGGTCGCGCAGGCGCTTCTGCAGCAAGTCCGCATTGGCGCAGCCCGGCGCTCCATTGACGGAGTTGTAGACGCACATGATGGAGTCCGCCTTGCCTTCCGTGATCGCGGCCTTGAACGCCGGCAGGTAGGTATTCACAAGGTCGCGCTCGCTGACCTTGGCATCGAAGGTGTGCCTCAGCGGCTCCGGGCCGCTGTGCACGGCATAGTGCTTGGGCGTGGCGACTACCTTCAGGTAATGCGGATCGTCGCCCTGCATGCCCTTCACGAACGCGACGCCCATGCGGCTGGTGAGGAACGGATCTTCGCCGTAGGTCTCCTGGCCGCGTCCCCAACGCGGATCGCGGAAGATGTTGATGTTCGGCGACCAGTAGGTGAGCCATGCGATGCGGCCCGGAGAGTTCCCTGGCGGAACTTCCGGCACCGGCGGGCGCCGTTGCGCCTCATGATACTTGGCCCGCGCTTCCGTGGAAATAGCGTCGGCGACGCGATGCACCAGGTCCGGGTCGAAGCTCGCTCCCATCCCGATCGGCTCGGGGAACACGGTGGCGCGCCCCTGCGCGACGCCGTGCAGAGCCTCGTTCCAGTAATTGAAAACGCCTACCCCGAGACGCGGGATCGCCGGAGCGCTATTCTGCATTTGCAGAACTTTCTCTTCCAGCGTCATCCGGGAGACGAGATCCGCCGCGCGGCGCTCGGGCGACAAACTCGGATTCAGGTAGGGAGCGTCGGCCGGCGGCTGCTGGCCCAATAACGCGCTACCCGCCGTTACGAATGCAATTGCGAATAGAGTGGATCTCAACTTCCAGTCTCCTATTAGAAAAGAACAACGCCGATGGTATCGCCGCCAGAACCGGTTCGCAACCGCATCACGCTCCGCGGGAGTTTCGGCTATGATGAGTAGTCCAAGAGATTCGTTTATCCGGTTAAGGAGCGCACTCATGACCTTCACCAGACGCCAGGCGCTGGCTGCCATCGGAGCGCCGGTTCTTCTCAAACGCGCGCGGGCCACAGGCGCACAATTGGAGATCGCGCCCGGGCCTTTCAAGGGTACGCGCGAATCGCTGAGGACCTGGCAGGTTCCCGCCTGGTACCGCGACGCCAAGTTCGGCATCTGGGCGCACTGGGGGCCGCAGTCCGCTCCCGAGTATGGCGACTGGTACGCCCGCAACATGTACATCCAGGGCCAGCGGCAGTACGAGTACCATGTGAAGAACTACGGCCACCCCACGAAGTTCGGCTTCAAGGACGTCATTCCCACCTGGAAGGCCGATCAGTTCGATCCCGAGCACCTGCTGGATCTATACAAGAAAGCCGGCGCGAAGTACTTCTGCAGTATGGCGGTGCATCACGACGGGTTCGATCTGTGGAAGTCCGCGCACCAGCCGCGCTGGAACGCCGTGGCGGCCGGACCGAAGAAAGATATTGTCGGGATGTTCAAGAAGGCCGCGCAAAAGCACGGGCTGAAGTTCGCCGTGAGCGAGCACCTGGCGCCCAGCTATCACTGGTTTTCCCCTTCGCACACGAGCGACAAGACCGGCCCATTGGCCGGCGTCCCCTACGACGGCGCCAACCCCGCCTTCGCCGACCTCTATCACGAGTTGCCGGCGGACTACCCCTATGGTCAGCAGATCTCGGACCGCCAGGCGCCGGACCCTTGGAAACTGCACTACTTCAAACGCATCAAGGACCTGGTGGACAATTATCAGCCCGACCTGCTCTATACCGACGGCGATATCTTTTTTGAAGAATACGGCCTGGCCCTCGTAGCCAACCTGTACAACGTGAACGCCAAGCTGCACGGCGGGCGCGTGGAAGCGGTCTACACCAGCAAGCTGCCGAGCGACTGCGAAACCGGAACCTGCGTTCTGGACTGGGAACGCGGCGTGGCCGCAGGCATCCCCGCCAATCCCTGGCAGACCGATACCTGCATCGGCAACTGGCACTACGACAAAGAGGCCAAGTACAAGACGCCGAAGAGGGTGATCGACATGCTGGTGGACATCGTCAGCCGCAACGGCAATCTGATGCTGAACTTTCCGCTGCCGAACAGCGGCCCGCTGGACGATCAGGAATTGAAGATCCTGGACGAGATCACTCGTTGGATGGCGGTCAACAGCGAGGGAATCTACGCCACGCGGCCATGGAAGATCTTCGGCGACGGGCCGGTGGCCACGGCGCCTCCCTCGGGCCGAGGCGCCCGGTTCAACGAGGCCGGCCGTGGAGACCTCACCGCCGAGGAAGTGCGCTTCACCACCAAGGGCAACACGCTCTACGCGTTCGTAATGGATTGGCCGCAGAAGCAGGCCGTCATCCGGCCTCTCGCGACTACCAGCGCCGTCGCGCAAACGAAAATCAAGAACGTGGAACTGCTCGGCTTCAAAGGCAAGGTAAAGTGGACCCAGGACGATAAGGGCCTCGCCGTCGAATTGCCCGAGCAGAAGCCCTGCGACCATGCGATCGCGTTGAAGATCGCGCTATAAGACGGCTTTTCGCCGCGGTCACGCCACGTTCCAATACGTCGCGAATCTCCCCCACAACTGGTTCAGCGGTTTCAGCGTAACGCCGCTTTCTGAACCCGCGGCGCGGAACGAAAGTGGCGCAGAGCCATCCCGCTTGATCCAGTCTTCGAGCTTCTTCCCCGAGGCGTGCAACTCCGGCACGCTCATTGGAATCTTGCCGACCGCGGGGCCCTGCTGGTCGAGGACCAACTCGTCCGTGAGTCCCTGAGCGCCGAGGTCGCCGGCCAGAACGATGGGTCCATACAGAAAGGCCTGCACGCGCGGTTCGTCGGGGAAGGGCTCGGCCGCCAGGCTCATGGGAAGCTCCAGGTCGACGCGGTCGCCCTTCTTCCATGCGCGAGTGATGCTGAGATAGCTGCCCGCTCCGGGCGTCGCTTCAAGGAGACGGCCATTGACCTTGACCGCCGCGGCGGAGGTCCACGATGGAATCCTCAGGCGCAGCGTCCAGGCCGATACCGGCGCCTTCGTAATGGTAAAGGATGTGCGAGGCTCGTCCGGAAATCGCGTGTCCTGCCGCAACCCGATCGCGCGCTCGCGATCGTCCAGCTCCGAGGCGATGTACAGGTTCACCGAAATGCCGCGCTCGTCGCGGTAGTAAATGCTGTCGTTCAATTTCGAGTACTCTTCGAACGCCGTACCCGTACAGCACCAGAACGACTTGTCTTCCGCGCACAGTCCCTTCCAGGCTCCGGGCGCCATCGACAGGAAGTAGACGGTATGGCCCGTTTCGGGCTGGATGGTGCCCAGCCGGTGATTGAACAGATTGAGCTCGTAGTAGTCGAAGTAGCGCGGATCTCCGGTCCACGAGTAGAGATGGCGCGTCAACTTCATCATGTTGTAAGCGCAGCAGCACTCCTGGTGATGCGTGGCTGTCCGCCACTCCGCCGCGAGGCGGCCCGGAGACGTCAACCAGTGCTCGTTATTGCTGCTTCCGCCGGTGGCATAGGTCCGGCCCGATGCGACCGCGTACCAGAAGAACTCCGCCACATCGTGGAACCGCGGATCGCCGGTCAGCTCGAAGCGCCGGGCTGCGCCGATCACCTGCGGAACGTGCGTGTTCATGTGAAGCCCGCGCAGTTCGTCCCGGCGCTGCGCGAGCGGCGTGAGGAACTCCTTCTTGTTGAATCGGTCACCCGCCTTCGCCCAGCGATCGTCGTTGGTGGCGGCGGCAAGGTTGTAAAGCGCCTCACTCATTCCGCCGAATTCAACCCGCAGGATCTCCTGCATGTGGGCTTCCGGCTTGGAAGCGCTCCACTCGTCCGCCCAGGCAGCCATGCCGCTGGCGACTTCGAGCGCCTGCTTGTTGCCGGCATGGAAGTACATGTCGAGCATTCCCGCCAGGATCTTGTGGTAGGTGTAGAAGGGCGCCCAGACGTTCCTTCCCTTGTCCAGGCGATCGTAGAACTCGGTGGGATACGCGCTCAGGTAGCCGCCCGCCAGTTTAGTCTGGCACTTGGCGAGTTCAGCTACGATCTCATCGCCGCGCGCCTTCACTTCCGCATCACCAGCCGATGCGGCCCGCAGGGCGCACGCGGAAAGATAGTGTCCCGTGGTATGGCCGCGAAGCTCGCCGTTAGGCGCTTCCCATCCGCCAAGCGTCTGCGCGGAGCTGGCGAGGCCGGCATTCAGACGAAACGTGTGCAGAAGCCGGTCCGGCGCGATGCGCATCATGTACGCGCGGTTGGAATCCGCGGCCTGCTTGCACGGACCGGCAAGAAGGCGCACCTGCGCCATGGGGTAAGGCGTGATGCGCGGTCGAGCGTCCTTCCGCGTAAAGACAAGGGTCTCGGCGAACGGCAGCGGCTCCGGCGGCTGCGGCCGTCTGCCGGGAGTCGGAGGAACCTGCGCGGCGCCCGCCGCGGGCGGAGCCGGCGAGGCTGCCGGTTGTTGAGCGAGAGTTGTGGCCGAACCCGCGATTGCGGCTGCAAAGAGCCGCCTGGTCCATTTAGGCTGGTTGTTCATATGGATCCCACAGCAGTGATTCTCGCACGGCTCGCCGAGGCGTGCCAGGTTGGACGCCGCGGGCGAGCGTAACTGCGGATTGACGGACCTGAAAGGTCAAATAAATGTATACTCAATCCTAGCGGAAAATCGGGCGCACTCATGAAATCCACGCGGATTCTCTGGCAGGTTCTGACACTCTTGCCGGCGGTGACCGGCCTTTCACGAGCGGCGGACAAGACGCTGATCGACTACTTCCTTCCGATGCCGGTTCAGGGACGGCTCACGAAGGATGCTTGGGGTGCCGGCAACGTGCTGCCGCGCGATCCGCAGAACGGTCTGGAGGACCCGACGCTGAAGCAGTGGTACTACTGGGACGGCCAGATCCTGAAAGCGCCCGATGGCAAGTTCCATCTGTTCGCCAGCCGCTGGAATCAGAGCGCGGGACACGGAGGCTGGGTCGGGTCCCTGGCCGTTCATGCGGTCAGCGATAAGGCCATGGGGCCATACAGAGACACGGGGCCCACTTGGCCGGATAATCGAGGCGGCAGGGGGCATAACGTCACGGCGCTCGAACTTCCGGACAAACGCTATGCGGTTGTGGTGAGTGAGACGAGACCGGGCGACGTCTTCGTCTCCCAGTCGCTGGACGGGCCGTGGCAGCAGTTGGGATCGATCAAGGTTGACGCCAACGGATTCAATCCGCGGGACGGCAGCATGTCGAACGTCGCCGTGATGGTCCGGCCGGATGGCAAGTTCGAGATCGTGGGCCGGTCGGGCGCGATCCTCATCAGCTCAGAAGGCATCCTGGGGCCGTATAAGATCCAGGGGCCGAGCATCTACAGGGACATGCCCGGGTTGCCGGCGGCGAAGCAGAACCTGGAAGACCCGGCGATCTGGTACAGCGGAGGCATGTATCACATCGTGGTGAACTGCTGGAGCGAGCGCAAGGCGTACCACCTGACTTCGCTCGACGGCATCGGCAACTGGAAGAACAGGGGGGTGGCCTACGATCCGGCCACGGACTTCGTCCGGTATAAGGACGGAACGGTTAACCATTGGGAGAAGCTGGAGCGGCCGGGCGTCTACCTGGAGAAGGGGCACCCGGCGTATTTCACCTTCGCGGCGCTCGATGTGCCGAAAGAACAGGAGCATGGGAACGACAATCACGGGAGTAAGGTCCTGGTGGTTCCGTTCGATGGGGTGCGGTTCGACCGGGACATGCGGAAGATCGTCAAGGCGGAAGAAAATAAGTCGAAGTGAGGACTACTCAAGACGCCCTTCGGAGAGAGGAGTGACCTGGAAATGAATGGTAAAACCGGCGGCTTCGACCGGAGGAAGTTCGTCGCGGGCGGCGCCAGTCTGCTTGCGGCCGCAAAAACCGCATTGAGTCAGCAGGGCGCATACCCTGACGGCAATTTTGCCGGCGGCCCGATCACCGGTCCGTTTCGGCCCTATTGGGAATCGCTGAAGTCCTACCGGTTCCCCGACTGGTTTCGCGATGCGAAATTCGGAATCTGGGCTCATTGGAGCCCTCAATGCGTTCCGGAGCAGGGAGACTGGTACGCCCGCGGCATGTACATACAAGGCAGCTCCCAGTACAACTACCACGTCAAGACATACGGGCATCCATCGCAATTTGGATACAAAGACGTCTGTCATATCTGGCGGGCGGAGAACTGGAATCCCGAGGAACTGATTCGGCTCTATGCCAAGACCGGCGCCAAGTACTTCGTCGCCCTTGCCAATCACCATGACAACTTCGATTGCTGGGACTCGAAGTACCAACCCTGGAACTGCATGAAGGTTGGACCCAAAAAAGACCTGGTCGGGACCTGGGGAAGAATCGCTCGTGCGCAGGGGCTCAAGTTCGGGATCACCGTTCATGGTACGCCGGGGCGGGTTTGGAGGGAGTTCATGCCGGTCCGGTATGGCAGCGACGCGACGGGCCCTCTGCAAGGCGTGCCCTACGATGGCGTTCTGACGAAAGCCGATGGCAAGGGCAAGTGGTGGGAGGGCATGGACCCGCGGGAGCTCAACGGGAGTCCGCACCAGCCGGACGACCCCTGCCCGGAGTTCGTCGAGACCTTCATGTTGCGCGTTCAGGACTTGATCGACAAATACAGCCCGGATCTTTTGTATTTTGACGATAACTGCGATTGGGACTTTGACAAGGGAGCGCCCTCCGGCAGAGAGCTGAACGTCTGGCTCGGCATACCGGAGCTCACACCGCATATCATGGCGTATTATTACAACGCGAACATCCGCCGGAACGCGGGCAAGCTGGATGCGGTGTTCAATATCAAGAACGTTCCCAAGCCTGTGTTGAGCACTTTGGTCCGCGATTTTGAAATGAGCCAGGCGGACGCGGTGGAACCGAATCCATGGCAAACGGACGCCTGTATCGGAGGCTGGCATTACAGCCGGTCGATTTTGGAGAATCACCGGTACCGGACCGCCCAGTCCATGGTTCATCTTCTCGTCAACGTCGTCAGCAAGAATGGTAATCTGCTGCTGAACATCCCGCTTCCCGGCCACGGCCGGCCCGATGACGATGAATTCGCTTTTCTCGACAAATTCGGCGCCTGGATGGCGCTCAACAGCGAGGCGATCTACTCCACGCGGCCCTGGAAGATTGCCGGAGAGGGCCCGACCCAGAGCGCGGGCAGTACGCCGTACGGCCCGCTTGCGCAATTCGTCGCGGGCGATATCCGGTTTACGGCCAAGGGGGACGCTCTATACGCGATCGCGCTGGCTTGGCCCGGAGACGGAAGACTAGTAATTAAGTCGCTGGCTTCGAGTTCTCCGCACTACCGCGGCGAAATCGCCAGAATCGGGCTGCTGGGGTCGGAGTCCAATCTTGTGTGGTCGCGTAACGCGGACGGAGTCACGATAAGCTTGCCGGAAAAACCGCCGTGCGATTACGCGTACGTATTCAAGATCAACCCTCTGGGCGCGTGACCGCTGGAGCGTCCCTTATTCGAAAGTGAGCGCGTATTCCTGGCGCGGTTGGAGACGAACCTGCCAGACGCCGTTGGATTCGGTCGCCTTGATGGTTTGGCCGCCGGATTGAATCCTGGCGATGCGCTGGCCGTGCGGCGCCCGAAGCTTGAATTCGCCCGCAATCGCCGGGCGCAGCGCCGCGGAAACCGCGCGGCCGCCCTTCCAGGATGCATTCACTTCCACGCCCCCGCGAGCGCGAAGCCCCTTGTAATGCCCGTCTGGCCATGCAGCGGGAAGCGCCGGCAGAATGGCGATCACTCCCGAGTGGCTCTGCAAGAGCATTTCGGCGATGCCGGAACACGCTCCGAAGTTGGCGTCGATCTGGAATTGGCGGCCGGCGTTCAGGAGGCTCTCCGCGGAAGTGGAGAGCAAGAAGCGGATATGCTGATATGCGCGATCGCCGTCTTCGAGCCTCGCCCAGAGATTCGTGTACCAACCGGCGGGCCAGCCGCCTCTCCCTGAGCCATTCTGTACTCTGCGCTCAAGCGAGACGCGCGCGGCTTTGGCCAGCTCGGGCGTGCCGCGGAGCGTAATTTCGTCCGAGGGAAACAGCGCGAACAAATGCGATACGTGGCTCATTCCCGGGCTGGGTTCGTCGTAGTCTTCGCTCCACTCCTGCAATTGACCGAGCTTGCCGATCTTCAGGTTCGGGATGCGCTTGAGCGCGGCTTCAAGCTGACCGCGGTAACCGGCGTCAATGCCCAGAATCTGCGAAGCGCTCATGGTGGCATGGAACAGTGTGTAGATGATTTCGTAGTCCATGGTGGCTCCGACCGTCTGCCGGCCCACCGTTCCATCCGCCATACGATACGAGTTCTCGGGCGAATAGGAGGGATTGGTGACCAGGTGTCCCTTGCCGTCATCGATCAGGAAGTCGAGAAGAAACTGCGTGGCTTCCTTCATGATGGGATAGGCATCGCGGCTCAGGAAAGCGCGATCCAGGCCATATTGATAGTGTTCCCAGTAATGGAGCGCCAGCCACGCGCCACCCATCGGCCAGACGCCGCAATAGGCGTAATCGACGGGCGCGGTGTCGACCCATGCATCGATGTTGTGATGGAACGCGAAGCCGTGGGCCCCGTACATCTCCTTGGCGGTGCGGCGGCCGCTGTCGAGAGACATTTTGACCAAGTCGAAGAGAGGTCCGGTGGTTTCCGATAGGTTGCCAACCTCGGCGGGCCAGTAATTCATTTCGAGGTTGATATTGGTGGTGTACTTGCTGTCCCATGGCGGAGCCATGCTCTCGTTCCAGATCCCTTGTAAGTTGGCTGCCATGGAGCCGGGGCGGCTGCTGCCCATCAGCAGGTAACGGCCAAACTGAAAGTACAGCGCGGAGAGACCTGGGTCGTCCTGGCCTGTCTTGATCCTGGCCAGACGCTCGTCGGTGGGCAGGGACTCAACCGTTGGACCTCCGGCCGGCGACGCCAGTTCCAGGTCCACGCGGCGGAACAGCTTTTCGTGGTCCGCCATGTGGGCCGTCTTCAGCGCCGCGTACGGCTTGGCGGCGCGAGCCAGGTAGCGGGTGCAAGCGGAGGCCGGATCGCCGCCGCGATAATCCGTCGCGGCGACAACCAACAAGGTCACGGCGTTGGCGCCGGAGACGATCAGATCGGTTCCGGAAACCTCAACCCGGCCGCCTGCGTTGATGGCGCGCAGAACCCCGCGGAACTTCACCCCGGTCGGTTCGAGCTGGTCCCTTTCAGCCTTGGCGCGATCGCCGACTTGCCCCGGACTCATCCAGAAATTCGTGTGGGCGATCGCTTCGCCCTGCAGGATGACGAGGTCGGGCGCCGCTACCGTCGTCTGGCTGTCCTGCGAGCGCGTGAGCGTTGCGTGAAACGATACCTGGCCGGGCTTGTCGCAGGAGATGCGTACGACCACGACCTGGTCCGGGGCGGAGGAAAACACTTCGCGAGTGTAATGCGCGTCGCCGATGCGGTAGGTCACGCGCGCAATGCCCGTCGCGAGGTTCAGCTCGCGGCGGTAGTCGGCGGCGTTGTCCTGGCCGGAGAACTCGATGTTCAGATCCCCCAGCGGCTGATACGGCGGTTGGCGGTTGGGGATGCCCATGAGGTCCTTCTCCTCCAGCGCCTCCGCCTCGCGGGGTTTGCCCTCGAAGAGCAGGCGGCGGACCTCCGGCAAGGCCTTCAGCGCCTCCGGATTCACGCGGTCGCGTTTCTTGCCATTCCAGATCGTATCTTCGTTCAGTTGGATGCGCTCTTTCGCGACGCCGCCGAAAACCATGCCGCCGAGCCTGCCATTGCCGACAGGGAGCGCGTCGCCCCATCTTTGGGCGGGGTGCCGATACCAGAGCACGGGGTCGGCGCCGGAGACCGGCGCCGCCGCGGCAATCGACAGAATCAGGGAATACAAGAAAACTCTGCGCATAAGGTTCTCCTCAAAGAAGAACGCGGCGGCCCGGTACGCCTCCGGTCCCACCTGCCCGAAGCAAAGGGCATCGGGAGCAGCAGGATCATCAGCGTTCTCATACACTCCAACCGTTCATGTTAGGCCGGCGCGCGTGTTGGCACAATTAGGAACTTCGAATATCAGCTATAGTGGCGCATTAACCGGAACTTCTCACAGGCTGGCTGAAGATGCCGTTCGCAGGCAAACCGCCAGCGGGAAAGACGCCGGGCCGCCTGCGTGCGATTCCCACGTTACGTTGCGACTTACTTGAAAAGATGCTGGCTAAAGAGGTACAGATTGTTGGCCCATTCGGTGTTGTCGTGGGCGTTCCCGTCGACGTGCCAGACGTGCGGCACGCCTTTCTCTTTGAGGTAGTTGTGGACGCCCTGGCTGATGCGGATCAGGCCGTCCTTGTTGCCGCAACCGAGCCACATCAGTTTCAATTGCGCCTTGGCGGCTTCCGGATCCGGCATGACTTCGGCGGGAGACTTGGTGTTCGGGGCCGAGGAGAACCCGCCGATCCAGGCAAACGTGTCGAGGTGAGAGGGGCCGATGTTCAGGGTCTGGCCGCCACCCATCGAGAGACCGGCCAGGGCGCGATGTTCGCGGTCGGTGTAGACGGAATAGTGGGACTCGATGTAGGGGATGATGTCTTTCAGCAAGTCGTTCTCAAAAGGCGTACCCCAGCTATCAAATCCTGCCCTACCGCGGCCTCCGCGTCCGGCGACGGCGGCGCCAGCGGGGGGGGCTCCAGCGGGAGCAGCTCCGGCGGGAGCAGGTCCGGCAGGGCCGCGTCCGGCAATACCCTCCCCGGGGAATGCGGCTGCGGCGTCGGCCGTTACGCTTGAATTGCCGTTGGGAAAGACGAGGACCATCGGCTCAATCTTGCCGTCGGTCAGGAGGTTATCGATGACGTTGTCCGCGTGGACCGCGTAGACCCATTCGAGGTCGTTGCCGCAGATGCCGTGGAGCAGATAGAGCACGGGGTACTTGCGGCTGGTGGAATAGCGCGGAGGCGTGTAGACGCGCATCTGGCGATGCGTTCCGAGCGACTTGGAGTCGTACTGAACGGGGGTCAACGCGCC
>Ga0224558_1002114_pt1 | contig 18937 bp, 16 predicted proteins | sample 714S32024metaG_FD_180682 | JGI IMG/M metagenome (GOLD analysis project Ga0224558, IMG submission 180682) | Peat soil microbial communities from Stordalen Mire, Sweden - 717 S3 20-24 | ecosystem: Environmental > Terrestrial > Soil > Wetlands > Peat | place: Sweden: Norrbotten County, Stordalen...
CGGCGTCGTCTTCGGCTAAATAGCTGCCGGGAAAACCTCCACGCAGCCAGAGCTGGAGCAACGTAGGCTCGCCAACAGGCAGCTCCAGGGTACAAAACGGCCCCATGTCAATGTAGGTAATGCGTCCAGCCAGGCTTTCTCCAGACTGCCGAAGCAGATCAATGGAGGCGGAACCCAGGATGAGGAATCTCCCTGTCGCATGGCCGGTGCGCCGGCCTTGATCGATAATGCCGCGAAGCGAGTTGAATAGCTCCGGGACGCGATGAATTTCATCCAGTACGACCAGGCTGTTCTCATATTGGCGGAGGAAGATAACCGGCTCGACCAACTTCTCCCGGTCCTCTCTTGCCTCCAAATCAAGATAAAGCGCTCCGGGGTGCGAGTCGGCAATCTTCCGTGCAAGGGTCGTCTTTCCAACCTGCCGTGGTCCGATAATCGCCACAGCCGCCTGTCTTTTGAGAGCTAGCTCGATTGGGATGGCCGCAGATCTAATAATCATCCTTGTATATTAGATAATCAGTGTTAGATTTGCAATGATAGAATCGGGGGGACGACAACCAGCAAGGGCCAGTTAGAGCGCGGGCGGGGGCGTAGCGGGCGGCGTTTCGCGAGCAAACCCAGAAAAAGCCTTCCCGCGCGCAGGGAGCGAATTCACCCCAAGGCCAAACCTCGGCGGCGGGAATCGACCCAACGGTGCTGGCCAGGGCGAAGGCTGGCGATGCAACTTCACAGTCGCTTGTGGGGGCGGCGTACATGCAGGGCAAAGACTTCCCTGCAGACTATGCACAGGCAGCCGTCTGGTTCGGAAAAGCTGCCGATCAAGGTGATGCTAAGGGAGAGGCAAGCCTTGCCCTGTTGTATTTGGCTGCCCGAACCGACGCATCGGGTCTTAAGTCGGTTGGCTGTTCCGTTGCTCCCCAGAGGCCATTCTCCCCAAAAAGACGGTAAAATCTCGCGTCAGGATGCCCGTAGGCGCGTCCTCTCGATGTGTTCCGTGGGGTAGGTATTCCCTTTTGCTCTTCGCCCGCTCAGTCGGGATCGTGGACCGTCAGCTCCGCCGCAGAACACCGCTTCCGTGGCGTTCTGTGGTCTATTTTTGCTCCTGCGCTTATACCTGGGCCAAAAATGGTCACTATGCACTGGACAATATATCTTGCACATATAACGCACGTCGGTGCATACTAGAAATATGAGAACACGTGCAAATATCAACATCGACAACGATGCATATAGCGCCGCTGCCGCATATGCAACCGCAAGGGGCCTAGCCCTGGGCGCTGCGATCAGTGAACTCATCCGTCGCGCCGAACAGGCTCCAGAATTGCCCCTCAGCGCATCGCCGAAACTCAAAAGGGATAAGCACGGCTTTCTTGTCGTGAAAGCTGCTGGTCCGGTCATCACTTCTGAAATGGTGATGGAAGAGTCGGAGGACCATCTTGTCTAAAGCCCTTTATCTGGTCGATGTAAATGTGCTCATCGCCCGTCTCTTTGAGACTCATGAGCATCACGACCTAGCAACGGAATGGTTCAATACTCCAGCCCTGCAATGGGCGTTATGCCCGTGGGCTGAAGCTGGGCTGCTGCGTTTTGCAACGCAGCCAGACAGGCTCAGCATGAGCGAAGCCACGGGGTTGTTGGATGAATTGGCCCTGCATCCGGGCTACCACTACCACCCAAGTATTGACACCTGGCGCACCTTGACCAAGCCCTTTTTTCGGCGGTTGCACGGACACAAGCAAGTCACAGATGCTTACCTGCTCGGTTTAGCTATTCACGATAAGCTGGTGCTCGCCACGTTCGACAAACGCATCATCCATCTCGCCGGAGAGCACAGCCAGCACGTTCATATCGTGGGGGCACAATGAACGCGGATGGACAGCCGTCAGGGCAAAGACGGGTTGGTCGTTGTGGAGCGGAGGGTTTGCCAGAGCGCCAAGATCGGCAGCGTCGTCCATGTACGCAATGTGCATTGTCTTGCCTTAAGCGCTAAGGCCGCCTTACGGCGGCCTTAGGATTTGCTGCCTCGCGAACGAGGGCAGTCGATAGATGATTCTGAAACAAGTATACCTCGCACCGCAATTCTCCCCAAAAAGACGGTAAAATCTCGCGTCAGGATGCCCGTAGGCGCGTTTTCTCGATGTGTTCCATGGGGTAGGTATCCCCTTTTGCTCTTCGCCTCAGATCACAATCCTCTCGACCTCATCGAGCGAGATCTCGTCGCCGCGCCGGTCGTAGAGGCCGGTAGTCCTGGCCGACTCATGGGCGGCCATCTGCTGGGCGGTCTCCAGCCGGCCGCCGTTCTTGAGGTAGGCCGTGATCCCGGTGGCGCGGAAGGTGTGGCAGCCGATCTCGGTCTCGATGCCGGCCTGGCTGGCCCGCCGGCGAATCATCCGCCAAACATCGGACTGGAGCAGGGGATTGGCGGTCAGCTCCCCGGTGCGGCCCTTGACGGTGCGGAACAGCGGCCCCTTGCGCTCCTGCTTGCTGTCCTTGCCGATGCCGGCGGCCGCAATGTACTCCTCAAGGTAGCGGTCGAGATTGTGGTGAGTCGGCATCTCGTGTTCCTTGCCGCCTTTCTCGTGCAGCCGCACCCAGCCCCGGCGCCCCTGCACAAAGAAGTCTTCGACCCGCATGGAGACCGCCGCGCCCACGCGCGCAAAGGTGTAGACCATCAGGCCGATCAGAGCGCGATCGCGCAGACCGGGAAGGGAAGTGGTGTCGATCGCGTCGAGCAAGGCCCGCGCCTCGTCGGCCTGGAGCACCGGCGTCTTGCCGCGCCGCTGCGTGTACTTGGGGCCGCGCACGGCGTGCGCCGGGTTCACCGGAATCACCTGGCCCACCACCATCCAATCGAAGAGCATCCGAAGGGCGGCCAGCCGCTGCTTCACGGTGGGCTTCGAGTGCTCGCGGAGCTGGGCCTCGACGAAGGCCGCTACGTGGATCGGCTCGACCCTGGCCAGATCCACGATGCCGATTCCGGCACAGTAGGCGGAGAACTGCCGGACGGCTTCCAAGTAGGCGCGGCGGGTGTTGGCATTGCGGATGTGGGAGCTGAAGAAGTCGCGCATCCGCTTGCGGGCCTGTGGCTGGGCCGTGAAGATGGAGGGCAGGGAAGGGGACTGGACCTGGATTGCGCCGGGCGTCATGGCTCTATTATACGCATGATAAAGGACATTATCATGCGCAATTACGACGCGCCCGAACCGCACAACTGTTCCGAATCCAGGTTTGCTTCGCTGCGCGTCGCTGTTCATCGGTAATTGTGGCCCTGACTTCTGACTCATGCAAGCCTCTGGAAACAAGGGGTGGCGGTCGTGGGTCAAACCTTACCCCTTGTGGCCCGAAGCCAGCACGAATAAGATTGGTATTCATTTTCGATGCCGGATCACTCAGGCTACTTGACTCGTGCGTTCGGAGATATTCGAAAACACCGCGCCCGCGTGTCCCAATAGACGCGGTCCTTGTTCGTGCTCCAGGCGGCAAGCCATTGATCTTGGACAAACTTCCTCCCGTGCTTCTTTATAACATCATGCCAACAGGTCTCCGATGCGCCATGGCAGTTTCCCTTTAACGCCTCCAACCCCGGCATATTAAAAGTTGTCCAATCGGAGTCAGTGAAGAGATCGTTGAGGATGAAGTAGGCGATATCCCCAGCGGTCATCTGGCTCCAATAGTCGTAGATCGGTTCCTTCGATTCCTGGGTGTCGGTGAGCTGGGAAATGAGTATCGGAATTGCATCCTTTCCCTTTGCGACGATCTGATCCATGAGTTTAGATTCGCAGTATTCTTTGTCTTGTAATCGGCCCTTTGCGCGGCATGTATGGTTTACCTCATCGAAGTTCCAAAGGGCAAAGTTGCTGGATTTCCGAGTCGCACTCTGGCCAGAAACAGGCATAGAAGCATATAGCGCGATCAAAAAAACAATCATTGCAGCCGCTGCGCCGATTGTAGTCACACTGGGCACCTTTTCGAGAATTGCCATTTTGTCTTTCCTCCAATCTCTTCTGGAAAATCCAGCGCATCACGCCCATTTTCATGAAGTTGTGCTTGAGCAATAACCAAATCTTCGTGGGCACCTACATATGTCACCTATGTGGAGTGAATGGAATAGGACTAGCACCTCTCAAGGGATCCATATAAACGGGCAGACTTGAAGGCGCGACGGACGGGTAAGTTGCATTTGGACTGCTACTGAAAAACATTCCTGTCTGATAAGCATAAACACCACGGTTAAGCTGATTTGAGATTGATTGGGCGATGGACGGATCGCTCCCTGACACAGATCCAGCATTGCAGGCGTTTAATGTAATACTTGCGTTTGGTCCAAGGTTAGCGCCAGACAATGCGCCAACATTGCCGGCCGTCAGATTCGTGTCGGCTCCAGTACCCGCTCCCACGAAAAGTGCAGATGTGTAATTTCCACCTGATGTACCAATCGCACCCGCATGTCCAAAATACGACACACCTCCATCAATATAACCGTTGGATGTGAGCGCCGAAGCCATATCCTGCACACTTCCAACCTGCACAATAATTGGGTTTGCGCCATTTGCAGCAAGCTGATTGGCATATGTCTGGGCAGCCATATTGAAGAGATTTCCTACATTGTGATTATCACCACTGGCCCCGGCAATTCCGGACTGTCCCACCATTATTAGGTAGGTAGGTGACGCAGACTGACCTTGTGATCCCTGATCCTGAACAGCACAAATGAGCCCCGTCGGATCAACCAGATTAACCGGATCATTCCCGACATAGGCGTAAAGATTCGTCCCGCCACTAAGCCCAATCGGATCGGTTTGCAGGAAGCGGCCCAGCGTCGGCGAATAATACCGTGCATTAACGTAATATAAGCCAGTTTCGTTGTCGTAGCGGTAGCCGGCATAGCGGTAAGTGGCCCACGATCCCGCGCCTGGAGCGCCGAAGTCGCTGTAGGTGTAGGCTTCGGAAGCGCCTGAATCGCCTCCCTGGGTGACGGCCACGGTGCTGCCCATCACGTCGTGGTGATAGTAGACCGCCGTCAGCGTCGCGCCATCCACCGCCGGAGTTACAGCAGCCACCGGCAGTCCGCCCACGCCGCGCACCGTCAGCGAGATGGCCGCGCCCACGCCGGTTCCGTTGTAGTCGGCGATCTCCTGCCCGCCCGCCAGGACGAACTGGGTCGTCACTTGCCAGCCTGGGCTCGCCACCTGCTTCTGCTTGCGATGACCCAGCGGATCGTAGAGATAGGTGCTTGTTCCCCACGCCGCGTTCTGCGCCTCGACGAGCCGGTTCTCCACATCATAGGTCAGCGTGTTGACTCCATCGAAGGTCATATTCTGGTTGCCGTCGTAAGTGAAGCTTTCGTTGCCGCTGGGACCATTAAGGCTCAGATAGCCGTTGTCGGCATTCGCCGCCGCATAGTTCGTCGTACCCACGGTCGGAATATATTGAAAGATTCCGTTGCTCACACCGGTCGATCCCCGCTGATGATTCTTCTGCCAAGTATAGCTGAAGGTCACGCTGTTGTCCGCGCCCGCGTAGGTCTGCGTCAGCGTATGGAGATTGTCCGCCGCGTCGTAGTTGCTGTAGGCGTCCGTCGTGCCGTCGCCGTAAGTAATCAGCGATTGCCGCGAGAGCAGATCCCACTGGTACTTGGCCAGCGGCGTTGATGTTGACCCATTCTGGTCGATCTCCGACATGCGGTTCATCGCATCATACGAATAGGTGACATAGTAGGCACTTGATCCGTTGGTATTGGCAGGCCACTGCAACCGGGTACGATTGCCGACACCGTCATATTGCACCTGGGTATTACGGCCTTCCTGATCGGTGTAGCTGTTGGCTCGGCCCGCTGTGTCGTAGGCAACCTGGTAAGGAGTGGTGGTCGATCCGTCCGAGGCTTGCAACAGACGCCCTGTAAGATCGTAGCCATAGGTGACTTGGCCCGCCGCCTCGTTTTGCGGTGTTTTGGTGCTGGCGCGATTCAGCGCGTCATAGGTGAAGCCGATGGTCTGGCCCGAGCGCGTCGTCTTTTGCCCCACATTTCCGTTGGCATCGTAGGATGTGTACTGCTCGGTGGTCGAATCGGGATAGGTGGTGGTGGAGAGCCGGTCGAAGCCGTCATAAACGTAGTACGTGGTATTGCTGTTGGCGTCCGTGAAGCTCTGCGCCAGGCCGTTCGGCGTGTAGGTATGCGTCTCCAGCACCGTGCCCGGAGTCGCCGATGTCGTATCGCTGAGCTGATAGAGGCGGCTAAGCGCGTCGTAGCTGTAGGTGCGCTGACGATTCTGTGTCGCCGTCACCTGCTGCGTGACAGTGAGCGCCCGGTCATCGGCATCGTAGGTCGTTGTGGTTGTGTTGCCCAGCGGGTCGGTCACCGTATAGACCATGTCGGCGAGTGTGTAGGTGTATTGGGTCGTCTCCCAACTCGAATTGGTTGTGCCGTTGCATGTGGGCGCTGTAGTACCCGTGGCAACTTGCCGCGAAACGGAACACACCTGCCCGTCGGGATAATAGGTGTAGTTGGTCTGCACTCCTGAGACGGCTCCATTGGCCGACGAGACCCGGCGCAACGCATCGAATACGCTCGTGGTGGTATGAGAATTCGCGTCGGTGACTGAATTCACATCGCCATAGCTGTCATACCCGTAGGTCGTCTTCAATTTGAGATTATTGTTGTCGATCGTCAGGTACTGCACCTGGTCAGAATTCGAATAGTAGTCATAGCGCGTGACGCGCCCTTCCGCGTCCGTGGCAGTCTGGGGAAGGCCGATTGACGTGTAGGTAAATGCCTGTATCGGCGTACTGCTGCCAACCCCTGGTTTTGACACGGTTGGCTGAGTGATCTGCGATAAAGTGCCTGTCGAATTGTAGGCAAAAGTGGTGACATTTCCCTTCGGATCGGTGGACTGATATACCTCCTCGAAATTCGGCAATGAAGATACGGGCGTGGTGTAAGTGAATCTCTGCACTCGTTGTGCCAACGGCGACCCCGGTTTGGGAGTCTGCGTGATGGTCAGAGGGTTGAAGAGGCTGTCGTAGGTATAGGTGGCATAATTGCCCTCGGGCATAACCGTGGCGAGCAGTACGCTTTGTGCGTTATAGATGTTTGAGACGGTGATATTCAGATGTGGCGAGGGGCCGTAATCCTGAATCTCTTCCAGAACATTTCCGCGCGGATCGTTGTACCAAACGTGTCGGTTCCCAACTGGATCATCCATTTCCGTGCGCGAACCGGCAAAGAACGCCTGGGTCTGATTGCCGAGGGCATCATTTTGCTTGAACACTCTTCCCAGACCGTCATAGAAATTGGTGACAAAAGCATTGCTCGGATTCGATGGATAATAGACCTGCGTCAGGTGCCCTAAACCCGTTGTGTCATAGGAGCCGCTGGTATCGTAGGCGAAAGTTGTCTTCTGGGTGAGCGCGTCGGTAAAGCTGGTTAGATTGCCGCCGCTATAGCCGTAGGACACGGTGCGGGTTCCGTCTGTAACCGAGCTGATCTGCGTTCCACTGTAGCTCAGAGAGAGAGAGCGGCCAGTTATCGAATTTGAAACGCTGGACAGAACTCCGCCGGAGTAGCTGAAGCTGACAGACGCGCCAGCCGCATTGCTCCAAGAAGAGACCTGGCCAGATGAATTGAAGTTCATGGTAACGCCCGTCTTGGTGCGATACCGGAGACTCGTGCTGCTTCCGTCCAAGATCGTGGCTGAACCCAAAGGCGGCGCATAGCTTCCATCAGCCATCAGTGTGAACTCTTCGCTATTCCAGCCCTGCGAGACATTGACGACGTTTCCTGTCAAGCTGTCGGTAAACCAGCGATTGACCACCGTTTCCAGAACGAAGTTCTCAAGGGAGACATTATTTGGAGCTGTCTGTCCGTTGACAAGGTCGGAGGATACATAGAGAGCCACGATAGATCTTACCGCGCTGAGCGGGGAACTTTGTCCCATACCCGTGAATCCATCGCTATTAACTGTGGCAGTGATCGCGTAATTATGCGTCCAACCGGAGCCCAGAGGCCCAGCACTGCCTTGCGCTCCTGAATCATAGGAACGCTCAAAACTTAGTCCGTATGGAAACCCTTTGGCCCCGGTTGTTAGGTCGTCATGCTTATATTGATAGGAACCTTTCACAAGATCGAGTGGATCGCCGCCGAGTCCAGCACCGCCAATGCCGAATGATGAAAAGATGCTGTCGTTGCCCCCTGTCAGCGAGACCGATGATACAACTCCGGCTGCAATCGCGTCTAAACCTAAGGTTGTGGTCGAGACGTTCGTACCCGAGAACCCGCCACTCAGCCCGCCGGATATTTCCTCTCCGTAAGAATAACTGCTGCCAGAGGTCTTCATGGCCTTGTAACCAACACCGGTCCATTGTCCTACTGCTATCTTGCCGTTGCTCGGTGCGATGACCCGATAGCCCCCAGAGACCCAACTGCCGATACCATTGGAGCCTGTTAGGTCATTAATGTTGTAGTTGGGCGCTAGCAGCGGTTCGATAGTGCCCCAATTTGAACTGTTGATGTCATAAATCGCGTTTCCATTTTGCAGGGCGATGTCGATAAGTTTTACTGTCGAAGCCGCCTGAAATCCAGAGACCTGCATTTGTAGCTGTTCCAGAGACGCCGACTCGAAGGAACTGCTTGTGCCTGAGGCATCTAAAAACGCCGCCATCGAAGGGGCTGTTTGTGAACTGGCTCCATTCAAGCGAGACGACGTACCGATAAAATTCATTGGCAAGTCCACATAAGGACCGACAATCGATGTGCCAACAGCTTCTCCGACTATGCCGACCCCATAGATGTATTGCGTCTTTGTGCCGAGCAACTGATCTGAAAGCTGTTGTTGTGCTGCATTCTCGGCAAGCCATGTGTAGCCCTCTACTTCCAGGCTTTCGCCAAGAGCAGCTTCTGAATTGGTAGTCGCACCTCCGGCGATGGCCTGATTCAAAAGCTTGCGATGCTTTTCGATCATGCCTCGTCCCACCTGGTCCCAGCCGTTCATTACGATGTAACCGCCGCTTCCGCCATTCTGGTTGGTTTGAGCACTGATATTTTGCGTATGAGAATAACTAGCCCAAGTAGCCCATGGAATCGTAACCGCAAAAGTAACTCCAACCGATGTACCCTTGGTAGAAGCGCTGCCGCTTACAACAGTAGAGCCATCCAGATACAAGGTTGGGACGTAGGATGAATTGAAGAAGATTGAAAGGCGGTGCCCGTAGATGTCGTCGGAATTATAGGTTTGAGCCGCAGCACCTGGCAGTGTGATCGATAGAGTTGCAAAGTACCCGCTGGGAATGCTGGTATAGTCGGTCGGCGTCCCGCCCTGATTTGAATTTGTGGTTTGGCGAACAGTCTGACCGCTGGTTATTGTGAACGGAGACGGAATAATTGTTCCACCGCCCACAATATCGCTCACTCCGGCGGCTGGCAGGTTTGTCTTGATATAACTGGCCAGATTGTTCGAATAAGCGGTCAAATCGTTCCGCAAATTAGCTCGGTTCACGCCCTGGATAGAGTTTGAAGTTATGGTCGGGCTTCCGGCATCGGCGGTGAACTGCGACTTGGAGTATCCCATAATGCTAGCAAGACTGCTGACCATGCCTGCTTTCCACGTGTGGGACTTGAACGCTGGATCGAAGACATAAGCTGTCCCGTTGATGCTGACCTTTACCCACGCGTGCCCTATGCCTGAATTACAGTTAGGATATGCCTGAGCTGGAATTCCCCCTTCAGCTAGTACACCACAAAGCGAGTATGGATTACTATCGACGCCTAGCCAGCTCTGTGCTTGAGCACTGGTAAGATTGAGAGTCCCGATTTCAAAGAGGACATTGGAAATGGCGGAATTTGAGAGGCTTGCCTGGTTCAACAGCGCCACCATCAGGGCCGCTTGATCGAATGAATCGCCTCGCCCGTCCAGCAGAGTTCCAACCGGTCCTTTCAATGCACCATATAAAGGGTCGAATTCAATATTGTCGTGGACGTACTGGTAGATCAGGTCCGGATCGTTTTTGAGCGCATTCGCCAGTGCAACAATCTCCGGCGCTGCCGTGCTTCCGCCGGTCGCCATAGATTTTACCCCCATAGCTCTGATTTTCTCTACCGTCGCCGAGCTTTCCAGCGTTTGGCGAACCTGCTCAAACGGGACCGGGGTGTGCGAAAAGTAGCCTCTGATATTAGGATTGAGTTCCGACGATGCGGTTGAGCTGGTCGTGGACTGTGCCAGCGATTGAGAACTCGCCGCCGTGGACGCAGTTGTTGCTGCGTTGAGAGTCGATGACTCTTGCCCCAGTGCTGCGTCGGCGGATGAACCGCTTCCAGCACTTCCTGAAGACGCCCCATCGCCGGTTGTATTGAAGATCAGGTTTGTAACGGGCAAAGCCTGCCCCTCGTTATCGGTAACCCCGGAAAGGGACAGAGTATATGCTGCGCCGCTCTCCAAAACCGTCTGCGGCACGACAAAGAGCAGCATCCCCCCTTCTGCCGGAACCAATTTTGCAGATACCACGCCATCCGGTCCCGTCAAGATCACGTTGTTGGCATTCACGGAAGTTACATCAATTGGCTTGGAGAAACGCAGCGACAGCAGTGTGTTCAGCGGCACATCGGTCGCGCCGCTCTGGGGCAGCGATACTTCGAATTGTGGCGGTTGCGGATCTGCGGAGGGCAGCACCAGGGTGCTTTGTAATTGAATTGTTGCAGAGGATGGATCGATGATCTCCCCATACGGAATTGACACGCCATAGGCATCGACTCCGCCCCAGATCAATACCGTGCCATCCGGCAACAGCGTCGCCGTGTGCTTGCTTCGGGGTGTTGACAACGCAACCGGCAGCGTACTCGATAGCCCGGTACTAAAATCCCAGATCTGAATGCTGCCTAGCGTTTTGCCGTCTGCGCCAGTTCCGCCTACAATCAGCACCCGCCCATCGGTCAGCAAGGTCGCGGTGTGATATGCCCTCGAAGTAAGCCCGGCAGTGGTGATAACCCCAAATGCCGTCCCATCCGCACTCAACCGCTCCGTGGCGCTGACAACCGTTCCATCGCTTCCAATGCCGCCAAGAACAAGAACACTTCCGTCTGGCAACAGCGTCGCCGTGTGCCAAGCACGCGCATACAGTAACTGGGCAGAAATCGGGGTAATCGAGCCCACTTGTGGATTGCTCAAAGAGGCAGCCTTCGATACCCCGTTAGCGTTTTCTCCGCCAATCAGCAAGTTGTCGTCAGTGGGTAGAAGCGTTGTACTTGTTCCTGTCGCCGTCTGAGGCGCTGGACGGCGCACACTGATCGGACTGGCAATAGCCGGTGCGGAAGACAAAATCGTTGCAATTGCGAAGGCCGAAAATAGAATTGCATTTCGACCGGAGTACATCGCTTTTTTCATGATTGTCTCCCTGGGGCCGAACGACTGTGCCCGCCCGCTCATTGCGTCACCACAGAGGTGCGGTTACCGGCGTTATCGTAGCTGTACGTGACGGTCACTGTGCCTGCGGATGTCGTATAGGCCGCTGTCTGTACCCGGCCTTGGCTATCGTAGGTGTAGGCTATCGAGCCTGTTGCCGGTGCGGTTGCTACCGCTGTGAAACTGATGCTCAAGCTGGCCTCGGCCCGGCTCTGTGCCGCGTCACTCACGATCACGGTAATGCTGTCGGTGCCGGACCATGTTGGCGTTCCGGAAATCACACCACTCGAACTCAACTGCAACCCGGCAGGCAACTCGCCGTTGTAGGTCCATGTGTAGGGCGACTGTCCGCCCGTGGCCTGGAGAGTCGTGCTATAGGCGGTGTACTGCGTCCCCGTGGGCAAAGATGCCGTTGTCACGCTCAATGCGGATACCGCTGCTGAAAATGAGGTGGATGGGTAGGTGATCGTGGGAGTTCCGAAGGTGACGGCCCCCCTCAGATGGAAATCGATCGTAGAGCCAACAGCGTGGGCGCATAAGCCCAATGAGAGATAATCGCGGGAGAACATGACGCCAAAAGCCGAAGCAATGGCCGCAGACGTTGAATATTGCCCGTAGACCACCGATTCACTGTAGTTGTGTCCGGCGCTGTCGCTGAACGAAATCGTGATTGTTCCTGAATCGCCCGGCGTCTCCTGTCCCGAGACAATAATCGCTTTGTCCGCGGCAAACGCGCGGCCACCGAGGCCCAGCACAACCGCCAACAGCAGAATTGGAATGCGAGACGTACGAGACATACAGTTCTCCCTCAAGGCTGCGATGCTGCGACTACTGGAGCGTTACCAGCACTTCGATTACGCCCGTGCCGGAATCCAGATTCCCCATTGCCTTGCCTATCACGGCTCCGGTCAATAGACTGCGGTCGGTTCCCTTCATGGCGTAGCCGATTTTGGAAGAAGAGACAAGCAGGTCACCGGGATGGATCGCGCCATTCTCCGCGCTGACTTTGGCGGGGACTATGCCCACTACAGCCATCGGCACCTCATCAGGACTCTGCGCGGTGGTCTGACGACGGCCCAACGTACCAGGCTTGGTCGAATAAATACCGCTCACTGATGTAGAGTACGGAGCAGCCGACTTGAGGAACTTGCCGGGAGTGTTCGCGTCAATCACGAGCACGTCGCCCGGCTCGTAGTGCGTTCGGTCTCCGGTCACATCGACCGACTCGGCGTAATCGCCGCCGCAGGTGACGCCTGTGTAGGCCATGGACTGGGTGTTGCCGTCTGGGAATAAAATTCCTGTTGAGGTGTGGATTACACCTGCCACATCGAGCTTGTAGAGAGGGTTCGTCGTGCCGATGCCGACGTTGCCATTCCTTTGAATTGTCAATGATGCGTTTACAGAAGTATCGGTCGGCCCAATTACCAACTTATTATCACCCGCTCCCCATATTGCGCCAGTAGCACCGATATACCACGGATTGACGCTGCCATCAGAACTGGAATTATCTAGTAACAGGCCCCAAGTTACCCCCGCATCAACAATGTTTAACTTTGCCCCCGTATTCGTCGTTCCAATCCCTACGTTACCGCCGGAAACCGTGATGGGCGAGTTACCTACTGTCGAGGTTCCGGTAAAAACCGGGACCGTGTTCGTTGTGCCGCTGCCTGTCACCGTCTGCGCCGCCGCGCTCATCGCCATCAACGCCAGACCCAATCCAATCAAACTCGCTCGCGTACGCATCGTTCAACGTCCTCTCTGTTTCCATTCTTTGGTTTATTGTGCGGCCCGGTTCTTCAAAACACGGCTTCGGTGTAATGCCAATGCAGCAAAAATTACGGAACAGAATTCTGTGAATGAGATTCCCGATGGTAACCATTGCATGGGATACCCTCGGAAGTCAAATGAAATTCTTCTTACAGCAGGCCGAAGTGTTCTTCGATTCAGCGTAATACGAATAGTATCAATAGTATACTTGTGTTTTGCATCCCAATGGTTGATACCAGAAAGGATGATCGACGGCGGCAAGCGGACAATCCAGGTGAATGTAAAAATGAGCGAGGAGGACTACAAACTCCTCCAGGCAGCGGCCGGAGCACTATGGCCGGAGGCCATCCTCAGCAATTCCGGCATCCTGCTGGGACTCGCCCGCATTGCTGCCAAGGATATACTCGGCAATTCTCCCAAAGCCAAGGTCGCAGCGAGGAAAGGCCGCTAATCTGTGCTTTGGGGAAAGCGTGTTACAGGCCAAGCCTCATCGAAGAGGGGGCCGCGAGCCGGAGAAACCCCGGCTCGCGCGCATTTCAGAGGTACGATGGGGCATACATCCGGTACTGGAGCTGGGTGTGCTCCGGGCTGGAGTGGACGTAGATCATGGTCGTTTCCACAAAGGCGTGGCCGAGCTGCTCCTTGATGGCCAAAAGATGCGCCCCACGGTGAAGCAGGTTCGTCGCCAAACTGTGCCTCAAGAGATGCGGATAGACGCGTTTCTTCAGTCCGGCCCGCTTTGCTGCCGTGCGAACCATCTTGCGCAAGTTCTGCTGCGAGTAGGGCTTCCCACTGCGGAAACAGACAAAGAGCAGATCGCCGAGTTGGCCGCCACGCTCGCGCAGATACTCCGCCAACAGGCTCACGCACGGCGCGGAGATGTGCGTATAGCGATCCTTCTGTGTCTTGGTAGCCTGGACGTGCAAGGTTTGGCCGCCCAGATCGACATCGCGGATTCGCAGTCGGCAAAGCTCCTTGTTGCGCAGGCCGGCATAGGCAAGTGTTGCAATCATCGTGCGTTCGCGCAGGGTACGCGCCGCCGCGATCAGCAGGGTAATTTCCGCCTCGGACAACGTGCCGCGCACAAGGTGGTGAGGCTTCTGTGGACGGCCCAGCTTGATAGGCCGCCCAACGAAAGCGCAATACACTTCGAGAGCAATCGAGGTGTTGACGATGTGGGAGTAGGAGGCTCCGGCTTTGTGCATCCGCTCGATGTACTGCTCGACCGCCTTCGGCGTGGGTTGCAGACCGATCACGGGCGCGAGGCGCCGGATTGCGGAAACGTAGTTGCTGACGGTGGTCTCGGCCAGGCCGCGCCGTGCGTGCAGATGCCGGGCGAAGCGCACGAGAGTGGATTCGATAGAATTGTGTGTAGCCATGAAGCCTCCTGAACAGGCTGATTGGTTAGGGGCGTTGGCGGTGTTGACGCACCACAACGCCTCGGTTGTTTGATGGAACCGGGCAAGGCGTAACCCTGCATGGTCCAGTTCACGGAGCGGAAAATCATACGGTAAGACAATGGTTGGCGAAGGCGGCTCGCGGTTGCGGGTGGGGTGCCGGGGCCGCAGGGGGCGGCATAGCCGTTCTGAAACTCTCCTTTCTCACAAAGCACTCCTATCGCCTCTACTTCTCCTGGTTGTCCACTGTTGGCGGTTGAGTCTCCTGACTGCCCTTTGGCTTCGCGCTATGCGATGCTCGGGGACGCCCCTCAGCCCCGCCATGCCCTGCATCTGTCGATGAAACCGGCCTCTCCTTGAGAAACAGAATGTAGTCGGCAGCCTCTTTGAGTGGCCTGGAGGCGAAGTACCACGTCCCGGCGCCGCCGATCGCGATGCCGGCGAGCACGGCGATCGCGAGCTGCTGCCAGCGAAACACCTTGGCGAAGAGTTTCCACTTGCTGGCAGCATACTGCGCCTGGTCGGCGGAATCCTTCAGCTTCCGCAGAGCCTCGTCGATGGTCGCTATCGGGCTGGCGATAGCGGCCTCGATCTTAGCCCCCACATCGCTGACGGCCGCTTTGCGGATTGCCTTCTCGGCTCCGTCCTCGATGCGGGCCAATGCCTGGTCGGCGGACTGCCTGACCAACTGGGGAACATCCTGCGCCGTCCGGCTCGCCTGCTGGGCTATCTGGCCGGGGATGGCGCGGTTGTCGGCCACGAGCTGCGCCAGCTCGGCCACGGCCTGGGCCGCCGCGCTCTGGATGGAGCGGGCGGCTGCATAGATCGCCTTGAGGTCTTCGTTGTCGTCCATCTATCGCTCCATTCCATGACCCCGGCTGATGTCCCGGCTCCTGGGGTTGTAGTCGATCTCCTTGCCAATCTCAAAGGGCGGCTTGCCGCGCATATTCAGGCGAACCAGCTCCCCGCCGAGGCGCTGAAAAAGCGCCTCCTCCCTACCGCTGGTATAGCCAAGAACGCGCCCGGTAATCTCGGACTGCATGATCTCCTCGACGGCCTGAATCCGCCCGTCTGGATGCCGCGCCTTGGTCCGCGCAATCTCCCGAAGCTGCCGGTCAAGCTCTTTCCGGTCCGGATGCGTGAGCTTGGCCATCGCCGCCCGACGCTCGGCCTCCTGCTTCTGAGCAATATCCGCGTCGGCCTTGAGCTGGAAGTCGTCCACACCGGCCAGAAAATCTCGCAGCCGGTCCGCTCCGCGGTCTGGCTGCGCCTTGGCGGCATCGGCGACAGAAGGAGTCTCCGGTATATGTGTCGGCGGCGGCGGGCCGCTCTGCGCCAGATCGGGCGGCACCGTGCGGCTCATCCTTGCGAATACCGGCACCCTGGGACTGGCCAAAAGGTTCTGGCCCCACTCGATAACCTGGCCAACTGCATCCCTGGCCTTCGCTATCAACTTGTCCAGAATTCCGGTCTCTTCTTCGAGCTTCCGCTCGATGGCGGCGATCTGCGTCGCTGCCTCGGCTTCGAGCTGCTGGAGGTCGGCAACCTGCGCCTGGCCGGGCGCGGGCAACTCCTTCCGCAACTCGCGCAACCGCGCAATTTCTTCCCGACGCTCGACTGCATCCGGCTTGTCGCCGCGCAGCTCCTTTTCTTCGCGCAAGGCGGCAAGGTCTTCCCGTCCCTGGTCAGCCCACGAACGGGGGTCTACCCGCTCCTCGATCCCCTCGCGCTCCATCGCGCGGTTCATCATCTCGCACCACTTCACCCGGATTTCTTCCGGCTTCGTGCGGTCGTTCCATTCCCGGTCTTTCTTGGCTCCGTTGCGCTTGAAAAACTGATCTTCCGGCAGGGTTCGTGTGCGTTCGTCTACAACCCGTTCGGAGAACATAATGTGCATGTGCGGCTGCTCGATCTTGTCCTTGGCCACGGGATTGTGAACCGCCAGAATATATGCAAAGCGGTCTCCCATGAACTCCCGCGCCGCCTCCTGCGCCAGCTCGATGCGCTGCCCGTCGCTCAACTCGCGCGGTAGCGCAATCTGTAGCTCTGTATAGGCACGCCCATTGGCGCGTTCGTGCGTGTCGGCTGCTTGCCAGAAAGCGCGCTGGTCGGCCTGGGCGAACTCCGGCATATTGCCGGGTTCGACGTGTACCACGTCGCCGCGCTGCTCGTACTTTCCAGCGCGCGCAATATAGTCCGCGTGCGCCGCCGATGGCGGCGCGCTGGCGGACGACTTCATTGCGACGTGAACTATGGCCATAGATTTTTATAGTCCTTGCCGTTGTTCTTGCTGTTGCCGTTGCACTTGCGGTTGCTGTTGATTTTGCCGTTGCTGTTGTCTCTGCCCGCCGCAGGCGCGCGTCGTTTGCGAAGCAAACGAGGTATCGCGCACTTGTAGTTTAGCACTGGTCTTTGCTTTTTGCTACTGACGGTGTATCCTTTCAGTCATGGCTACGCTGAAACCAAGAACGCTAGAAGAACTCGAAGCACAGAAACAGGCTCTCAAGGAAAAGGCCGCTGCTGAGATTGCTGCCGTCAAAAAAGCTCTTTCCGATAAGACAGCCGCAATCAAGGCCAGTGAACGTCGTCTCCGTGCCCAGAGCATCAAAGAACAGAAACGAAAGGATGACCATGCCAAGATTCTGGTCGGCGTGGCCTCTATCTGGAAATCGCAACAGTCTGCACAGTCGGCGGAGAAGTTCAAAGAATTCCTGGCTGAGTTCTATAAGGACGCCCCGGAAAAGCTCGCCGCCGCTCAATACGGACTCTCGCTCATTGTGAAGCGCCCGGAATCGGACTCTCAGCGGGACGACAAATAGCCAGAACCAGGCACAGCAGGAAACCGTCTTCTTCCACCCCGGCGCAAGGCTCCCGGAGCGTAGAGGGGTCAAGGCTGGCCGTAGGCCACCGCTGAAAGCGGCGCGCAGCGGCCTTTACGCCTCGAAGCGACCCCATGCTTGGAAAGGGTCCGAAACTCGGCACTTTGAGATTCGGACCATAGACAGGCAGTTTTTGTTTTTGCGGTTGTATGAGGGTAACGATGGAGCATCTGGAGTTGCGCGGTATCACACAGCAGAAAAGTGACACACGCCGGAAGCACGTGGCCCATGCCACGCGGATGATTCAGAGCGAAGGCTTGCAGCCTACCGCCCGGATGCTCGCACTGGACCAGCAATACATCTCCGGCGAGATCGGCTTCACAGAGTACACGCGGATTCAACTTGCCTGGGATTAAGAGCACCTCAATTCCTCCGGTTTGGGCTCACAATGCAGAGAAAATAATTGACTACTATATGCCATTGGCATATAGTTTTTCTATGCAAACGGTGGTCGAAACCCCGATGTACCTGAGAGCCGCCGAAGCCATCTATAGCGAAGCGGACCGGGAAGAAATCGTTCGCACGATCGCTGCTTACCCGGAATCCGGAGACTTGATGCCTGGCACCGGAGGGTACCGCAAGCTGCGCTTTGCACGTCCCGGCATGGGAAAACGCGGCGGCGCACGAATCGTTTATCTGTACGGCGGTGAGGATCTGCCGATCTTCCTCGTCACCGTGTATGCAAAATCGGAGAAGGGCAATTTGAGCAAGGCCGAGCAGAATGCCCTGGCCAAGATGGCGAAGAGTTTCTTTGCCGATTACAAGGGGAAGCGATGAGCAAATTGTTTGAAGAGATGGCCCAAGGAACGGCAGAAGCCCGCGCCTACATGGAAGGTGAGCGCAAGGGTTACAAGATCACTCTGCCGGAGACCGTGGACGTGCGAGGTCTGCGTAGGCGCCTACGCCTAAGCCAGGGGCGTTTCGCAGATAATTTTGGTCTGTCAGTGGATGCAGTTCGTCATTGGGAGTCCGGCCGCCGCCAGCCTGAAGCTGCTGCGCGCGCGCTTCTTATCGTCATTGCGGCCGACCCTGAATTTGTCATGCGTTCATTGGCGAAAAGTGCGTGACCATGTACGCGGTTAAGCGCGCCGGATTCATAACCCGTGGGCCGATGGCAAAACGGTCTCAGGCGTATTTTGGATAGTCGGGGGTAGCCGGCATTGCTCCGTGTTCGTCCTGGGGGCTTTCTGCTCGATCTTGCACGGCTCTACACTCAAGCACAAAGGCTGGACCAACCCCACCATCCACAGCCAGGTTTTTGTTTTTGTACTTGCGCGGGGTGGGTGCGGGAGGGGCGCTAGCGCCCTCCCGCTGAATGCGAGCGTAAGCTCGCTGACCGCCCGTGAGGGCGCTCCTTTTTCTGCGTAGCGAAGCGGAGCAGCGGGAACAGCTTCGGAGTTCTCCACAGCTTTGGGATGAGCGACTACTAGAAAGTCTATTTATCTTAACTATTTAAAAGGGGGGGCGTTTCACCGTACTAAAACAGCAAAAAAGGGGGGCGTTT
>Ga0224558_1002115_pt1 | contig 18932 bp, 16 predicted proteins | sample 714S32024metaG_FD_180682 | JGI IMG/M metagenome (GOLD analysis project Ga0224558, IMG submission 180682) | Peat soil microbial communities from Stordalen Mire, Sweden - 717 S3 20-24 | ecosystem: Environmental > Terrestrial > Soil > Wetlands > Peat | place: Sweden: Norrbotten County, Stordalen...
CCAGGAGCTGTATAACATCACAGCCGATTTGTGCACGTTCGCGAAGGCGCTTGGGAACGGTTATCCCATTTCCGTGCTCGCAGGCCGCGAAGAGATCATGCGCAAGATCGGTCGCGGTGTCGCGCACGGCGGCACCTACACGGCGCACTCCGTGTCTCTGGCCGCCGCCGAGAAGTGTCTCGAGATTCTCGACGAAACGGACGCCCTGGAACGGGTCGCCGCTTACGGCACGAATCTGCGCAATGGCATGCGCGCGATATTGGCGGCGCGGGGAATCGCGCACAGCTTCGTCGGCCATCCATCGATGAGCGGTCTGTATTTCGCCCATGAGCCGCCGCGCAATTATCGCGCATGGAAGAGCAGCGACTACTCGTTCTATGATGCGATGGCTCAGGTGTTGCACGACGAAGGCATCTTGTGCGAACCCGACTCGCGCGAACCGTGGTTCGTTTCCGCCGCGCACGACGCAGCATGTCTTGCCGACACGCTGAAGGGATTCGAGATTGCGGTGGATGCCACACTGCATTCGAGCGGCGCGACGCATAAAGTGCCTGCTTGAGCGCCGAACCGGCGGGATCGGCTGCGGTGGGTCATCCTAAGGACCTCGACGCCATCATCGTCGGGGCGGGTCACAACGGGCTGGTGGCGGCGTGCTATCTGGCGCGCGCCGGATTGAAGGTGCTGGTGCTGGAACGCAACCCCTTCATCGGCGGCGCAGCGGTCAGCCGCAAGCTCTACAAGGACTTTACGTACTCGAATTGTTCCTACGTGTGCAGCCTGCTGCGCCCGGAAATCATGCGCACCTTGGAATTGCCCAAATTCGGGCTGCAGATCATTCCGTATGAAGGCGGCTGCACCATGATGCAGAGCGGCGGGCATCTGGCCCTTTACGACAACCACGATGCGTTGCGCCGGGAGATTTCTCGGCATTCCAAGCGCGATGCGGAGGCATACGACCGGTACTCGAGGGACGTAATGCGTCAGTGCAAGTTCATCAAGCCGCTGCTGATGCGCGAGCCGCCCGATCCTACCTCGTTCAAACCGCGCGATATCCAGGAACTTCTGTATCTCGGCAAGCGCTTTCATGGACTGGGCGAGGAGCGCATGTACGACACGCTGCGCTTCTGGACCATGAGCGCCGCCGACTTTCTCGACGAATACTTCGAAAGCGAAATCGTCAAAGCGCATTTTGCGGGCAGTTCCATCATCGGCACGGCATTGGGGCCGCGCTCGCCGGGGACCGCGTATGTCTTGCTGCATCATTATATGGGCGATATCGACGATACCGTCGGCGCCTGGGGGTTCGCGCGCGGCGGTATGGGCGCGATCAGCAACGCATTGGGGGCGTCCTTCCTGGCGAGCGGCGGCGCCATTCGCAGCGCCGCTCCGGTGAGGCAGATTCTGGTGAAGAGCGGTCGGGCCGCCGGAATCGTACTCGAGGACGGCGAGGAGATTCGCGCACCGCTGGTGATATCGAACCTGGATGTGCGTCGCACGTTTCTGAAGACCATGGACGCGAAGGACTTGCCCGATGAGTTCTTGAAGCAGGTCAAGAATTTCAAGATTCGCGGGTCGTCCGGCAAGCTCAATATCGCGCTCGACGGTTTGCCGCGCTTCCCGGCCATACCGGAAGGCAGCCCAAGCACCCGCGGCGACATGCATGTCACCGACACCATCGAAATGATGGAGCGTGCATACGACGACTGGAAAGAGGGCCGTTGGTCGCGGGCGCCATATATCGACATGTTGATTCCATCGCAGATCGATCCCAGCATGGTGCCGAACGGCAAGCACTACATGTCAGTGTTCGTGCAGTACTGTCCTTATGAGCTGGCCGATGGCGAATGGACTGCCGCCAAGCGGCAGGCATTCGGCGATACCGTCATCAACACCATCGCGCGTCACAGTCCCAACTTCAAGGATCTGATTCTGCACGCCGAGATCCGCACGCCCTGGGATATTGAAAATGAAGTCGGACTCACCGAGGGCAACATCTTTCAGGGGGAGTTGACCATGGATCAGTTGTTGTTCAACCGCCCGGTGCCGGGCTACGCGCAATATCGGTCACCGGTGCGCGGCGTTTACATGTGCGGGTCCAGCACGCATCCCGGTGGCGGCGTGATGGGTGCGCCGGGCGCCAATGCCGCCCGTGCCGTGCTCAAAGATCTAGGGAAGGCGCACTGACATGGCGCCGCGACGCGCGCCACCGCGCTATGATTGCATCGTAATCGGCGGCGGTCATAACGGCTTGGTCTGCGCCGCCACCTTGGCGCGTGGCGGGCGTTCGGTGCTCGTACTGGAGGCGCAGTCGCGCGTCGGCGGAGCATCCTCGACACGAGAATTCGCGCCGGGATTTCAGGTGTCGGGCTGCGCGCATCTGTTGCATCTCATGCCCGCCGAACTGATCCGTGAACTCAAGTTGGAATCCCATGGCCTCAAATGGTCCGCGCAGAGCATGCCGACCACGGCCTTGCTTGCCGGTGGCTCGCCGTTGGCCGTGAATCCATCCGGTTTGTCGGGTTCGGATGTCGCGGCCTATACGGTGTATTGCGCGCGCATGCGGCGCTTCGCCCAGGCGCTGGCGCCGCTCCTCGGTAAGGTTCCCCCGCGATTGGGCACTGCCGATTGGTCCGATCGTTGGGCACTGCTCGGCTTGGGTTGGCAGATCCGCAGGCTCGGTCGGCGCGACATGCGCGAGTTGCTGCGGATCGGCGGGATGAACGTCTTCGATTTGCTCGAGGAGAACTTCGAGTCCGATGTTCTCAAGGGCGCGCTGGGGTTCGACGCCGTGCTCGGCACGAATTTCGGTCCGCGTTCTCCGGGAACGGTGCTGACCCTGCTGTACCGTTTGGCTGCCGAGTTCGCGGGCGGTCCTACTGCTTTGTCGCAACCCGCCGGCGGCTTGGGCGCATTGTGCGATGCTCTGGCGAAGTCGGCGGCCCAAGCGGGCGCCGAAATCCGCACCGCTTCGCCGGTGGCGCGAATTCTGGTCGAAGCGGATCGGGCGGTGGGAGTGGAACTCGAGTCCGGCGAACGCATCGCGGCCGCAGCGGTGGCGTCGAGCGCCGACCCCAAGACCACGTTCCTGAAGCTGCTCGGCACGCGGCACCTGGACACCGGCTTCGTGCGCCGCGTGCAGCATTTTCGCGCGAAAGGGCTGGCCGCCAAGCTGCATCTTGCGTTGGACCGCGCGCCGCAATTCGCCGGCGTAGATGCTGCAGCCTCGAGTGGCCGGTTGCTGCTGGCTCCTTCGTTGCACTATCTCGAGCAGGCTTACAATCACGCCAAATACGGGGAGTATTCGTCCGCTCCCGCTTTTGAAGTCACCGTTCCCACGATCAACGACCCTGGGCTGGCGCCGCCCGGCAAGCACGTGCTGTCCGCCATCGTGCAATACGCGCCTTATGCGCTCAAGGCCGGCTGGCAGAGCCAGCGGGAGCGATTCACGGAGCTGTGCATCGATACGTTGGAGAGCGTGGCGCCAGGCCTGCGCGGCAGCGTGCTCAAAGCGGAATTGCTGACGCCGGTGGACATCGAACAAGAACACGGCATCGACGGCGGCCACTGGCATCATGGGGAATTGGCGTTCGATCAATTCTTCATGGTGCGTCCGGTTCCGGGAGCCGCGCAACATCGCACGCCGCTGCCGGGCTTGTACTTGTGCGGCGCCGGCTGCCACCCGGGAGGCGGAGTCATGGGTACGGCGGGCCGCAATGCCGCGCAGCAGGTCATGAAAGCGGGTGCCGCCCCATGACGTCTGCGAAAACGCTCGCGCCCCACTTCAAGCAACCGCTGCTCGAAACTCCGTTTCACGCCCGGGCCAGGGCCTTGAGTCAAGTCGACAGCTTCGTCGCGTGGGCCGGCTACACGACTGTCGATGTCTTCACGTCGGTCGAGCAGGAATACTTCGCGATTCGCAATGCGACGACGCTCTACGATTTGACGCCGATGGTGAAGTATCGAATCGCCGGCCCGGATGCCCTGCCGTACTTGAACCGCTTGGTGACTCGCGATCTTGCGAAGCTCAAACCCGATCGTGTCGCGTACTGCGTCTGGTGCAACGATGCGGGCCGCCTGATCGATGACGGCACCGTGTTCCGACTGGGGGAGGCTGAATTCCGCCTCTGTACCGCCGAACGGCAGATCGACTGGTTGCTGGATTCCGCCATCGGTTTCGATGTAAAAATCTCTGAAGTCACCGAGGACATTGCGGCGCTCGCGGTGCAAGGGCCCACTTCCTGTGCCGTCTTGACGGCAGCCGGCCTGGCCGGAATCGACCGGTTGAAGCCCTTCGAGATCGGCTATTTCAACGTCGACGGGCGATCACTCACCGCATCGCGTACCGGCTTCACCGGCGACCTCGGCTATGAGTTGTGGATGGCGCCGCAGGACGCCGAAGCGGTCTGGGATGCCTTGATGGAGGCGGGGCGCTCGCGGGGTATTCGCGCAATCGGCTCGCAGGCACTCAACATTGCGCGACTCGAGGCGGGGTTTCTGAGTCCGAACGTGGATTTCGTATCCGCGGAACATACCATTCGCCCCGGCCGAGATCGCTCGCCGTTGGAATTGGGTCTTGCGTGGCTGGTCGATTTCGACAAGGGACATTTCAACGGCCGTCGCGCTCTCCTGGCAGAACGTCGGCGCGGCCCGCGCCGGCAGCTCGTCGGATTGGATATTGCGGGCAACAAGCCCGCCCACAATGCCCTCTTATATGCCGAGGCCAACGGTAAGCGCGAAATCGGCAGCGTCAGTTCGGCGGCGTGGTCGCCGACTTGCAAGCGCAACATTGCCCTTGCTATGGTCGAGGCATCGCATGTCCAGATGGGATCGACGGTCTGGGCGGAAATTTATCTTAACCGTGAACTCGTGTGGGAGCGCCGTATGTCGCGTGCCGTGGTGGTGGAGCGTCCGTTTTTCGCGCCGAGCCGACGCCGCGCAACCCCACCGACCGAGTTTTAGGCTTCTAGCGCGTGGTGTCGACGCAGCAGAAATCGATCGCCGACCGACCCTGGCTCGATCCCGACGCCAAACCGCAGATCGTCATCGAAAGCATCGACAAGACGTTCGGCGCATTCACCGCCGTCGACAGCGTCAACTTGAGGATCTACAAAGGCGAGATGTTTGCCTTGGTCGGTGCCTCCGGGTGCGGTAAAACAACGTTGCTCCGCATGCTTGCAGGGTTCGCCACTCCCACCGGCGGGCGGATCATGATCGAGGACGTGGACATGACCACGGTCCCGCCGCATGAGCGCCCGGTCAACATGATGTTCCAGTCTTATGCGCTGTTCCCGCACATGACGGTCGAGCAGAACGTGGGCTACGGCTTGCGCCGCATGTCGCTCGAGGCCCCCGTCAGGAACAAGCGCATCCAAGAGGCGCTGGAGATGGTGCAGCTGGGAGCCTTGGCAAAGCGTAAACCACATCAACTCTCCGGCGGACAACGGCAGCGCGTCGCGCTGGCGCGCGCGCTCATTCGCCGGCCGAAGGTGCTGTTGCTGGACGAGCCGTTAAGTGCTTTGGATAAGAAATTGCGCGAGCAAACGCAATTCGAGCTCATGAATATTCAGTATCAGGTCGGCATCACGTTTGTTTTCGTTACCCATGACCAAGACGAGGCCATGGCGCTGTCCACGCGCATCGCCGTGATGAACCGGGGCCAGGTTTTGCAGGTGGGCACGCCGTCCGAAATATATGAATTTCCGCAGAGCCGATTCGTCGCCGATTTCATCGGCACCACCAATCTCTTCGAAGGCACGGTGAGCGGCAGCGAGCGAGGGGCTATCACCGTGCGCAGCGCGGAGGCCGGTTGCGACCTGGTCGTCGATGAGCTTGGACGCTTCGGCAGCGGTCAGCGTGTGTGGGTTGCCTTGCGCCCGGAGAAGATACGCCTGAGCAAGCAGCCGGTCGACGGCGGCGGCATGAATCAGATGAAGGGCGTCGTGTGGGAGTTGGGTTATCTCGGCAATCGCTCCACCTACCGCATCAAGACGGAGACCGGCAAATTGGTTACGGTCTTCGCTCAAAACGACCGCCGCACTTCCGAGTGGTCGATCGATTGGAGCGATGAGGTCTATCTCAGTTGGTCCGCCAACGGCGCCGTCATTTTGCAACAGTGAGCATCCAATGGACAAAATGCAGACATCCCCGGCGGCCGGCAGCGGCCCTGCGCTGGTGTTCTTCGGTCTTCGGTTGTTGCTCGCGCTGTCGCTCAGCGCGGCGGCGGCGTCACCGCGGGTATCGACTGCAGCTTCGCTGCCGCCTCACAAAACCCAGACGGTGGTGCTGATCGTCAGCGATGGGTTGCGTTGGCAGGAGATCTTCACGGGTGCCGAAGAGGATTTGCTCAACGACAAGGCGGGCGGCAGCTGGGTCGGGGCGGAGGATTTGCGCAAACGCTATTGGCGGCAGAGCGCCACGGAGCGACGCGCACTGCTGTTTCCGTTCTTGTGGGGAACCGTCGCGAAGGGCGGCCAGATCTACGGCAACCAAGCCGTGGGCAGCGTGGCGCACGTGACCAACGGCAAGGCGTTTTCGTATCCCGGCTACAACGAAATGAGCACGGGTTATCCCAACGACGCCATCGACAGCAACGAATTTGGACCCAATCCTAATCCGACGGTGTTCGAGTGGTTGAACAAGTACGATGAATTGCGCGGCCGTGTCGCCATCTATGGCACCTGGAGCGTGTACGACAATATCTTCAACAAGAACCGCAGCCGCCTCGTCATGCAAACCGGGTGGACGCTGGCAAGGAAGCAGCACGAGACGGCCCGCGACGCCCTGCTGCGCGAACTGTTCGAGACCACCACCGAGTTCGACGAAGAGGATTGCCCGAATTCGCTGCTCCAGATTCCGCTGGTCGACTATGTGAAATCCGGTAAACCGCGCGTGCTGTTCGTGGGATATGGCGAGACCGACAACTGGGCGCATCAGGGTCGCTACGATCTGGTCCTGGACAGCGCACACCGCTTCGACCGCTTTGTCGCACAGCTTTGGGACACCATGCAGGCCATGCCGGCCTACCGCGGCACCACGACGTTCATCATCACGACGGATCATGGCCGGGGCAGCGGCCTTACCGAGTGGAAGGAGCACGGGGTGGAAGAGAAGGGCTCAGAGAACATTTGGCTCGCCGTGATCGGCCCCGACACCGCCGCCCTCGGGGAACGTTCCAAGGTGGCGCCGGTGACTCAGGCCCAGATCGCGGCCACCCTGGCGGCTTTCGTCGGCAAGGATTATCACGCGGCCGTTCCCCGAGCGGCGGAGCCCATCGCGGCGGTGCTGTCGGCGCAGTAGCCGATGCCGGCGGCCGCGCAGCGACGCTTGCCGCGGTTTTTATATTATACTCGTGACAATTACAAAGATCGTTGCGCCTGCGAGGATGTCATGAGGAATGTCAAAACACTTGGCCTTTTGGGAACCGGAGTCATCGGCGGCGGCTGGGCAGCTCGGGCGCTGCATTTCGGCATCGACGTCATTGCCGCCGATGTGAAGCCGGAAATGGAGACATGGATACGCGACGCGGTTGCGAACGCCGAGCCGGCGCTGGCGCGATTGACGTTTGCACCGCTGCCCCCCAAGGGCAAGCTGTCGTTCACGACGGATCTGCGCGTCATGGCGCAGCAAGCGGATTTCATTCAGGAGAACATTCCGGAGCAGCTGCCGCTGAAACAGCGCATGTTGGCGGAAGTCAGCCGTTTTGCGGGCGCCGACGTCATCATTGCATCCAGCACGTCGGGACTCACGCCCACCGATCTGCAGCGCGACATGGTGACGCCCGAGCGTTTCCTGGTGGCCCACCCGTTCAACCCGGTGTACCTACTGCCGTTGGTCGAATTGGTGGGCGGGGAAAGGACCGCGCCGGCCACCATCGAGGCAGCCGCGCGGTTCTTCACCTACATCGGGATGCATGCGCTCAAGGTGCGGCGGGAAGTGCCGGGCCATTTGACCGACCGCCTGCAGGAGGCCATTTGGCGCGAGATTCTGCACATGGTGAACGAGGGCGTGGCGACCACCGGTGAATTGGACGATTCCATCGTCTACGGTCCCGGCCTGCGCTGGGCCGCGATGGGCACCAATATGATTTATCATCTCGCGGGCGGCGAGTCAGGGATGCGGCACATGCTGGCGCAATTCGGCCCGGCATTGAAATGGCCTTGGACCAAACTCGAAGCTCCTGAATTGACCGAAAGCCTGATCGATAAGATGGTCGAGGGAACTCAGCGCCAAGCGGCGGGCCGCTCGATTCGGGAATTGGAACGGCTGCGCGACGATTACTTGGTGGCAATACAGCAGGTGCTCAGACAGTACGACATCGGCGCCGGTTCGACGCTGCGCGCGCTGGAGGAGCGGCTGTATCGGGACGCGAGTGCTGCCGCGGTTCCGAGTTCGGCGCCTGATTCCGGTGGGTTGCCGCGATTCGACGCGGTGGTCCGGCCGGAGTGGGCGGATTACAACAATCACATGTCCGATTTTCAGTATGTGCACCTCTTCGGCGATGCAATGGATGCGCTGTACCGGCAGGTCGGAATCGACGACGCGTATCGGAAGTCCGGCCGCATGTTCTACACCGCCGAAAGTCACGTCAAACACCTCAAGGAGGCCAAAGTCGGTGAGCCCGTGCACGTCACCACGCAAATCTTGAGCGTGGATGACAAGCGGCTGCATGTATTTCACCGGCTGCATCGCGGCCGCGACGGTGCATTGATCGCCACGGGTGAACAGATGCATCTTCACGTCGACACCGCCGCAGCGAAGGCGACGCCGATGAGCGCCGCGCTTCGCGGCAAGCTCGATTCGCTGCGTCGGGCGCATGTTGCGCTGCCGGTGCCGAGCGCAGCCGGTAAGCCGGTGGGCAGCCGAGTGAAGCACTGAGCTCGTCATGCCGAAAATCGTCGATCATGCGAAGCGCCGTGAGGAAATCGCGCTGGTGGCTTGCAAAGTCGTTGCCGACCATGGTTTCGAGCAGGCCACGGTGGCACGCATCGCGCGCGCCGCCGGGTACACCACCGGAATGGTGGCGCATTACTACGACTCGAAACAGGACATCATCCTCGCCGCTTTGCGGCTGATTCTGCTGCGCATCGAGCAACGCCTGACTCGTGAGCGCGACAGTGGCGACGCGAACCTGCTCAGTGTGCTGTCGGAGGCGCTCGCGGTTGATGCCCAACGGTTTACCGAGTGCGCGTTTTGGATGGCATTTTGGGGACAGGTCCCCGCCGACAAGAAGCTCAAGCGGCTGAATGCGTGGGTCCATCGCGAATACCTGCGTTTGTTCGCTCGATGCTTCGCCGAACATTGGCCGGAATGGTCCGGATGGTCGCAGAGCGTCCGCGACCAAGTGCTGCGTTCGGTGGTGACGTTCATCAACGGGTTGACCGCAAGTGCGGTGACCAGCCCGCGCGACTGGCCCGCAGCCGTGCAGGTCGCGCAACTCGAACTGCAACTGGCACTGCTGCGCCGGTGGGCCAAAGCGAAGCGCAGCAAAGCTCGCGCGTCAAAAGGGGTGTAGCGATGGATTTTTCTCTCAGCGATGAACAGCAACTCATCATCAAGACGACCCGGGACTTCGTGCAAAACGAGCTCTACCCGCATGAAAAGGAAGTCGAAGAGACCGGAGTGCTGCGGGCTGATTTGCACAAGACACTCAAAGCCAAAGCCATCGACGCCGGTCTGTACTCCGCGAATATGCCGGTGGATGTGGGCGGCGCCGGACTCGATACGGTGGCGTGGGTGCTCTACGAGAAGGAGTTGGGTCGGACCAATTACGCGCTGCATTACTCGTGCGTGGGTAGACCATCGAATATTTTGCTGGCCTGCGAAGGCGAACAGCGCGAGCGTTACCTTCTGCCGACGGTCCGCGGCGACCGGACCGAATGCCTCGCAATGACCGAGCCGGGCGCCGGCTCCGACTTGCGCGGAATGAAAACCTCGGCGGTGGCTTCGGGCGATGAGTTCATCATCAATGGCACCAAGCACTTCATCAGCCATGCCGATCATTCGGACTACGTCATATTGTTTGCCGCCAGCGGTGAAGAAGCCACTGCGCATGGCACGCGCAAAAAGATGACTGCATTCTTGATCGACATGGGTCACCCCGGATTCGAAGTGCGCCCCGGCTACAAGAACGTATCGCACCGCGGCTACACGAACAGCATTCTCGAATTCAATGATTGCCGGGTGCCGAAGTCGGCCATCCTGGGTGAGCTGCACCGCGGGTTCGACGTCGCCAACACGTGGCTAGGGGCGACACGCCTGCAGGTGGCCGCAACCTGTCTGGGCCGCGCCGAGCGCGCGCTGGATCTGTCGAAGCAATGGGCCGTCGATCGCGTTCAGTTCGGCCAGCAAATCGGCAAATTTCAAGGAGTGAGCTTCAAGCTGGCCGACATGGCGGTGGAACTTCGCGCCGCCGAACTGTTGGTGCTGGAGGCGGCCTGGAAGCGCGATCAGAAAATCGATACCGACATGGATATGGCGATCGCAAAGGTCAAAGCCACCGAGATGCTCGCGATGGTCGCGGATGAGGCGCTGCAGATCCACGGCGGCATGGGATTGATGAGCGATTTGCCGTTGGAACGCATTTGGCGCGACGCGCGTATCGAGCGCATCTGGGATGGCACCAGCGAAGTTCAGCGCCACATCATTTCACGCAGTTTGCTTCGCCCGCTCGGCGGCTAGCCTGCCCATCACGATGGACGCAGTTCTCGGCAGTTCTCGTCTGAATTGTCCTACGTGGGTCACGGACATCGGCCTACGGTATTCGCTCAGCCCCAGACGCATAATACACGGCAGGTTGGCCTAAAAGTCTTGAATGAAGTTAGGATGAACATGCGACTCAACGAAACTCCTGTACCCCCCAGCCCGGAGGAGCCTCCGCTGGCGCCCTACGATCCGCCGCAGCCCGCGCCGCAGGACATTGCATGGCACAGGGCCCTTTGAGGTACGCACGCGCTGACAGGCCTCTTCAGCCGAATCATTGCTGTTGCGCCTGACCATTGTCCGCCGCGCGCTAAGAGCGCCTGACCTAAGGCGGCGGGACTGGTTCCATCGCATGCGTGCATTTTGAAACGCTCTGCGGCTCTCCGGGCTGGCCCAAGGTTCGCACTCGTCGCGCTCATGCTATCGGCCTGTGCACCGCGGGTAGGCTTCTCACAGACGCCGTCTCCGCTGCAAGAATGGCAATATTCGGGCGGCATCACCTTGTACAGGCTATTCGAGCCGACTACGCCGGAGTGGCGGATCGAAACCGGCGCCGCGTTGGAACCGAGCCCCCTCTACCAGGGCTCGAAAACGTATCGGGTATTGGTCGGCCCCGTGATCGACGTACGCTACCGCGACATAGCGTTCGCCTCCGTGGGAGAGGGCATCGGGGCCAACCTCATACGCGGTGAGAATTATCGCGCCGGCATTGCCGTTGGCTACGACCTTGGTCGGCCCGCCCGCGACGATCTGACGCATCTAAAAGGCCTCGGCGACATCTCGGCGGCGCCGGTGGTCAAGCTGTTTGGATCGTATGTGATCTCGAAGGATTTACCGCTGGTGCTGCGCGCCGACGTGCGGCAATTCTTGGGCGGCGCGGATGGGCTGACCGGCGACTTGGAAGCCTATCTACCGCTACCCGGAAGTTCGGAAACGTTAGTGATGCTTGTCGGCCCATCGGTCACGTTCGCCGATCGTTTGTACATGCAGACCGTGTTCGGCGTCAGCCCCAACCAAGCGCTGGCATCCGGGTATCCGAACTACCTAGCCCACGGCGGCTTAAGAACCGCGGGTTTTGGCTTTAGCGCGACTCGATTCATCGGGAAGCACTGGCTCATCAATGCCGAATTCGCGGTGAACCGGCTGCTGGGCAGCGCGAGCGAAAGTCCGATTGCCGAGACCAGAGTGCAGGGCGTTTTCGTGCTCGCGTCGGCGTACAAGTGGTAGCCCTGGTCAGCGCCCGGTCCACCTCGGCTTACGGTAGGCGGTAGCGTTGGGGTCAGCGCCCGGTCCACCTCGGCTTGCGGTAGGCGGTAGCGTTGGGGTCAGCGCCCGGTCCACTTTGGCGCACGGTAGGCGGTAGCGTTGGGGTCAGCGCCCGGTCCACCTCGGCTTGCGTTTCTCCGTGAATGCCCGCGTGCCTTCCTTGAGGTCCTCCGATCGAATGACGCGCTGTACCAAATCCAAGGAATCATGCAGTTCGAAAGCCTCATGTTCCGGGACCATTTCCGTGTGCCGCAACAGCTGCTTGATGGCAGGAAACAACAGCGGCGGCCCATCGGCGAGCTGGCGCGCTATCTCGCGCGCTTTCTGCATGGACTGACCTTTCGGAACGATATGATTGGCGAGGCCCCAATGCTTTGCCTCGTCGGCGTCCATCCAACGTCCCGTCAGCAGGAACTCCACCGCAACGTGATAGGGAATTCGACGCCGCAGCTTGATCGAACCGGCGTCTGCCAAAACCCCCACGTTGATTTCCGGCAGCGCAAATTTAGCGTGCTCCTCCATGACGATGATGTCCGTGCCTAGAACCACTTCGAAGCCGCCGCCGCAGGCGATGCCGTTGACCGCGGCAATGATGGGCTTGTTGAGGTTGCGCGGGTAATTCAGTCCGCCGAATCCCCCGACGCCCCAATCTTCATCTGAGTTCTCCCCGGCGGCGGCGGCTTTGAGATCCCAGCCCGGCGAGAAGAAGCGGTCGCCTGCGCCGGTGATGATGGCGACCTTCAGCGCCGCGTCGTCGCGGAACGACGTGAATACGTCGTTCAGGCGGCGGCTCGTCGCGAGATCGATGGCGTTCGCCTTGGGCCGATCGATGGTGACTTCCAAGATATCGCCGGCTTTGACGATTTTTACTCCGTCCGACATGAGTAAACCCCTTAAGGTTAGTTGGATTTGTAAAGACGAATCATCGTGTCCACCGCAACCACTCCCTCACCGTCAGGGCGCACGATCACCGGGTTGACGTCGATTTCAATGAGAGTCGCGCTAGTGGCCGAGGCATAACGCGCAATCTGCAGAATGCATTCCATCAACGCGCCGGTATCGCCCCGCGGCTTGCCGCGAAAACCTGTGAGCAATTTCGCTACCGCGAGTCGGCGTAGGGCCTCGCTGATCGATTCACGGGTCCATGGCGGCAGCAGGCTCACGCTATCCGACAACAGTTCCGTCAGCACGCCGCCCGCGCCGAGAACCAACACTTGGCCGAATTGCGGATCCACGATGACGCCGATCAGAATTTCTGCAACGCCGTCCGTGGTCATCTGTTCGACCAGTAGAGTGTCCGATAACGCCGCCAGCCGCGCACCAGCAGCGGCGGCCTCGGCGGTGCTGCGCACGTTGAGAACGACGCCACCCACTTCGCTCTTGTGTTCCAAATGAGCGCCGACGGCCTTGATGACCACCGGAAACCCCAACGCCGCGGCAGTCTCGGGAACCTGGCCAACCGTCACCACTCGTCCGCGGGGGATGGGTATGCCGAAGGCTGCAAGCGCCTGTTTGCCCTCGGCTTCGCTCAAGCTGTACGCTTGGCTTCCCGCGCCCCGCTTGGGCGGCACGTGAAGTTGTGCGCCCAGGCGCGAACGCCAGGCGGCGCCGATGCCGCCCGCCAAGGACAGCGCTTCCAGCGCTTCCCGCTGTCCCTGCAAGGGAACGACACCGCCGTCGAAACATCGTTTGCGAATTCCTGCGCTGATCGTCTCCGGCAACGAGGCCATGAGCGCTGCGCGCGACGCAGCGCCCCCAGCCGCAGCGGCCTGCGCGGCGGCGATGAACTCATCGATAACCCGGTGATAGGAGGATGTGTCGGCCTTTTGCTCGGGCGGACAATCGAGCATGAAGCCCACCGCGTCGTAGCCCGCATTCAGCACCGTCCTGAAGACGCGGCCCAGCGCCGGCGGGTCGAACCACAGATAGGTATGGATATCGAACGGGTTCGCCACCGTCACGCGATCGGTCAGCAGTTCACGCAACGCCACCGCGCTGTCGTCCGGGATGGCGGCAAAATCGAGGTCGAGGGCTCGTGATACGTCGGCGGTCATCGCCATGTCGCCGCCGGATGCCCCCAGCACTAAGACTTTCTTGCCGGGCAGCGCGCCGCCGGCGTGCAGCAGCTTCAGCGTTTCGCACAGAGAACCCAACGTGTCGCAGCGAGCGAGTCCCGCCTGTCTGCAGAATGCTTCGAACACGGAATCCTCGCCGGCCAGCGCTCCCGTATGGCTGTGCGCGGTGCGGGCGGCCGCGGCCGTTCGTCCGGATTTCACCACCGCAATGGGTTTGCCGGCGGCACGCGCTCTGTCGGCCGCACGTGCAAACGCAGCCGCGTCCTTGACCCCTTCGAGATACAACCCGAAGGCTGTGACCCGCGGGTCGTCGCAAAGAATTTCGATGAGATCTTCCACCGCCAGGCGGCTCTGGTTCCCGACGGTGAACAAACAGCCGATCGGCAACGAGCGGTCGTTGAACATCAGCGTGAGCGCGATGGTGCCGCTTTGGCAAATCAACGCCACGCCGCGATCTCTGGTTTCGCCCACGACTTGATCGGGCAACATCGCCGCACGATCGAAGAAATTGACGAAGCCGTAGCAGTTCGGTCCGAAGAAGGGCAGGTCCCCGGCACGGTTCAGCAAGTCCTGCGTCAAGCGGTGTCCCGACTCGCTGCCGGTCTCGGAAAACCCCGCCGTGAAGCAGACGAAGCCACCGCAGCCGCGAGCCGCCAGCGCGCCTGCCACGGCAGGCGCTTCGTGATTGGGAACGGCGAGGAAGGCCGCGTCCGGAGCGCCGGGCAAGTCCGCAACGGAGCGATAGTAGGTCGTCGTTGCCGTCGAGGGGCGGGTGGGATGCACCCGCCACAGGGTTCCCTGGTAGCCCACGGCGAGGTTGCCCGCGGCAACCGCATCGGTCCAGGCACCGGCACCGATCAGCGCGATGCTGCGCGGCGCGATGAGTCGCTGAATGTCGGCGGTCATTGAGTTGCGCGGCGTTTCAATTCGATCTTGCGCGACGCGGGTCCCCAGGCAGCGCTCGCATCGACCGACAATTTGAGCCCGTGGAGTTCGCGCGCGATATCGGGGGGGAACGGCGCACTCGCGGGCTTGTCCCCCTGATGCACGTGCAGCAGCATGACTTCTCCGGTCGCCACGGTGTTGCTCGAGGGAGCGGACACGAACCGGCAGCCCATGTGAATGCGCTTGCCGTCGGCGTCCAGAATCGATGTTTCCACGTTGAGCTGTTCCGTGCCCTTGACCTCGTGCAGGAAATGCATGTGCAGCTCCAGCGTATAGAGCGTGCATCGGGTACGCTCACGATAGGCGGCGTCCAGACCCAGATGGTCCATGACCTCGTCGATCGCATAGCTCAAGATCAACCCATAATAGGCATCCCGCAGATGGCCGTTGTAATCGATCCACTCCGGTTGAATCCGCGCGCGGTAGAGGGGCAGGGTGTGCAACGGAGCAGGGCTCAACGCAACTGCAGCGTTTCGCGCGCCTGTGCGGCCGTGAGCACTCGCGCGCCCATGGCCTCGACGATGGTGCGGGCCTTTTCGACGAGTTGCGCATTGCTGGCGTACACGCCCTTGCTCAAATACAGGTTGTCTTCGAGCCCGACGCGGACGTTACCGCCCATCAACACTGACTGCGCCACCCACGGCATTTGCATGCGGCTGATGGCGAACGTGCCCCAATTGCAGTTCTCCGGCAGCGAATTGACCATCGCCAGCAGATGACCGACGTCGGCAGGCACGCCCCACGGGATACCCATGCACAGTTGGATGAGAGAGGGCGCCGTGAGCAGCCCCTCCTTGATCATTTGCTTCACGAACCACAGGTTGCCCGTGTCGAACACTTCCAATTCCGGCTTCACGCCCAGATCCTTGGCGATGGCGGCGCCCTGGCGCAGGTAGTTGGGCGTCGATACGTAGGCGCGATTGCCGTCGCCGAAATTCAAGCTGCCGCAATCGAGCGTGGCGATGTCGGGCCGATACAGGCCTTCGTGGCAGAGGTCGATGACGTGCCGCATGCGATCTTCCTGGGTCACGAAGTCGCTGCCCGGAGCCGGCGTGTCCTTGAGGCCCTGTTCGCCGACGACGATATAACCGCCCATGCCGCAGGTCAGATTGACGATGACGTCGACCTTGCTTTCGCGAATCCGCTTGACCACTTCGCGATAGTGCCGCGTTTCCATGCTGAAAGCGCCGGTCTCGGGATCGCGCACGTGGATGTGCACGATGGCGGCCCCCGCTTGGGCCGCCGCGATGGCGGTGTTCGCGATCTGTTCGGGCGTGACGGCGCAGTGCGGGCTCTTCGTTACCTTGGTGTCATCACCGGTAACCGCACACGAAATGATGACGTCATGGTTCATTTGAGTTCTCCCCTTGAGCGTGGATTGCAAGTTTATATTATCTTCATAATAATATTTAAGGAGTCATGCGGCAACTTCATCCTCGCGCCCGTTTCGACGGCGGACGCGGCTCGAGGTCCCGGCCGCCGCCTTGAGGCGCCGGCCGTCGCCTTCAATGCCGGCTGCCGGCTAGCGCCCGAATGATCTCCGTTTCGCTGCACACGCCGATGATCTTGCCGCCGTCCGAGAGCAGTACGGGATGCCCGGTGGCCTGGCGCAATTGAATGATCGATTGCAGGGAGAACGAGGCGGGCGCCACCACGAGACCAGGTTCCACGTTATCGAGCGCCGTGTCGTCGTGAACATGGCGCAATGCGTGCGCAACACCGTCGAAGTGCAGGTCGAGCGCTTCATCCGAAGAACCGATGGCCAATCGGTATCGGCGTCGCTCATCCAACCACAGCATATTGCCTTCCTGGGCCAGGTTCGCCCGCTCGCGCATAATCATGCTGCCGGTCAGTACGTCGAGCGGGTTCATGTGGCGCACGAATTCGGCGACATAATCGTCGGCCGGCGCCAATACGATGTCCTCGGCGGTCCCGGTCTGAATGATGCGGCCGTTCTGGAGAATGGAGATCCTGTCGCCCAGGCGCAGCGCCTCGTCCAGATCATGGCTGACGAATAGGATGGTCTTCTTGACGCGTTCCTGCAGCTCCAGCAATTCATCCTGGAGTTTGCCGCGGATCAGCGGATCGAGCGCCGAGAACGGCTCGTCCATCAGCAGAATGTCGGCATCCGTTGCAAATGCACGGGCGAGCCCCACGCGTTGCTGCATCCCGCCGGACAGCTCGCTGACATAGCGCTCCGCCCACTGCGACAAGCCCACCAACTCCAGCTTATCATCGACCACCGCTTTTCTCGTGGCAGAACTCTCGCCGCGCAACTCCAGTCCGAGGCCGACGTTTTCCCGAACGGTGCGCCAGGGCAGCAGGCCGAACTGTTGAAATACCATCGCGACGCGCTCACGTCGCACGCGGCGCATTTGCGCGGTGTCGCACGTGGCGACGTCGATGGCCGTGTCCACGGCGGCCGAATCGCCGGCATGCACCAGCACATGGCCGCGCGTCACCGGATTCAAGCCGTTGGCCGCGCGCAGCAGGGTGGACTTGCCCGAACCGGACAATCCCATCAGCACCGATATCTCGCCGCGTGCTACGCAGAGCGAGGCGCCGGCCACGCCGACAATGACGCCAAATTGGTTCTGGATGTCGGAGCGCGTGCCGCCGGCGTCGAGCGCGACGATCGCCTCCCGGATGGCCTTGCGACCGTCGCGCCCGGCCCGTTGGGCGAAGAGGATGTCGACGTCCTGAAATTCCACTGCCGGCGTCATTGCGACACCCCGCGCTCTTTCGGTCTGCTCATCCGGTCCAAGATGATCGCCAGCAGCACGATGGTGAATCCGGCTTCGAATCCCATGCCGACTTGCACCGAGTTCAAGGCCCGCACCACGGGCACTCCCAGGCCGCCGGCGCCCACCAGCGCCGCGATTACCACCATCGAAAGGCTCAGCATGATGCATTGCGTGATGCCCGCAATGATGGTTGTCGCAGCGCTCGGCAATTCGATTTTCCACAGCAGCTGCATGGGCGTGGCGCCGAAGGATTGTCCGGCTTCGATGAGCGGCCGCGGCACCGACGAGATTCCCAGGTGCGTCAATCGAATGGGTGCGGGCAGCGCGAATATGACCGTCGAGATCAGTCCCGGCACCACGCCCAGGCCGAACAGCACGAGCGTCGGTATGAGATAGACGAAGGTCGGCAGCGTCTGCATCAAATCGAGCACCGGCCGCAGCGCAGCGAACAATCGCGGGCGATGCGCCGCGGCTATTCCAAGCGGCACGCCGATAGCCGCCGATGCGAAGGTAGCCACCAGAACCAAGCTCAAGGTCTCGAGCGTGGCTATCCAATAGCCCTGATTGAGGATGAATAACAGCGCCAGCGCGACGAATGCCATCAGAGTCCATGAGCGGCGCAGCACATAGGCCAACGCCGCTATGCCTACGATCAAGGCCGGCGCCGGCAGCATGCGAAGTGCGGCCGTCACGCCATCGACCATGCCGCGAATTACGATGGATATACCGTCGAACACGAAAGTGCCATGAGTCTTGATGGTGTCGATGGCAACCGCCATGGCATCGCCCACGGGTATCTTGTGGCTGATGATCCACTGCTCGAAGCCGCCCGGGCGGGGTGGCGGTGCGGAATGCGCCAGCGCTGCGTATGCCGGTTTGCCGTCGAATGTGAGGACGCCGCCGAGCCAGGCCTTGGAGGCGGTGGGATTGGTCTTCAACCATTCGGCCGCCGCGATATCCGGCTGCTCGTGGCGATCCAATATGGCCGCCATCATCTCGCTCTCGCCGCGCAACGAGAATTTAAGATTGGCGAGCAAGTGCCCGATATTCGGGCACTCGGCGCTGTAGCCTCTGCGCGTCACCGTGTAGATGGTCGCGCCGCCGTAGTTCGGGCCGAAAACATCGTCGCCGCCATTCAAGTATTTGAGATCGAATCTCATGTTCATGGGATGCGGCTCCCATGCCAAAAGACGATTGGCTGCTT
>Ga0224558_1002116_pt1 | contig 18925 bp, 20 predicted proteins | sample 714S32024metaG_FD_180682 | JGI IMG/M metagenome (GOLD analysis project Ga0224558, IMG submission 180682) | Peat soil microbial communities from Stordalen Mire, Sweden - 717 S3 20-24 | ecosystem: Environmental > Terrestrial > Soil > Wetlands > Peat | place: Sweden: Norrbotten County, Stordalen...
CGTGACCACGCCGTGGGACAGCAGGGGGATGATGTGCAACAGGACGATCACGTCGGGACGGCGTTCGACCTCTTCGACCACCGGCCGCCCGTTGGCCAGCGCCCACTCGATCGCCGTCTCCTCAATATCGAGATCACCGAACCGGCGGCCCTCGGGGGGTGCGTAGATGCCCATGCGGTGAAAGGCGTTCATGGCATTGGGCGACGCGAACTCCACCCGCCCGTCGGCGTCGACCACTATGACGCCGTCGCCCACCCGGGGTGCCTCTTCGGTTCCCACATCCTCGTCGGGATACGGGAAGGCGGACTGGGCCACCATGTCGGCCAGCCGCTCGAAGACGTCGAGGTAGGTCCGCTCGTACATGCTCGTCGGACCCTTCAACGGAGCCAGGGAGACCCGGAGCATCACCGCGATCACCGCGCCGCCGAACCGGACAGGGATGTTCTCCACCGGGACCTGCTCGCCGAGGATGGGGTGGTGGATGCTGCCCCGCACGATCTCACCGCTGTGCAGGCAACTGGCGGCCAGGGCCCACTGCGTCTCGTCGATCTTCTGCCCCACCAGGTCCTGATCGACCAGCGTGGGCCGGTTGTTGGGCCGCATCTGGCCCAACACCACCAGCTCAAGGTCCTCCGGCCGCCGCTGCCCCGCCCCTGCGTTCACCGGAACGACGAGGAGCAGATCCGAAAAGGAGAGATCGGCCAGGACACTCCAGCTCCCGAGCAGGCGCTGGAGATGGCCGAGCTCTTCGGGCTTGAGTTCCGTGTACGACTGCGCCAGCTCGGCCGGAGTGGGCACCTCTTACCCCTCTTCGCTCGGTGGTGGGGGACTACCCACCGCGACCCGGTGCGGGACCCGGCCTTCGTAGCCCTGCAGTTCTCCGACGCCGACGGCGTCCAGCAAGCTGCGCAAGTCCGCCGCCCGATCGGCCACCTGCTCGTAGCGGTGGGCGTCGGAGGCCGTGGTGAATGGCACCCCGCGGGCGGCGAACCGTTCGAGGAGCGGGAGCGCCGGGTACTGCTCCCCCACCGGTTTGCGCCAACCCGCCGACGAGAGCTCCGCCGCCATTCCCGACGATGCCGCCGCCTCCGCCATGCGGTCCCACCATTCGTCCGGCGCGTCCGGCACGTAGCCCGCCACTTTGATCAGATCGGGATGGGCCAGGACATCGCAGGCCCCGGATGCGGCCAGCTCCTCGAGCGCCACGGTGTACTGGTTCCAGCAGTCGTCCACCTTGCGGGCCGACCACTCGTCCATCTGCAGCGGGACGTCGATGTCGTCGAAGCGCCACGCGTCCAGCCAGTGCACCGAGCCCAGCAGCACGTCGAAGGGGTACCCGGCCAGTAATCCGGCCACCTCGTCCATGCGCCCCCGATAGAAGTCGACCTCCAGGCCGATGACGACGGGAAGGCCGGCGTCCTTGGCCTCCTGGGCGCAGCGTACATACGCATCGAGGTCGGCCGTGGCGTGGAAGTCCCAGTAATCGGCCATCGACGCCGCCAACGCGGCGGGCACCCGGTCGTCGGACCAGAATCCCCCGAGCAGGGCCTCCGCCTGGCGGAATCGGAACAGGTGCTCGGTGACGGCCAGCTCCTGCACCCCGGCCGCCTGGGCCTTCTCGCAGTACGCCTTCAGCTGGTCGAGATTCAGGGGCGTCGCACGCTCGTCGTGCGGCCAAAGGTGGAGGTGGTAGTCGAGCACCGTGGACCCGGTACGTCTCAGCCGGCGTGGCGGATCAGCGTCACGCCGTCTCGAATGGTGGTCAGCACGCAGACCACCCGGGGGTCGTTGACCACCTTGTCGTTGAAGGCCCGCAAAGCCGTCGCCGACTCGCTGCGGTCCTTGACCCCGTCGAGCACCCCGCCGGCCTGAAGGGTGTTGTCCACCACGATCAACCCGTGGGGCGCCAGCTTGGGGAGCACAGCCTCGAAGTAGGCCTCGTAGCTCACCTTGTCGGCGTCGATGAAGATGAGGTCGTAGGGCCCGCTCAACTCCTCCAGCGACTGCAGGGCCGGCCCCTCGATCACACTGATCCGGCTCTCCAGCCCGGCCGCCGCGATGTTCCCCCGAGCCGTGGTGGCGTGATGGGGGTCGACCTCGAGCGAAATGATCGAGCCTCCGTCGGGCAGGCCGGCGGCCATGGCGATCGACGAGTACCCGGTGAACGTGCCGATCTCGAGCACGTTGGTGGCCTGGGCGGCGAAGACCAGCAACTCGAGGAAGCGGCCCTCCTGGCGTCCCACCATCATCCCCCAGGCGGGGAACTCCTTGCGGGTCGACTCGTCCACGGCGGCCAGATGCGGCTCGGGAGCGGTCGAGTGTGCTTCCGCGTATGCCAGCACCTCGGGTTGTATGAGTGGGTCCATACCTGTGCATGGTACGCGCCCGGACTCAGTCCCAGACCTGCTGCCCCAGGCGGATCAGTCCCTCCATGTCGAAGATATCGGCGTCGAAGTACGGCACGGTCACCAAGATGTCCGGCGCGCCCTTCAGCTCGTTCTGCTGCTCCGCCTCCCGGCGGGCCACAATTCCGAAGTGCAGGAAGCTCTCGGCGACCTCGCGCAGCACACGGGCCGCCACCACGGGGTCGTCGGTCAGCCCCTCGGCGAGAGAGTCGACCTGGTCCGCCATGTGCTGCGCCAGCCGCGCCGTGGACGAATCGCGCAGGTAGTCGGGCAGGACCTTGTTCAAAATGATGGCGCCGAGGTGCAGCTTGCGGGCCGTCAACTCGGTGGAGAAGAACTCGGCCTCGCGCAGGGGTGTGGCTTCGAGCGTGGAGACGACCATGAAGGTGGTGCGCCGATCGGAAAGCAGCCGGGTCACCGCCTCCGAACGGGTCACGAACCCTTCGTACATGGACTGGAAGAGGATGAAGAACTCTGAGATGTCGGCGAGGAACTGTGTTCCGAGGATGCGGTCGGCCACGGTGTAGAACGGCTTGGTCGCCACATTCACGAGCCGTGACCGGTAGGGGGCGATGAGCCACCGCAGCAGCCGCGAGGAGAAGAAGTCGGCGAGGCGCTGCGGTGCGTCGAGGAAGTCCAGCGCGTTGCGCGTCGGGGGGGTGTCGACAACGATGAGGTCGTACTTCCCCTCGGAGTGGATCTCGTAGAGCCGCTCCATGGCTATGTAGTCGTGGGACTGCACGAACCGGCCGGCGATGTTCTTGTAGAGCGGGTTGGCCAGAATCTTCTCCCGGGTCGCCTCGTCGGGCGCGTGCTGGCGGATGAGGTCGTCCCAGCTCTGCTTGGTGTCGAGCATGGCTGCCCACAGCTCGCCCCGGGGCGTGACGCCCGCCTGCTTGAACACCTCCTCGGAAATACGGACCTCCCGGTTGCCGATCCCCTTCAACCCCAGCGCATCGGCCAGGCGCCGTGCCGGATCGACGGTGAGCACGAGTACCCGTCCCCCGTGCTCGGCCGCGGCCATGGCGCCCACGGCGGCGGCCGTGGTGGTCTTGCCCACCCCACCCGGGCCACAGGCGATGACGATCTCCTTGGCCGACAGCAGGTGCCCGATCGTGGGCGACGCCTCGGTAGCCCGCCGGGGCGCCATCAGTGCCCGAGCTCCTCGCCCAGCGACTGGGCCATCTGGTGGGTCGTGCGCAGGCCGTGCGTGCGGGTGAAGAGCTCGGGCAGGAGCAGGACCGGCAGATCGGGCGGGAGCCCGGCCTGGAGGCGCTGCAGGTGCCCGGCCCCGGTCCGGCGCATGGTGACCGCGAGACGGGCCGCTTCGAGGACCGGCGCCACGGATCCGCCGGCCCGTTCCGACAGCACGGCCTCGACCTCGGGCGTCCGCAGCCGTTCGAACACCTCTTCCTCGCGCTGGCCGAACAGCTCGGGGAGGACACGGTTCACCACGACGGCCGACAGCCGTACCGTCGTTTCCTCCCTTACCCTGGTGGTCAGTTCGAGGGTCTCGTTCACCGGCATCTCCTCAGGGGTGGTCACCGCCACGAGGCCCGTCTTCTGGGCGTCGGAGAGGATGTCGAGCATCCAATCGGTCTGGCTGCGGATCAGGCCCACCTTGACCAGGTCGTTGATGGCCTGGGGAGCAGCCAGCTGGCCGATGATGTGTCCGCTGGCCGGCGCGTCGACCACGACGAGGTCGTAGTGCCGCTCTCGCACCTCGTAGCAGAGCTTGCCGACGGTCAGGATCTCGCGCACCCCCGGCGCGGCGGTGGCGACGAAATCGAACGCCTTGGCCAGGGGGCCGATGCGCCCCACCACCGGAATGCGCAGGTGCAACTTGAGGTACTCACGCAACGAGGCCTCCGTGTCCATTGACATGGAGGCCACGCCCGGGGCGATCTCCCGCGGCACGAAGTCGGTCGGTGCCGCCTCGAAGAGGGCAGCGAGGTCTCCTTTGGCGTCGACTTCGCAGGCCAGCACACGCTTGCCGTTCTCGGCCCCGAGCTGGGCCAGGGCGGCGGCCACCGTCGTCTTGCCCACGCCACCCTTGCCGGTGACGAAGACCAGCTTCAGCTGGAGGAGGTCAGGGACCGGCGCGCTCACGGCCCACCCGTCAGTGCACCGGTGTCAGGGTGCGCCAAAGGCGCAACGGTGTCAGGGTGCGCCAAAGGCGCAACGGTGTCAGGGTGCGCCAAAGCCGACACGGCGCTCGGCGGTCGGTGCCCCCACCTCTATGTAGGCCACCTTGGCCACGGGCACGCCGACTTTGCGGCCCTTGCGATCGGTGAGCCACAGGACGCCCTCGCCCGACGTGAGGATCTTCTCGATGTCCGCCACCACCTTGTCACGGTCGGCGTCATCCTTCAGCTCCACTTCCAGCTCTCTGGGGGTCTGGATGATTCCGATGCGCACGTCCACCTGATCTGGCTCCTCTCGACGCCCCGGGGCGGGGCCTGCGGGCACTTGGACGTTACAGCCGTAGGGCAGACTGCATGACATGAGCCAGCTCCCACCGGGCGGGAAAACGGACCGCAACGTCCGTTGGGCATCGACGATGTCGGGGTATTCGGGACCGGTCCGACTGGCCCACGCCGACTCGGCGGCGCGGATCGACCGCGCGGACGCGGCCGGGACCGGCGGCGCCGACCTTGCCACTCGGCATCCCTTCGAACGGGAGGCCCGCGAGGAGCGGGAGGAGGGGTTCCTCGCTCCGGGCGCAACGCGCGCCGTCGGGGGGGGTGAGCGGGCCCTCGCCGAGGAACCGGACCCCTGGCGCACCTGCTTCGAACGGGACCGTGACCGGATCCTCCACGCCACCTCGTTCCGCCGCCTGGCCGGCAAGACCCAGGTGTTCGTCTTCCCCCAGGACCATCAACGGACGCGCCTCACCCACGCACTCGAAGTAGCCCAGGTGGCCACGGCGATCGCCCGGGCCTGCCGGCTCAATGTGGCCCTGACCGAGGCGATCGCGCTGGGCCACGACTGCGGGCATGGCCCCGGTGGGCACGCCAGCGAGGACGCCCTCGACCCCTTCCTCCCGGGCGGCTTCGACCACGCGCCCTGGGGAGCCCACGTCTCGTTGGCCCCCCTCAACCTCTGCACCCAGACCATTGACGGCATCGCCAACCACAGCTGGTCCCGTCCGGCCCCGTCCAGCCCGGAGGGGGAGGTGGTCAGCTGGGCCGACCGGGTGGCCTACGTCTGCCACGACTGGGAGGACGCCGTCCTGACCGGCATCGTGTCCCCCCACCAACTCCCCCCACTCGTGCGGGACGTCTGTGGGGAGCGGCGCAGCGCCCAGCTGGGCGCATTCATCCACGGCGTCGTTGCCGCCACCTTGCGTACGGGGCAGGTGGGCATGGAGGAGGACACCGCTGAAGCACTGTCGGCCTTTCGCGCCTGCAACTACGAGCGCATCTACTTGCGCCAGGCCTCGGTGCGCCAGGGCGAGGCGGTGGTCCAGGTGTTGCGCGCGCTGGTCGAGCACTTCGCGGACCGGCCCCACCTCATGGCCGACACGAGCGGGCACGCGTCGCCCGACGTCCTCGCCGGGAGTCAGGAGGCGCTGGTGGCGGCCGTCACGTACGTGGCCGGCATGACCGACCGCTTCGCCTTCCGCCAAGCGGTCGCGCTCTTGGGCTGGGACCCGGAGAAGCTTCCGGCCGGCGTCGGCTCGTGAGCCGCCTCACGCCCCGCTTCGTGGTTCGACCACCGGCGCGGCCGAACCCGTTTAACGGAGGCTGAGCTCCTTGCGGTAGACCCGGGCGGGTCCGAGCGAGGCCAACCGCTCGGCAATGGCGATGAACGCCTGTGCCGTCTCGCTCTGCGGGTCGACCGCCACGATGGGCCGCCCCTCGTCGGCCCCCTGGCGGACTGCGGCCACCAGGGGGACCTTGCCGAGGAGCGGGATGCCGAGGTCGGCGGCCAAGGTGTCGCCCCCGCCCGCGCCGAACAGCTCGTAGCGCGTGCCGTCGTCGCCGGTGAACCAGCTCATGTTCTCCACCACACCGCGCACCGAGAGCTTGAGGCGCCGTGCCGCGAAGGCCGAACGCTGGGCCACCCGCTGCGCGGCAGGCTGCGGCGTGGTCACGACGATGATCTCCGCCCGCGGCATCACCTCGGCCAACGTGAGCGCCACGTCCCCGGTGCCGGGGGGCATGTCGACCAGTAGGAAGTCCGGCTGGCCCCAGAAGGCGTCGGTCAAGAACTGCTGAATCGCCTTGTGCAGCATCGGGCCCCGCCAGATGACCGGTTGGTCGTCGGGCACGAAATACCCCATGGATAGGCACTTGACGCCGTGCGCGGAGGTGGGGATGACCACGTCGCCGAGGATGATCGGGTCGTGATCGGTCCCGAGCATTTTGGGGACGGAAAAGCCGTAGACATCGGCGTCGAGGAGACCGACGCGATGGCCCGACTTCGCGAGCGCCACGGCCAGGTTCACCGTCACCGTCGACTTGCCGACCCCGCCCTTTCCCGAAGAGACCCCGATGACGCGGGTAGCCGAGTCGGGCGCCAGGAACACCGGCGTGGCGGCCGCGGGAGCGTGAGAATGCCCGTGCCCCTCGTGGCCCCCCGCGGGGGCGTCTTCGAGCTCATCGGTCTCCGCCGCGCCGAACATGTTCCGGCGCAAGGCGACGCGCAGCGCGGCGCGTTCGTCGTCGCGCATGACGGTGAGGTCGAACTCGATCTCCTCCACCCCGGGCACCGCCATGGCTACCCGGTGCACCTCGTCGGCCAATTCATCGGAACCGGGCCAGGCCGCCACGGGTAGGGCGAGCTCGATCCTCGCCCGGTGGCGGCGGGTCTTGACCTCGCGCAGCATGCCGGTGCCGCCCAGCTGCAGGCCCAGCTCAGGCTCCACTATGGCGCCGAGCGCTGCTTCGAGCTGTGGTTGATCGATTCCCATGCACTCCCACGTCCTTAAATTGATGCCTGGACAATTGATGCCTGGACCGGACACCGCCCATCCGGGCCAGGGGGGCGCATCGCCCCAGCTGACGAGGCCGATCCTTCGGTAGACTACCCACCGTGAGCTCAGCACCGGTCGCAGCGGTTCCCGGCGCAGGGATCCCCCAGGCCGGGCACGATACCGACGATGGGCGCTTCAGCGCCGCCGTGGCCGCCGTTTCCGCCGCCTTTGGCGACCCGACCCGCCGCGACATCTTCCTGCACGTCCGGGCTCAACCCGGCCTGACGGCCACCGAGGTGGCGTACACCTTCTCGCTCCACCCCAACGTGGCCCGGCACCACCTCCAGCGCCTCGTCGACGGGGGCTACCTCCGGGTCGAGACCGCCCGTAAGGCGCCCGGCGCCGGACGGCCCTCGAAGCAGTACTTCTGCGTGGAGGAAGAGCTGACGGTCGGGCTGATGCGGCGGCGGGACGACCTGCTCATGCGGTTGCTCGCCGAAGCCATGCAGCGGTTGGGGCTCGACGAGGCGGAGAAGATGGCCGCCCACGTCGGCGAGGAGTACGGGCGCTCGTTGGCGGCCCGCATGACTCCCACCGAGGGGCAGCGCACCATCCGGGCCGCCATGCACGTGGTGGCCGACACGCTGACCGCGCACGGCTTCGCGGCCCACGCCGAGGACCGGGGTGAGACCACTGCCGTGGTGGCCGAGCAGTGCCCGTTCGGCAATGCGAGTACCACGAACCCGGTGCTGTGCGCGGTCGACCGGGGCATGGTCACCGGCCTTCTGGCCGGACTCTGCGGGCGCGCCTCGGAACGGGCGCTTCCGGTCATACTCTCGTCGCGTGCCCGCGGCGATGCCGCCTGTACCGCCTCGGCCTGAACACCCGGGTGAGGCGCACCTACCTCGACCACGCCAGCACGACGCCCCCACGGCCCGAGGCACTGGCCGCCCTGACGCAGTGGATGGCGATGCCCGCGGCGGACCCGGGGCGGCTGCATGCGGAAGGCCGCGTCGTGCGCGATGCGCTGGAAGAAGCCCGTCAACAGGTGGCGACGTTCGTCGGTGTGACGCCGCGTGAAGTGGTCTTCACGTCGGGCGGCACCGAGGCCATCAACGCAGCCGTCTGGGGAGCGACCCGCCAGCACCCGGGTGCCCCGGTCCTCTTCGCGGATGTCGAGCACTCCGCGGTGCGCGAGGCATCGACCCGGTTGGCGCCCGCCGAGGTAATTCCCGTCGACATGGCGGCCCGCATCGACGCCGGCGCGCTCGAGTCCCGGTTGGCGGCGCAATCCCTCCCCCGTGCATCGCTCGTGCACTGCCAGTGGGCCAACCATGAAGTGGGGACGCTGCAGCCGGTGCACGAGATCGTCCGCCTGTGCCGGGCCGCCGGCGTCCCGGTGCACGTCGACGCAGCGGCGGCGTGCGGGCACGTTCCGCTGGACCTGGCCGATCTCGGCGCCGACCTCGTCAGCCTCAGCGCCCACAAAATTGGGGGGCTCCCCGGCGCCGGCGCGCTCATCATCCGTCGTGGGAGCAGGTTCGAGCCCCTCATTGTCGGGGGCGAGCAGGAGCGGGCGCGACGCGGCGGACTCGAAGCCATACCGGCCCTGGTGGGGTTCGGGGCGGCGGCGGCGGCGCTGGGCGCCGATGGCGCTCGCCTGCTCCACCTCGAGGCGGACCGTGCCCGCGGGTATCTCGCCGCGCTCTCGTGGGCCGCCACGGAGGTCGAAGGCGTCGAGGTCGTGGGCCCCCGGCGGCCGGATCAGCGGTTGCCCTCACTTTTGTGCCTGGGCGTGCACGGGGTCGAAGCGGAGCCGGTGCTCATCGGGCTGGACCGGGCCGGCGTGGCGGTGCACTCGGGCTCCGCCTGCTCCTCGGAGAGCATTGAGCCCTCGCCGGTACTCGAGGCGATGGGCGTCGATGCCAGTCACTCGCTGCGCGTCTCGGTTGGCTGGTCGACCACCGAGGAGGATGTCGCGGCGTTCGGCACCGCCTTCGCCGAGGTGGTGGCCGGGCTGCGCGCGTTACGAGGCTGACGTCGTGGTGGTTGTCGACGTCGCTGTGGGTGACGTCAGGGCAGCGAGGGCGGCGGGGAGTGGCTCGTGCGCTTGCGTCCACGCCGGCGCGATCTGCGAAGCGAAGCTCTTTACCTCCGCCTTGGAGGGGCCGTCGGCCAAGAAGTCGACGAACTGCCTGATGGCGCCCGACGCGTTGTCATCCTGGTCGAGCAGGATCAACCCCAGGTAGAGATGACCGCCGTAGAAGTCCGGGGCGACGCGCACCGCCTTCTCCTCCGACTGGCGCCCGGCCCGCTCGGCCGCGGCGGATTTTCCGGTCACGCCGGCGTTCCACTCCAACCAACCGCCCGCCGCGAGCGCGTCGGGATCGTCGGGATCCTCGGTGAGCACCTTGTTGTAGAGCTCGAGGGCCTGTTGGCCCTCGCCGTCTTCGGTCAACACTGCGGCCGCGGCCAGTTGATCCTCGATCTGTTGTGCCTTGGACAGCGTGACGGTGCCCGACGGCGCCTGCCCGGGGAGGGCCGGGCTCACCGCGTGGTCGACCAGGATCACGGCACCGGCCACGATGAACCCGCATGCCACGACGATGCCGACGCGGCTCCACCTCCCGTAACGGCGCCGGGGCGGCACGTCGGGTGATTCCGGTCCGGCGTCTACCGGTTCTTCCGGCCCCAGTGCGGCCAGCTCGGCTTCCACTGCGGCCAGCCGGGACCGGTCCCGGGCCAGGAGGACGTCGTAGTCGGAGTCGGACAGATCGCCGGCGTCATGTTCGCGCGCCGCGTCGTCGATAGAGCGCAACAGGAACTCCCGCTCGTCGTCGAGGAACCAGCGCTCGCCGCCGCTGTCGGCTCGCTCCGTCCCCGGCCGTCGCGCGCCGGTGGTCATGCTGCCCCGTCCCCGTCCCCGTCCCCGTCCCCGTCCGTATCCGCCCTCGCCCGCGCGGCGCTACTGGCGGCGAACAGACGGGACCGACGCCAGAACAACACACCCATCGCAGCGAGTGCGCCGGCCGCCAGCACGATCGGCACGATCCAGATCACGGCAAATCCACCCGAGTCGGGCGGCTCCAGCAGGATGTTCTGGCCGTACTGGTCGACCAGCGTCTGCTCAATTTGCGCCGTGGACCTCCCGCGCGCCACCTGCTGCTCGATCTCGTGGCGCACCGCCACTGCGGTTGTCTCCTGTGACTGCGCCACCGAGACATCGATGCACGAGGGGCAGCGGACCACGGCCTCGATCCGGGCGGCACGTTGCGCCGCCGTCTCGGGCTTGCCCGAGAACACCCCGCTCCCGATGGCCAGCGCGACGGCGACCACCACGAGAGGGGTGCCGATGCGCACCCACAGCGACCGGCGCACCGGATGCGCAATCACCGGAGCGTCAGCCACCGCCGGCCCCGCCCGACCGGCGCGCCAGCTTGCGCGCCTGATCGATCATGTCCTGCAGCTCCGCTTGCGTGGCCGGTCCGATCTCCGGCTCGACCGTGATGCGGCCGGAAGGGTCGACGAGGAACGTTGTCGGCGGGCTGGTCACGCCGTAGCGCGCGGCGATGGCGCCCCCGGGGTCGTCCACCGCGGGCCACGGCGCACCTTGGGTCTTGAGAAAGCTCTCGGCCGACGCCACCTCATCGTGGAAGACGACGCTCACCAGGTCCGCCCCCTCCTTCGGAGCATTCTGGTAGTCGAACGCGATGAGGTCGGGGGCCTCCTGCTGGCACGGTCCGCACCAGCTGGCGAAGAAATTGACGAAGACGTAGTGGCCCCGCAACGAACTGAGCGACACCGGTGTCCCACCGCGGCTCTGGATGTTGGCGCCGGAGAACTGCGGGGCCATGTGCCCCACCAGTGCGCTCTCCACCGCAGTCGCCTCCTGCGGGGTGCGGGTGGCGAGCACCACGCCGATGACGGCCAGGACGATGAGAACGAACCCGGCCACCCAGCGGGTCGTATGGCGCCGCTTGCCCCGGGCAGTCACGCTGAGGGGGCGCCACTTTCGATCCCGGCGCCGCGGCCGACCGGGGTGAGATCGGCGTGGCGCTCGTCGACATCCCCGCCTTCGTCCTCCCCCAGCCTCCTCTCCGGCTCCGGTTCGGGCGCCGGACCCCTGCCCGCTACCATGGCCGAGGGGGCCGAGACGGGGTCGGTGGCCCGGCGGCGTGATCCGGGCACGAGGGCCAGGAGACCTCCCAACCCGATCAGCAACCCGCCCGTCCACACCCAGGCCACCAGGGGCTCGATGACGACGCCGATGACCACCGAGCCCGCCGGGAGGTTCGGGACGATCGAGCCGCCCGAGGTTGTTCCGAGTCCACCCACCTCGTCAAAGGTGAGGTACACGTCGCCGAACGCCCCCGAGTCGATGGCGGGCGTGCCCACCGTGGCGAGCGCGCCGCCGAAATTGGTGGTGGCCGGGGTGAAGGTGCCCCCGTCGACCTTGACCAGCGCCTCGTCGGACGTCTTCGACGGCGTCGTCACGGTCTTGAGGCCGATGAATTCGAACGTGTGGCCGTCATAGGTCACCGTCTGTCCCTGCGCCAGGGTCAACTCGGTCTGCTGACGGTAGGCCGTGGCGGCGACGACGCCGACGGCCAGGACGATCACGCCGAGGTGCACCACCATCCCGCCGTTCGTGCGCCCGACGAGCCCGCGCCACCAACCCACGTGATGCCCGCGCGTGGCGCGCACCGAGAGCACGAGGGCGCGCACCGCGGTGGCGGCCGCGAAAGCCCCGAGGCCGAACCCCACCAGGGGCGCAAACCCGCGGCGCCCGAAAATGACGCAGAGCACCACGGTGAGCACCCCGACCCAGGCCGGGATGGAGAGGCGGTGCCACAGGACCGACCCGTTGATTTTGCGCCAGCTCAGCGCGGGAGCCACGGCCATCAAGAAAAGAAGGGACAACCCGAAGGGAATGGCGATCGTGTTGAAGAAGGGCGCGCCGACGTTGACCTGTTGCTGGGTCACGGCCTCGTAGAGGAGCGGGAAGAGCGTGCCCAATAAGACGACGAACGCGAACCCGACGAAGAGGAGGTTGTTGAGCAGGAAGGCACCCTCGCGGCCGAGGGGGGCGTCGATGCCCCCCGGTGAGCGCAGGCGGTCGCCCCGCCAGGCGATGAGGCCGAACCCGACCACGACCACCACGAAGAAGAACGAAATGAGGATGGGCCCGAGCGTCGACTGGGAGAAGGCGTGCACGGAGTTGATGACGCCCGATCGGGTCAGGAAGGTCCCCAGGATGGTGAGGGCGAAGGTGGCGACCGAGAGCGAGAGATTCCAGACGCGCATGAGCCCGCGGCGTTCCTGCACCAGGACCGAATGGAGGTAGGCCGTCCCGCACAGCCAGGGGAGGAGGGCGGCATTCTCCACCGGGTCCCAGCCCCAGAAGCCACCCCAGCCGAGAACCTGGTAGGACCACCACGCGCCGAGCACGATGCCGACGGAGAGGGAGGTGAAGGAGAACAACGTCCAACGGCGGCACTCGATCTGCCACCGATCGCTGATCCGGCCGGTGGCCAGCATGCCGATGGCGAAGGCGAAGGGCACGGTGAATCCGACGAAGCCGATGTAGAGGAGCGGTGGATGGATGGCCACGAGCGGGTTGTCCTGGAGCAGCGAGTTGGGCCCCAGCCCGGCCGTGACGTCCGGCGTGGTGACGAACGGGTTCGCCGGGCCCACCATCATCCCGAAGAAGAACGCGGTGACCACGTAGAGCACCAGGGTGGCCCACCGGATGACCTGGTCCGTGACGAGTCGCCGGTACCGCCAGACGAACACGGCGGTGAGGATGGTGAGGATGAGGCCCCACAGGAGGATCGATCCGGCCAGGGCGGACCACAGACCGGTGATGGAGTACAGCAGCGGGGTCACCTTGCTGTTGTTCTCCGCCACGAAGACGATGCTGAAGTCGTGCGTGACGAGGGCGTGCTCCATGGCGACCGTGGCCAGCAACGCTCCGATGAACATCACCGGTGCGAACAGGCGACCATCGAGCACTCCTTGGACGGCCACCGACCCGCTCGCAGATGGGGCGGGCGCGGTGCCAGGCTGGCGCACCAGGCCGACCACGATGACCACGGCTCCGGTCACGCTGGCGACGAAGGCCAGCCATACCCCGACGGTCCCGAGCGATGCGTTCAGCACAAGACGATGTTCCCGCTCTTGGACTTCACCCGTTTCGGGTTGGCGGCACAGTAGTTCTCCGAGTGCTTCACGAGTATCTGATGGGAGACGAACGCACGCGAGCGCGACGAGGTGAAGTGCCCGACCACCACGACGGCGATCCCCACCCGGAACAGCTGCGGCGGACTGCCGGTGTTGGCCACCGCCACCTTGTTCCTGCCCTCGGAAATGGTGAAGTCGGTCCCCACCGCGGTCGGGTGGATCGACCCCGCGACCACGTCACCCTCGAGGTTGAACGTCCGGGTCCCCAGGGTGGCGCGATGAGCGAAGGCCTGATCGACGGTGTCGAAGAAGTTGAGGGAGCTCCCGAGCCCCTCGACCAGGAGGAAGACGAACGCGGCCAGCAGGACGGCGAACACCAGCCACAGTCGCTTGCTGCTCCGGCGACGGGCGCGGGGTAACGCGGGCCCCTCCCGGACGACGTCCGTCGATGGACCGGGGGAGGGGTTCGGCTCGTTGATGGTGCTGGTCACGACCGTGCGCCGGGGGCGGTCTGCTCCTCGGCCTGCTCGGCGTGCTCTTTGTGCTCGGTGTGTGCGGTGTGCTCGGTCTGCTCGACGACCCGCATGGCGCGCTCCCAGCGCCGGCGCCGGAGCACCAGCGCGACGGCGTAGAGGAACAGCACACCCAGAGCGATGGAGTAGCCGGCGTCGACGTAGCTCACGGCGCACCACCTTCGGGGACGTGGTGCCCGGACGACCCGACGCCCACGAGCTCGGTTCCCTCATTCCACCGTTCGGCCAGGGAAACCTCCATCTCCTGGTCTCCCACCTGGTCCTGGAGCACCTCGATCCGGTAGCGCACCCCGAGCAGCCAGACGTAGATCAGGGAGAAGGCGATGAAGCCCAGGAGGAAGGTCCAGGCCATCGAACCGTGCACGTGGAGGTGGAATCCCGGATCCAGCACGGTCCCGGTCTGGTGCAGCGTCTGCCACCAGTCGACCGAGAAATGCACGATGGGCACGTCGACGGCGATCAGCAGCGCGGCCACCGCGCAGCGCCGGGCCCGGATGGCCGGGTCGGCCGGCACCCGGCGCAGGGCCAGATAGCCCAGCTCGAGCAGGAGGAGCAGGGCGGAGGAGGTCAGGCGCGCATCCCAGGCCCACCAGACTCCCCAGGCCGGGCGGCCCCAGATGGACCCCGTTATACAGGTGAGTGCGGAGAAGACCGCGCCCACTTCGACGGAGGCGGCCGCCAGCCGGTCCCAGAAGAACGACCTGGTACGGGGCCACAGGTACAAGAGGCTGCCCGCCAGCGCGACGCCACCCGCCCAGTAGAGGGCCACCGTGGCGATGGGTGGATGGATGTAGAGGAGCCGGGCCAGGTTCCCCTGCACCGCATCGGGCGGGGTGATCCACAGCCCGAGCCAGACGGTGAATCCCGTGCAGACGACGCCGAGGATCCCCACCACGGTGAGCCAACGCGGGCGAGAGACCGTGCCGCGCGGGCGAGAGACCGTGCCGATGGAATTCATGCAGCCTCCTGGAGCGGACCGTAGAGGGCGATGCCGATGACGAGGTAGATCACCGCGAAGGGTATGAGGATGCGCAACCACTCGGCGCCCGAGCTCGAGCTGCCGTCCAGGGCAGCCTGCCACGCCTTCGAACCCGCCAGCAAAACCGGCGCGAGCACCGGGAGCACGAGAATTGGCAGGAGGGTGTCCCGCACGCGCAGGCCGGCGGACAGCGCGCCGTAGAGCACGCCCGCGCACGCCAGGCCGACCGTAGCCAGGAGGGAGGTGACGATGGCCAGCCACACGACGTGGACGCGCACATCGAAGAGAACGGTCACGCCGGCCCAGAGCACGATCTGGAGCACCAGGAGCTGCAGGCCCACGGCGGCCGCCTTGCCGAGGAAGATGCCGGCCGGGTCGATACCCGAGAGCCGCAGCCCGTCCCGGGTTCCCTCTCCCGACTCGATGGCGACGCTTCTCTGGATGCTCAGCACCGTGGAGAACAACACCGCGATCCAGAAGATGCCCGGTGCGGCGTGCCGCAGGGAGGCACTGTCGGGACCGATGGCGAAAGCGACCAGGACGAGCACCAGCACGGCGAAGGGGACCACCTGCCACAGCCCGACCCGCGACCGCGCTTCGATCCGGAGGTCCTTGCCGGCGACCAGCGCCGCTTCACGCCACATGCCACGTCCCCATCGTTCCCTGTTCCGGGGGTGGTTCCGCCGCGGGCAGGGCGGTCAGCGGAGGGCGACGCCCCCCCTCCTCGGTGCCGGTGATCCGCCCGCCGCTCATCACCACGACCCGATCGGAGAGAGGGACGGCGAGCTCGGGCTCATGGGACGAGAGCAGCACGGCGGCGCCGTCGGCGACGGCCTCGCCGATCAGGTCCCCGAGGAGGGAGCGCGAGGCGGCATCGAGCCCGGCGTGCGGCTCATCGAGCAGCCATAGGGCCGGGCGGCGGGCGACCAGCGCCGCCAGGGCCACCCGGCGCCGCTGGCCGGCCGAGAGGCGTCCGACCGGCGTGTTGCGGAGGCGCCCGACCAGGCCCAGGCGCTCGAGGGCCCGGTCGCCGGTGGCGGCCGGCAGGCCGAGCGCCCGCACGGCGAAGCGGACGTTCTCCGCCGCCGTGAGCTCGTCGTAGAGCGGGGCGGCATGGCCCAGCAGGCCGACATGGCGCCGCACTGCCGTGTGGTCGGCGGTGAGATCGACGCCGAGGATCCATGCCTCGCCCGACGTGACGGGCAACAGGCCCGCACAGGCCCTGAGCAGGCTGGTCTTGCCGGCACCGTTGGCGCCGACCACCAGGACGACCTCCCCGGTGTGGAGAGAGAGATCGACACCGGCAAGGGCGGGGAAGCGGCCGGCGAGAGCGACGGCAGCGCGGAAGTGGACGACGGGGGCCATGGCCTTCGGCACCATGGTAGGGGGGCCGGGTGCGGTGGTTCCAAGCGGCCCCGCCACGGTCCCGTGGCCCGGCCACGGATGCGGGGACCTCGGCGCCGGTGGCCGGATCGGTAGATTGCGCCCTCAGGTAACCGATGGCCGCCGTCCTGCTTCCCCTGCCCTCACTCGACTTCGACCCCACCGAGGTGGCGGTCAGCTGGTCCGTCCTGCACGCGCGGGGGCACCGCGTGGTCTTCGCCACCCCCGACGGGAGGCCGGCCCGGGCCGACGACCTCATGGTTTCGGGGCGCGGCCTCGATCCCTGGGGAGCGGTGCCCGTCCTCCGCCGTGTCACCCTCGTCGGGCGCGCCCTGCGGGCCAACGCCGACGCCCGGAGGGCCTTCGCGGCGCTCCGCCAGGACGCCGGCTTCCTCTCCCCGGTGCGCTGGGACGAAATGCACCGCCAGGACTGCGCGGGCCTCCTGCTCCCCGGGGGTCACCGGGCCCGGGGCATGCGGCCCTATCTGGAGAGTCCCGTCGTCCAGCGTTCGGTGGTGGAGTTCTTCTCGCGCGGCAAGCCGGTGGCGGCCGTATGCCACGGGGTGCTGGTGGCGGCCCGCAGCATCGACCCGGCCACCGGGGCCTCGGTCCTGCGGGGCCGGCGCACCACCGCACTGACCTGGCAGCTCGAGCGCAAGGCCTGGTCCGTGGCCCGCCGCACCCGGTTCTGGGATCCGTCCTACTACCGCACCTACACCGAGGGCCCCGGGCAACCAGAGGGCTACATGTCGGTGCAGCAGGAGGTCACCCGGGCCCTGGCCCGCCCCGACGACTTCCTCGATGTCCCGGTCGGCGCGCCCGACTACCGGCTGAAGACGAGCGGTCGCGCCCGCGACAGCGCGACCGACGCCCGCCCGGCGTGGGTGGTGCGCGACGCCAATTACATCTCGGCACGCTGGCCCGGTGACGTCCACACCTTCGCCCGGACCTTCGCCGATGCGCTGGCCGAACCGGCCGAACCGGCCGAACCGGACGAACCGGACGAACCGGACGAGCTCAGCTCAGCTCGTACTGAGCCGCCTCAGCCCGATGTGGTCGAGCAGGGTCGTGAACTGCGTCGAGATCCACCCGAGGTGGTCGGTCACGAGCAGGACGCCGAACACGACCAGCACGGCCCCCCCGACGGCTTCGACGAGCCATAGGCCGCGCCGGGCCCGGGCGATGACCGACGTGAGCCGGCCGAAGGCCAGGCCCGCCAGGAGGAACGGCACGGCCAGCCCGAGCGAGTACGCGAAGAGGAGGAGCACGCCGCCGGCCAGCGAGCCGTTGTGCTCCGCCAGGCCGAGGACGACCGCCAGGACCGGGCCGATGCACGGGGTCCAGGCGAACGCGAACGCCATCCCCATGACCGGGGCGGCCCACGTCCCCAGGGTCGACGGCCGCACATCGAAGCGCCGTTCACCCGTGATCCGGGTCAGCACTCCCAGCGGGCGGGCACCGATCCGGGCCCAGAACCCGGCGGGAACGGCGCCCAAGAGGAGCACCAGGCCGAGCAGGATCACCGCGAACCCGCTCACGTGCGTGAGGGTCTCCTTGTGCGAGACCAGCAGGCGACCGATGCCCGACGCCGCAGCGCCGAGGCCCACGAACACCACGGTGAAGCCGGCGATGAAGAGCCCGATGCCGCGCAGCATCGGTCGCATCGTCACTGGTGCGGGCGCTGGGGGTCCAGCGGGGGCGATGGGCGGAACGGTGGCTACGGACCCTCCCGGGGTCGCGGGCCCGGCAGGAGGCCCGGGCGACCCCACCGCACCGGTGGGCGCGAGAGCCGACGTGGCCACCCCCCCGGAGGGGGCCACCCTCTTGGTCGCCGTCAGCTCGGCCGCCGAGAGTCCCGAGACCATGGAGACGTAACCGGGGACGAGCGGCAGAACGCACGGGGAGACGAACGAAAGGATCCCGGCACCGAAGGCGACCAGGACGCCGAGCGGGTCTGCTGCGATGGTGGCGGTCAGGGGGTCCATGGGCCCCGGCTAGCCGATGGTGCGACGGACCAGGTCCATGTCTGCCTTGACCATCATGGCCACGAGACCTGGGAAATCGACTTCGCGCTGCCAACCCAACACCTTGTGGGCCTTCGCCGGGTCGCCGACCAGGAGATCGACCTCGGCCGGACGGAGGTATTTCTCGTCGATCACCACGTGCTGTTCCCAGTCGAGGTCCACCACCGAGAACGCCAGGCGACAGAGCTCTCGGACTTCGTGGGTCTCGCCGGTGGAGACGACGTAGTCGTCGGGGCTGTCCTGTTGCAGCATCATCCACATGGCGCGGACGTAGTCGGCGGCAAATCCCCAGTCCCGTTGGGCATCGAGATTGCCGAGGGACAGTTTGTCGTCGAGACCGTGGGCGATGCGCGCCACCCCGTTGGTGATCTTCCGCGTGACGAATTCGAGCCCGCGGCGCGGCGATTCGTGGTTGAAGAGGATCCCCGAGGAGGCGTGGAGGTCGTAGCTCTCCCGGTAGTTCACGGTGATCCAGTGGCCGTAGACCTTGGCCACTCCGTAAG
>Ga0224558_1002118_pt1 | contig 18910 bp, 13 predicted proteins | sample 714S32024metaG_FD_180682 | JGI IMG/M metagenome (GOLD analysis project Ga0224558, IMG submission 180682) | Peat soil microbial communities from Stordalen Mire, Sweden - 717 S3 20-24 | ecosystem: Environmental > Terrestrial > Soil > Wetlands > Peat | place: Sweden: Norrbotten County, Stordalen...
AGCATGCGCCCGGCTCCTCGCGTCGTTCCTGGAACAGCGAGGCGTCGCGTGCCGCCTGGCCGAAGTGGCTCCAGGCAGGCCGAACCTCTACGCGACAGTCGGTGGTCCCGGGCCGACGCTGGTCCTGTGCGGGCACCTCGACACCGTGCCTGCCGGCGAGGGGTGGACGCTCGACCCCTTCTCGGCAGCGGTGGTCGGCGGGCGCGTCTACGGCCGCGGCGCATGTGACATGAAGGCGGGCCTTGCAGCGGCGGCCGCGGCGCTGCTCGCCGTCAAGCGATCAGGCATCGTGCTGCGTGGCAGCCTCGCACTTCACGCCGTCATCGACGAGGAGGTGAGCTCGGCTGGCGCGAGGAAAGCAGCTGCGGAGCACCCCGGGGACTGGGTCATCGTCACCGAGCCATCGGGCACCCAGGTGCTCGCTACCGGCAACGGGCAGCTCAATTTCGAGGTCGTCTTCCACGGCAAGGCTGTGCACAGCTCACATCCCGAGGACGGCCGGAACGCGATCCACGACGCTGCCGCGTTCATCGGCCTCGTGGAGGAAGAGACCCGCCGCCTCGCAGCTGTTCCCTTGCCGGGGATCGGGCCGGCGACGTACTCGGTCGGGCTCGTCGAAGGTGGCCGTGGGGGCTCCACGGTCGCCGATCGTTGCGAGATCACGCTCGATCGACGGGTGCTCCCGTCCGAGGACCTGGACGCCGCCGAAGACGAGCTGCGAGCTCTGCTCGGCCAACTCGGGACCGAGCGCCCGGGCCTCAGCTGGGAGCTGTCGCGGACCGTCGCCTTCCCGCCGCTCAGGGGGACGAACAACGGGCGCCTCGAAAAGGTCCTGAACGACGCGCTCGTCGACATCGGGCGAGCTGTCGCCGAAGAGCGCCGAGGCATGCGGTTCGCGACCGATGCCGCGTGGTACGAAGCCGCCGGCTCTCCGGCAGTCGTCTTCGGGCCGGGCGATGTCGCGGTCGCACACCAAAGCGACGAGCACGTCGCGATCGACGACCTGGAAGTCGCCAGCCGTGCGCTCGCCCTGTGTGGCGTGCGCCTGCTGGGTTTGGATCAGGCTGCCTCCTCGACAAGCTGATCGGGAGTCATCAGGCGGTGGCGTCCCCTGCGGTCGCTTCCTCGGCCTCGAGCGTCACTGCCACTGCGTGGACGACCGAAGCGATCCTGAGCGCCTCGTGGACCTGGTCCTTGCCCACACCCAGCTCACGAAGCGCCCGCTCGTGAGCGGCGAGACAGCCGCCACAGCCGTTCACCGCGCTCACCGCCAGGCACCAGAACTCGAAATCCGTCGGGTCGACACCCCCGTGTGTGCCGAGCACCTGCATCCGCAGCCGCGCGGGAATGTCCTCGTAGCCCTTCTCTCCCTCATCTGAGAGCAGGTGCTTGCTCCGGTAGTAGACGTTGTTCATCGCCATGACCGCAGCTGCAGCTTTGGCCGCCTGGAAAGCCTCCTCCGAGAGGTGCTCCCTGGCCTCGCCGGCAAGCTCGACGAGCACCCGGGCTCCCCGTGAGGCGATCGCCGTCGCCAGCACCGTGCCCCAGAGCCGTTGCGGGGGAAGCGTCGACACGGCGATGGTCGAGTCGAGGTTCAGCCGGATGTCCTTGGCGTAAGACGGCAGCGCCTCTTTCAGCGCGGGGACGCCCATCAGGCGCCAGTGCTCATGAGCGCCTTCACATCCAAGGTGGCCGCACCCTTGTGCCAGTTGCAGGCACACAGCTCCTCGGTCTGCAAGGCGTCCAGCACACGGAGCACTTCCTCGACGTTGCGCCCGACAGACCCGGCCGTCACCATGACGAACTGGATGATCCCGTCGGGGTCGACGATGAAGGTCGCCCGGTCGGCGACACCCTCGACGTTGAGCACGCCGAGATCGGTGACGAGCTCGCGGTCAAGGTCCGAGAGCATCGGGAATGGAAGGTTCTTGAGGTCCTCGTGCTGAAGGCGCCAGGCGTAGTGGACGAACTCGTTGTCGACAGAGCCCCCGAGCACCTGCGCGTCACGGTCGGCAAACTCGTTGTTCAGCCGCCCGAACTCGGCGATCTCGGTGGGGCAGACAAAAGTGAAGTCCTTGGGCCAGAAGAAAACGACCCGCCACTTGCCCTCGTAGGTCGATGAGTCGACTGTCGTGAAGAAGTCGTCGGGCGAGCTCGCCTCTACCGCCCTCAGATCGCCAGGGACGAGCGCGGTGAGGGAGTACTCCGGGAAACGGTCACCTATACCAAGCATGGGGTCTCTCCTTGAGTTTGGATCCTGCGTAGGTACCACTTTGCCCGGCAGAATCCGATCGAGCAAAGTAGGGAATCTACATTGGATGATAGATTAACTTTATGACAGATCCTACCGTCGTTCAGCTTCGCGCATTCGCTGCTGTCGCCCACCAGCGGCATTTCGGCGCCGCGGCCGACGACCTCTCGGTCACCCAGCCGGCGGTTTCCGCCGCGATTGCCTCTCTCGAGGCGAGCCTCGGAGCCAAGCTTTTCGAGCGCACTCCGAGGGGCGTGATCCTCACGACCCTCGGTGAGCAGCTCTTGCCTCTGGCGCACCACGCGCTTGCCGCGCTGAACGAACTTGTGGCGGACGCCGGACGCTCGGGACAGGTTCACCACGGACCTCTGAGACTCGGGGTGATTCCGACCGTCGCACCGTACCTGCTGCCGACGATCCTCGAGACGTTCGGGACGCGCTTTCCGGCTCTCGTGCCCGAGGTCACCGAAGCCATGACACGCACGCTCCTGGCGGCACTCGAGTCGGGAGGCTTGGACCTGCTCGTGATGGCCCTGCCGAGCGGCACGGCCGAGACCGTAGAGCTGCCCCTCTACTGGGAGGAGTTCGTCCTGCTCGTTCATGAGGAGCACCCCCTTGCCGGTGCTCGAGACCTGCCGACGACCACTTTGCAAGGGCTCGACGTCCTGCTGCTCGAAGAGGGACACTGCATGCGCGACCAGGCAATCGACGTGTGTCGCCAAGCCGGCGCCGCAGTCGGCCAAGGGGCCAAGATGGCCTCCCTCACGACTGTCTCCCAGCTGGTCGCGGCGAGGCTCGGTGCGACGCTGCTGCCGGCGAGCGCTGTGCCCGTGGAGGTCCGCGGACCGCTCTCCACCGCGCGATTCGGGGGCTCGCCGCTTCCCGGACGCCGCGTCGGGATGGTCCACCGCCGGTCGAGCACCAGGGCCAGCGAGTACTCGGAGCTTGCTGAGGTGCTCCGGCGAGCGATCACCTCAGCGGGGCTCCCCGTCATCGTCGAGCAGGCACAAGCGGCCTCGGCGTGCGAGGGGCGCTAGACGCCGATCGCCACAGCGCTCGTCGTGCCGCCGAGATTGCTTGCAGCTCCGAAGTTGTAGACCTTCCCGCTCGGGGTAACGAGCCAGTAGCCGTACCCGTCCGGCGTGGCCGCGATCGCGACGACCGGTTGGCTCAGTCGCTGCGAAGACAGCGAACCGTAGGTCAGGGCGTCACCGAAGGCGAACACGCCTCCATCTCCCGAGGCGAGCCAGTAGCCCTTCCCGCTCGGTGTGACCGCCATCCCTACGACGGTCTGGCGCGAGCTCTTCCTGCTCAGCGATCCGTAAGAGTGGGCGTCGCCGAAGGCCGTCACGACCCCGTTGCTCGAAACCAGCCAGTATCCCTTGCCATCGAACGACGACGCGATGGCGGTGATGTCAGAGCCCTCGGGCAGGCTGCCTGGATAGGTCGTCGCCCGGCCGAATGCATGCACGACACCGCTCCTGGTCACAACCCAGTAGCCGTCGCCGCCCGGCAACGACGCGATGCCGGAGACCTTCGTCGTCGATGTCTGGCCGAAGAAGGTCGCATCGCCGAACGCCGTCACCGAACCGGTGGTCGTCACGACCCAGTACCCGAGCCCATCGGCCGTGGTCGCGATACCGACGGCTTTCGCGCCTTCCCCCGCGATGCCTCCATGGGACTGGACGTCGCCGAAGCCGAGGACCGCACCGTCGGTGGTCTCCACAAGGTACCCGTCGTCACCGAGCGCAGGCACGACCGCACTCGACAAGCCCGCAAGACCGGCGCCCTTCTTGGAGACCGCCCTCACGGCGAAGCTCCACGGAGCGCCTGCTTGCAGGTCGGCGTAGGTAGTGCTCCTCGCGCCAGACTTGACGGTCTTGCGGACGCCCGGCAGGCCTGGCGATAAGGCCGTCACCGTGTAGGCCGTGACCGCGCTGCCTCCGTCACTTGCCGGTCTTCCCCACTTAACAGTTGCCGTGCCGGGCTTCGTCGTCGCCTTCACGCCGGTCGGAGCGCTGGGCGCGCTCGGCGTGTAGGTGTAGGTCGTGGAATTGCTTGCCCGTCCTGCGGGGTCGAAGACGGTCTCCACTGTCGCCACCTCGACCGGTACTTCGGTCCCGGCGACGCCCGGGGGGGCGGTGACGGTCACTTGACCGGTGGTGCCGCAGGCCAGCAATGCCTGCGAGTTCGTGGTCTCGAAGGTCACGACCTTGCCGAAGGCCACCGCAACAATGCAACCGAGGTTCGCCCCGTCCAGGACGACCTGGTTCCCGCCCTGAGCGGGCCCGGTGGCGGGGGCCATCGTGTCGATGCTGGGGTTGCCCGGTGGATAGACGAACAGTTCGTCGGTCTCCGGGTCGTGGCTGCAGTTGGTCACCGTGCAAACCTCGACGTCCGCGACAGCCGGGTTCTGCGCGACCGACTCGGTGGTGATCCTCGTGTTGCTCTTGACCGCGAAGTTGTACTGCGTGCCTAGCGAGAAACCAGTCCGGTTGTCGACGAATCCGATGGCCCCGATGGTCTGGAGCAGCCCTTTGCCGCTGATGTCGAGCGGCGTCCCACAACCCGACCTGGGCGGCGAACTGCCGCACGCGACCGAGTCGGGGACGCCGCTCTTGTGCGTGCGAGGGTTCACGACACTTGTGACCTGGGGCACACCGGCATAGACGACCTTGCTTTCGTTGGACGCGCCGACGATCGACGCGAACCCGACCGGGCGCGTGAACGGAGCCACGGTCGGAGGCTTGTCGGACTTGGGGAGAGCCGGTACGACCAGCTCCAACGATGTCCCGGTCGCCGCCACTGGGGAGACGATGGAGCTCTCGTTCGCGGGCGCGCCCAAGGTGGCGTAGTCGAGGGTCTGGTTGTTCATCCCCGTCCCCTTGACCGTGACCAGGTTGGCCGGCAGACCGCCGGACTCGCTCGCGAGCAGGTCTGCGTTGCACTTCGCCGATCCCGGCAAGACGCAGTACTTCTGGAGGTCGGCGACGGTGCCAGTCGAGACCGAGGTGATCCTTGGGGCGGGGACGTAATCGAACTCCGTCGGCTGTGGTACGACCTCGTACCCCGCCGGCACGATCGGCGCACCCATGCTGTCGATTCTCAGCGCGCCCTCGTAGGGCGGCAGGATCGTGCGCGTCGCGCTGGAGCCTTCGGCGTTGGTGACCACGACCTGCACCTGGCACATGTCGTTGGTGGCGTTCTCACCTGCGTACACACCCGTTGTCGGAAGCGGTGCGCACGCCTGGGTCGAATAGGCAGGTGGCGTGAGGGTGATCTCGTAGGGCGACTTGATCGCGAAGCTCGGCGCCGCCACCCCGCCGAAGCTGACCCTCGTAGCGCCGGTGAACCCCGAGCCGTGGACCGTGACCGGCCCCGGCGACGATTCCAGACCGGCGTAGGGCCCGACGCTCGTCACGCTCGGGATCGGTGACCGGGCCATGTTCTCCTCCACGTACTCGAACACCGACTTCGCACTCGGGAAGCTCGACTCCCGGTTCTTCAACGTCACTACTACCGCTGCTGGACCGGCCCCCGTGGTCGGCGAGCCGGCCGGCAACGTCTTGGCGGCCGGGGGGAAAACCGCGGTGAGCGTCGTGGCGCTCGTGACGCTCACGCTCGTGGCGTAAGCCGCGCCCACCTCGACACTCGAGACGTTCGGGCTGGCGGCCGTGCCGAATCCCGACCCGGAGATCGTCACCGAGTAGCCCCCCGCTGTGGATCCCGACGACGGGCTGAGCCCGGTCAAAGTAGGTGGCTCGAGCTGTCCGGCGTAGTCACACATGTAAAAGGCGAGACCATTTCCCCCGGTCGGCGTCGTCAGCTGCGGTGACCCAAGGCCGGACGCCATGTCATAGCCGGCGCGCGCCGGGAAGACGAGCCCGTTGTCGAGGCCGAAGTCGTCGTTGTTGCCCGAGACGATGTCGTTGAAAGACCTCCCGTAGGCGGTCGGGTTCGCCGCGATGCCGTAAAGGAGCGGGCTGGCAAAGCCCACGTCCTGCACCCCGTTGACCTTGTCGGCCGAGCAGGTCGGCGAGGCATTGACGAGGGCGAGCATCGCCGCCCAGATCGGGCTTGCCGAGGAGGTACCGCCGATCGTCGCCCACCCGTCCGGGCTGCCGTAGCCCAGCGACTTGCCGTAGATGGTCACCGAGCCGGTGAATTCATCGGCCTGCGCGGAGACGTCCGGCGTCTCGCGACACGGGGTCCCCGATGGGAGCCCCAGCGTCGCGTCACAGAATGTCGGCGTCGTGAAGGGCTTGGAAGCGCTCTGGGTCTGCGACTCAAACGCCTGGGCGTTCGCTACATCGATCTGGTTGGCGCGCGTGTTCGCCACCGCCTGCTGCCAACTCGGCATCGCCCAGGACTCTGAGATGCCACCGCCGCCGGCACCCCATTGCGCGCCGTCGTCCCAGACGTGCTCCGAGGCCGGCTGGGTGGCGTCGTCGATCGTGGCGCCACCGACGGAGAGGACATAAGGCTGGCTGGCGGGATCGCCAAGCGAGAGCAGGTTCTGGCCGGAGGGTGGAACGACGGCACGACCCTCGTTGCAGCCGTCGTCACCAGTGTCTCCTATAGCTGAGAGGACCGTCTGGCCCTGCGCAGCCGCCTGCTCGAACAGGAGGTTCTCGGACTGCTGGACGCCAGGCTCGCCGACCTGTGCCAGCTGCTCGCAGACACCCCAGCTCGATGTCACGACCTGGTCGACGTCCTTGTTCACGATCTGCGAGTACTCGTCCAAGCCGCCCGAAGTGGTGTTCGGGGCCTCGTAGACATCGATGTCAGCCTCCGGGGCCAGCGCGGAAACGTCCTCGATGTCGAGGGTTGACTCGTCGTTGGAACTGCCGGGGCCAGGTTGGGACTCACCGCCGTCCACGGGAGTCATCGAGAGCCGGCTACCGGTGAGCACGCCTTTGTCACCGGACATCTGCGCTGCCTCGGTCGCGCCGAAGTAGCACGAGTCGAAGTTCTCGATATCGGTCGCCAAAAAAGGCTGCAGCTCGAACACAGCGACGTGCTGGCCGCTGCCGAAATCCCCGGAGCGATAAAGGCCGAGGACGCCGTAGGCGTTGGCGATCTGGTCGTCGGTGAGCCCGCCCGAGGTCTCCGCGTCCTGTTGGGCGAGGCTGCACGCGGTCGGCGAACCTGCCGGGTGGGAGAAGTTCACTGCTTTGGCAAAGGGGAAGGTGCGCTGCACCGAAATGGGGCCGGGCCGGACAAATGTCGGCTGGGCGTGGACCAGGTCGTCGAGCCCGACGACTCCGCTCACTGAGCCGGCGATCGTCGAGGGCACACGTACGGCCGACGTCGTCGCCTGGCCGATCGCGCCGTCCTGCAGCCGGTAGCGCTCGATCCCGGTGCGAAAGGCGGTCTCCACCGTGGCGGCAGAGCCCGAGAAGCTCACGAGAAGGCCGTCGCTCGATACGTTGGTGACGCGAAGACCCTCCCCTGTCAGCTGGGCTTTGACCGCCGCGATAGTCGAGCGCGCCGGGCCGAACCGATTGGCGAACTCCCCAGGCGCGAGGTACCGGTGGAAAAGGGGCGAGCTCTTGTCCGTCACGGCACTTATGAAGCTCGTGAGCCCGGCTTCGTCGGCAGGCCGGAGCACGACGATGCCGGTCTCCGTCGAGCCCTCGGCCACCGAGCCCAACGCGCCGTCGCCGGCCGGGATCCGAGGCGCGCGGGTGACCACCACCATCGACGGAGGTCGCGAACTGGCGCCGGCCGATGCAGACGGCACCATCGCCAGAAAGGGGCCACACGTGAGCAGTGCTGCGCCCACGCCGACGAGCCGGTTGTACCAGCCCGGACGTCGGGCCGGCATCGCTCCTGCCGCGTTCGAGTTGTCCAGGCTCTGCTCGACGGCTCTCCCCGACACAGTGTCCCCTCTCGTGGTCGCGTCCGGGCGCGGTCAGTTATCCACCCGGGCGAGGTGTTCCCAGCTGCTGTCGCCGACGCTGGTCGACCGATCATATCTGCCTGATTGGAGCAGTGGCCTCACCCACGCTTCGTCGAACCGTGGGTCCGACGACCGATCGCCGGGCCGCTCACGGGCGCCCTCAGCCGAAACTCATGACGCGGACGGGTCGCATCCTCTCGGCCGCGAGGCTCCAGGTCGACCCGCTGTCACTGGACCGGAAAACCCGACCGTTGCGCGTGCCGAGGGCGACCTGGCCGGCGGATGCCGCGACCGACCCGGAGTCGAGATTGAAGGGGAAAGATTCAGGAAGGCCGCCGGAGCACGGCTCGGGCGAGTCCCCGAGATGGCACCTGTACAAGCGGCCGTCGGCCGTCTCGGGGCCGGTCGAAGCGGTGACAAAGGCGATGTCGCCGTCGAGTGCGACCGCCCTCGAATAGCCGGCGTGCAAGCCGTCGGTCGTCCACTGCCAAGTGTCACCGCCGTCCTCGCTCCACCCGAGACCGACCGCCGCGGCGACAGCGACACGTCCACTGTCTCCGGCGACGACTTCGTGGACGTCCGCCTCGGGCGCGATGACGTTCTGCCAGGATTCGCCGCGGTCCTTCGATCGCCACACGCCCCCGACGTGCACACTGGCGAACCAGACATCAGCGCTCGAGACGGCGATCGACCGTAGGTCCGGCACCGGGCCAGCAGGGTTCTCCCACGAGTCCCTGCCGTCGACCGTGTCGAAGGAACCCAGCTCGCCGACAACGCCCTCGGGCGTCACGGTGAGGAGATGAGCTCCTTCCATTCCGACCACGAGGCTGCCACCGGACGAGACCGCCAAGCTCTGGGCGGTCGCCGTCGGCAGGCGCACCAGCGGTGAGACGTCGAACTCCTCCAGCTGGACGATGCGCTCCCGGTCGAGAATGCTCCATACCGGGCGGGGACTGGACGGCAACAAGCTCCCGACTCCCCCGGTGAACGAACCGACCGCCAATGCCGTGACCGACACATCTTCGGCGTAGGTGTACGAACGATCAAGATCCTCCAGGTGGGCTGTGGTCCCCACGATGAGCATGCGAACCCTCCTTCGCCTAGCGCGGCTTCGATCGTCAGCGGTGTACCACGGTGTTTGTACCACGCCCACCTTCGAGGGTGGACGCCATCCTTTTGTGACATTCGGCCCTGACGGCCGATGCACCGGAGGCGCAGGATGACCGACGAACGGCCAAACCGGGGACAAGGAGCACTTGACCAGGCGTCATCCAGGAGTGGGGTTTCAAGTCGGCGAACAAGGAGGGTCGATGAAGGCGAAATACATCGTCGTAATAGGACTGGCGGTCCTGGCGGCGGCCTGTTCCAGCCCCAAGCCGGCGGCGGCTCCATCGACTTCAACGTCGACAACAGTCAGTCCGACTTCAACGTCGACAACAGTCAGTCCGACTTCAACGTCGACAACAGTCAGTCCGACTTCAACGTCGACAACAATCAGTCCGACGACGTCGACCACAGCGGTCTCGTCAACAAAGGCGTCCCAGCAGTTCCTGGCGGCCGCCACGGTCGCTAAGGCCGCGTACTTCACGTGGAGGGCCGCGATCAAAGGCCTGACCACGGTCAGTCAGGCAATCGGTCCTTGTGACACCTACGCAGGTGAGCTGACGACCTTCGACAACGCGATATCGGGCATCGAGGTCACCGGCAAGACGGAAACCGACATTCAGACCTTGGTCGCCGATGACAATGTCGTCATCAAGAACCTGGAAGCTGTGAAAACAGAAACCGTGGCCCAAATCAAGAAGGACAAGGCTCAACTCATAGCCATTGGGGAGACGGCAATAAGCGCTGGCGACGTTGTTCGGAGCGACCTCGGTCTGCCGCCGAGTTGAGCCTGACCGGTCCGGCGCGATCAGGCCGGCCGTCGGCAATAATGGAGCCCCCCTCAGGGCTTGTGTTGCTGCTCGGTTACGTCTTGGTTACGCCCCGGCTTGTTCAATCCGCACGAAGCCAGTAATGTTTTCGCACTGTCTGCGGACAGGTACTGGGGGGTCAAACGGGAGCTCCCCAAGTGCATACCCAAGTGGAGGAGACCACATGAGGCATTTGCTCATCAAGGCTGCTGCTCCGCTCGTGGCCGGAGCACTCGTGCTCGCCGGCCTGAGCGGAGCAGCGTTCGCGAACGCCAAGCACCAGGCCACAGCAACGCCGACATTCGAGATTGCCTACCAGGGACCGCTTTCGGGTGGCAACGCGCAGCTCGGCCTGAACATGGAGTACGCGGTCGAGTACGCCGTCAATGCCGCGAACTCCGGAATGTCGGCGTTCGGCAAGCTTCCCTTCAAGCTTGTGTTCATCCGCAAGGACGACCAGGGATCGGCGACGCTTTCGCCGACCGACGCCCAGGAGCTCGTCTCCAACCCCGAGGTCATAGCCGTCGTCGGCCCCGCCTTCTCGGGTGCCACCAAGGCGGCTGAGCCAACCTTCAGCTCGCACAGCCTTGCGACCGTGAGCCCGTCGGCGACACTGCCGGCGCTGGCCAGCTATGGATGGAAGAACTTCTTCCGAGTCGTCGCGGACGACGGCGTGCAGGGACCGGCTGACGCCAACTGGGTCATCAACACGCTCAAGGATAAGAAGCTGTACGTCGTCAACGACGCCGGCACCTACGGCGTGGGCCTTGCCGACGCCTTTGGGGCCCAGGCGAAGAAGGACGGCGCAAAGGTGACAGCCATCGCGTTCCCGGGCACCACCGAGTGCAGCGACGGGACCGCGAGCCCGACTCAGTACCCGGAGGACGCAGCCACGGTCGTGCAGGCCCATCCGCAGATGCTCTTCTACGGCGGCTACTACTGCGACCTCGGCCTTCTGGTCGGTGCGTTGCACAAGGCGGGCTACAAAGGCAAGATCATGAGTGGCGATGGGAGCGACAGCATCTCGCTCATCACGAGCACCGACCCGCACACAGCCGCCAACGGCGTGTACGCGTCCTGCGCGTGCGCCGTGATCGGCCACAGCGCCGCCGACAAGGCGTTCGCGGCTGGGTTCAAGGCGCTCGCCCACTTCGCTCCGGCCATCTACTCGGCTGAGGCTTTCGACGCAACGAACACGATCATCGACGAGATGAAGATCCTCTCGTCCGGCAAGACCGGCACGATGGCCATAACTCGCGCGGCAATTGTCGCCGGCCTCCACAAGATCACGTACGTCGGCCTCACCAAGACGATTTCCTTCGCGCCCAACGGGAACATCAAGGGCAACGCGATCTACGTGAACCAAGTGCAGAACGGCAACCTGGTCCAGCTCGGGCTCGAGTAGTACCGCTCAGCATCGTGTGAACGAGCCGGGCACTCCGCGACGTCGCGGAGTGCCCGGCCTTTTTTACCTGGCCGTGTCGCCACAACTTAGTAATGTGCTGGCCAAGGCCGAGGGGAGTGAATCGGACGCATGCATTGCCCGGGGTTCCTGGCGAACAACAACATCTGGGTCTCGCTCGTGGTTGGCGGACTCGCCAACGGGTTCCTCTACGCGCTCATAGCGCTCGGCTACACCTTGGTCTACGGCGTGCTCAAGCTCATCAACTTCGCTCACTCCGAGGTCGTGATGGCCGGTGGGTTCGGCGGCCTGTTCACGATGCGGGCGCTGCTCGGCACCTCGACACCGGCGGGATTCTGGGCGATCGGGTTCATGCTCATCGGAATCCTCGCCGGCGCCCTCGCCGGCGGCGCGACCGCCTTCGTGCTCGAGCGGGTGGCGTATCGGCCCTTGCGCAAGCGCAACGCCCCCAGGCTCACCTACCTCATCAGCGCCATCGGCGCCTCCTTCTTCCTCTACAACATCGCGGGCAAGGAGTTCGGCCGCTACACGGAGTTCATCCAGACACCCGCCGTGGTCAACGGCAACGCCTTCACCCTCTGCGGCGTGGGTGTCCAGTCCGACTGGGTCCTGACCATGGTCGTCGCGGTGGTCCTGCTGGTCGTGCTCGACGCCGTCGTGAGCAGGACCAAGCTCGGTAAGGGCATCCGTGCGGTCGCCCAGGACGCCGAGACCGCGAGCCTCATGGGCGTGCACATCGACCGGACGATCGCACTCACCTTCGTGCTTGGCGGGCTCATGGGTGGCGTCGCAGGATTCCTCTTCGGCCTGCAGTTCGGCGTCATCTACACGATGGGCTTCGTTCCCGGCCTGAAGGCCTTCACCGCCGCGGTCCTCGGTGGCATCGGCAACATCCGGGGAGCCATGATCGGGGGTCTCTTGCTCGGACTGTTCGAGTCCATCCCGTTGCGCTGGATGTCCGCGGAATGGCAGGACGTCGTAGCCTTCGGCGTACTCGTGACGCTCCTTCTCTTCCGCCCGACGGGCATCCTGGGTGAGCGACTGGGGAGGGAGGCATGACTCCGACCGGCTTGGACACCGAGGCACGCCCGGGCCCCGGCCCCGTCGAAGAGGCGCCACGTGCTCAGCTTTCGAAACAACTCGCGCGCCTCGCCACCAGCACGGTTGCGCGGCGGCTCGGCGTTTGCATGGTGACTGCCGTGGTCGTCGCTGTTGTGACCGGACCTCCCGGGACGGTGGATGCACCCACTTCGGGGTTCACCGGCGCCCTGCAGTTCCCGAGGCTGTTCTGGTTCCTCGGCTTCGGTGCTGTCATCTTCGCCGTCCTCTCGATCTGGCAGGCCCTGGGCGGGCTGACGACCTCGGGAGCCAACCGCATCCGCTCCTCGGTCCAGCGCGTGACCGGGCTGCGCAGGACGCGACTCGCCCTCGCCGCGGTGATCCTCGCAGTCGGCTTCATCTGGGTTTCCTTCATCGCACCGAGCGACACCTGGAAGGGCGGCATCTGCGTCCAGGTCGGGGCCGTCCTCGCGGCGATGGAACTGGTCGTCTACCTTCTCCAGTCGCACTCGCTGCGGATCGCGAGATTGGGCGGCTATGTGTTCCTCGCCTTGTACGGGGTGCTCGCCTGGACGCACAACCCCGTCTCGAAGTACCTGAACACGATCGGGGCGGTGCCGCACAGCCGGACCCTGGGCCTCATCCTGCTGTGGCTCGCACTCGGCCTTGGGGTGCTCGAGGGACTGCTCTTCAGCCTCGCCGCTCTCCACAGGCTGGTCCCCCTCCGACGCGACCGTCGGCTCGTCAGGCTCGCGGGCGCAATCCTTGTGGTCTACGGGTGGCTGATGTGGACATCGTGGTCCCTCTGGCGAGCGTCGACACCGCATTCTGTCGCACACTGGTTCGCGTCCATCCACGTCCTGCCACACAGCCACACCGCGGGGTTGGTGGTGATGGCCGTCGGCGCGGTCGTGGTCCTGTACGCCCTCGCGGGGGTGGCGGCCGACCTCGTTCGCGCCCTCAGGGGGTCACCTTCCGAACGGGGCGACCGATTCGAGTTCGTCGGGATCACGAAAAAGGCGAGGTTCGCCTACGGGAAGACGGCGATCACGATCGCGGCTTTGCTCGTGGCGATCCAATGGCCCCTGCACATGAACTCGGGGATCCAGTCGATCCTCACCACCCAGGTTGCGGTCTACGTGCTCTTGTCCATGGGTCTCAACGTCGTCGTCGGCTTCGCCGGCCTGCTCGACCTCGGCTACATCGCCTTCTGGGCGATCGGGTCCTACACAACGGCCTACTTCACCGGCGCGCTGCCCGTGCAACCGCCCTTCATCCTCAATCCCTTCTGGATCATCCCCTTCGCCCTGGTGGCCGCGATGCTCACAGGGGTCCTCCTCGGGACTCCCACGCTTCGCCTCCGTGGGGACTACCTCGCCATCGTGACCTTGGGATTCGGGGAGATCATCGAGATCGTCGCGAACAATCTCGACGGGGTGACCGGCGGACCGGCAGGAACCCCGGGCGTCATCCCGCAGTTCTCGGTCCACCTCCTGGGGGTGAACTATGCCTGGACGGGGACGGTGCTGCCCTACTACTACCTGATCCTCGGTGTAGCGGTCGTGTTCATGGTGGGATTCAGCTTCCTCGAGCAGTCCCGGGTGGGGCGGTCCTGGACGGCGATCCGCGAGGACGAGGTCGCGGCCGACTCCGTGGGCATCAACGCCCTCAAGTACAAAGTCATGGCATTCTCCATCGGGGCCTCGACCTCCGGCTTTGCGGGGGTCTTCTTTGCCAGCCAGATTCAAAGTCTCGTGCCAAACGACTTCATCGTCCAGACCTCGATCCTGGTCCTCGTCTTCGTGATCTTCGGGGGCATGGGCTCTATCGCGGGCGCGGTGATCGGTGCCTCCCTGATCCAGTGGCTCCCCCAGTACCTCCAGGTCCGCTCCTTCCAGGACTACCAGTTCCAGGACGAGTTCATCTACCTCGGCGGCCTGCTCCTGCTCATGATGATCTTCCGGCCTCAGGGCATCATCCCCTCGCGGCGGCGAAGCAGGGAGATCCTGCTCACCGAGGAGGGCGTCGGTCACGCCGAGAGTCCGGGAGGCCCCGTGCGCAGCACGTCGCTCGGAGAGACGCTGCCGTCCTCCTACGGCAAGCTGTCGCTCGACGAGCCGGGCTACATAGGCCCGGAGACGCAATGACCGACGCGACGCCGGAGCCGGCCCCGCAGAACGCGACCGACAGCGTGTTCTCGGTCAAGAACGTGACCCTCAGGTTCGGAGGCGTCACGAGCCTGAGCGACGTCTCGCTCGACCTGCACCGGGGCGAGCTCCTCTCGATCATCGGTCCCAACGGGGCCGGGAAGACATCTCTGTTCAACTGCCTGACCGGCGTCTACACGCCCCAGGAGGGGACGATCGTGTTCACCTCCGAGAGCGGCCACGCCGTCAGCGTGATCGGGCGCAAGCCCTACAAGGTGAACCGGCTCGGTGTGGCAAGGACCTTTCAGACCTCGCGGATGTTCAGTGCGCTGACGACCTTCGAGAACGTGAAGATCGGCGTCGAGTCCAAACAGCACACCGGGGCCATCGGTGCCATGCTTCGACTGCCACGGACAAGGCGCGAGGAGCACGAGAGCGACCTCAAGACCCTGGAGCTCTTGAAGTTCGTCGGATTGACTCACCGGGCGAACGAGATCTCGAGCTCGCTCCCCTACGGGGACCGCCGTCGTCTCGAGATCGCGCGGGCCCTCGGCACCAGGCCCGAGGTGCTGCTCTTGGACGAGCCCGCCGCAGGGACAAACCCGGCCGAGAAGGTCGAGCTCGGGGAGCTCATCCGCAAGGTGCGCTCCCAGTTGGGCGTCACCGTGCTCCTTATCGAGCACGACATGAAGCTCGTGATGTCCGTAGCCGAGCGCATCATCGTTCTGAACTTTGGCCAGGTGATCGCGGAAGGTTCTCCGGCGGAGATCCAAAGGGACCCGGTCGTGATCGCCGCCTACCTGGGCACGCCCGACAGCGAAACCGACACCGGGGCGGAGGTGCTCTGATGGCGCTCTTGGAGGTGACAGGCGCGGAGGTCCGCTACGGCACTGTCCCGGCTCTGCACGACTTCACGATCTCTGTCGACAAGGGTGAGATCGTCACTCTGCTCGGCGCGAACGGTGCCGGCAAGACGACGACGCTGCGGATGATCTCGGGACTGCACCACGCGTCTCGGGGCACGGTCCGCTTCGACGGTGCTGACATCTCGCGCCTCGCGGCACACAAGACCGTCGAGCTCGGGATCAGTCACGTGCCTGAAGGGCGGCGGATCTTCCCACAGATGACCGTGATCGAGAATCTTGAGATCGGCGCGTACAACAATCCCCACCACCAGGACGCGAAGATAGACCACGTCTTCGAGCTCTTCCCGATCATCAAGGAGCGCCGCAAACAGCAGGGTGGCAACCTCTCGGGCGGTGAGCAGCAGATGCTCGCCATCGGCCGCGCGCTCATGGCCGAACCAAGGCTGTTGCTCTTGGACGAGCCCTCGATGGGGCTCGGCCCGCTTTTCGTCCAGACGATCTTCGAGATCATCAGGACGATTCGGGACCAGGGCGTCACGGTGCTGTTGGTGGAGCAGAACGCGGCCAAGGCGCTCCAGTTGGCCGACCGCGGCTACGTGCTCGAAACGGGGAGGATCGTGCTGCAGGACACAGCCGCAGTCTTGCTGCGCGACGACCGCGTCCGCATGGCTTATCTCGGGGAGGACATCGGCTCTTAGCCCATCCGGGCGCGTCACACGATGCGCGGCCCGAGAGCGCCCATGCAGACCGGAGAGGTAGGCGACCAAGCTGGGCTCGTGACGAGATCAGGTCGCACATGACCCTGGTTTGCCAGGGTCGGGTTGCCTACAATCTCTTTGGGGGGAGGCGAACTGTTCGGCCACGACACGCTCGGTCAGGTGATCGTCCGGTGCCAGTCCACCGACGGGTTTCGAGGGGGAATCTCAGGGTGGGTCATCTACCCCTGTCATGTGATGAAGGACGACTCGCCGCTACTCGGTTCGGGCCGGCGAGACCCTTCCAGAGCTTGGAGAGGAGCACAGGTGAGCGGCGTACGAGTGCTGGTTGGCACACGAAAGGGCGCGTTTGTCCTGACGTCAGATGGCAAACGCGAGGCTTGGGACATCAATGGCCCATTCTTCGGGGGCTGGGAGATCTACCACGTCAAGGGTTCTCCAGTTGACCCGAACCGGCTCTACGCGTCGCAGTCCACAGGCTGGTTCGGGCAACTGATCCAACGCTCCGACGATGGTGGCAAGACGTGGGAGCCGGTGGGCAACCAGTTCCAGTACGACGGCGTGCCCGGCACGCACCAGTGGTACGACGGCACGCCGCACCCGTGGGAGTTCGCGCGGGTCTGGCACCTTGAACCATCGTTGAGCGATCCGGACACGATCCTTGCCGGCGTTGAGGATGCGGGCATCTTCCGCTCGACCGACGGCGGCAAGAGCTGGCAGGAGCTTCCAGGACTACGCGGCCATGGCACGGGCCAGTCGTGGCAGCCTGGTGCCGGCGGGATGTGCCTGCACACGATCATCGTGGATCCGAGCGACCCTGATCGCGTCTTCGTCGCGATATCGGCCGCTGGCGTGTTCCGAACCGACGACAGCGGCGAGACCTGGTGCCCAAAGAACCGGGGGCTTCGGTCCGAGGCCATCCCGGACGAGGACGCGGAGGTCGGCCATTGCGTTCACCGCCTCGCCATGCACCCGTCGCGTCCAAACGTGCTCTACATGCAAAAGCACTGGGACATCATGCGCACCGACAACGCTGGCGAGTCCTGGGAAGAGGTCAGCGGGAACCTCCCGACCGATTTCGGCTTCGTGATCGACGTCCATGCCCACGAGCCGGAGACCATCTACGTCGTTCCCATCAAGAGCGACTCGGAGCATTTCCCGCCCGACGGGAAGCTGCGTGTCTACCGCAGCCGGACCGGCGGCAACGAATGGGAGGCGCTCACCAATGGCCTTCCGCAGAGGGACTGCTACGTGAACGTGCTCCGCGACGCTATGGCCGTGGACTCGATGGACGACTGTGGCGTGTACTTCGGCACCACGGGGGGTCAGGTCTACGCCTCGGCCAACGCTGGGAACAGCTGGGTGCCTCTGGTCCGGGACCTGCCGGCCGTGCTGTCGGTCGAGGTCCAGACCTTGCCATGATCCGGGTCGTGTTGCCGGCGCACCTGCGAACGCTCGCGCAAGTCGGCCTGGAAGTGGAGCTCGAGGTTACTGGCTCGCCCACGCAACGATCTTTGTTGGACGCGCTCGAGGCGGCTTATCCGGTGCTTCAGGGCACCATCCGCGACCCTGTTCGCCAGACTCGACGCGCGTTCGTGCGCTTTTTTGCTTGCGAGGACGACCTGTCGCACGAGTCTCCGGACGCGCCTCTGCCCGACGCCGTCGTGTCCGGGGTCGAGCCCTTCTTCGTCATCGGTGCGATGGCGGGCGGATGACCCATTCGACCGTCCATTGCTGGCAGGCGCTTGGTCAGAATGCTTGGAGCGCGCCGACACGCCCGCCGAGCAACGACGCATGAATCGTCAAGGAGTCAGCCCTTGATTTCTTGCTCGACTCGTCGAAGATGGCGCCGACGAAGGCGGGGCTCGCAGACTCGTGGGCGTAGTCGGCCGTAAAGCTCTTGGCGAGGCGGCCGAAGGTGCCCTCGAATGTCCCGCCCGAGAGCAGGAACAGCTGGAACTCGGTGTTGGCCGCTGGCACGTATCGGCCCGCGAACGCAGGGTCAAGGCTGCCCCCGGCGGTGAACCTTCCCGGTCCGGCACAGCATGGAGAGACCAGCTGGAACTGCCCGAAGCTCTTCGCGCTCGCGATCTGGGGCACGATCGTGCCGTCCGTGTTGTTGGTGAACGCCGCACCTTCTTGAAGAAGGTACAAGGCTCGGGGGCTGATCTTCACAGTCCCGTCGTTGGTCACCGGAGAACCACCGTCGTCGTTGAACGTGCCGCCCGTCACCGTCAGCGCGCCCGCGTGGGTGTTCTGGAGCCCGGCCTGATATTGGACCGTCCACGACGGATCCTGGACCTCGGCCATGATCGTGCCGTTGTTCCGGATCGAGCCGCCGGTGACGATCGCGGGGCCGCCGGTCTTGCTGCCCGAGCCTTGCGCGTCGAGCACGATCGTGCCGTCATTGACGACGGTGCCGACCAATCCCAGAGTAGTGCCGTTGTAATTGTCCCCATTGGAGTTGTAGGCCTCTCCCACGACCGTGATCTTCTGGCCTGCAGGGATCGTGCCGGAGATCTTGGCGGCTATCCAGTTGATCAGGAACTGGGCTGCTCCCGACTTGTCGACGAGCGTCGTGCCGTTTTGCAGCACGATCTCGTTGCCTTTGATCGGGCCGCCTGCCTGGGTCC
>Ga0224558_1002120_pt1 | contig 18888 bp, 14 predicted proteins | sample 714S32024metaG_FD_180682 | JGI IMG/M metagenome (GOLD analysis project Ga0224558, IMG submission 180682) | Peat soil microbial communities from Stordalen Mire, Sweden - 717 S3 20-24 | ecosystem: Environmental > Terrestrial > Soil > Wetlands > Peat | place: Sweden: Norrbotten County, Stordalen...
AAGCTCCGCCCCCGCCCGTGCCGCCGCCCCCGCCCGTGCCGCCGCCCCCGCCCGTGCCGCCGCCCCCGCCCGTGGTGCCGCCCCCGCCGTTGGCGTGATCGTGCTTGGCGGCGGCCGCGGCCGCGGCCCTGGCTGCTCTGGCCGCCTTGGCCGCGGCCGCGGCAGCGGCTCTTTCAGCGGCTCTGACGGCGGCGGCGGCCGCGGCCGCGGCAGCGGCGGCGATCTCCTGTTCTCGCTTTATGGTCAGTTGATAGAGCTGCCCCTTGACCTGTCGCAGAGCCGAGTCTGTGTCCAGCGTCGCCGCCTGGGCGACAACCCGAGCCCTGTCCGCGGCGTGCTGGGCTTGCGCCGCAGCTGTCAGGGTTCTCGACTGGGCCGCCAGTTCGGTGGCCAGCCTCCCGCTGACCACGTGCAGCTGGTTCACCGCCGTATCGAGGGCATGAACGACGATGTCCGAGTACACCGCCGCGCTCTGCGCGTCATTCACGCTCGAGTCGAGGATGGCGCCAACCCGAGAGTCAAGCCCGTCGCCGGTCACGTAGGCCTCGATCGCCGCGGTCTGTGCGCGAAGACGCGCAGTCACAAGCTGGCGTCGGGTCGCTTTCAGCTGGACCTCGGTCTTGGCGAGCTTCGCCTGGTCCTCCTGCACGAGGACCGTCTGCTCGTCATATTGCTCGGCCGCGACCGACACCTTGTTCTGGTCGGACGTGATCTGCTCGGCGAGCGCCTGGGCACGGGCCTGGAGAGAATTGATCTGTGAGTTGGTACGGTTGATGGGACCAGGCGACGCTCCGGCTGGCGCGGCGACCACGAAGAGTGAAGCCGCCAAGGCAACGACGGCAACGGCGGACCCGACTGCGCATGCCGGGTGCCGTCTCTTGAGCAACATGTCTTAACTTTGGTCACATTAGCCACGACTGTCAACTGAATAGCAGCTGAGCAGGTGCTCTCGATCGACAAATGTGCAGCGAGCGGAGCATCAGAAGTGATGGACTGATCTCCGAAAGTGGTCGCAGTGCGTCCTCGGGGACGTAGCCCAACCGGCAGAGGCAAGGCGCTTAAAACGCCCACAGTGAGGGTTCGAGTCCCTCCGTCCCCACCCACCGATCTGACGACAGTTCCGCCCCGGGTCTCTCCTGACTCGGGGGCCGGGTCGCACCAGACGACGCCATTTGGGCTGTGCAGATCACGGCCGAAATGGCCCGATTCGGCCGTGTGGCGCCCTGGGCGAGAGCGCCGAGCCGTCGTACCCTTGCACTGTGCGTAGAAGATAGGTAACTTTCCTGTCAGAATGACACAAGGGCCGGAGTCCTCAGCGACTGGGGGGATGGCTGGAGGGGTAGTCCTCGGAATGGACTTCGGGGGCACCAAGATCGCCCTCGCCGTCTGTGACCTCGATGGGCGCTGCCTTGCCCAGCAAGTGCTGGCCACATGTCCCGGCGACGGTGGTGGCGCAGTCCTGGGACGAGGGATTGCCGCCGGCCAGGCGCTCGTCACCGGGATCGAAGATCGCTATGAGATCGCCGCCGTCGGTGTCTCCACGATCGGGATCCCGCGGGAGAACGGGGTCGAGCTCGCCCCGGCAATACCGGGCTGGGAACACGTAGCTCTCGCTCCAGCGATAAGAGCGGCCTTTGGGGTTCCGGTCCGGGTGGCGACCGACGTGAAGGCGGCGGCCACGGCCGAGGTCCGTTGGGGAGCGCTCGCCGGGTCAGACCCGGCGATCTACCTCAACCTGGGGACTGGATTGGCTGCGGCGATCGTTGTGGGCGGCTACGTGCTGGAGGGGGCTCACGGTGCCTCCGGTGAGATTGGCTACAACCTGGTAGACACCAGTCATGTTGGCTTGGATATAGGCTCCCGCCCGATGCTCGAGGACACCGTGAGCGGGATGGGTCTCAGTGCTAACGGCTCCAGGTTTCTCGGCCGTCCGGTTACCGCCGAGCAGGTCTTCAATGGTGGTCCGGTCGATCCGGAACTCGACACCATGGTCACAGCCTTGATCGGTGAGCTCAGCACCCACTTGGTCAACCTCGTCATCGCCGTCGACCCCGCCCGGGTCGCCATCGGTGGTGGCATGGTCGGGTCCTGGGAGCGCCTGCAAGGACCGCTCGACCAGGCGCTCAAGTCCGGAGTTCCGTTCCCCCCCGAGCTGGTCTTGGCCGCTTACCCCTTTGATGCCCCACTCGTCGGCGCGCTGGCCCTCGGTGCCGAGGTCGCGGGTGTCAGCATGGTCCAGGGAGCCCGTTTGTCCGCAACATGAACCTGATCGACCGCTACACAAATTGAGGGAAGGGAGATCATCATGAAGAAACATTGGTTCCGAATCTCGCTGTTGGCTGTGTTGATGTTCACCATGGGTCTGACGGCGGTTTCGTCTGCGACGAGCGCAAGCGGGGCCGGCTCCTCATCAGGGTCCGCAGTGCTGACCATCTCCAACGAGTCCGGGGAACTGTGGCCTTGTGCTTTCAGCCCGTTCAACTCAGCCGTGCAGGGTGAGACGGTCGGCTTCGTCTATGAGCCTTTGGTGTTCGTGGACTCTTTGCAGAACGGCAAGACAACTCCCTGGCTGGCTTCGTCCTTCGCGTGGAGCGACGCCAACAAGGTTCTCACCTTCACCATCCGCAAGGGCGTGAAATGGAGTGACGGCAAGCCTATGACGGCAGCCGACGTGGTCTTCACTTTCAATCTGCTCAAGAAGAACCCCGCCCTTGACCTGACCGCGGTGTGGAGCGTGCTGAAGAGTGTCGTCCAGAGCGGTGACAACGTCGTGCTCACCTTCAAGACCATCGCCGTGCCCTACTTCTATTACGTCGCCGACCAGGTGTCGATTGTCCCCGAACACATCTGGGCATCACTCAAGAGCCCGGTGACCTACGCGGACACTTCACCCATCGGGACAGGTCCCTACGTCGTGAGCAAGTGCAGCGGCCAGAACATCACCTACACCGCCAACCCGACCTACTGGCAACCCGGCCTGCCCAAGGTGAAGACCATCGAGTACCCCGCCTTCACCTCCAACGACCCGGCCAACGAGGAGCTGGCCACAGGCGAAGCCCAGCTGGGAGCGCAATTCATCCCAAACATCAAGGCTTTCTACACCTCCAAGAGCCCTGCCTACCACTACTGGTTCCCACCCATCGCCAATGTCGACATGTTCATCAACCAGACCGTCTCGCCGCTCAACCAGCTTCCCGTGCGCCAGGCGATGGCCTACGCGGTGAACCGCCCGCGGGTCTCTTTGATCGGTGAATACGGCTACGAGCCTCCCTCCAACCAGACCTCGATCGTCACCCCCACCTTCAGCGCCTGGTTGGATAGCTCGCTCCTGGCCAAGTACAACTACAGCTACAACCCTGCCAAGGCCATGTCGATACTGGAGAAGGCTGGCTACAAGAAGGGGTCCGACGGCGTGTTTGCCAAGGATGGCAAGCAGCTCTCCTTTACGATCATCAACATCGGAGGCAACTCCGACTGGGTGGCCGCGGTGCAGGTGATCCAGAGCGAGCTCGCCGCTGTGGGCATCAAGATCTCCCCGGACAACCTCTCCGGCACGGACTTCGATAACGACGTCTACACCGGCAACTACCAGCTCGCCTACGACAACGAGGTGGGTGGCCCGAGCCCGTATTACGAACTGCGCCAGCTTCTCTTCAGCGCCAACAGCGCACCCATCGGCAAGCTCGCGGCGACCAACTGGGAGCGCTATTCGAACCCCAGCACCGACAAGCTCATCGATGACTACGCTGCCACGACGTCCACCGCGGCGCAGCACTCCATCGTCGACCAGCTGGAGCAGGTGATGCTCGCCGACATTCCTGTCATCCCCATGACCGAGGAAGTGGACTGGTACCAGTACGACACCGCCGCTTTCTCAGGCTGGGTCACCCCTCAGGATCCTTACGCCCAGCCGGCCATTTACATCGTGCCCGACGACGAGGTGTTGCTGTTGCACCTGGTTCCAAAATGAGCCCGGTCACCGGTTCGGCTGAGGAGCTCAGCACCGACCGGTGCTCGAGCGACTAAGAGGTAGTGAAGTGAACCCAGGCGGTGTGGTGCCAGCCTGATGCGCTACGTACTGCGCCGCTTGGGTTTCTTCGTGGCGACCCTTTGGGCTTGCCTCACGATCAACTTCGTGTTACCCCGGCTGATGCCCGGCAACCCGGCTATCGCCATGATGTCCCGGTTCAAGGGTCGCATCAACGGTCAGGCGCTCAAGGCGTTGGAAGTTGCCTTCGGTGTGAACAACAGCGAAAGCGCCATCAGGCAATATTTCGGGTATCTGGGCAACACCTTGACGGGTCACTTTGGTACGTCGCTCACGTTCTTCCCTGATTCGGTGTCCAAGGTCGTGTTCTCCGCCCTTCCTTGGACCATCGGGCTCGTGGGAATCACCACGGTGCTCGCTTTCATAGCCGGGACGCTGGTCGGCATGGCAGCAGCATGGCGGCGGGGGGGCGTCCTGGACAGCGTCCTCCCACCGCTTTTCGTGATCATTTCCGCCTTTCCCTACTTCTTCCTGGCCTTGATGGGGCTCTTGCTCTTCTCGGTGACCTTGCACTGGCTGCCCCTGGGCTTTGGATATACCAACACCGACACACCCGCTCTGAGCTGGCACTTCATCGGCGACGTGCTGAGCCATGCCCTGCTCCCGGGGATGGTGATCCTCATCACCTCCATCGGGGGATGGGTGCTCACCATGCGCAACAACATGATCTCCACTCTCTCCGAGGACTACGTGCGCATGGCCCGGGCCAAAGGGCTGTCGCCGGCGCGGATCATGTTCGCCTACGCCGGCCGCAACGCCGTGCTGCCCAATCTCACCGGCTTCGCGATGTCCCTCGGCTTCGTGGTGTCGGGAGCGATCCTGGTCGAGTACGTCTTTTCCTATCCCGGAGTGGGCTACATGCTCTTGGCGGCAGTGGAGAACGAGGACTACGCCCTTATGCAGACCCTGTTCCTGTTCATCACGGTGGCGGTCCTGATCGCCATCTTGGTGATGGACTTCGTCACCATGGCGCTGGATCCGCGCGCCCGCACCCAGTCCTAGGCGAGCCGATGAGCACCGCACAACGAGATAGTGAGAGATGAGCACCGCGGCCCTGAGCGGCAGTGCCCTTCCCGGCGCCAAGACGCCTTTGGGTCGGTTCCGCACAGGCACGGTGGGCGGGCTGGCGCGCGCCATCTCCTCCAACCGAAAGGCCACCGCCGGCCTGGTGATTCTGGTCGTGTTCTGCTTCCTCGCTGCCTTTCCGGGGGTGGTTGCGCACGACAACCCCCACGCCGAGATCTTCGCCCCGGCACTGGGCCCGTCGGCCGCTCATCTGCTCGGCACCGATGCCTATGGCCAGGACCTTTTTGCGCAGCTGATCTATTCCACGCGCGAGTCGCTTCTCATCGCCCTGGTCGCCGGGCTGCTGGCCACGGTGCTGTCGGTGATCGTGGGCGTGACGGCCGCCTACATCGGTGGGCTGGTTGACAACGTGCTGTCTTTGGTCACCGACATCTTCCTGGTGATACCAGCCTTCCCCTTGATCGTGGTCATCGCCGCTTACTCCAAGAACGGGGGCGACCCCATCCTCATTGCCGTGCTCGTGGTTACCGGCTGGTCCTACGGTGCCCGCCAGCTTCGCGTGCAGGCGCTGTCCATTCGGGACAGGGACTTCCTGGTAGCGGCCCGGTTGCGGGGAGAGCGGCGTTGGCGGGTGATCGTGTCGGAGATGCTTCCCACCATGACCTCTCTGATCGTGGCCATCTTCCTGGGAACCACTCTCTACGCCATTGTGGCCGCCGCTGGTTTGCAGTTCGTCGGACTGGGTAACCCCGACACTCTCTCCTGGGGGACCATGCTCTACTGGGCCCAGAACAACGAGGCGCTGCAGGCAGGATCTCCGCTGTGGGCGATCATGCCCGGAGTCTGCATAGCCATGCTGGGCGCCGCTTTTGCTCTGTTGAATTACGCCTTCGACGAGGTGAGCAACCCGGCCCTGCGACCCGTGCGAAGAAGGCGCAAGTGACACCGGCCGAATCCAGGGTCATCTTGGAGGTGAGCGACCTCTGCGTGGACTACGCGAGCTCCTCCGGCACAGCCAAGGCAGTGGACCAGGTGAGCTTCGAGCTGTCCGAGGGGGAGTTTCTGGCGGTGGTAGGCGAGTCAGGCTGCGGCAAGTCCACGTTGCTCTTTGCCATCGCCCGCCTCTTGAGCCCGCCCGCCGAGGTAAGCGGCGGCAAGGTCGTCTTTTCCGGGCAGAACATGGTGGCGATGTCGGACAAAGCCCTGAGGGCCCTGCGCTGGCGGGACCTTTCGGTCGTCATGCAGTCCGCGATGAACGCGCTCAATCCGGTGAGCTCCATCCGGGCACAGTTCTTCGACGCCATGAAGGCACACGGTGAGAGCGATCCGAAAGTGGCGCGGGCCCGCTCGCAAGAGGTTCTCTCCATGGTGGGAATCGACCCTGTCCACCTCGCCAGCTACGCCCATCAGCTTTCTGGGGGCATGCGCCAGCGCGCAATGATCGCCATGGCTCTGCTCTTCTCGCCGGAGCTGATCTTGATGGACGAGCCCACCTCGGCGCTGGACGTTGTGGCGCAACGTTCCTTGATGGTGCAGATCAAGCAGCTCCAGGCCGAACTGGGCTTCGCCATCATCTTCGTCACGCACGACATGTCCCTGGTCTCCCACTTCTCTGACCGGGTGGCGGTGATGTACGCCGGGCAAGTGGTGGAGACCAGGCCAACCCGCTCCCTGTTCGACAACCCGTTGCACCCTTACACTCGCGGTCTGCTCGACTCTTTCCCTTCGGTCTACGGGCCGAAGGTCCTCGTGGAAGGGATTCCGGGGAGCCCCCCCGATCTCACCGACCTTCCGGTCGGCTGCAACTTCAGCCCTCGCTGTCCCAGGGCGACCGAGCGCTGCAGTGCCGGCGAGCCCGCGCTGTGCGAGTTCGATGACGCCCTGGTCCGTTGCGTGCTTTACGAAGGAGGGACGGCGGGCGGTGACTGAGGCCGAGAAGCGTCCTCAAGACGGCGCGTCGAATCTCGTGCGGGCCGACCCGGTGCTGGAAGCTCGCGGCTTGACCCGCCACTTTCGTATCGGCGGCCTGCGCGGGCACACCCTGCACGCCGTGGACGATCTGGACATGGTGATCGCCGAACGTGAGATCGTGGCCTTGGTGGGTGAGTCCGGTTCGGGGAAGTCCACCGTGGCGCGGCTGCTGGCCATGGTCTACCGGCCCACCTCCGGCGAGATCCTGTTTCGGGGCCGGCCCGTCTCTTCAATTCGCGGACGGCGCCGGGTCCTCGCCTACAGGGGCCAGGTCCCCATGGTCTTCCAGGATCCGTTCAGCTCGCTGAACCCGGCCCACACGATCGGTTACGCGTTGGTCCGCGGGTTGAAGTTGCACCGGCCCGAACTTGACCGCCGCCAGCGTCAGGCCGAGGCGGAACGGGTGCTGGCAGTGGCCGGGTTGGTGCCCCCAGCCTTCATCATGTCCAAGTACCCCTACGAGCTCTCCGGGGGCCAACGCCAGCGGGTGGGCTTCGCCGCGGCCCTCTCCTACCGACCGAAGCTGATCCTGGCGGACGAACCGGTATCGATGCTGGACGTCTCCATTCGCATCGGGCTGCTCAACGTGATGGCCCGCCTGCGCGAAGAGGAGAAGGTCTCGCTGCTCTACATAACCCACGACATCGCCTCAGCCCGGTACCTGTCGGACCGCATCCTGGTCATGTACGCCGGCCACCTGGTCGAGCAAGGACCCACCGACGACGTCCTGCACAATCCCGTCCATCCCTACACCCGCTTGCTCCTGTCGGCTGTGCCCGATCCCCGAGCAGAGATGTCGGTCACCTCGGCGGATGTCGGTGAGCCGCCCCGGGTCATCGATCCCGGGGAGGGCTGCCGGTTCCGCTGGCGTTGCCCCCTCGCCACTGATGTCTGTGCCGAAGTGACCCCCAGGCTCCGTAGCGCCTCCCCGGACCACGAGGCGGCCTGCCATGTCACCGTCCCCGGATCAGTCCCTCGCGTCGTCGCCGGGACCGGCCGATGACAGAGATGGAAGTCATCTCGTTCGGGTCGGTGTTCTTGGAGATCGTGTTCGGGCACTTGGAACGGCTTCCCCTGCCCGGGGAGGAGATCTACGTAGACCCCTTCGCCTTCTCCTGCGGAGGGGCGGTCACCATCGCGGTGGCCGCCAGGCGTGCCGGTGCCACCGCCGGCTTGGCCACGTTGCTCGGCGACGACCTTGGCTCGAGGGTCGTGACCCAGCATTCGCTGTGCGAAGGGGTCGAGCTTTCCCCATCGCGCCGAGTGGCCGGCCCCGCCGTCGGGATAACCGTGGTGCTCAACTTCAACCGGGACAGAGCGTTCGTAAGCCACATGCCACCGAGACCACCGGGACCGGTCCCGGAAGTCGGGCGTTGGCTCGAGGTGCTGCGCCAGATACGGCCGGCATGGTGCTACATGCACGCAAGCCCCGGCGTGGAGGACTTCCTGCACGAGGCGCGTGCCTTGGGTACCCGCGTAGCGCTCGACCTCAACTTCGGAGTGATCGACGACCACCCTGAGGCGGTGGTCCGTTGCGCCCGTCTCGCCGACGTCTTCCTGCCCAACGAGGAGGAGCTCCGGCGCCTCACGCGGTCCGAGGACCTCCGAGAGGCGATCGCCGCGGCCGCCTCCTGGTGCCCGTGGGTCGTGGTGAAACGCGGCCCAGCCGGGGCAATCGGCGTCGAAAGAGGCAGGTCAACAGAAGTCACCGAGGGCCTCGAGGACGTTGTGGTGAGGGACCGCACTGGTGCAGGCGACGCATTCGCCGGGGCGATGATAGGGACCCTGGTGCGCGGGGCGGGGCTCCTCGAGGCGGTCGCCGCCGGGAACGCCGCGGGCTCGAAGGCGGTCGCCCGGTTGGGTGCCGCAGGCGAGGTGACCATCTGAGAAGTGGCGGCCGTCTGTTGAAAGGAGCATCGACCGTGAAGCTGGCGATACTGGGTGGTGGAGGCGTACGCATGCCCGCGTTCGTGCGCGCGTTGTTGTCCAGCGGTGCCAATCTCTTCGACGAGATCAGCTTGTTCGATCCCGATCCGTTCCGCCGCGAGACCACCGCAAGGCTTGCGGTCGAGCTCGCCTCCGCTCTTGGCTACCCGGGCATGGTGAGCGTGACCGCCGAGCCGGAAACAGCTTTCACTGATGCCGCCTTCGTCTTCTCGGCGATCAGGGTGGGCGGCGACCAGGGCCGTGTCATTGACGAGGAGGTGGCGCTGCGCCGCGGTTTGGTTGGCCAGGAGACGACCGGGCCGGGCGGCGCCGCCATGGCCCTGCGGACCATCCCGGTGGTCCTTTCCTATTGTGAATCCCTGGCGCAGTGCTCGCCGCAAGCAGTGCTCATCAACTTCACCAATCCGGTGGGGATCATCACTCAGGCGATATCCCTGCACAGCGGAGTTCGGGTGGTGGGAGTCTGCGACACGCCGAGCGGCACGCTGTCGCGCCTGGGTGCTTTCCTCGGCGTCGAGCCGGAGACGGTGTCGTTCTCGTACTCGGGACTGAACCACCTGGGCTGGATCTCCTCGTTCAGCGTGGAAGGAGAAGAGCGCATCGGCGAGCTGATCGGACGCTATGAGGAGCTTCAGCGCTTCGACCATCGCTTCGCCGCTTTCGATGCCGACGTCGTTCGCCGCCTCGGGGCGTTGCCCACCGAGTACGTCTTCTACTACTACGACCCCCACCGCTACGTCGACGGCGTGGCTCGCGCCGGCTCCAGCCGGGGCCAGGATGTCCTGCGATTGAACGAGGAGCTCATCTCTGGTGTCGCCAGGGCTTTCGAGAAAGGTGGCGTGGAAGACGCCTGGTCGGCCTACTCGTTGCTCCTTGGGGTCCGTCACGACACCTACATGCGCACCGACACCGAAGGTGACAGCCACCAGGCCGAAGCACGTTCCAAAAGGGGCACCGGCGGTCCCGCTCGGCTGAGCGAGGCCGATATTGGGGGGTACGAGGGTGTGGCGCTGCAGGTCATCGCCGGCCTCACCTCGCGTCGACCGGCGCAAGTGATAGTCAACACCCCGAACGGCTCCGCCATGCCGTTCCTGGAGCCGGATGACGTGGTCGAAGTGCCGACGTTCGTCCACGGTGGTGGCCTCCAGCCGCTGGCCACCGGCGAGTTGCCTCGTTCCGCTCGCGGCCTGGTCACCCAGGTCAAGGAGTACGAACGCACTCTTGTGGAAGCCGCGGTCACTCGCGACGCCGGGCTCGCCGAGCTCGCCCTGTCCCTGAATCCCCTCGTGCCAGGGATCAGCGTGGCCCGCGACCTCCTCGCCGAGTACCGCTTGCGTCACGGCGAACACCTGGCCTACCTGCGATAGTCCTGACGGCCTCGTGGACCCTCACGAAACATCGTGTTTCAGGGGATGACTCCGGGCAGCTCGGACAGGTCACTCACCACAATGTCCGCCGCAGTCAGGACATCCGCCGAATGCGTGGTTGTCAACGCAACCACCAAGGCACCTGCCGCCTTGCCGGCGGCCACTCCGGCAGGTGAGTCCTCGACGACCACGCAGCTGGTCGGGGGAACTCCCAGGGCCTTTGCCGCCAACAAGAACCCCTCCGGATGAGGCTTGCCGAAGTGAACGTCGTCCGCCGTGATGAGGACCGGTGGTACCGGCAATCCTGCCGCTCGTAGCCGCGCCGCCATCAAGGGCCGAGGACCGGAAGTGACTGCCGCCCACTGGCCGTCATCGAGCGTTGCCAACAGCTGCTGTGCCCCGCGGACCGGCACAGCCCCGTTCACGCACTCTGTGTCCAGAGCGTTGACGCGCGCCAAGACGGCCTCTATGACCTCAGGCTTGAAGAAGTCCTCCGCCACGTCGACATCCCGACGCCCGTGGCAGTTCTGCAGGATCTCGGCCTCGTCCACGCCGAACTCGTGGGCGACCTGGCGCCACACACGCTCGATGCTCACCGAGGAGTCCACCAGCGTCCCGTCGATGTCGAACAGGAACGCTCGCATACGGCCGCACACTACCGCCCTGGCAACGGTGTGTTCCTATAGGACTGGCAGACGGCGCGGTCGCCGGTGCGCAGGCAACGAGAGCGCCGATGCTCCTTCGGCGCCGGCGCCTGCGCACCCGGCTGAGGTGGCTCACAGATCCACCCAGCCTGATCGTGTTCGCCAATGGCCTCCGGCCCTCAGGTGCGCGACGACGGCCCGCTCCAACCTCGTCCGTTGCGGCAAAGCGTCGAGATGCTCAAGCGGATCGGGCACGCGGAACACGAACTCGAGAATGTTCCCGTCGCTCTCGATCGACCCGGGCACGAGCTCGAACCGGCGCTGGAACCGGACGATGTTCGACTCGGGTGGCAACCAATCGGCGAGCTGGTCGTCGAGCAACCAGGACCAGCAGGTAGCCAGTCGACGCCTTTGACCGACAAGCGGGAAGTGCTCGGAGAAGAATCCCTTCGCCCTCTCGAACGAGTCGTCGCAAGCCGCCGGGGTCATTGGGCCCGACTCCGGGATGTGGACGCCGACGCAGAAGTCCCCCGGCCGGAACCCAGGGCCCCGATGCCGCGCCTCCTCGAGCGGATACCACCATGGGCTGGTGTCCCCGGCACCGAGATGGAACCAGTTGAACTGCAAGCGCCCGAGGTCGAACACCTCGGCCCGTAGGCACACGGTCACCCACCACGCAGCATCCACGCCCGTAGCGCCATAGGTGCGCCTATGGATCACCATGTGGCGGCCGAGATCGGCCATCGAAGCCCAGGAGATGTCCTCGGCTAGGCCCCGCGAGCGGTGCCACGCCATCGTGTGAGGCACCATCGCCAGGAACACATGCGCCATGAAGCAGCGGCGCTGCAGCGAGCATGCCTGCTCGGTCCCGACCCAAGAGGGCCAAGTGAAGTGGGACTCGTCGGGATCGCCCATCACTTTGGTCAGCCAGTGACACGAGCGCTCCAGCAGCCACCACCACTCAGGCAGCCCGGAGCGCGATGGCAACGTGGCCACGACCTCAGCTGCGTCCGTTTCGGGCACGCCCAGACGCCGGAGAAGCTCTGTGGCCTCGTCGGGGGGTGGCAGGACCAACTCGTAGGGCGGCTTGCCCACGGCGTCGAGCCCGTCAGCCCAACTCGTCTCCGATGTGCCAAAGCCAAGCGCTTTGGCAACGGCAGCACCCATGGCGACGGTCACTAGCGCACCCAGACTCGCGACTGGCCCGGCGTGGGTCCTTCGAGGGGGCGGTAGTTGACGCCGATGGCATCGAAACGCCTCAGGTGCTGGCGCAAGCGGCTCTCGAACTCCTCGAACGAGCGCGGCCCGCTGAGGTCGCGAGCGGCAGCCCCCCTCCACATCACCTCCGAGAAGGCGCTCACGCGTGGGAAATACAAGTACTCGGCGTGCTCGGCGTTCGGCACGTACTCGGTCCAGAGCTGGCACTGAGCGCCAAGAACGTGATGGCGCTGGACCTCGGGGATGGAGTCCGGCACGGGATCATAGGACCAGACCCGCTCGACGCTGGTGCCCGGACAGATGGCGAGCGGTTCACGGGGATCGTCCGCGTAGGCCCAGTCGAAGTAGAGCCACTGCTGTGGCGCCATTACGACGTCGTGCCCGGCGCTCGCCGCCTTGATGCCACCCTCCTCGCCTCGCCACGACATGACAACGGCGCCGGGAGGCGCGCCCCCTTCGAGAATCTCGTCCCAACCGACGAGCCTGCGTCCCCGCCCGGAAAGGTGCCGGGCGATCCGGGCCGTGAACCACGCCTGCAGCTGTCGCTCGGAATCCAGGCCCTCCGCGGTCATTAGGGCCTGTGCTTTCTCGGAGGCCTCCCACTCGCTGGTCGGGCATTCGTCACCACCAACGTGTACGTACCCGAAGGGGAACAGATCGATCACCTCGTCGAGGACGTCGGTACAGAACTTCAGCGTGGCCGGCTCGAGGTTGAGCACGTGTGGTGAGATGCCCCAGGTCGTGAGCACCTCGCGTGGCTCGAGCGAGTTGCCGAGCTCGGGATAGGCGGCAATCGCCGCCACCATGTGGCCGGGCATCTCTATCTCGGGCAGCACCTCGACGAACCGCTCACGGGCATAGCCGACGATCTCGCGCAGGTCGTCGGTCGAGTAGAAGCCGCCATGAGGCCGGCCGTCAAAGCGTCCCTCCCGGTAGTGCCCCGCGGCCGACTCCCGCCTCCACGCCCCCACCTCGACAAGGCGGGGATAGGCCTCGATCGGCATCCGCCAGCCCTGATCGTCGGTCAGGTGGAGGTGCAGCACGTTGCACTTGTGCATGGAGATCAGGTCTATGAGCTTGAGCACGAAGCCCTTCGGCATGAAGTGACGGGAGACGTCGAGGTGCACGCCCCGCCAGGCGAAGGCGGGCTCGTCGGAGACCTCCATCCCCGTCAACGCGAGCGGTGGCGCCGGCTCGATGGTCGCCACCCGCCACGACGAGTCGGGAAGGAGCTGGCGAAACGTCTGCAGGCCGTAAAAGACGCCGGCCGGCCCGCTCGCGGTCACGGTCACAGCATCGTCGCCGACCTTCAGGCGATAGCCCTCGACCGGAGAACGGTGCTCGTCACGGTCATCACCCCGCTCGAGCACGAGCCGGACGACGTTGCCGGACGTTGTTGAGGGACGAGCGTGGCCAGAGATCTCGACACGCCAGCCCATCGACTGCTCGACTGCCTGGCGAAGCCAGCGAGCCACGCCAGCGAGCTCGTCGGTTGCCTCGATCGTGAGGCCGTCGTGTAACGAGATACCTCCACCGGTCACCGTGATCGCGACGGGAGCTGGGATCAGAGCCGGAGGGTGGATGGTGACTCACCTGTCCCTTCGGGTGCAACAGGCTCTCGGCGAGCCTCGGCCGTTGCTCACGTTCTCAGTTGCCTCCTTCACGAAGCCCCGGTCAGCCAAGAGCTCGACTAGTAGTGAAGTATCCTATTATTTCTTGCCTGGCAAGGATCTGGCAGCATCGATGTCCGTGAGGCTGAGACCACCTCATCAGGCACGGGACCGTTGATGCCGCGCGCCGTAAGTCAGCGTGCTGCCCGCCCCCAGCTGATCAGGGCGATGAACGAACAGCTCCTGCTCGAACAGGTCCGCCACGACGGCCCGCTCTCGCGGGCCGACCTGGCCCGGATATCCGGGCTCTCCAAACCCACCGTGGCGCTCGCCCTCGCCAACCTCGAGCACGACGGTCTCTTGCGCGTCGCCGGCCACCGTACCGGCGTGCGCGGCCCAGCGGCCGTGCTCTACGAGATCCGCCCCGACGCCGGCTACGTGCTGGGTCTCGACATCGGCCGGGAGTTCGTTCGTGGCGCCCTCGCCGACCTGTCCGGCGCCGTCCGCGCCAAAGCCAGCCAGAAGGCTCATGCCACCACGACCCAGGGTCGGTTGGCGGAGCTGACGGCGCTCGGTGACGTCCTGATGGCATCGGCCGGCGTGACTCGCTCCAAGGTGACCCAGACCGTGATCGGCAGCCCCGGTGTGTACGACCCCGAACGGGGCGCTCTCACGATGGCACACAACCTTCCGGGTTGGGAGCAGCCGATCGTGCTGACCGAGCTCCGGCGGCTTTTCGGGCGGGCAACGGTCGTCGAGAACGACGTTGACGTCGCCGCCCTCGCCGAACGGGACCACGGGCACGGCCGGGGGGTGGACACCTTTGCCTTCGTGTCGGTCGGGACCGGCCTCGGCATGGGGCTTGTCATCGAGGGCAAGCTGCATCGAGGAGCACACGGCGCAGCCGGCGAGATCGCCTACCTGCCGCTGTCGAACGGCGAGGTGGACGCGGCTGAAGCCAAGCGCCGCGGGACCTTGGAGGTGGGCGCTTCTGCCTCTGGTGTCGTCCGGGCCGCGAGACGGGCGGGCATCCGCGGCGGTCTGTCCGCCAGACGCATCTTTGCCGAAGCCGCTCGGGGCGATCCTGTGGCTCAGGCGATCGTCCATGAGGAAGCGACGCTCATCGCCAAGGCACTCGCGTCGATTATCGCCGTGATCGACCCGGAGTTGATCGTCCTCGGAGGCGGCATCGGTCAGGCGCCCGGCTTCGCCGCCGAAGTTGGCACCGCCCTCGAGGCGCTCACGCCCGTTGTGCCCGAGGTCCGCGTGAGCGCCCTCGGAGACGATGCCGTCGTCGACGGGTGCCTGGCAGCCGGAATGGAGCGCGCCTGGCACCGGGTTCTGGAACGCTCCTGAGACACCCTCGCACAGCTGGAACGGGCTAGCTCCTACCGGGACGGCGACGCCGGACCGCTGGACCGGTACGATGCCCGGGGGATGGCGCACGTTCCCACGCGAACAGAGGGCCGAGGCAGTACCGCAGCCGTCCGGTCCTGGCAGGTGCAGTCATCGGCTGTAGATCAAGCCGACGAGGTGTCCATTTCGCGGCCTGACTACCGGCCGGGCGGCTGGTACGACGCGCCGGCCCGGTCGACCGTCATGGCGGCGCTGCTTCACAACGGGCTCTTCGGTGACGTCAGTTACTCGACACGCCTGCGGGACGAGGTCGACCCGTCGATGTTCGGGGTCCCTTGGTGGTTTCGCACGACGTTTCGTTCGGTGACGGGGCCGGGGACGCACACGACTGTCTGTTCTGACGGGATCATTCCGAAAGCCGACCTCTGGGTCAACGGCGCTCGTGTCGCCGGTCATGACGTCATCGCCGGTGCCTACACGTCGAATTCCTTCGACATCACTCATCTAGTTCGCAGGGGCACCAACGCCATCGCGTACCTCGTGCACCCGGGCAGCCCGATGACCGACTTGTCCATTGGCTGGGTGGACTGGACCCAGTGGCCGCCCGACAACAACATGGGCATCTGGCGCGACGTCCTCGTCCGAACGACCGGCCCGGTTCGCCTCTCGAACCCGCGGGTCACTTCCCGGCTGTCGCCCGGGCTCGACACCGCACACCTGGTGGTCACTTGTGACGCCGCCAACCTTTGCGGTGAGCGCCTCGTGCCCGAGGTGCGCGTAACGATCTCGGGTCCGACCGGCGCGATCGAGCTGCGGGGGGAGGTGACCCTCGGAGCCGGCGCCGCAGGGACGGCACGAGAGTTCCGAATCGAAACAGAGCTCCGGGACCCTGCCGTATGGTGGCCTGCCGGGTTTGGCGACCAGCCGCTGTACGACCTCGAGATGCAAGCCGGCGTGGACGGCAGGCTCAGTGACCGTGTGGTGACGACGTTCGGTATCCGATCGCTCACGAGTGAGATCGCCCCCGGCGGCGGACGGTGGTTCGTGCTGAACGGACAGACGATCCCGGTCCGCGGCGCTGGTTGGTCGCCGGACCTGTTTCTCCGCCACGACCCCCAGCGCATTGCCGACGAGCTCGCCTACACACTCGATGTCGGGCTCAACACGATCCGGCTGGAGGGCAAGGGTGAGAACCCGGAGTTCTTCGAGATGACGGACGAGGTGGGCGTCCTCGTGCTGGCGGGGTGGGAATGCTGCAACAAGTGGGAAGCGCATGCAAACACGGGCGGCACGCCCTGGGACGACCACGACTTTGATGTCGCCGCCCGTTCGATGCAAGCCGAGGCGTACAGGCTGGCCAACCACCCGTGCGTGATCGGTTTCGTCCTAGGAAGCGACTTCCCACCCGAGCCTCGCGCCTGTCGTGGATATGTCGAGGCCCTCGTCCGGGCGCGCTGGGATCTTCCGATCATCTCCTCGGCGACCGTGAAGGGAACCGAGGAGTGCGGGCCCTCGGGCATGAAGATGACCGGCCCGTATGCCTGGGTTCCGCCCGTCTACTGGTACAGGAGCGATCCCGAGCTCGGAGGGGCAGTCGGTTTCAACTCCGAGACGAGTGCAGGCAACAATGTCCCGCGCCGGCCGAGCCTTGAACGAATGCTCTCGCCAGCGGAGCTCGAGCAGCTGTGGAGCCAGCCCTCGGCGAAACAGTTCCACGCCGGGCCGCCGTCGGAGTTCGACAACCTCGAGATCTTGCACCGTGCTCTCGCGGCCCGCTACGGCGAGCCGAGGAGCCTTCGGGACTTTCTCGCCAAGGCCCAACTCGCCAGTTACGAGGCGACGCGGGCCCAGTTCGAGGCGTACGGCAGCCGGACGCACCGGAGCGAGCCAGCCACCGGAGTCGTCTACTGGATGCTCAACAGCGCCTGGCCGAGCCTCAACTGGCAGCTGTGGGATCACTACCTCGATCCTTCAGGCGCCTATTTCGGGACGAAGAAGGCGAACGAGCCGCTTCACATCCAGTACGACTACGGCGATCGGGTGGTGCAGGTCGTCAACCGGACGCTCGCGACCAGTGGTCCGCTCGTGGTCACAGTTCAGGTTCGTTCCGTGGACGGTGTGGTCGTCGGCTCCGACCGGACGGAGCTCCCGTGCCTGGCACGAGGCGAGACGGTGACGGTGGCGGAGCTGACGGTTGCGCCTCCCGACGGTGTCAGCGGAACGTACTTTCTCGAGCTCGCCCTCTGCGCGGCCGGCGACGGTACCGTTGTCAGCCGGAACGTCTACTGGCTGTCCAGCGCGGCCGATGTGCTCGACTTCGAGCGCACGACATGGCAGTACACGCCGACGGCCGAATTCGCCGACTTGCGCGGGCTCGAGAGGCTCGCTGCGCCCGAGCTCGTGGTCACCGCCACGGCCACTAAACGCTCCGGGCGGGCACACACTTCGGTCACCATCCGCAACGCCTCACCCGCCGGCGTTCCCGCCTTGGGCATCCATGCCTCCCTGCAGTCGCACGGCGGGGCGCTCGTCGCCCCGGTTATCTGGAACGAGAACGACCTTGTCCTCTTCGCGGGGCAGTCGGCGACCGTGACAGCCGAGTGCGGGGCGGCGTCGGTTGCCGGCGTGCCGCCATCGGTTGAGATCGATGCCTTCAATCTGCCGGGTCCGCTCGCGGTGGTCATCGACTGAGGGGCCGCGGACGGTGCCGGCTGCACTCTGCCGGAGGAAGGAAGGTCAGCCATGAGCGAGGAGAGGAAGGGGCATCGACTTCTTTGTTTCGGTGCGCACCCTGATGACTGCGAGATGCAAGCTTCGGGGCTGGCCGCTCTGTGGACCGGCGCCGGTGGAGCTGCTCGCTTCGTTTCCATGACCGATGGCAGCTCCGGGCACCAGGAGCTCGGAGGGGCGAAGCTCGCCCAGATGCGACGAGCTGAGGCACTTTCCGGCGCTGCGGCGGTCGGTGCTGACTCCGCCGTTCTCGACAACCACGATGGCGAGCTGCTCCCGACTCTGGAGAACCGCCACAAGGTCATTCGGACGATTCGCGAGTTCCAGCCCGACCTAGTCGTCTGTCACCGAATCAACGACTACCACCCGGACCACCGCTATACGGGCGTGATCGTGCAGGACGCCTGCTACATGGTGATGGTCCCGAATGTCCTCCCGAACGCCCCCGTCCCGGACCGGGAGCCGGTCGTGATCTTCATGTCCGACAAGTTCAAGAAGCCGAACCCGTTCCAGGCCGACCTCGTGTTCGACCTCGACCCAGTCATCGAGAAGAAGCTCGATTCGATCACCTGTCACGCGTCTCAGATGCTGGAATGGCTGCCCTGGATCGATCGTTACGCCGAAGAACTTCCGGAAGGCGCAGACGAGCGGCGCGAGTACGTGCGCGCCCGAGCAAGGCAGGGGTTTGGCGCAGAGGCGGACCGCTTCCGTTCCGAGCTGGTCGCCAAGTACGGGGAGGCTCGTGGTCCAAGCATCCGCTATGCCGAGGCCTTCGAGGTGTCCGAGTACGGTGCGCCCCTTACCGAGGAGCTATCCGGTTTGCTCTTCCCGTTCTGACGTGATCTCGGCTTCGGCTGCCACAGCTCCTCCGGACACTTGGGGGAGCCATTCCGGTGCGTCGCTCGCGGCCGAGACAAGATTGTGCGTCGACGTGTGCTCGTGGACGCGCACGTTGGCGGATTCAAACCCGA
>Ga0224558_1002122_pt1 | contig 18878 bp, 22 predicted proteins | sample 714S32024metaG_FD_180682 | JGI IMG/M metagenome (GOLD analysis project Ga0224558, IMG submission 180682) | Peat soil microbial communities from Stordalen Mire, Sweden - 717 S3 20-24 | ecosystem: Environmental > Terrestrial > Soil > Wetlands > Peat | place: Sweden: Norrbotten County, Stordalen...
GGGCCGCATCATTTTTCCCCAGATAATGCTTCGATTCCTACGCCTTCAGGGAAATTTTAGACCAGAATATGTCGGTTTTCCTCTGCTTTTATGAGCTTTTCAGCGGTTTTTCAGGGACGACTGATTATCGGTATCCGGTTGGCACGGGAGCGGCAGGTGAATGTGCGGGTCGTGCCCACCGGCAAGTCACTATATAACTCATTTCGTCTTTGTCACGTAAGAATCCGGCGACTCCCTCGGGAATGCTCATCTTACGTGGAATAGTTTCCGGCCTTAGCTGCGACGACCTGATTTGTCTGGCGGCGGTGCTGACGGAGGCGGGACGTATCCTTCCTTCAGTGGAATCCGGTTGGGTGTCTCGGTCTGAGGCTTCACAAACCACTCCTCTATTTCTTTTTTGCTGGCTGCTGTGTTGGTGGCTGTTTGGTTGATTTCGGAGGCTGAGGCGCAGTCCGGTGAGGCGGGTATCCATCCTGAGTCCGTCCTCGGTCACCAGATGAATGGCTAGGGCTCTTCAAAGTGGCATCCTCATTTCTGTTGTGCTGGCGGTTGGGGTGCAGACGATGGGGCCGTTGACGGGGGCGGCGGTGGCGGATTGCGGGGCGGTGTGTATCCCCTCTTTATCATTTCCGGCTGAGGCGCAGTTGGCGGATTGTTCATTGCAGTTCCTCCGGCTGTCAGGTTTTGCAGTGCAAATATCAACCATAATAGCAAACCCGCAAACAAAAAAGTGACACATAGGTAATTGCAAAGAGTGGTGCGATAAGACCATTTATTGTCAGGTCGCTTGAAGTTCTGATTGTCCAAGGCATCCGCGCCGATGTCAATCTCAGTCATGCACGCCTTATGACTAAAAAGAAAGGAGAGCATGACAGACAGGAGACCGAGGGAAAACAACAGCCAAGATAGGCCCAGCCACCACAGGCTACTCGGCTGTGGTTTCGGGGCAACATCCTTGATAAAGGCCACCGACGCAGCAAATACCGCTGAACCAAACGCTAGGGCAGCTTGGTCGAATGACCGCGCACTCTCTCGGGCTGCGTCAATGTAGCCTTTTCGCTCGTCCATGAATTGGTTGTGCTTCTTGGTCGCGTCATCAATCGGGATTTCGGGCATAGCTCATTCTCCCATTGCTTGATGCCCGTTCGAGAATTCGTTTGTGGAAATCCGGGGACGAACGGCGGCTTTCGCGGTAGCGGCGTGGCTGCAACGCGCCGACCAGGACGGCTCCCTCGGGAGCTTTCCTCAATCCGCCGCTACCGGCGGAGGAGCGAGAAGTCGCTGGCGTTGAGGGGTGGATTTTGGACGTGGTTTGATGCAACGGCCTTGCCTATACTGAAACTTCCCGACGCTCTATTAAAGGCACATCGATAAACTACTCCCCCTACAGCGACTCCGACCTCCGCGACTGGCTCCGATGGGCGTCGGAAAGCGGCGAAGTACCGATTTTCGTTAAAACAATCGCCGAAGCGGCGTTTCTCGCCGACATGCCGAACTACGCCCTGCTGCGCCCTGTGCTGTTGGAACTAAAGCGGGAGAATCCCCATCTCGCCGCGTGAACCTTTGGCGGTGCTCGGCCAAATGATTTCCTCAACGTCTCCTGCGTACGATGCGCCAGTTCATTTTAGGAATCGTTCAAAACGGGATGTCATCGTCCGAAATTTCGACATAGGAGTCGTCCTCCTGAAAGGAGCGCCCCAATTTCTCCACAATCATTCGCGCTAACTCTTTCGGAGTTTTCTTCCTGAGATCGACGTATCCGATATGTTTATGCAATCCGGGTATCTCCGTATCGTCAAATCTTGCAGGTAGGATATATTCCTCTTTTGAAGCGAGAGCCTTCTCAAATGCACTGCGCCGTTCATGTGTTGGCCACACCTTCTCGGCATAATTCACGGATATGAACATAACACAAAACCGTGCGGAACTGCTGTAGACCTTGTGCAAGTGCTCAGTGAGGTTTTTGCCCCAAAGCGTCACCTCTTCGTAATTGTCGTAAAAAAGCGAGACATCATTCGAGCGCAGAATCGCGGCGACTTGATCGACGTATTCACGATCTTCACCGGCAAAGGACAGGACGATCTCATAGGCGTTCCCGATCCCATCGTTTCCAATGGAGGTCAATTTGTAGATTGGGCGTCCCGAAATCTCGCTGGTTTCGCGCATCTCAAAGCCGTCGTTACGTAGGTCAGAATTGAATAGTTCCGCAAGCGATTCCATACGGCTTCGGTCGGGGCATGTCAGCGGATGCAGACAAAATTCGAGAAATCGGCCAAACTGCTCATCGGGAACCTTCGCAAGGTCTAGACGGTCGTAAAGAAGCTCGGCTGTTGTCCAGTCATCGTTGTTCACCATGTGCTGCCAGATGTCACCTTCCGCGTTTTTGAAGCGGGAGTCTCTGGACGGCATTTGTGAGAGTGGCCAGACTCTTTGGAGGAATGGAATCAGCTCAAGTCGTCCGTAGAACGGATCACTCTCTAGCAAAAGCCTGTCCACGATTTCGCGACGTGTGATTTCAGTAATTCGCTGGCGTGTTCGGGGCATATCTTGCGCTCGATGGAACAGATTACAGTCAGTCTACTCCGAAAGCAAAAAGGGCGGAGCCGCAGCGCCACCACCGATGCTGGAGCGGTGCATGGCCAATGAGCAAAGGGCAATCGACTTGGCGAATAATCAGTTCCTGAAACGGTCAGTCGTCTTGCTGGAAGAAAAGGGTGGCTTCTGCTCGATCCACTGGAATCTGAGGGTTCGCCCTTCTTGAAGCCGTCACCGAGCGGCGTCGAGCCGCCTGTGAATTAGGGACGCAATCGACAGAAGGTCTTCCGCGTCTTCCTTGCTCATAGCCCATAGAGCATGGGCTTCGTGTGCAGTAGGGTTTCTGAACATCCCGAAGACGCCCTTCACGAGATTAGCAAAGCCGCTCTGTTCGCTTCGCTGGCTCTCGGTAGCCAAATCGTTGATCGCCAGTCGGGGCGTTGATCCGCAAAGTGCAGCGTCAACCAGTTTCGCGCCATCCTCACTCAGGCCGGATTTCACGCGAAGCTTGTCAGCAATGCTCTTCGTAGCCTCAAGCACCGCGTGAAAATAGTTGTCAGCAACGAGTTCTGAGCGGCAAAAACGCAGTACATCGGGATGCACGCTGCGTGTTGTTAAATCAGCCCTAAGCTCATCCGCACGGCGCTGCGCCTCTGAAAGTGTCTGGGCGCGATCCGCAGCGTAAATCTGACCTGCGGCATTGATGGCTAGGGCTGAAAAGGCAAGGGCGCGATTGAGATTGGCACGCATTGGTTCAAAACGTTCCGGGCATTTGGTGTACCTCTCCGGCTTCATGGCTTGTCGGATGAATTCCATAATTGCGCGGCGGTTCTGGCTATAATTCTGTCGCTCAACAAAGGCGTTATATAGTCGCTTCCACTTGGTCAGTTGAGGGGACGGGTCGGCCACCTTCACGGTCGCAAGAAGGTGGCCAATTTCTGAACCCGTCAGACCCTCCGAAGTGTCGCCCAATGCTGCGGCAATAGCCTCAAGCTCACTCTGCGAAAACTGTCTTTCCATGATTGACCACTATAGCGCGAAACAGCGGGCAGGTGAAGGAGGAACCTCTCACCCGAAGACCGTGCTCGTATCGCAGCGTCTGTTGAGGCTCGATGGTCTGCTCAAAAGAAGGCCGTGAAGTGGAGATGTAGTTTGAATGCCCCAATTCAACCGCTACATCGGCATCGACTACTCCGGCGCTATGACGCCCGAATCCAGTTGCAAGGGGCTCCGGGTGTTCATGGCCGAGGGCTCCGGCACGCCGGTACAGGTTCAGCCGCCACCCAGTCCACGGCGGTACTGGACTCGGCAAGGTCTCGCCGAGTGGCTCTGCGAGGAACTCGACCGGGACATCCCCACACTCGTCGGCATCGACCACGCCTTCTCGTTCCCCCTCGCCTACTTTGAGAAGTACCGGCTCTCCAGCGACTGGCAGAACTTCTTGGAAGACTTCCATCACTACTGGCCGACTGACGCGCCGCACACCTACGTGTGCTTCATCAAAGAAGACCCTACAGGCCGTGGCTTTGGCGGACTGGGGAGCGAAGCTGGCTCCGGCTGACAGAACGATGGACGGCCACCGCGAAGTCCGTCTTCGGCTTCGGCGTTCAGGGCGAGGTCGCAACCTCGACGCACGCTGGTCTTCCTTGGCTTCTCTACCTCAGGAAGCAGTGCAAGCGCCCCGCCCACTTCTGGCCTTTTGATGGATGGGAGATTCCCGAGAACAAGTCGGTCGTGGCCGAGGTCTACCCATCGCTCTGGACGCGCCGGTTCCCGAGGGAGGACCGGGACGGCGACGAGCAAGCTGCCTACGCAGCGGCTGCATGGCTGCAACGTGCGGACCGCAGCGATTCTCTGAGCAGATTCCTCAGCCCGAACCTGACGAGGGAAGAAACTGGTATCGCCAAGATTGAAGGATGGATATTGGGAGTAGTCTAATTTCGTTGCAAACGAGGATGGTGCCCGATAGGCAAAGGTCGAGTATTTGCTTGGGAAGACTATCCGCCGAAGCCGTCGGCAACCTGCGTCAGTCGGACTGCCTCCCCCGTTCGAGTTTGCTGGCATCGTAGCCCTTGGCCGCTAGGCGACCCGCAATTTCTGCATAGAGCTTGTCATCCATCTTCGCAGTGCGACTCATAATCCATAGGTACTTACGGCTCGGTTCGCCGATTACTGCGTACTCGTAGTCCGGGCTGAGGTCGATGATCCAATAATCCCCAAAGAACGGCCAGAAGAATGTCACCTTGAGCTTTGAGCCGGTCTTCTGGTCAACAACCTGAGCCCAGCCGTTCGATTGGGTGAGCTTGCCTTCGCGAGTCTTGCAGGTATTCACTACGCTGATTTTGCCGTCAGAACGGAGGGTATAAGTCGCCGTCGCGTTGCTGTCGCACTTGCGCTCGAAGCGATTGAGGTACCTTGCGATCTCGAACCAGAGTCCCGTGTAGCGGCTAAGGTCAACCTTCGGGACGGATTCTAGCGGAACCTCACCAAATGCAACTCGACCCACAGAAAACACCCCTACCAATGCGAGGCCAAGATAGATAAGCTTTCGTGAATTCATCAAACATCTCCACAAACCTGCGGTGTCGGTACTAATTCACCATGGGAGCAACTACACAGTAGCAACACCACAGTACTGAGCAATCAGCCCCGGTACAAGGCAGCTTGAGTTGGATTGCGGCTTTGAGTGCTATCACGTTTGTAGTTCCGTGGCGTGCAGAGGTCTGAGCGGGATTGACCATAGCGGCCATGTCCGTCCAAAGGGAACGAGCGCGTCCGCCACAGAAAACAAAAGACCCCGAGGTCGATAGCCTCGGGGTCTTTGTGCGTGTGGGTGAGAGCGGGTTACTCCGCTGCAGGGACGACCAGAGCGGCTTTAGCCGCCTTAGCTGCCTTGTTCTTTACCCGCCGAACCTTCGCCCAACGCTTTTGCTGAGCAGCGGCAATCTTGGCACGGCCTTCATCGCTCATGCCGCCCTTAGCGGCCTTCTTTGCTGGCACCTTGGCTGTCTTAGCTGCGGTTGTCTTCGTTGCGGTTGCCTTAGCCTTCGGCGCAACAGCCTCAGCTTTCAAACACAAGGCACGTGCCTTCTGCAAGGCGTTGATGCCGCGCTCGATTTCAGCCAGTAGTTGTTTCGTGCTCATTCATAATCCTCCTTTATAAGTCTACACGAGGTGCAAATATGGTTATCAGTGATGCAGACCCTCGTTGCGCCGGTGAGCCTTGCGCTGCTTGGGACGGGGCTGGTAGCGCTGGGTGGAGTCCGGGACAGATTCAGTCACGAAAGTATCGGCGGCGAGAGGAGGACGAATAAATGTCGCGAAATAGGGGTTCAATATTGTTGTTTGCCGCAGAACAATTCGAATAAATGCCCGTAGTTCCGCGTACTGCTTCGGGCGGTTCCCACCCGCGAGTCGATATCCAATGTGTGATGTATGGGTATGGAAAAAGGACACCCATACATCACAATGATAGTTGACGCCGCGTGAATCAGGGTGTAGATTGATTTCGTAGAGGGAAGGGGGACAATCTAAAAGATGCAGCAATACTCTTCAAGCAGTAGAGAGTGCGAGGTGGCTGTAGCCTAAGGCATCGCGCCCTAGACCCCAAGGTTGCCCCAGCGGAGAGTGTTTGACCGCAGAGACGCAACCGCATCCTTCCACGTTGTTATGCATCTATCGACTCGATGTGTAGTGTGGCGATTCTTCAAATGGAGCGACGGCTCTGTCGCCCAAGAAGCCCATTCACGGGTAGCGCCACCTAGTAATCGAGCCTTGGAAGCATAAGTGAAAATGCCTGGGCACTCGCATAGATGCGATGGTCTTAGTTCAAAACTACAGTTCACCGCGACGGCCTAGGAGCATTTCCTAGGCCGTCGTCGTTTTGGAGGAGCGAATGCTTGGCGGTCTCTTCCCAAGGAATTACGCGCTGCGCTGCCTCTGGAATTCAGTTATCCCGCCACGGTTCAGCCGTCCCTCCTCTGCTTCCAGAATCAGACCAGCGGCTCACCGCCGGAGGGGGGCAACCAGAATTATGGGGATTTTTACACCAGGCGTGATGCATCGACTACTCCGGCGAGGAGACTGCAGACTCCAGTTGTAAGGGGCTCAGAGTGTTCATGGCCGAGGGCTCCGGCGAATCGATGCAGGTTAAGCCGCGGAAGTGTCGTCGCAGTTTGGCGGCAACTTTGTCAACCGCCAAAGGCTTGCTGAAGTAGTAGCCTTGAATCTCGTCGCACTGATGTGCCCGCAGGAATGACATTTGCGCTTCGTCTTCGACGCCTTCGGCAATCACCTTGAGATTCAGGCTTTTTGCCATGCTGATGATTGCGGTTGTGATCGCTACATAATCAGGATTCACGGCGACATCTCGGATAAACGAGCGGTCGATTTTGAGCTTGCTGATCCGAAACTGTCTCAAGTAGTTGAAGTTGGAATAGCCAGTCCCAAAGTCGTCAATCGCCAGCGTCAACCCCATGGCCTTTAATTCCTGAATCACTGATAGTGTCTCGTCTGCATCAGCCAAAAAAATGCTTTCCGTCATCTCCAATTCGAGGTAATGCGGGTCGAGGCCCGTTTCGTTGAGCACCCTCCTGATGAGTTCGCAGAAGTTCTCTTGGCGAAACTGTACCGTCGATACATTGATCGCTATCGACACTGCGGGAATCCCTTCATCTTGCCATTTCCGGGCCTGAGCGCAGGCCGTCCTGAGCACCCATTCGCCAATGGGTACTATCAAGCCGCAGTTCTCGGCAATTCGTATGAACCTATCAGGAAGCACAATGCCCAACGTCGGGTGTTGCCAGCGCAGCAGTGCTTCCAGTCCGATGATCGTTCCGGTGGCAATATTCATCTGCGGTTGATACACGAGAAAGAGTTCTTTCTTGTCGAGTGCCAGTCGCAAATCGTTCGCCAAGGTCAATCGCTCCACACCCTGAGCATTCATGTCCTCGGTGAAGAACCGGAAGTTGTTCCGTCCACTCTCTTTGGCACGATACATTGCGGCATCGGCATTCTTGAGCAGGCTTTCGCTGTCCATACCGTCTTCGGGGAACATGCTGATGCCGATGCTGCAACTAATGCTAAGAGAGTGACCTTGAATGACGAATTCGGCACTCATTGCATGCATAAACCGCTCAGCGGCAACGGATGCGTAAGCGATTTTCTTCACATTAGTGAGCACGATGAGGAATTCGTCACCGCTCAGCCGTCCGACGGTGTCCTGTTTACGTACAGCGCTCTTAAGCCGTTCTGCAACGTTTTGCAAGAGAAGGTCGCCGACCGAGTGCCCGAATAAGTCGTTGATGTCTTTGAACCTGTCGAGGTCGAGGAACAGAAACGCAACTTTGTCCTTTCGCCGAAGAGCACCGGCGAGCGCCTTGGCTAATCGATCCTGCAGAAGAGTCCGATTGGGCAGCCCCGTAAGAGCATCGTAGTAGGCTAGGAATCGAACCCGTTCCTCGGCGACCTTGCGCTCGGTGATGTCTTCATAGGTTCCAATGATGCCGGTCACCTTGCCCTCCTGGTCGTGCAGAGGCAATTTGCTAGTACGGAGCCAAATCAGACGTCCGTCGGGTCTGCTCTGGGTTTCGTCATAGTTGAGCCTTGCAGTTCCCTTTTCCATTACCAGCTTGTCATCGGCACGATAGCGTTCTGCCGACCCGCTACAAGCGAGCTCAAAATCAGTCTTGCCGATAATCTCTGCCGGGTTGTTCAAACCCGCATCGGTCGCAAAAGCCCGGTTGCAGCCCCGGTAGGTGCTGTTCCGGTCCTTCCAAAAGACACGTTGAGGAATGGTGTCCAGGATATACTGAAGCATCTGGCGTGACCGGTACAGGTCCTCTTCGGCGACCTTGCGCTCGGTGATGTCCTTCCCGAAGACCGAAAGGCCCATTGCTTCCCCATCGGCAATGATCGGGTTGATAGCCATCTCAAGAGTGTGCCCGTCGAGCAGAAGATTCTCGACCCGGAAAGGGCCTTCAGATAGCGCCCGCTTAAAAAACTGTGGCCAAAGCGCCGCTCTCTCTGGCGGGAATATATCCTCCGTGCGCATCCCCACCGCGACTTGGACGCCATAATTCTCTTCGACGTGCCGTTGAAATCTCCGGTTGAAAAGAATCAAGCGACAATTCAGGTCCACCGAACAAATATAGTCTTCGGTGCTTTCGATTAAGGCCGAGAGATTTGCTTCAGCTTGATTGGGCATTTTGGTCTTCTCTGGTGTCCGCGGTCTCCCGCTTCATCAATCGGAAGCGCACTCCTTGAGGGTGCGCGAGCAAACCAACCGTGGTGGCTGTCTGCTCAGAATCCCGCAAAGTGCGGTCTCCCCTTGACATGGCATGCCTCTTTCGCCGGAAAAAGCCGGAACGGTCTTTAAGATACTTTCAAGAACCCCAAGAATTGCTTCCAAGTGTACGCCGTGTGCGGGCATTTCCCACACTACACGGCAATCGCATGAATAAGATGTACCAAGAATGCAACGAGGTCAGACCCCTGGAAGCCCTCGATGTCCCCTCCAGGGGCGGCCAAACTCAACCCCGCACTGAATACATCCTCGGAAACGCCCTTCCACCTGGCAGTGTGGTTGCTTGCGGAATGCCGGGGGCTGGGGCTGGGGATTCCGTGCGGGCGCGGGGGGTTACCCTGCGTGGGACGCCCACCAAAAGCGTCATCGGCGAGGACGCTTTCCAAAGGAAGGCCGAGACGGCGACGGGCAAGTTGCCTGCGCCGTGATGGCGTGGTGCGCTGGATGGTCGACGCCGCCGTCGAGAAGTCCGGCGGCAAGGCCGAGGGCGACGTCTCGCCGGGTTCGCTTTATGCCTCCGGCCTGATCGCCGCCGGGGGCATCATCGGCCTGCTCGGCGTAGCCCTGAAGCTCTACGAAACCACCTTTGGCAAGCAAGACCCCATCGCCCTTCCGCACACCTCCCTCGACCACTCCGGCGTCTCGGTGGCGGGCTCCCCAGCCCTACCCGATGGTGGCCATGAATCGGTCAAGCAGTCCGTTTGGCCTTGAGCTGAAATGCGTCTAATGATCTACCCATTTGCCACACCTCCACGCTTTTCGTCGCACATATCTGCGTCAATTCGCATTTCTGCCCCTCTTCCATCCTCGAACCGAGGAACACGCGTGATGGTCGAGGCACCTGCAATGGGCGATCCCTAGTAAGGCGCGGCTCTGTCAATATCAAGCGCCACTCTTTCTCATAATGCCAGTCCCTGTATTTGTGCAGCATAGCCAACAGAACGAGCGATGGATTGAACTGTTCTCGGGGTGAGCTGAAGAGCGATGTTGACCAACCTGTCAGGTCATAAAGACTGGAGGAGTAGATCACTGGGTAAAGATTCTGTCGCAGAAAATGATCGGGTGGCAACGGATCAATTTCGTATTCGACACAGAACCCCTTATGGTAATTCGCGTAGTGGCTCCACATCAGGATCGAGTCATTTCTCTTACTGAAGGAGCAAACCTTCGTTGCATCTCGGACTTGCCTCAAGAACGCCATCGCATCGCCGACGTACTTGGGAATCGTCAGCGATATGAAATCAGCCATCTGCCTCGGATTGGCACCTTCTGGGAAGCTGTGCGCAGGAGGAATGGCTTGAAGGAGGGTCTTGAGTGGATCATCGCTGATTTCGGCAAGTTGAATGGTTGCAGGAGCGAGGATGTCGTGCAGTTTATAAATCTTCGCGAAGTATCCTACCAGTGAACGCTTGGCCGCAACCATCACATCATTTTCCGCGACGGTGAAGAGGCAGTCGTATGGATCGTTGTACGCCTCGGGAGAACAAATCCACACCGTATCGTCTCTGAGGTTCGTCCGAGAGAAGTCATCATCGGAGCGGTACTTGTATATTCGCTTCGGCAGATGCTTCTCTTTAATGGCAAGCGCATCGGCCAAGCGCGGGTTTGCCACTGTCGACTTTTCAAGGCACGAAATGAAATCAGAAATCCACATGCAGAGGGGCTACTCCCGAAGATTGGTTCTGTGTTTATTGCCTTCTGAGATTAGGGTCACGAACCGGGAAGTCGAGCTTTCTAGCAGGAAGTGGGAGGATGGTGCCCCGCATGCTTTGTTGGAGATTGTTCTTGACGATGAAGCTGCGTAAGTTCTCTACTTCGAGGTGCATGTAGTAGAGCACCGCGCTCGATGCCACCGAGTAGATGCGAATCACATCGCCATCAGAGATTGGTGTTGGGACTCTCTTCTCCCAATCGACGGAGTCGTCGACGAAAAAATGAGCGATGGCGTTTCGCAAGGGTCTGAACTTGGCAAGAAGGTCCCTGACAGCTTTCAACCCAGTGACTTCGTCAGCCGAAATCCCCAAACCTACAAGCATCTTGGCGTCAACTTGATGCTCGGGCGGGGGATGAAGTAACTGGCCTCTTTTTTTGCTGATGGACTTGATGAGCGCACGTAGTTGTTGACAAGCATTCTCCATGCGGTAACCGCATAGCAACCGATAGAACGGACTCGAAGAGACGAGCGCCTCACGCCAAACTGCATCAACCGCCATGAAGGTGGGATCGAGAACGATGCCACCAAGCGGCCCCATTGCGAGTCCCGACGAGTTCGGAAGCAATAGGTTATAGGCGATCACCTCTCCCGAGTCGGGGCTTAGCAACTCTAGCCGACTGATTATCAATGGTAGGGAGTAGACCCTTGCGATGTTATCGAGCAAGCTACTGAAAGGCTGCCAAGAGAGCTTTATAGCCCTGTCGGGGAGGTCGGTTTCTACCCTTAGCTCGATGTGCGATAGACGATTGTCCGCTCCGCTCCTCAGGTCAAAATACACAGCGTTTCGACCGCTCTGACTGACATATATGGTCAAGGGGTTCTCGTTCAGCATCAGACTATGCTGAAGGGGACGCTGCATTGCTTCCGCTATGCCGCCCGCCATCGGAACATGGTCGGAGATGATCGCCCGAACGGTCCATAGGCGTACCTTCTTCTCAGCTTCAAGGCGGGCTACTTCCTCGAAGTGCTCCTCCGGAATGCAGATTCCGCTAACCCCTGCTACTGGTTGAGGTGGAAATGCAACAGCGTAGCGACCTGACATTTGCTTTCCCCTTATCGGCGACCGATAAACAACTTAATCAACAATTCTACTCCTGTGGCTTTGAGCGCCAAATGGAAAAGCAACATGACCTGTGCGTCTTCTCCGTGAATATCTATCGGTGGCTTAACCTAAATTCCAGACATTTAGCCACAATGGCTATTCAGCTGACCATCGCTGCACGAACTCGGATGCTGGGAGTGAAAGCGAGTTGATGAATCCAACTTCGGCTATTTCCATACCTTTGAGCACATTGACGATTGTTCCTGCCACTAATTGCTCGTGATTCACTGCCTGGCCACTCTTGAGCCAGTTTTGCGGGCTAAAAATCTTGCCAGATGACTTGCTTTCCATTACCGCTTGCAGAAGTGCTTGATTAATGCACTGTTTTGCTTGATTTAAGATTGGACCTGCGAATTTCAAGGAACTTAGCGTGGCTGAAGGCAACGGCACACTCTCCGATTTGTCACTTGCATGAGCGAACAGTTGTGAAACAGTAAACAGCAAATGGAATCGCGCAGCACCTTTGACTGCCTTGACGGCTTCATTGATTGCCAGCGATTCCCAGTTCTTATCGATTTCCACGAGCCATAACTTCAATGCCAACATAGATTGCGAGTCGAGTTGAGGGCTGAATAGCTTCTTGTAATACTCATCGAAAAGGCGCTTCTCATTTGAAGCTGAGTTCGGTCGTTGACAGAGCCACGAGATTACCATTTTTGCATAATCGGGCGAGTCAATGCATCGATTTGGGTCTTTATCGGAAGGTTTCTCCTCTCCCCTTTTTGTGATGAAATAGGCGTGGTCTACTTCAGACTCGTAACGTTGCTTTATTTGCCGCATGGTCTTGTCATTGCTCCGCAAATCTCTCGGCTTCACCGCGCTCTGCGAATTGGTGTTTACGCTAATTAAATCTCCAAGCTCAATTTCCGGAATCTCATAGAAGCGGAATAGCAGCGCACCCTGGGTGCCCTTCTTTTGCGCAATCTTGCCCGATGTTGCATAAATCGTTGAAAGTGACTGACAGCCGTTCACTACGGCGAAGCCTTTCAATGAGAGAACATTGTCGGAGATGTCAAACCTCCTACAAAGTGCGGTAATCCCGTTATGGAAAAAGAAAAGGTATGGGGACTTCTGGGGATTGGTTAGAGTTTCCCGAATTCCTTTGTTCACCTTGTTGCCGAGTCCAAGACTCTGACGGACGTTACGCCTGAAAAGCTTTTGATCCACTATCCCTGGAAGCTTTAGGCATCGTTCGACCGGAAGCATGGCGATCACCACCCTCACACCAGCTTCGGTGGACTCGATATACCGATTCTTATCGAGCTGGATGCTTGCATTCAGTTCTGGCAGGTCTTTCTGCTCCGCTTCGGAAAGCCGCGTCTCGATCAAGTCTGAATCCACAACGGTCAACCCAGCGCTCAATTCGGTGCTCTCCGACATGACTTTCTTGAACGCGTCGACGTCTGCTAGAGCAGCCGGTGTGAGGAAGCCCGTAGTAAGCAATTCAAATTGGACTTCGTAATCTTCTTCGAGGGCAAGACGCATAGTTTCGAGTCGCTCTGCTAGCTTCCCGGAGCACTCAACTTGAAGGGATGGAAGATCGCGCAGCCTTTCCCATGCTGAGAGTACTTCTCGAACCGGCGCAGCGTCGACAGAGGACGGCTTCGTAAATTTGCCTTGAATTACACGTACGCGGCGGTCGTCACCGTCTTCCACCATAATCGCATCAATCTGCTTATCGAGTTGGCCGTCAGTAATGGCCGCTTTGGTTGCGTAGATATCAAGAAGGAGTACCCGACGCAGACACCAAGCCACGAACTGCTGGCCCTCGTTGGCAAAGTTGTTTACATAAAATGGATCAGCCGTGATTTCTTTCTTGATTTGCTCGTACATTTATCCTCGCAATTCGATGAAACATCCTAGGTGGCCCACGTTCTCCCATAAGAATCTGGGTGCTCAAAGTCCTGATTCCTGTATGTGGGATGTTGTGCCAGGTACGCCCGACCTTGGTAATCAGTATCAACGGTAAGGCTAGTTGTTGCCAACAGCCCGATTCACTCATCCAGGGACGCTACGGTTCAAATTACGAGTTCCGGTCGGATGGAGGTCGTTCACTCACAGCAAACATGCTCCCAGAGAGTAGCTCGGCTTCGTTCCATTAGGCCAAACACAAAATCTATCACGGGAAGAGCGATGGTTCCGTGCCCTCACCGGGATCACGGAAGTTTCCGAGGCCAACGCCCACCAAACGAAGCCTCTCCGCAAGCTGGCGTAGCGACGTTGCGCCGTTCACCATACACTCTGACCACCTCCAGGCACAACCACCTCCAGGTATGGCGGCAAGACAGCGAAGACAGCGTATAGAGCAAGGGCCAGACACGTTCCCGTCGTTGTCGCCGCCTATGCCGTCACCTTGCCCGCTTGCAGGTAGCTGTACAGGCTTTGGCGGGAGATGCAGAACTCCCGCGCAAGTGCGGCCTTGTTCTCTCCCGCGCTGGCACGTCTGCGCAGTTCAGCGGCTCTTTCATCCGTCAACTTGAACTGACCGCCCCGGTACTTTCCCGCAGCCTTCGCCAGGGCGATTCCTTCCCGTTGCCGCTCCAGAATCAGGGCGCGTTCAAACTCTGCCACCGCCCCCAGCATGGACAGCAGGAGGTTGGCCATGGGGGAATCCTCCCCGGTAAACGTCAGGTGCTCTTTGACAAATTCAACGGCTACGCCCCGGTCTGTCAGTTCATCGACTAGCTGGCGAAGATCGCCCAGGTTACGGGCTAGACGATCCATGCTGTGAACGACCAGCGTGTCACCCTCACGGCAGAACTCCAGAGCGGCTTGTAGTTGAGGCCGTGCCGTGTCCTTGCCGCTGGCCTTGTCCTCAAAGACCTTGTTCACCGCTACGCCCTCAAGCTGGCGGCCTGTGTTCTGCTCAATCGTGGAAACCCGCTTGTACCCGATTCGCTGCCCCGTCATCCCGATACCCCCAATGTGTCAATTCGAAGTCTAAGACGTTGGGCGAAATGTGTCAAGTTGAATGTTTAGATATTTAGAATGGACATATTTCAAGCCGGGGTTTTACGTCCATTCAGGGTCTAGTCTGATTGGACACCTGGCAGCGGGGCCGCGTGGATTTGGTTCCGTTGCAGTCATCGAGTCGACTCACAGAAAATCTGTCATCTGTCATAGGGGCAGGCGAGAATCATTTTCTGGGTTCAAACAGGCACCAAGCGGTGTCTCTTTTCTCTGTCAAGCAGTGACAGATTTTGACAGATTTTCTGTCAAATACTGACAGAAAAAGACTTCTTAGAAAGAAGTATCATTATATATATCTATAACTTACGTTATCTCTTTCTTGTTCGCCTCTCAGGTATATGACAGTTGACAGATTTTTGTCTCTGTCTGGCTCACAGCCTGAGCAAAATCTGTCAGTCGCAACAGAAAATCTGTCACCCATTGACAGAAAATCTGTCACTCCGCGCCCTGCTTTGACCGCGATGCCTTGACGGCCTGGTTGCATTCACTGGCGATTTTCCCCGGCTAGTGAAATATTTATTTTCGCCTTTATTCTCAAACACTTGCAGCCACTTAGCCGGTTCAACATGGCAAATAAATACGAATTTTACTTTTATCAATCCCTTTAGCAAAGGGCAAAAGTTAATGCCCTGCACCTAAATTGATTGGAGTCCAAATGAAGCTACAACAACTCATGGATGATGCCCGTGCCCGCCTCTACGAGGCCGTGCGGGATGAAATCCTTTCCTCTCCCAGCAAGCCCTATGCGGCCATCGCCTACGAATACGGCATCACTCAGGTTACCGTCTGGAAAATTGCCAAGACCTACGGCATCTCCCGGCCACGGGGCCGCAAGGCGAAGAACCAACAACCCACGGATGCGGAGTAAGCCTATGTCCTTCCTATCCATCGCTACCCCATTCGTCCAACTCGGCATCCCGGTCTTCCCTTTGACGCCGAAGACCAAGATTCCTCCTTCAGGATTCCATTTCCTTGAGGAGGCCACGATCGACCCCGCGAAGGTCGCGTCGTGGAATGATGAGAACCCTGACTACAATGTCGCCCTGCTTGCGAACGGCGATTTCTGCTTCTTGGAATTCGATGTCGCCAAGGGCATGTCCACGGCTGCTGCAGAGATGGGGCACGAAATCCCGCAGACCCGCACGCAGAAGTCTGGCAAGGGATTCGGCCATTACATCTTCAGACACACTGAACGCAGCCGTGCCCTTGGCAACCGTTCAGTCAACCTCCCAGAGGGCGGGGAGTGGTTCTCATTCCGGGCTGACAATAAGTATCTGGTCGGTGCTGGCAGCCTTCACCCAAACGGCAACTACTACCAGACCTACAGAGATATTGAACCGGTTCCAATGCCCGACTGGCTCATTGACTTTGTGGAGAAGCATTCACGCCGTCGAAGCCAAAGGCGTGTGGCAACTCCATCGAGGTCGCTGACGACTTCGACTTCGATGACATGATGGACTTCTATGGCATTGGCATCGCCGGTGAGAAGGACGACATGTGGCAGGTGGTTGAGGAATGCCCTGGTGTAGGGTACCGGCACTCCGGTTCGACCCTCACGGCGTTCTACTGGGATGGCAGCAGCCTCGGCTGGTCGTGCTTCGCTCAGGGGTGCCCACTCCACGGCAAGAGTATCGGTGAGGTCATTGCCTTCCTCAACGCGCAGAAGGGTGAACCATACAAGGGCGTCATCTGGGAGAAGCAGGAAGATGAACTCCTTAGTCCGAAATGGAATATTGAGATGCTGGACGACGAAGAGCCAGAGTGCGCGGAGCCAGGGTGCTCAGAGCCAGAGTGCTCGAAGCCAGAGTGCTCGGCGTCAGAGCCTGTCATTGAGACCTCTCCAGCGGTACCCGTGACACGCCAGCCCGACAACTACACCGATGGGCTTGACGAGCTAATCCAGGATCAGAAACTCAACGGTGAGATTCGCTGGACGGCGGAAGACTTTCAACCCAAGCCCGCAGCCATCGCCATCGCCGACCCTGAGAAGCATGAAGGTCTGGAGTTCCCCGGCGATTGCTGTATGTATGGGCGTCTGGCGGGCATCGCCAAACGGCATGAACCCCTCCAACTTGGATGGCTCTATCCTTCCCTGCTGCTTGTAGCGTCCTGCCTCGACATCGAGGACGCCGACCATCATGTTCGAGCCAATGAGTATGGTGCCCTGATAGGCGGAGTGCATTCCGGCAAGAACGCGCACATGGACGTAGCACTGGACTCCATCCGCATTCCTGATCGTGATTCGGTCGTCATGGAGGACGCGCCGGGTAGCCATAGCGGATTGATGAACCAGTTGAGTGAAGAGGAGCCCGTGCATCGCCTCCTTTTCCTCGATGAACTCATCACCGTGTTCAACGCCTGCGCCATTCAGGGGAGCAGCCTTCCTGCCATGCTTTGCAGCCTCTGGAACAAGGACAAGGCCGGGGGGAGCGTCAAGAAGGGGCGGCAGGTGGTCTACGGCAAGCTCAGCATGCTTGGCGGCCTTGCCATCAATGATGCCGCCGACTTCTCCCGCGTCTTTGGTGCCCACAGCGTAAAGGGGCTTTATGACCGCTTCATCTTCGGTTACAGCGACAAGCATCTGAAATATCGCCCCACGCGCACAGTACCGGAGTCCTTTGATCTGAAGCCCGTCCATTTCCCGCAGTGGGTGTGGGACGCCAAGGATGAATGGATTGGCGATGATCTCGCCCGTGGCCGTCTGTCGGAGCATGCTTTGCGTATCGCCCTTATCACGGCTGCATGCAATGGTGACGCTGAAATCACCAAGCCGTGCTTGGAGGCAGCCTTCCGCTTCTGCGAATGGCAAGAGCGCCTCCGGCAGGTGTTCAAGCCGGGTCTCGCCGAGACCAAAGATGCGGAAGCATTCGAGGCTGTCTGGAGTGCCCTGAAGGAGCAGTATAACAAGCAGAAGAAAACGGGTGATGCCCATCCGAAGGTGGCCAATCTGGATACCGACATGAAGCAAGAGCACCTCTGGAAGCTGATTCACTTCACTGACGTGCTGAACTCAAAATCCTACTACCGCAGGTATGGACGGTTTATCTCGCAAGTCCGCAAGACCCTCGTTGAGGAAGGTTTCATCCTCGAAGTCCGCGAAGATGAGGAGGATGAGCGCGGAAAGGTGAAGAAGGAAAAGGGCAAGACGCCTTTCGTGTTACTGATGAAAGACGTAAAGTAGCGCAGAATATGCCCTACCATTAGACGACGACCGAATAAACTTGACGCGGACCTTTCGGCTATGCCACCCGTCGCCTCACACTCACCGGCCTATCGCGCTCCGGCATGATCCTGATAACTCCGGCAGCGGCCTGGCACACCTTGCGGTGCTCTTCCAGTTCGTGCCTGGCGCGTTGCATATCGACATTCTTCTGCGCTGCAAACATCGTGCTGACGCGATAACCCGCCGAGGAACGAGCCACGAGGTACTCGTTTAACTCAGCCAGATAAGCCCGTTCAAGATATGCACAAATTGGACAACTCATAATTGCCTCCTGCGCCTTCCACTAGCCCACGGCAGATAAGACGCAATATTTTACAACCCGGTTAATTACGGTTTACCGCGCTCAATTATTTCTTCCATCCCTTCCAGAACCTTCTTTTCCTCTTCCCCACCGTCCAAGTCCTGCGGCGTCAGGAAGGGAATCCGAAGGACTGGGTTGACGGTGGCGGTTCCTTGGGCGCAGTTTCAGCGCCGCCCCAAATCCCAATCTCGGCGATGCGTCGGCCGGAGAGCCGGTTCAGGCAGTGCTCCAGCATGGAGTCTTCGGCAAATGTCAGCCGATTGACCTGTCTTTTCTCCGGTCCTGCCCCGGAGGAGTTGACCTTGCCGGGCTGCCCAGCCGACCTGCATGGAAATTGACTCTTGCTGCGGCCGACAGAGAAACGAGCCCTAAATCTTTTTATTTTGAGGATGCTCATAGCGGCTCTCCCCGTTCGGTTGCTTGCCTGAATGACGCCCGACTGGAACGAAGCCTGGTATGCTCCAGGCGGGATGAAGATATTCCCGCCGCCCGAAGCAGACACCCCCAGCGAGGCTCAAATACCGCCCACGCCGTAGTGGGGGAACTTTCCAGGCGGCATATTAGTGGCAATATTTACTGGCTCCTGTTGCTTATGAGCCCTGGAGCGCATTCCGTAGCAGGCTCACGGAGCCAATAACGAAAACCACTCACCTGAAACAGCCGTCTCCATTCAGAGGGTCTGAAGGAGAGGAAAAGAGGCCAACCAGCTAGAGTGTGACGCCGATGGCC
>Ga0224558_1002124_pt1 | contig 18871 bp, 20 predicted proteins | sample 714S32024metaG_FD_180682 | JGI IMG/M metagenome (GOLD analysis project Ga0224558, IMG submission 180682) | Peat soil microbial communities from Stordalen Mire, Sweden - 717 S3 20-24 | ecosystem: Environmental > Terrestrial > Soil > Wetlands > Peat | place: Sweden: Norrbotten County, Stordalen...
CGTACAGCTAGGGATTTATCCTTACTGACAATGGGCCGGAGGCAATCTATTTTGGCTCAGTCCACCCCAAGCGGATTACCCGATCTCGCGCACACGAGGGCAGGCCAAAGGATCAGGGCTCAGGTCGCGACCGGGGTAACAGAGAATCACTAAACTGGAGGAACAGATGAAGACGAAACTTGTAATGACCTGTTTGGTCTGCGGCATGTTGCTAGGGCCGGCCGTCACCTTGGCTCAGGATTCGGATGCGGATCGCTCTCATCCGAAGGCCTTTGTAAAGGATTCGGCCATCACGACGAAAATCAAAACCAAGCTGGCCGCCGAACATATCACCAGCCTGGGGCGTATTCATGTCGATACGGACAAGGACGGCGTGGTGTGGTTGAGCGGCAGTGCCAGAACCCAGGAAGCGATAGACAAGGCTGTGTCCATTGCACGTGAGACAGAAGGCGTCAAGGACGTCCACAGCCACATTAGGATCAAGAAGGACGACTAAGCGTCCAGCTCGAGCCGAGGTGCATCGGTCCCGGGCTCGCCACGCGTCATGCGTGGCGCGTCTGGCGACTCATGAGAGGCAGTCGTGCGGTACAGCGAGAGTAGGAGTAAGTCATGAGCATTGGTACCATTTTGCTGATCGTTTTGGTTCTGATACTTCTCGGTGTCCTACCCGTATGGCCGCACGCTCGCAGCTGGGTTACGGCCCGGGCGGACTCGTCGGGGTCATTGTCGTGATCTTGCTCGTGTTGGTGTTGACGGGTCGCCTGTAGTCCCGCGCGTCAACTGCGAAGGGATTCGGGTAAGGTCCTGCGGGGGTGCTCTGGTGGGTCTCTTGCTTTCGTTCCTCGCCAAGAATCCTTTCTGGTTTTGATCCTTGTACGGCAGATTAGAGAGATGACCGCGCTTACTTTTCGTCGAGCAGATCGTCGCGAAGTATTGAAGTTGCGGCAACGCAGCGAGCGTGCGCTGCCGTACAAACCGCGTTTCGCTGCAAGCGGATCCTGCGAACAATGGTGGTGTTGAATTTCCGGATGATTCCCCGAAAATGTTTATGAGAGCGATTTCAATTTGGGCTGTCGTTATCGTATCGACTGGGGTCGTTGCCTGATTTAGTCTCTCGGCTGACGTTTGGCCGAAAGAATGGGAATTCAGGAAATCCACGCCGAGACGGGAAATGGCAAAGCGCTATCGATTAAACATGAAAGTGCACGTGCTGAAGTGGATCAGCGGACCGCAACTGGCGATGATTGCGTTTTTGGGCATCATCACCGGCAGCGTGCTCTGGGCGCTGACTCGCCCGACCGGTAGGCACATTGTGACTTGTGCTGAAGCGACCGCGCCGATCACCGCGATCGCCGTGATGTCGTCTACCAATCCCACCAGCGATGCGCACAAGAACTACCTCGGCGATGGCATCGCACAAGAGGTAATCAATAAGCTCAACAAAATACCGGGACTCAATCTGCCCACCCGCACCTCGACGTCGGTCCACAAGGGCCGCAATGCTGGTGTTCGACAGATTACCAATAATCCCGGCGTCGGCGCGGAACTCGAAGCCAGTGTACGCAGAGCCGGAGACCGCGCGCGCGTTACGACGCAGCCGGTTCGTGCACAGCGCCGCTTTCAAGTCTGGTCGCGTAGCGACAACCGGCGCCCCATAAAGCTGCTCCACATCACGTTGACGGGCGATCCACAATATGCGGAGGCGTACTTCGGCGAAGCGGTAGTGCCCGGAAGTCTCGCCATCCGGGCGAGTGATCCACTGGCCAAGGGCGCCGCGGCCGAACGTCTGGCGCAGCAGGGCGGGTCGACGGCGTTTGCCGTCAATAAGCAGAAGCCGACTTCCGACTGGGGGGTCGGTGATGGCAAGAGCCACTGGGTGCCAGCGTACGAGATCGTTGGGTTCGAATTCCTGCTGAATCAGTACGACAGACACTTCCTGGATGCGAGTGTTTACGGCACCAACTTCTCCACTTTTCGGCACAATTTGGGCAGCGGTTGGGTCATCGACACCGACCCGTTCGAGACGAACCAGTTCTTGCATCCGTATCAGGGATCAATCTTTCACGGATTCGCACGATCTGCGGGCCTCAGCTTTTGGGAATCGATGGCTTATGCATTTGGCGGCAGCCTGCTCTGGAAGGAGGCGGGCGAGACTGGCAAGCCGTCCATCAACGATCAAATCACGACCACGTTCGCCGGACCAATCCTGGGCGAGCCGCTGTTCCGCATGGCGAGCCTGCTGCTAGAGAGCGGCGGAGACGAACCGGGGTTCTGGCGGGAGCTGGGAGCGGCGGCGATCGCGCCCACCATGGGTTTTAACCGGCTCGTTTTCGGGGACCGGTTCCGCGCCGTGTTCCCGAGCTATGAGCCGTCCTTCTACACGCGCCTGCAGGTCGGCGCGACTGTGGGTTCGACCGTCACATCGAATGTGAACGTCAACCCCGACGAATTGGGGACGCCAGTCTCGCAGGCCTTCGCTAATAACGCAGCGATCGTCGATTTCTCCATGGCCTACGGGCTGCCTGGTAAGCGCGGCTACACGTACGACCGTCCGTTCGACTACTTCCAGTTCGAATTCGAAGCCACCACGGCGAACATCTTCGAGAACATCATAAGCCGCGGCCTGCTCTATGGAACCAGCTACGAAGCAGGCGACAACTATCGGGGCATCTGGGGTCTGTACGGTAGCTACGATTACATAGCCCCACAGATCTTTCGCATTTCCAGCACGGCCGCGTCGCTCGGCACCACCGGAGAATGGTGGCTGTCGAAATCCGTCGCGCTGCAGGGCACGGCACTCGGCGGAGTTGGCTTTGGTGCCGCCGGCACGATCCACGGCAGTGGCCAGCGCGACTATCACTATGGCCTCACCCCGCAGGGTTTGCTGGCACTCCGGCTGATCCTAGGCGACCGGGTTACATTAGATGTCACCGGTCGCGAGTTCTACGTCAGCGGCGTGGGTTCCACCGAGAGCCGAGGATCGGAGACCATTTTCCGCGCGGATGCGTCCCTGACTCTGCGCATCTATGATCGCCACGCGATCGCCCTCGGGTATGTCACCTCGAGCCGAAACGCGCACTACCCCGATCTGCCCGATACCCACCAGAGCGTTGGCACGGTGGGCGTCTATTACACGTTGCTCGGCGATACCAAGTTCGGCTTGCGTGATTGGCGCTCTCCGGACACCGGTGAAACTACAGGCGAAACTCCATGAGTCCCCAAACGGCGGGCGCTGAGAGCACCAAATCACGGATTCGACGCGGCGTCGAACCGGCAGAAGTTACCACGAGGCGCTGCGTCTTTGGGTCCCACGCCGTCCAGTGTGGGTAGATGAACGCGAACACTATGCGCGGCATGGAGACTTTCAGCTTATTGGTACGAGTCGTTAATGGCGCGACACCATATTAGCCGGAGTAGGAGTCGTACAGAAGCCGAATCCGGAGCCACTCGCAACTGGAGGCTGCCGAATCGTGCAAGAACGGCTCGCACGCATCTTCGATGATCGTTGGCTCGACACCCGCATTTCGGAGAGCTGCGTCGTCATGCACGGTGAGAGCCTTGCTCTGAGGTTGGGTAGCAGGGGATTGGATGTCGCGGAATAGTACGCACGCCACCGCGAGAGCGGCACGATTTGCTGCCCACCCATCTTCATTCGTATGCTGAAAATCGACTGATGGGGCTAGGACCGCGGGGTGGCGGCGTGTCCGGTGGTGCCGCCGCGAGTGAACTCGAACCACAATAGCCACTGTCGAGAGTCCTGATTGTCTGCCGGAGCGAACTTCCATTTTCTGGCGGCTGCGGTTGCCAAGCGGGCGAAATATTTGCTTGGGCCGGGATTTTCCAGGGTCTCGTCGACGACATTGCCTGAGCTATCGACGGTCACACGAACCGCGACATCAAAATGGCCGTGAATCGTGTGACGTGCGCTGCGCGGAACGTCGGGAATTTCTTTATGGAGCACGGAGAGTGAAGCGTTCGCCAATGGTTGTGCGGGTCGATCCGACGGACGAGAAACAGGGCGCGGGGGCGCCGGTTTAGACTCTGCGGACTTCGCGCTGGACGACGAAGCAGAGACCTCGGGAGACGCGGACATAAACGTCGCCGGATTTTGCGAAGCGGTTGCAGGCGGAGCTGCTTGTTGCGAAGAAGTTTGAGAAGTACTTGAAGCGGGTTGCTGGGAGTTGGGATTGCTCTGAAACAGGCGCAAACCAGCCCAAGCTGCGACCAATAGGATGAGGAGCACTGCGATAGCCGGGACGAACAAGCGCTGTTTGGGCGAATTCTGTGGAGGAGTGGCGCGGCTGGTTGCTTTGCGTACGACAGGCTGAGGAATCGAAACCCCGGGCGCCTGTGGCGCCCGTTTGATCTGGGCTTCGAGGTCGGTGACCGTGGGACGGCCGCCAGGGTTGCGAGTCAAGCAGCGCCGTACGATCTCCACGAATGTTGGAGGAAGACTCGCCGGCAAGACGGCAATCTCGGATCGTTCATCAGGCCACGCAGGAGGGCACTGGGTGAGAGCCTCAACCATGGTTACGCCGAGAGCCCAAATGTCGCCGGCGGCGGAAATCCTGCCGTTTTTTGCTTCTGGCGGATCGTACAAGGAAGACTTAGCGATGCTTGTCGTGGGTTCGCCGACGGGACGGATGGTATCGCTCGCCAGCTTCAGTTGATCATTGACGACCAGAAAGTTTGGCGGCTTCAGCTGGCCGTGCATCAAATTTTTGCGGTGAAGGAAAGCCAAGGCGTCGAGGGTGGGAATCAGCATTTCCCGGACTTCGTCGGGAGTAAGGGCTCGGCGGGGAAGGATCTGAGAGAGAGTCTCCTCAGCATATTCCATCACGACGAAGAGAAATTGGTGATCGCCGAGCTGGCAACGACCCGCGTCGAGAAGGCGAATCAAGTGAGGATGGAAGAGGGTGGCAGCCGTCCTCTGGACTTGACTGGACTTGACCCGTTTCGGTGGACAGTTTCTAACCTCTCTTTCCGTCCTTTGATCTTTACCCAACCTATACCAGGAGAGTAACCGGAAGTTGGGGGTGTGCGGTGCAGCGAATAATGACGCGGGGGCCTATTTGTTGGATCGGTCGTCGTTGTCGGGTGATGGATCGTTACTTGCTTTCCGGACCGCTGTAAATCCATTGCGCCGCGCTATCCCTGCTTCGCGCAAGCCCTGGACATCCATCCTTGTATGCCCGTGCGACGCATGCGTCGCACCCTTGGACGCTGCGGGCAAAACTTGCGACGCTTGTGCAGTCCTGCACCGCTGCAAGCCAGGGTTCGCCATTGCGCTGCGCAGTCCATGCTTCGCGCAAGCCCGGGGTGACCATCCTTGGCCATCCGTGCGACGCGTGCGTCGCACCCTTGGCGAACCCGCTCGGCGCATGCGCCGAGCCCGTGTTTTGCACGCCCTGGAAAACAAGTAACGATCCACGCGGTGTGAAGACTCACGACTGACTTTATTGCGACGGAGACCGGCGTACGTGTGATGAGGTCAAGAGTCAAAAAAAAAGTGGGGGCCCGACGTGGGCCCCCGAAAATAGTAGCTATCTGGTTACTTGGATCGTTCCTCGGTATCGGGAGGTAGGACAACCAATCTACCGTCGACGGGGCGGAAGTGGTGCCATCCGCGTGGGCGTGGAGTGCCGACGCGAGGCCGAGTGTGTGGTGCTTGTCGGCTCTCTAGGTCTTTGCAGGGAAAGCCCGAACGCCCAGGCCTAAAAAATAGGGGCCCTAAGGGACCCCAAAGAGTGGTCGGCCTACCGACTATTTTGACCGGTCATCGGTCGGATCGGGTGGGAGCGCGACGAGCCTCCCGTCCATGGGGAAGGCCCTCAATTCGAGGCTGAACCCGGGTCCTTCCTTGTGCGGGAAGGCGGCGCGGATTTTGGCGAGCGCGAAGGAGGAGGGCAGAGCTTAAGCTACTTCACTGGCGGGTACGAAAAACGTACCAGACGCGATTCGGCCATGGGCCAAGCTGTCTTCACCGCATTCGATCTAGAATGGCGCATGAGCACTTTCGTCACCTCGGACGCGGGTGTGCGCATTCCGGGGATCATTTACGGGACCGCATGGAAGACAGCCGACACGGAGCGCCTCGTCACGCTCGCGATCCGGCTGGGCTTTCGTGGAATCGATACGGCCTGCCAGCCCAAACACTACAACGAAACCGGCGTGGGCGCAGGGCTTGCCATGTGTCTGGCCGACGGGATGCGCCGAGGGGATGTCTACTTGCAGACCAAGTTCACGCCGGTTTCCGGCCAAGATCCGAGCCGAATTCCGTACGATCCGAAGGCGCCTCTTCCGGAACAGGTGGCCCAATCCTTCGCCGCCTCGCTACGAAACCTACAGACCGACTACGTAGACTGCCTGGTGCTGCATTCGCCGCTGCCTGCGGAGAAGCAGACATTACAAGTGTGGCGCGCGATCGAAACGATCGTGGACGCCGGCGGCATCCGGCAGGCGGGAATCAGCAACTGCTACAACCTTGTGGATTTCCAGCACCTGTACCACTCGGCCCGCATAAAGCCGGCCGTTCTTCAGAACCGTTTCTATGCCGGCACCGCATACGATCGCGAGCTCCGCGTATTCTGCCGGCAGCAGCACATCGTCTACCAAAGCTTCTGGACGCTGACTGCGAACCGGCAGTTACTCGCGCACGCCACGATTGCCGCGTTGGCGTCGGTTCGCAAGCGGACACCCGCGCAAATCCTGTTTCGGTATCTGACACAGGTGGGGGTTGTACCGGTGACCGGAACCCGCTCCGAAGCGCACATGCGCGAAGACCTGTCGATCTTTGACTTCGAACTCACAGCCGCGGAACGGACCGCGATCGACAAGATACTAACGGGTTAGGCCTTAGGCAAAAATGCTCCAAGAGCTTTCGCGAATCCAGGTGGAGACCTTTAAGTGAAAATCACAGCCGGCGAGAAAACGCTCACGCAAAATGGCACAATGTCGCTACCATGAACGAAGATCGCTGGCCGGCGTTGCCGTACGACGCCTGGAAGGACACCTACGCCACGCTACACATGTGGACGCAAATCGTAGGCAAGGTTGCTCTTGCGCTCGCGCCTCCCCTCAATCATTGCTGGGCAATCGCGTTGCATGTCACGGCTTGCGGGCTAGCAACGCGGCCTTTGCCCCACACGGGGCGCTTTTTTACTTTGGAGTTTGACTTCGTAGCCCACCGTCTGGTTATTCGCGTGTCGGACGGTCTCGAGCGATCGATGAAACTTGAGCCGCGAACTGTAGCTGATTTTTACATGGAGCTCATGCCGTTGCTGAGCGACATGGCACTCGGAGTGAAAATCTGGTCGATGCCAGTCGAGATTCCGACGCCGATTCGCTTCGAAGACGACACCGTGCACGCCTCGTACGATCCGGTGTTTGCGAACCGGTTTTGGCGAATCGTCGCGCGGTTGGATGAGCTATTCACCGAAGAGCGCTGTGGGTTTGTGGGAAAGTGCAGCCCCGCGCATTTTTTCTGGGGCAGCTTTGACATCGCCGTGACGCGGTTTTCGGGCAGACTAGCACCTCCGCCACCAGGTCCCGCATTCGTTCGCGACGCCTATTCGCACGAGGTAATCAGTCATGGATTCTGGCCGGGCAGTGGGTCACTCCTCGAACCGGCGCTCTACGCATACGCGGTGCCGGACCCGCCCGGATTCAAGGATGCGAAGGTGCGACCGGACGCAGCTTACTTTCACCAGGAGCTCGCGGAGTTCATTTTGCCCTATGAATCTGTACGCAACGCGAAGTCCCCTGAAGCAGCGATCCGGGCGTTCGTGGAATCCACTTATGAACAGGGGGCTGACTTGGCGAAATGGAATCGCGCAGCGCTTGAGCGCCGCATTGACGCCCGCGATGAACGATGAGGCAGAATAAAGGAGGGCCCTTGCGGGCCCCAAAGAGTCGAATATTGAGTTATTTGTTGCGGTTGTCGTCGTTGGCCGGAGGGAGAACGACTAGTCGGCCGTCGATCGGAAAGGCTTTCAGTTCGATGCTGAAGCCGATGCCTTCCTTGTGGGGGAACGCGGCGCCGATCTTGGTCCAGCGTTTACCGGTCTTGCCGTTGCTCTCGTATTCCTCAACGGTGAAGAGGTTGAGGTACGTCGCGGCGGGTGGCGCTGTGGGGATGAGGGTTCTTTGGTTTTGATTGCGATTGTTCATCTCAAAACTCCTTCGTTAATGTGTCTGACTTTGTATCGCCCGGAAATCCGAAGCGATCGGGCGGGAATACGGCAGCGTAAAAGCGTCGAGCGCACATGGGTCATGGAATAAATAGCCGGTTAATATAGATTCGTCCTGACCGGGCGCATCAACTATCGGCGATTTATGCCGCGAAAGCGCATTTCGCAGGAGTATCCGCTCCGTGCGACGCGCGCTGCCGATGATAGTCCGAACCTAAGCTTGGAATGACGGACGGGGAGAAGGCCAGACATATATAGAAGAAGTGCAGTCCATCGAAATCTAAGCGAATCAGTCCGATCCCCGGCTAGCGGCCTCGAGTGCGCCGCGTCGGTGGGAGGCGGGGGCATTGACACAGGATGTGTCAACGGACGCAAGTCCGTAAGGCGAGTCGGGATCGCGCGCCTGACTCGCCGGTGCCGGGCGAACACATGGATGTGTGAACGGCCCGGCCAGACGGAGAATATGCGCTGCCGATGATGGCCCGATCGAAGCTCGTGAATTTGAGGAAGATGAAAATAGGTCAAACAGATAAAGGCAAGTAGGCACGGAGAGATTTAGACTCACTCGACACAGCACCGGTCCTCAGTGATGCTAGGGCATCATCGTCATCAGACACAGGGTCACGGAGTACACGGAAAAAACGGCGCAAGTGATCCATTGCCAGAGAGCGAAGCTCAAGTAAACGGGCGCACCCAGTACACGCCATTCGAGGCCTACCCACGGCAGTTCCGGCCGCGCATGCGAGATGTACGCCTGCGTAACGGCAGCGATTAGAATTGGCGACACCGGAAGGCCGGCTAGCAGGCCGGCGTAGAACCGTGGACTGAGAAGGAGACTTCGCGTCCGTTGCCGAAGGCTCCGTTCGGTTACCTGAAAGGTCATTTGCATGATGCCAATGCAAACTCCGAAGAATGCCGTAACCGCCAGGAAATCGTGGCCCCTCGGTAGAAGAGGAAACCCGCCGGGCAACGATGCGCAGCCGACCATGCAGACGTAGCCCAGCGCGAGAGCCCAGATTCCGACCGGTCGCCGTCCGGTGCCGTCCCGTCTCCAGTCTCGAAGCAGTACCGCCGTCCAACACAGGCCGCCGAGCCCACACAGCATAAGGCCGCCCCAAGCCCATCGATACCCATCGGGGTTTCGGTCGGCGTAACCCAATCGCGAAATGGTTATGAATCGCCAATCGTACTCGGAAGGATACCGCCGAGCGGCCATCCACAGCCCGCACCAAAACGTGAGCACTCCGAGAGGTGCCGCTGCTGCACACAGGTTCTTTCGTGCCGACGCGGTCATTGGGTCTCCTTTGGCAACGCGAGCAACAAGCGATGATTGCAAGGTTAGATAGCTGGTTGGGCTATGAGTTGCAACTGAGTTTCAGTCTGTCGCCGGCTGTTAAGTTCTACTTAGCGCATCGGCTTGCTTAAGATCAGTTGCAGGTTCGCGTACGCGCTGGCATGGCCGGTTTCCGGGCGATACAGGGTTTGCGAGTGGATGGCTTTGAGCCGCAGCAACAGTTGGAAGCCAAGCAGCCGGCAGAAGGCGGCCCATACGGCTGAGAGGGACAGAAATGCCACATAAGGGTTTTCAAAAGTCCCATTCGGAACTAGGATTGCTGAGCGGCCGCAAGCCCCCGTTGGCCACCACCTCAGGCAAGGAAAAATCATAGCGTCCGAGGAAGTTGATGTGCCGCCAGATGAGCGGAGACAGCCGCGCGAGGTCGGCCTCCTCGATCGTCCAGCCCTCAGCCTTGAGTTGGGTCAACACTTCCTGCATGTAGATCGCATTCCAGTGAACGACGACGTTGAGCAGCACGCCCAACGCACCGAGTTCTTCCTCTTGCCCTTGGCGCAGGGAGCTGCGGATTTCACCGCGTTCACCCAAGAAGATGCGCCGGCCGAGGCGATGGCGCAATTCCTGACGATTCAGTTGCGTGAGGATGCGACGCCGGAACACCGGATCGTCGACGTAGCGCAAGACGTGGAGCGACTTGATGATGCGGCCGAGCTCGGACAAGGCACGCGCGAGGGTCGTCGGATTGTCCTTCACCTGCAGGGTGCGCATGACGCCGGCGGCCTTCAGGTGCCCGAGTTTCAACGATCCGGCAAACCGAATCAGGTCGGACCAATTCGGCCTCGCCGTACAAATGCTGCAGAAAGTCTCGTTTCGATGGTGCGATACCGCATAGATTTTCGCGTAAACGGCGTCACTTTGGTCGCCTCCAGGATTGGAGGGCCCGTTGGTGCCCCAAATTCACTGCAAATTACAGAGCGGAGGCAGTTGCAACAGGAATCGAGTACGTTCGACGTGAGCGAGTTTTACACGCTGGGTAGGGGGGAGAATTTGCAAACCATTGATTCACAAGGTTGAAAGGCTACCGCATAAGTGCTGCGGGGCGTCATCAAAACGACACTTTCTGCGCTAAATGGCAGGCGAGGCCGAGCCGCGGCGAATGTGCTGTTGATTAGCCCAGTCAAGGCGTTGGTGTGGTCTGCCGTGGTCAACGCACTCGTCGCCGTTCCGGTCATGGCGCTCCTCATGCGAATGGGGACCAATGTGAAGATCCTGGGCGGATCATGCTCAATTATTGGCTGGCTCGCGACGGGGGGTGATGGCTATCGAGTCGATTGTCTTCCTGATCTCACTGCTCCTACCCGGCGCTTAACAAGGAGACTTTCCTTTCGCCACTAGACGCGGATGTCGTAGCTTTCGTAGCATGTCACGCCTTGAAGGACCGGGGCCCGTGACGATGACGGACCTTACCGCAAAGTAAGTCCAACGATGCTCGTCCGAAAGACCGGTCGCCTACTAGTGCTGCAGAAACGCTTCGCGATAAACGCCCCGATCAATAAAGACGGCGGCACACTATGATGCACTTACCATTCTGCAACGAATAGGAGCGTTCTCATCGTAATAGCAGATGGCACAAATGCGATGATAGCCGTCGGCCACCGTCAGGGCCACACCCTGCGACTTGGCTCCGCGGATCAGGAGAATGGGTGGCAACGGCTTGCCTTTGTGAATTCGTTTCAGGTCCGCATCGACATGCGGTTCATCCCGCGGAAGGAGCGGCAAATCACTCGCGCGCAGCAAGTCCTTTGCGGGGTATTCGCTGGTCTTTGCTTCGCGCAGTGCTCGCAATAACTTTGCGGCCTCGGCGTCGGAGTAAAGGAGCGACATGTACCTGTGTGCCCCGTCGTAATCCTCGGATTCGGGCTTTCTTTTCCAGACTAGTCGCGGCTTTGCCATTGTTAATTTGCTGCGTGCGGTGCCAAGCCGCCGCTGCGCGGCTCGGCACCAAGCGTTCCGATGCGCCACTGCGCGGCCAGAGTGCCGGCGCGGGTATGATCAGAACTAATCGAGGCTAACTCCAGCGGTGGTCGCTATTGATTTGATCTTCTTTAAATGCGCTCGAAGCGTGGGCAATGTCGCTACCGCAAATGCCTTTGCGTCTGGGTCTTGGCCGGATGCCGCTTCCTTCTTGAACATGGCGATGTCCTCCTCGTGATCTTTAATCATCCCTTTGATGTATGATTTATCGAAAGTATCTCCCGAGAGGATTTCCAGCTTTGCCTTGGTCGCCATCTGTCCCATGCTTGCGCTCGTCGGAAGCGAGATATTCTTTGATGCGGCTACGTCTTTGAGCTTATTGTTGGCCGCGGTATGATCTTTCACCATCATCGCGCCGAAATCCTTGACGCTCTCGTTATTGGATTTTTTCGTCGCGAGGTTTCCCAACTCCACCTCCGAGATTCCGCCTTCCGCCGCATTTTTATAAAATGCGGAATCAGGGATCGAATCCGCACCAAAGGCGGCGAACGGAAATACCAGTACAAAAGTTGCCAATAGGCGCTTCATTGAAATCTCCTGTTAGGTCGGATTAAATTGTGGTACTCACGCCACGTTGGCGTCTATGCATAGGATGCCGAAGCCGATCACCACTCGAAGGGCACTTCCCGAGAGGGCCAACTGCAGTCCGCGAATTAGCCGCTAGTTAAATCCGGGTACCTCTTCCGTTCATTAGAAACGCCACTACCGCTCCGATGAGAAATATTACAAAGAGTATCTTGGCAATCCCCGCGGCTCCGGCAGCAATACCGCCAAAACCAAAGAGCGCAGCTATTAGGGCGATGACAGGAAATACCATCTACCTACCTTGTTTGCTGATTCAGCAACGCCAAAAGCGCCGCGCACAGAGAAACTATACGAACATGTATTCTCGGCTGGTAGAGGTCTCAGGCGCCGGACGTGGTCGGATTTGACCTACGCATCGCGCTCCACTACGGGTGTTTGGTCGACACATCCGATGCTTTCGCGTTGGGCCTTGGCAGCATCGTAGTCAGCGGCCGCCATGTCTTTGCATTTCGACTGCGCATTCCCATTCGCGGCATTACATTGTTTCGAGAGCGACTGTCGGATTTCCGTCGGCCCGCGCCAACGCGACGGGTAGTCGTAATGCCGCTCTCCACGAGTTCCGATCGACACCATATTTAGACCCTACGAACCACCCATACGATGAGTGCGACGGGGAGTATCGTTCCGAGAATGCCACCGCCGATGGACATAACGATCTCCCGTAGCATGGTCCAAAATGCTATTGGACCATGAGCGGCGGTGTTTATCACGCAGCCGTAAAGCCCGGAATCTTAGGGGCCGCCCCGTTTCGTGCGGATGCGCGGTATGCACGCCGCAACGCGGTTGCATCAATCTGCAGGTATGGTTTTTCGCTCGCATGTGTACGACAACGCACAGACGACAAAGGAGGCGCGGAGGATCGTGCGCGAGTGGACGACGATTGAACGAACATTCGCCCGAAATGTAATTTATCGCGAACGCAATTCAACCGACCCCGCGTCGCCTTAAAGTCGGTAGGGAACGCTTTGCCAGAGATACCTTCAGGGCACCTTTTATTTTCGGGGCCACGTTGTTCGCGGCGAGAGAAGTAACGCCAAAGAGATTCGGGTTACCGGGTCAATTCGCCGCCGCTTGATTCCCCGCTGACTGCAGGATTTTACCAGCCCAACCATGCGGCGGAATGTTCTGTGGATGGCGCACGTGCTCTTGGCTACAACTCATCCGGTCATTCGCGATTCGTCCAGCGCAACGACTCTGGCGGCGCGTCAACAGCGAATTCTGACAGGTCAAAATGCGGCGGGTGTAGGGTGGTTGGTGGCACAAATGCGACACTGGCCTTCCGCCTATCGAGACACTCGCTGGATCGCCCTCGGAGCAGTCATTTGAGCGCTGCTCGACTGATCTACTGACGCGATCCATTGGAATTTGACGCGATCTATTGGTGCCAGTGACGCAAACTGGTAGAGCTGACAACGCGCCCTCGGTGCTTGGTGTACGTGAAATGGCGCTTATTGAGGTCACCCGAACATGCACGACCAAGCCAATCTTTCACCACTCGAGACGCTGTTTGAAACTAAGCACGGCCGCGCATTGAGGCTGACGCCGAATCTCACGCGACTGTACGGGAATTTGCGAATGCCGCAAGCGCATTCTCGTCAGCACGTCTTTAGCAATTTTGTGTCCACTTTGGATGGTGTCGTGTCGCTGCAAGCACGAGGACACGCCGGCGGCGCCGACATCAGCGGGTTTAGCATCCAAGATCGCATGGTGATGGGCCTGCTACGTGCCATTGCCGATGTCGTGATCGTCGGCTCCGGTACGCTCGAGGCGGACCCTCAGCAAGTGTGGACGCCGAACGGCATATGTCCGGAGCTGACCGATGACTATCGGCCGCTGAGAATGGCGCTTCGCAAACGCGCTGTGCCACTGAACGTCATCGTCAGCGGCAGTGGCCAGATCGATCTGCGTTTGCCGGTGTTCACATCGGGTCGCGTGCAAACGCTCGTAGTAACAACCACCGTGGGCGCAAAACACTTGCTCAAGCGAAAGACGCCTCGATGGCTCGAGATCCGCGCCATTCCTCGCTGTCGCGGTAAGATCCCGCCGAGTTCGATCCTCGATGCGGTCGGTCGGATGAATGCCGGCAAACGGATCCTCATCGAAGGAGGCCCCCGATTACTCGGGGAATTCTATGCACGGCGGCTGGTGGACGAGCAATTTCTGACCTTAGCTCCTCAAATCGCTGGCCGCGAGGATGGCGACGGACGACTCAGTCTTGTGATGGGTCAGGCGTTCCCGCCGGGCAGCGCGCGATGGGGCACTCTGACCGACGTTCGACGCGGTGCCAACCACCTATTTCTGCGGTATACATTCCGCTCCACGCCAGCGCCCCGGAATTGCTGAACGATTACGAAGCGCCTCAGGACGCTGACATCACCAAGGTCCAGGAATGGCTGGGACACGCAAATATTGCCATCAGCCGCATTTATGATCTTCACAAGATAAAGCCGTCCTCCTCCTTCGCTATGCGAAGCGAGTCTCGAGGACCGCCCGATCCCAATGCGCCGTTTCGGCCGCGGCCTCATAGGTGCTTTGAAGAAACAATAGCAATGACGCCTCTGGATCCGCCGCGTTTCGGACCTCGTCGTAGGGCAACAAGAACTCCCCGAGCTTCTCGTCGAAAAACGCGCCCTTGGGCACCGTAACATCCTTGAATCCGTCCGGTGTTGGGTAGGCATACGAGTAGAAGGATGCATAGTCGATCCCACCATCCCCCGGGCCAGTAGCCGGCGCTGCTCGCCTCATGAGAATAGGCCTCGGCCATGACCGCGGTCGCGAGCCCGGGAACCTTGCTCGTAAATGGAGGAGCACGCCGGCCGGAGAAGCGAGTAACGGCTAGATCGAAGCTACCCCAGAAAAAATGAACCGGGCTTGCCTTGCCGATAAACCCTGTACGGAATTTCTTGAACACACGATCCACTTGGACCAGAGCCCGCCAAAACTTTGTGCGGCGTCGGGATCGTAGGATGCATGGGTGCGATCATCGCTGAATAGGATCGCGTCCGGAATTTCACAGGGCCGCTCCCTGATATGTACCCCGATCCCGAGATCGGCAAGCGACTTCATAACCGCGGCGTAAAAGTCGCACACCGGCTGAGGCATTAGTTGGATGCGTCTGCGCTGTCCGGTGCTCACGTCAATGTCGAGAGTTTGATCGATGAAATCAAACCGCATCTCGAAGACTTCATCTTTATAAGGTATGACCGAGGTCGACAAGCCGCGCGCAGTCACATAGAGGTCCAGGTGCTAAAATCACCGCCGCGCAGTCCGACGGCGAATGCGATTTGTGAACGCGTCATCGGCACCATTCGCCGAGAGTGCCTGGATTGGCTGATTCCACTCTCGGAATCACATTTACGGTCGATTCTGAAATCGTGGATTCTCCATTACAATCGGGCGCGCCCGCATATGGCCTTGGGACCCGGTGTCCCGGATCCGCCGACGGCAACGCATTACAACTTCAATTCCAGATCCCGACATCGCCTGCGCGAGGATATTACCGTGCGCGCGAACGCCGTGTTGGGTGGTCTCCACCATGAGTATTTCTTGGCACCAACCGCCGCGCAGCTGAGTATTTGCGGATGACAACGAGTGGGGGATTTTGGGTGGCCATCGGGGATCGGGTTAGGCACATTGTGGATATCATTTGTTTTCGGGTCACCGATATAGATTAGGATTAAGGCGATCGCGATAGAAGGTGATCTCACAATAACTGGCAATTTGACACATAGGAGGTGATCGAGTCCCCGCTAGTCTCACAATTGCCGGCAGAGTCAGGCAACGCCGCTTAGAACGTGTCCATTAGACCTCGTTCTGACCGCCGGCGAGGTCCTCCTTCACCTTGCGCTCTGCCTCCAGCCAATCATCCAACGTCCGGCCCGGCTCGAAGCCGCGATTCTCTGCAAGAAAATAGGCGGCCTCCGAAATCATGCGGTGCCAGTCGGATTCCATCGGCCGATCGAAGCTGCTCGACTTTGTCATGGTCGCTTTTTTTTTCGTTGCAGCCGCACCCACGCCGCAATATCAATCGCCATGGAGGCGCCGGCGGCGGTGTAGAGCCACGGATTCTCCAGCGACGAGCGCGCGGACCCCTGACGCGGGCGCAATCCTCGCGCGCGCTTTCGAAGCTGCTCTTTCACACGATTGACGGAGATTTGCACCGTATTCGCGAGTGCGCGCACTTGCGGCGTTTGCGACTGGGCAACTCTCGCGATAAGGTCCTCGGCATCGGCGACCAGATCGCTCATGGACTTGAAGGTGGCATTCATTGGGTGGATTCCCGCTGGGAGTCTAACCACTTACGGTAGCAGCGGGGAGGGCCATCGACGAAGACCGCTTGTCGGAATTCAGCTACATCGGCCGCGACAACAGTTACGGCCATTCGACGGCGAGCGCGCCCATGAATCGCGCCTGTTGCGAGGCTGCGGGGATTCGGAGGCAGCCGCCGCCAATCACCTACGATAGGCACGATCACTCGCCCGATCGCCGATTTGTCTCCGGAGCAGATCGGGCTGACTCTTGAGGAAAGCCGCCAGCTGCTGCGCCGAGTCCCGGGTGACAGGCCAAGCAAAAGCCCGATTCGCGCAAGTGCGCTATCGCGGCGCGCATGGGCGAGCTTGAAGTGCATGACAGGCAGCCTCTGCGCACTACCAGCGAAGCGCAGCATTTAGTTTTCTGTCGATAATCAGAGGTTGAATGGACGGCGGCATCGCAGACCCTCGAATCGCGCAAAATCTCCGTCCGTAGTAATCCACTCGCAGCCGGTTTCTATCGCGAGCGCGGCAAACCACGCATCTGGAATGAGATTCCCACTGGCCTTAGACTTCGCGCATAGGGTTTGAAAGATCGACCAATGGCGCTCTTCTGGAGTTATGACCGTCGCATTCGGTGCTTCCAGAATTGCATTGCAAAATGAAAATGCCTCATCGATTGAACTTGGCGATCGGTAGATACGCGGATGAGTTGTGATTCGAATTAGACTCGATAGCACTTGAGGGGAGATGCCGTACGCTGCAGTCCCATTCACAACCTCAGTGAGCCAAGCCTTGAACTTTAAATGGTCCTCGGAATCAGCACGAAAGGCGTAAATTAGGACGTTGACGTCCGGGAGAATCAAATTGACTTTTCCATGCGATCCAAAAGTTCCGCATTGCGGTCGAGATTGACGCCGGGAAGCGTTCCGCCGCCGGCTGAGCTGACCGGCAATTCAATCATGACTCTTTCGGAACGCTTCAAAGGACGCCGCAGTGCTAATCCAAGGCCTTGTTCAATCAAGGCAGTGAGAGTGATGCCGCGACGAGCCGCTTCTTGCCGAGCACGCTCGAGCAGGGGTTTACTAAGGCGGACGGTCGTGCGCATATGTCAAAGCATATCGCCGGAATGTCCGTATGTCAACCAGTGGACATAATGCTTATTATGCGAAGCATTCGAGGTGGGACAGACGCACTCTGCCGCGCGTTCGAAGCAGCTAAAACATAGTGCTTCAGCATGGCGCGGGCACCCAAGCAAAGTAAGGCATGCAAGGATTCTAGATATTCGAAGAAAGTTATGATTACTCGGGCTAAGCCATACTTCTCGCCGCTCCGGAAACGTTGCCGAACAACATACGCGAAGTGCAGAATTGACTTCCTTCATCTCCAACCCGTAGAAATTCAGCATTACCGCCAGTGAGTCGAGCAAAGGGCTCTTTAGCGCATCATCCGTTCTGAATTTGGTAATATCGTCGATCGAAAGCGTTGGCGCATCCGGATTAAAGGCGCTTTGCGCCCTCAGCGGAAACATCTGACCCTGCACATGAAAATCGATGCTGATACTCCGGCATTTTGATCGCGTTAAATGAGGTTTGAGAGGTGCGGCCCCTCGCGTAGGTTGACCGATTCAGCAGAAAGTGTCCCATGCTGCCGTTCCGCAAAGGTCTACCCCAACGGGGTATGACCGCTTGTGGTGGGAAGCGGCCTGTCCGTTTCTGAGCGGCAGCGATCCGAACCGGACATTTGCATTTGGTGCAATCTGGCCGACTGCGACCAGGCCGCTTCGCAATGGCACGTCGAAAACCAGTCACTAAGGCAGCATGCGTCACTGCCCCTCGATTGAGACTCAAGGACCCTTGAGAGCAATTCCAACCTTGCCTCACGCTTATTGTGGGCAGCGCTGAAAGTGAGGAAAGTCGACACGAAAGCGCATTACCTGCTTTAATCGTTCACCGGTGCATCAATCCACCCGGCGCCCGAGCTGAGGGCCACGATCCCTGCTAACCTGATTCATCGACGCCGCAATCTTGCACTGCGCCCTGTTCGCCGCACGATCGGTGATCGGGAAGCGCCCGGCGGACGGCTCAAACCGGGGTTCTAGAGTGCGTCGCGCTACCCACGGCTTACCCGAAGTCGACGATTCTAGAGGAAACCATCATGAACGACATGATCTACGACAAGACGGATACCAAAACCTTCGAGATGGAAGGCAAGTGCCCCTTCGGCGGTGACCGCATCGGCGGCACTCTCGGCGTGCCGCCCCAGCTCTCCGAATGGTATCCCAACCGGCTGAAGGTCGAGCTGCTTCACCAGAATGGCCCCCAGGCCAATCCCCTCGGTGACGACTTCGACTACGCCGAGGCCTTCAACAAGATCGACCTCCCCACCCTCAAGCAGGACATCAAGTCCTTCCTGACCTCGTCCGTCGCCTGGTGGCCTTCCGACTACAACAACTACGGCCCGCAGATGATCCGCATGGCCTGGCACGCCGCCGGCACCTACCGCATCGCCGACGGCCG
>Ga0224558_1002126_pt1 | contig 18863 bp, 11 predicted proteins | sample 714S32024metaG_FD_180682 | JGI IMG/M metagenome (GOLD analysis project Ga0224558, IMG submission 180682) | Peat soil microbial communities from Stordalen Mire, Sweden - 717 S3 20-24 | ecosystem: Environmental > Terrestrial > Soil > Wetlands > Peat | place: Sweden: Norrbotten County, Stordalen...
AACTTCCGCTCGGAGCTGGCTTTCCAACTCAAGCGCTTGAGTGCCCAATTCGCCAACCTTCGCCTGCGCCTGATCCAACTCCTGCCCCAGCGCCGCTCGGCTCTTCTCCAGCGCGCTCCGTAACTCGGCCAACTTGCCTGCCTGTTCCCGGGCTGCAGTGCATCGCACCGTTTCGGCGGCTAGTTGGGCTCGGGTTTGGGCCAACGATTCGGCTACTGCCCGCAATTCTTGCTCCAGTCGGGCGCACTCGCTCTTGAGTTGACATTCCCGCTGGGCCCGCTCCGCCAGTGCAGCTTGCGCCGCCTGCAATTCCCGGGTCCTGGCCTCCAGTTGGCTCGTCTGGGCCGACAGACTGTCATCGGCGGTCTGGAGCTGCGCTTGCCTTTCCCGCAGCTCGCTTTGGAGCTGGTCTTCCGTCTGCTTGCGCTGCACTAATTCCTGCTGCAGAGCGCTCCGCAGCTCGACCAACTCGCCTGCCTGCTCCTGGGCTGCGGTGAGGTGCTCCGTTTCGGCGGCCATTTGCGCCCGGGTTTGGGCCAGCGCTTCGGCTACTGCTAGCAACTCCTGCTTCAGCCGGGCGCACTCGCCCTTGAGCTGACGTTCCTGCTGGGCCCGCTCCGCCAGTGCATCTTGCGCCGCTTGCAATTCCCGGGTCCTGGCCTCCAGTTGGCTCGTCTGGGCCGACAAACTGTTATTGGCGGTTTGGAACTGCGCTTGTCTTTCCCGCAGTTCGCTTTGGAGCTGGTCTTCCGTCTGCTTGCGCTGCGCTAATTCCTGTTGCAGCGCGCTCCGCAGTTTGACCAACTCGCCTGCCTGCTCCTGGGTTGCGGTGAGGTGCTCCGTTTCGCCGGCCAGTTGCGCCCGGGTTTGGGCCAGCGACTCGGCTACCGCCTGCAACTCCTGCTTCAGTCGGGCGCACTCGCCCTTGAGCTGACGTTCTTGCTGGGCCCGCTCCGCCAGTGCAGCTTGCGCCGCCTGCAATTCCCGGGTCCTGGCCTCCAGTTGGCTCGTCTGGGCCGACAAACTGTCATTGGTGGTCTGAAGCAGCGCCTGCCTTTCCCGCAGTTCGCTTTGGAGCTTCTCCTCCGTCTGCTTGCGCTGCGTTAATTCCTGCTCCAATTCACCCGCCTGCTCCTGGGCTGCGGTGCGGTGCTCCGTTTCTGCGGCCAGTTGCGCCCGGGTTTGGGCCAGCGCTTCGGCTACTGCCCGCAACTCTTGCTCCACTCGGGCGCACTCGCCCTTGAGTTGACGTTCCTGCTGAGCCCGCTCCGCCAGTGCGGCTTGCGCCGCCTGCAATTCCTGGGTCTTGGCCTCCAGTTGGCTCTGTTGGACCGCCAAACTGCCATTGGTGGCCTCAATCCGAGCCAGCTTTGTTTGCAGCCGGCTCTGCATCTTCTCCTCCGTCGCCTTGTGCTGCGCCACTTCCTGCTCCAGCACGCCCACCCGAGAGGCCAACTCGGCAACCTTCGTCTGGGCCTGACCCAACTCCTGGCCCAGCGCCATTCGGTTCTTTTCCAACCCGGCCACGGCGGCTTCCGCCGCTTTCAATTTGGTTCGCAAATTCTGTTTCTGCTGTCCGCTCTCTCCTTCCAGCGCCACCCGGGCTTGTTCCAGTTCAGTCGCTCGCCGCTCCCAGTTCTCGCGTTGACCCATTTCTGCTCGAAGCCCGCTCTCCAACTCTCCGACCCGAGACACCAGCTCGCTAATCTTCGCCTGCGCGTAGCCCAACTCCTGCCCCAGCGCCGTTCGGTTCTTCTCTAGCCCGGCCACGGCGGCTTCCGCCGCTTGCAACCCGGCTCGCAAATTCTCTTCCCGCTCGCTGCTCGCCGCCAACTTCTGCTCCGACCCCCTCCGCAGCTCTGCCAACTCCGTCGCTTGCTGCTCGGCCGCTGTCCGTCCCGCCGCTTCCTTCGCCGATAGCTCCTGAGCCTGGCTCAACAACTTCGTCAACTCCTGGCCCTGCCGTTCCAACCGGGCGCATTCCGATTTGAGTTGGCCTTCACGCTCCGCCCACTCCCGGATCTCTCCTTGGCACGCCACCCGGGCTTGTTCCAGTTCTGCCGCCCGCCGCTCCCAGTTCCCGCGTTGCCCCACTTCCGAACTGAGCGCGCCCTCCAACTCTCCCACCTGTGCCTGGATAGTAGCGCACCTGCATTGCAGCTCGCTTTGACGTTCGAGGTGTTCTTTCGCCTGGCGCTCCAGCAAGGTGCGCGTCTGCTGCAGTTCAGCGACCCGGGCCTTGCAGAACCCTTTAAGTGCCTCGCTTTCCCGACGCAGATCTTCCACGGTGCAGTCCTGCCCCCGCAAGCGGTTCTTTTGCTCCTCGAGTAAAGCCGCGCGTTCGCCGGCGCAGCCTTCCCAGTATTCCTTGGCGCGCACCAACTCCTTCAGCTCGCTTTGCCGATCCAGGTGTTCTTTAGCCTGGCGCTCCAGCAACCCTTTGAGTGACTGGCTCTCCTGGCCCAAATTCTCCACGGTGTGGTCCTGCGCCTGCAAGCGGTTTCTTAGCTCCTCAAGCAGAGCGGCGCGCTCGCTGGCGCAGGTTTCCCAATACTCCTTGGCCCGTATCGGCTCGGCCAGGGTTGTGGTACGCTGCTCGAAGGGAGCGGTCAATCCTGCCGACGCCGACTTCGCATCAACTGCAGGCGCGCCTACTTCTTCCTTTGCTGTTACAGACGGGGAATCCGGCTGAACCAGGCACATAATCGAGCGCTGTCGCCCCACCCACGACTCGCCGAGGGCGACCAGGAGTTGGACGCTTGAATTGTCCTTGTGGCGCCCGGTCATTTTGATCCCGCTCTTGCGCTTATCCGTTCCCGCGAGCACTTGGCTTAAAACGGCCTTGTTTTCCTGGGCCTGCAGTTCGTCCGGGAATAAGGCTCGAACATCTTCGTTGGCGACCTCATCCGGGCTGTATCCCAGGAGTTCGGCGGCAGCCATGTTTATTGACCTGATGCCGCCATGTTCTTCCAAAACGATCACACCGCGAGCCGCCACGCCCTGGAGTTTCAGACTTCTCGGCTCCGAAGTTACGTGGCCATTCCCTCCGTTATTCGGTGAGGGCGCTTCGGAGTCTTGCGGGGCCCCGTTGGGCCTTACCTCTTGCGGCTGCCCTTCCACCTGCGCAATCGCTGCAGCAGAATCAAACCGCCGCTTCAGCCCAAGCGTGAGTGCTTTTACCAGCACTTCGCCAGCCGTGAACGGCTTCGCTATCAGATCACAGCCGCCGCTGAGGACTGACCGCGACCTTGTCTCAAAGTCGGACAGGCCAGTCACGAAAACTACCGGCGTGGGGTAGTGTTTAGGCAGCTTGCGCACCTCGGCCAGGAAATCAAAACCGTTAATCCCGGGCATCAGGATGTCGGAGAGAATCAGGTCGAAGTCGCCAGTCTTCAACGCACGAAGCGCTGGCTCGGCTCCGTCGCAAGCGACCACGCTTAAACCCTTGTTATTCGAGCCCAGCATCATCAGCGTGCGGAGACAGACCGGGTCATCGTCCACCGCGAGCATCCGGATGGGCGTCCGCTCCATCTCGTCATGCCCTGAGTCGGAGGAGGCCGCCTGCACCAGAAAATCTATCGCGTGAGAGACCGTTTTCAGCGTCGAGCCATTTAGTGCGCCCACGTCCTTTGACAGGCCCGTGAACAATCGTTCCAAAGCGAAGGTTAACATTGCCAACGCTTCGAAATTTGCCGCCGAGAACGTGTTGCGGAGGCGGCGTGCTGCTTGCTGCATAACCGCCAGCAGCTCTATCCGCCTCTCCCGCTCCGGGGTCCGGCAGAAGGTCCGCACGATCTCACCGAGCTTCCTCGTCATAGGCCGCACATCCTGGATCCGATCCTCGTCGGCTGGCATATCGCCATTGACCGGGACTTGCGGCTGCGGGACGCTCGCCGAGAGGGAGCCGTCCTTTCGGTCGCCAATCATCTCGAGGATCAGGTTGCTCGGGCTGGCTGAGGCTACGGAACAGCCGGCGGGTTCAGGGTGGCTGCCGCAGACCGAGGCCGTCCCCGGTTTCGCGCCATTGACCAACAGTTTCCGCGCTGAGTTCATGAGTTTTCTTCTTCAGTTGATGCTCTTTGTCGGTAATCCAAGCAATCCAGATGCCAGCTTCGTTCCACAGACAGCGCCGAATTCCCTGAGAACCTTCCGCTTTGGCAAAACAATTGCTTTCTTATCCCAGAGACTGCTCAAGTGGTGCAAGAAGGCCCGGAGCTGAGACTTTGGTAGTGAAAACCATACAACAGAATCGCTATGTCTGGAGAGCACTCTACGCCCGGCGAAGGGCGATCGGGGGGGGCGTCAGACGATGGGTCACCTGAGCCGCAAGCCGACGCCAGGAAAGGGGTTTGTTATCCAGACGGCCGACTACACTCAGATTAGCACAATCTACTGAACCATAGCGCTTTATGCAACTTATACATGAATTCGACACCATCTTCCCACGCGAATATTTGCGGGCGGCGTTGCTGGTGTCACTGCTGAGTGTTTGGGTGCTCGTTGGCTTGTTCTATTACCTGAACCGCTATACGAAGCGGTACTATTTTACGGTTTGGACAGCGGCCTGGCTGTTCTACGCCCTCTGGTTAACTCTGGGGATCAATGTTGCCGACCCCGATACGGGCTCGATTGTGCCGCTCCTGCGACTCTGGTGCGTCTGCCTCTCGGCCGGGTTCCTGTTCTGGGGAAGTGTCTCCTTCCTGGAAATGAAAGCTCCGCAGCGCCTATTTGGCTGCTTTATGGGCTTCCTTCTCATTTGGAGCTATGCGGCGCGCTTTTTCGTGGATGATCCGTTTAATGTGCAATGGCCGGTGTTCATGCTTATCGGTCTGGCCAGCATGTTCGCCGGGTTCTCTTTTTACCGCCTACGGAAGCAGCGGCGGTTCGTGGCCGTGAGCCTCCTCGTTTTCGGCTTTTGCTTATGGGGCTTGTACTTGATGAGTTACCCCGTTTCGCAAAAGTACTCCAGCCTAACCACCGCCGGCTTCCTGTTTTCAGCGGTTTTGCAGTTGTTCATCGGGGTGAGCATGATCGTTCTGGTGCTGGAGGAGGCGCGCCTTATCAACCAGCAGGTCCTGCAAGAGGTGGCCGCCGTCAATTCGGAGAAGCGCGAATTGCAGCTCAAAGTGCTTTCCGCTGAGGACAAATGCCGCAGCCTCTTTGAGCAGGCGCGTTCCCGGACGGAACTGCAGGCGGCCTACGACGAACTGCGCCAAACTCAGGAGTCGGTGGTGCAGCAGGAACGCCTGCGGGCTCTCGGCCAGATGGCGAGCGGGATCGCCCACGATGTGAACAATGCGCTTTCGCCGGTCCTGGCGTTCTCGGAGCTGCTGCTCAAGAAGGAGCCCAACCTGAGCACGAGCGCCAGAAAACACCTGTCGAATATCCGAGTCTCGGCTGAGGACATCGCTCAGATTGTGGCGCGACTGAGCGAGTTCTACCGCCGACATGACAGTAGTGAAGCGATGCATCCGGTCTCACCCGCCAAGCTGATGGAGCAGGTGAAAGAGTTGACCAGCCCCTGCTGGCATGACATCTCGGAGAGCCATGGGGTGGCGATCCAGGTTGAGTCGCGGTTTGACCAATTCCTGCCGTCACTCTACTGCAACGAATTTGAAATCCGCGAAGCTCTAACGAACATGATCCTCAACTCCATAGATGCGATGCCCAAGGGAGGGCGGATAACGCTCGCCGCCCGCGCCGTGAGCCTGCCCGCCACGCTCGGCCAAAGCGGAAAAGCTACCCACGCCATCCTCGAGGTCAGCGACGACGGTATCGGCATGGATGAGAATACGCGCCAGCATTGTCTCGAACCGTTCTTCTCGACCAAGCGCTTGCGCGGCGGTTCCGGGCTGGGCCTGGCGATGGCTTACGGAGTGGCGCAACGGCACCGAGGCCGCATCGAGATCGAAAGCGAAGTGAACAAGGGGACCACCGTGCGCCTTATTCTCCCGCTTAGTCCGCCACCCCAATCGAAGGCCGCACTGGTCGGTGGGGCGGCGCAGCCGGACCGAAGCTTGCGCGTGCTGTTCATTGACGACGAGCCGATGCTGCGTGAGATGGTCGAGGAGGTCCTATCCTTTCACCAGCATCAGGTGGAGTCGGCTGACGGGGGAGAGGCTGGAGTGGCTATGTTTGAGATGGCGAAAGCCAAAGGCCAGCCGTTCGACGTGGTCATCACCGATCTGGGGATGCCCGGCATGGACGGGAAGCAAGTGGCGGAGAGGGTCAAGGCCTCTTCTTCGAAAACACCGGTCATCCTGCTGACAGGTTGGGGCATGATGCTCGATGAAAAGGGCCAAGGTATGTCCAACGTGGATGCCCTATTGAATAAACCTCCTCGTGTGAACGATTTGCTTCAAGTTCTGGCCAAAGTAGTTAGTCCCCCTGCCGCGGCGCCGTCCTTGATCACTGGAAACTGCTCGGATTCCAATGGATGCCTCGTGACGGTTGCATAGCCGGAAGGCAGGAGAGACCTTGTGAGCATGGCCTCAATCCTGCTCGAAACCGGCTAGTCGGACGATTGCAAGCTCGTCAGACGTAACGGGACAATTGACCGTGTGATGAAGAGTCGCCCGCCGGGCGCCAGCCGCGCCTCGATCAGCGGGCACCCGCGATTGGGTCCCTACCGAAGAGCCAGACAGTGACCATGAGCCACAACAAGATTCTAATCGTTGATGACAGCCTTGTATTCCTGAAGGCGATGTCCAAATTGCTGGAAGCGAAAGGCTATCAGGTGTTCGCCGCGGAGGACGGCGCGGCCGCGCTTAGCACCGTCCGGCGGGAGAAGCCCGACCTCATCCTGCTCGACATCAACTTCCCGCCCGATGTGGCCCATGGTGGCACCGTAAACTGGGATGGCTACCGAATCATGGATTGGCTGCGGCGAATGGATGAAGCGAAAGGGGTCCCAATCATCATCGCTACCGGCGAAGATCCGGCCAAAAGCAAAGAGCGGTGCCGGGCGCCCGAGGTGGCGGGTTACTTCCGCAAGCCGGTTGACCATGAGGAACTCTTAGCCTCTATTCGCAGGGCTTTAGACGGAAAAGCCAGGGAGGAACCGCCCCCCAAGGAATTGCCCGGGGCCACGAAGATACTGTTCGTGGACGATGAAAACGATTGGCGCTACATGGCGACGATGTATTTGACGGACTCCGGCTACGAGGTCTGGACTGCCCGGGACGCAGCCGAAGCCCTGCGCCAAGCGGGAAGAGTCAGGCCGGATCTAATCATCCTGGATTTGAATCTGGGCGGCGAGAGTGGCCTTATGGTTATGAAGCTCCTGAAGGAAAAGCATCCCGAGGTGCCGGTTCTTCTTTATACGGGCATGGAGCACGACGAAGCAACCATCCAAGATATGCTGCGCGAGGGGGCCCAGCAATATCTGCGTAAAACCACGATGGGAGACATGCTCAGGGCTGTCCAGAATGCAACTGGTGGACTGCATCAGCCAAAGCCTGCGGCCGAGAAGAAGGTCTTGGAGCGGACCGCCCAAGCCTTTGAGCCCGACCCCGAATCGATCTTGCTATTGGAGGATGATGCCGCGTTTGGCGAAAGCCTGCAATTGTTCTTGGAGTGTCATTCGTTCCTTGTCACCCGCGTCCCGAATGGCGCGGAGGGCCTGCGGCAGATTGCGACGACTGATTTTGACATTATTCTGTGCGACATGGTGATGCCCGGCCTGCCGGGAGACCAGCTTTACCTGGCGGTGGAACGGATTAAGCCGCACCTCTGCAAACGATTTATCTTTATGACCGACCATCAAGCCGACCCGAAAACGGATGCGTTTATCCGCCGCATGCGGGGCCTGATGCTTTGGAAACCATTTCCTTTAGCCGATTTGCTAACCGCGATCGCGATTGCTGCGAAGAAGATTCCTGAAGCAAGTGGCAGGAGTTCCTTGCCACCCGCTGCGTGAGCAACCACTTGTGGCCGACTTCGCAACGTGGGCCCCGTGAACGCGGACACGCTCGATCCGTTCCAGTAGTGCCAGCACGTCGCTCGGTACCCGTCGCGAGGCAGCTCTGTACCGGGCGGGGAACATTTGCAGCGATCCAGTCGTCCTCGCCGATTAGAGCCTGTTTGAAAAAGACCATTGAGACCCGTTGCGGCAGATTTGGAGTCCCGCCTTTAGGCGGTTTCTGCGCCGCGCCTCCTAAAGGCGGGACTCCAAACCGAGTTTTCAAACAGGCTCTTAGAGTTTTCTTCGCGGTCAGTTCTTGCCGGCAAGGTTGGAATGCTCGGCCAGGTATGCCTCCAGGAAACCACGAATCCGTTCAAATTCCTCGTCGGCTTGATGGGAAAGCTGGGCGGCGTTGGTGAGCCGTCCCTCGAAACCCTCGCGTTCGAGTTCGCGCAAAAGCGGCACCATCCGCTGCACACCGCAGGTGGCGCTGGCGCCGGCGCAACTGTGGGCCAACCGTCGCACTTCTTGGGCCGTGTCCGCCTTAACGGCGGCTTCGAGTTGCTCTAGTTGTTCCTTGGTTTGGCTCAAGTAAAGGGTCACCAGTTCGCGCAGATTGTCCTGGTCTCCATCAGTAAGATCAAGCAGCCGTGACATGTCAACCGGCGCGTCCTCAGCCGGCGCATTAGCAGGGCTGGCTGGCACCGGCGGGCTCGCTGCCGCCGAACCCTGTTCATCGGCCGCTGCGGTCTTAGCCACCTCCACTCGAGCAGCTACCTCGGCCCACCGTTCCAGAATCGCGCGCACCTCTATCAACCGCACTGGCTTGGCAATGTAATCGTCCATGCCGGCGGCCAGGCATTTCTCCCGGTCACCCTGCATCGCGCCGGCGGTCATAGCGACGATGATGATTGGAGATTTGTAATGGGGGAACTGTGCCTTCTTCTTCTGGCGCTCGCGAACCAGGCAGGTGGCTTCCAAGCCGCCCATCTCGGGCATCATCACATCCATGAAAACCAGATCATACGGTTGACGCTCCAGCGCTGCCAGGGCTTCGAGCCCGTTGGCGGCTACGTCGGCCCGATACCCCATCTGCTGCAGCAACCGGACGGCGACCTTCTGGTTGATCACATTGTCGTCGCACAGCAGAATCCTCAAAGGCAGACGGCTGGCGAGTGACGCCTCCGGCTTGGCGGCTGCGACGGGAGCTGCCGGAGCAGCGGCATTGGCCCCGGAGATCACGCGGCGCAGCGCTTCCTGGAGCTGGGCGGGCTTGATCGGCTTGGCCAGGCAGCCCGCAAATGTCGCGTTGTTGAACTCCTTCCGGTCTGAATGCACTCCTATCGAAGTCAGCAGCACCAGCGGCATAGCCTTGCCGGTCGGCAGCTTGCGGATTTCGGCGGCTAGCACTAAGCCGTCCATGCCGGGCATTCGCATGTCCAGGATCGCCAGGTCGAAGCCCTCTCCCCCCCGCAGCCATTCCAGGGCCTCGGCGCCGTTTTGGGCATCGCGCGGGACCATGCCCCATTTGCGGGTTTGCAGGGTGAGAATGCGGCGGTTGGTCGCGTTGTCGTCCACGATCAGCACACGCAAATTGGCGAATTGCGGCTCCCGCCTCTCCAACGCAGGAGGCAGCGCGCCGGGTACGGCCTGCAAGGGAAGCGTGAATTGGAACGTGGACCCTTTTTGCGGCACGCTCTCAACCCACAACTTACCACCCATCAGCTCGACCAGGCTTTTGCTGATCGCCAGACCAAGGCCGGTGCCGCCGTAGTAGCGCGTCGTCGAAGCGTCCGCCTGGCTGAAAGACTTGAACAGGCGTGCCAGTCGGTCCACGGGGATCCCAATGCCGGTGTCGCGCACCAGGAAATGAAGCTGCCAGGGTTCCGCCTCCTTGCCGGCGCGGTCCGGCGTGAAAAGGACTTTTACCTGAACCACAACTTCACCCGCGGAGGTGAACTTGATTCCATTGCTAACGAGGTTGACGAGCACTTGGCGGAGCCGGGTCACGTCGCCGCACATTTGCTCCGGAATGCCATCGTCCATTTGGTAGGCGAGGTCCAGTTTCTTCTCCGCCGCCTTTGCCGCCAGGAGATCAAGCGCGTCTTCAAGGCACGCGCGCAGGCTAAAAGGCTGGTTCTCCAGGTCGAGCTTGCCGGCCTCAATCTTTGAGAAGTCAAGGATGTCGTTGGTGATGGTTAGCAGGGCTTCGCTGCTGGCATAGATCGTCTCCGTGTACCCATGCTGTTCGTGAGTCAACGGGGTTTCGAGCAGCAAGCCGGCCATGGCAATGATCCCGTTCATCGGTGTGCGGATTTCGTGACTCATCTTGGCCAGGAATTCCGCCTTGGCGCGTGTGGCCCCTTCCGCGGCCACTCGCGCAGCCAATAGCTCGCGGTTGGTTTGGGTCAGTTCGTCCTGCAGTTGCTTGGCACGCAGCACCGCTCGCAGTCGCGCCCGCAGCTCGGCGGGCTCAAAGGGTTTGGTCAGGTAATCAACCGCTCCCAGCTCGAACCCCCGCAGCTTGTCGGTCGTGCTGTTCCAGGCGGTAAGAACAATGACGGGGATGGCTTGCGTCTCAGGGTCCTCCTTGAGTTGCCGGAGTAACTCGAACCCGTTGATGCCCGGCAATCCCAGGTCGAGCAGGATCAAATCGAGCGGCTTCTCCCGCGCCCGCTTCAGCCCCTCTGAGGCATCTCTGGCACTGACCAAGGTGATGTGGTCATCTTGCAAGAGCCCCGCCAGGACCTCCGGCATTCGGGGATCGTCCTCAACCAACAAGACCTGATACCCAGGCAGATTCATAGTCTGGTGCGCTTATCCGTCGTTTCTTCTGATTAGTCGGCAATAATTCGATCTGTACAGAGCACATTCAACACCAATCCCTGCCCCGAACCAATGCGTTTTTGTCAGGGTCCCTGTTGAAGCCATTTGTCCGGGCGCTAGGCCTGTTCCAGGTCGCTCTGGGTTGGTTCGGCCAACCGCGCAGCGGTGCCCCGCGGTCACTGCCTTGGAACAAGACAAACTCGTCGGCTTTCAAGACACGGAAAGAAACGGTTGCAAATGGGGCATTCCGACCGCTAGATTTGCCCCCATGGTTAACACTCTGTTCAACCACAATGCGGTTGACGAGGTCTCCTCATTTCGTGATACGTACGTGAAGGCGTACCGGCTGATGCTGATGGCGCGCATCCTGGACGACAAGTTCGCGAGCCTCTATCGCATGGGCAAGATCCACGGCGGCGTTTTCCTGGGTCGCGGCCAGGAGGCCTTGAGCGTTTCGGTCGGAATCGCCTTGCGCAAGGGCGATATCTTCGCGCCGCTCATCCGAGATGGCGCGGGAAGGCTGGCGTTTGGGGAGCCCATCCTCGATGCGGTGCGGACTTATTTGGGATCACTGCTGGGTCCGATGCGCGCGCGGGATGGCAACATCCATCGGGGACGGCCCAAAGAGGGGTTGCTTGCGATGATCAGTCACTTGGGTGCAATGATCTCCGTCGTGAACGGGGCACTGCTGGCCCATCGTTTAAAGGGCATCTCCGGAACGGTCGGTGCCGCGTGCATCGGCGACGGCGCAACCTCCACCGGTGCGGTTCATGAGGCCCTGAACCAGGCTGCGGTGGAGAAGCTGCCTCTGGTGTTAATCATCGCCGACAATCACTACGCCTACTCCACTCCGACCGAGCGGCAATTCGCCTGTCGCTCCCTCCTTGACCGGGCGGTTGGTTACGGGATCGAAGGACAATCCGTGGACGGCACCGAGCTGTCCGCCTGCCTTAAGGTGGTGGGAGAGGCCGTCAGCCGGGCGAGGGCAGGCGGCGGTCCGCAAATGGTTGTCGCCCGGCTCCTCCGCCTTTGCGGTCATGGCGAGCATGACGACGCCAGCTATATAGACCCAAAGCTGAAACAGTCCTCCGTCGGGCGGGATTGTTTGAAAGTGGCCGAGGAACATCTGCTGCACGAAAATTGGTCGGATACGCCGACCCTTGCGGCCTGGCGCAGCGAAGCGGTCCAGACCGTGGAAGAAGCCGTTGCCAAAGTGCAGCGGGAACCGGGGCCGGATCCCTACAAGGAAGATTGGTGCGCGCTCGCTTCGAAGCATTTGAGTGAAGGACACGGCCAGCGTTGCATCGAATGAGTATTACCTACCTTGACGCGATTCGGGAGGCCCAGGCCCGCGCGCTGGCGGAGGATCCGCGCGTGTTCATTTACGGGCAGGATGTCGGCGCCTTCGGTGGCGCCTTTAAGGCGACCAAGAACCTGGCGCAAAGATTTCCCGGGCGGGTGATCGACTCCCCGATCAGCGAGGATGCCATGCTGGGCCTGGCGATCGGTGCCGCCATCCAGGGGATGCGGCCAATCATCGAAATGCAGTTCGCTGATTTCTCCACGCCTGCCTTCAACCAGATCGTCAATCACGCGGCGACGTTGCATTGGCGGACGGGGGTGCCTTGCCCGATTACGGTGCGCCTGCCCAGCGGCGGCACTTCCGGCAGCGGTCCGTTTCACAGCCAGAGCATGGAGGCGATCTACGCGCATTATCCCGGCCTGATTGTCATGACGCCCGCTACGGTGGAAGATGCCTACAGCATGTTGCTGGAAGCGGTGGCCATTGATGACCCCGTCATCTTCTGCGAGCACAAGTACCTTTATTACCACCTGAAGGCCGAGCAACTGCCGGCCGAGGCTATGCCAACCGGCAAGGCCCGAATCGCGCGTCCGGGACGCGACATGACCTTGGTCGCCTACAGCGCGATGGTCCATGAGGCTCTTGCCGTGGCGGAGGAACTGGCGTTGGACGGCGCCGAGCTTGAAGTCGTTGATCTCCGCTCGGTGAAGCCGCTGGACACAGACACCGTAATGGCCTCTGTCGCGCGCACGGGCCGCCTGCTCTGTGTTGGTGAGGCCTGGCCGTGGGGCGGTGTCACGGCGGAAGTCATTGCGCGCGTCGCCAGCGAGGGTTTCGACCTGCTGGACGCCCCGCCGCAACGGCTCAACGCGAAAGATACCCCCGTCCCGTATCATCCCAACCTATGGGCGGTGCATCGCCCGACCGCCCGCAGCATTGCCGCCGCTGCGCGCCGGCTGCTACAGCTATGAGAATGGAGTTTTGGAGAACTGGCGTATCGGAGTGGCGGAGTGCTGCCCCCGGCGCCCCCGCATGCATCACGCATCACGCATCACGTTTCACGTTTCACGCTTCACGCTCCACTCATCAAGTTTCACGCTCCACGCATCACGTTTCACGTTTCACGCTTCACGCATCCCCCACCCCTCCAGTCTGATCCCATGCCTTCCATCCCCATCATCATGCCGCAACTCGGTGAATCCATTGCCGAAGCCACGGTCGTTAATCTCCTGGTTCCGGTCGGCGACCACGTCGAGACGGACGAAGACATCATCGAGGTTGAAACCAGCAAGGCGACGATGAATGTGGCTTCACCCTGCCGAGGCAGAGTAGAGCGGTTCGTGGTCAAACCGGGCCAGAGCTATGCCGTCGGCGCCGTGCTGGGTTACCTGGAAGCCAGCCCGGAAGACGCAGCGCGGCTGGGCTTGGATGCACCTCCACCAGCAGCGAAAGACGGAGAGGAAACCGCAGAGAGCGTATCCGGCGTCAGAGTCCAAACCGAGGTCGCACAGAAGAGCGTTCAACCGACCGTGCGTGGATTGCCCGTCCCGGCAAATGCCGCTGGCGCCAGTTACATGTCCCCGCGCATGAAAGCGCGCATGGTGGAACTGGGCCTCCATGCGGCGGACTTGGCGGGCCTCCCGGGCAGCGGCGCCGCCGGGCGCGTGACCATTCAAGATTTCGAGAAGTTCATTGCCAATCTCGAGAAGCATAAGTTGAGTCAGGCCTCCAGCATGCGCGTAGCCGTCGCCGATGCCATGCGGCGCAGTTGGACGCGGCCGCTGGCTACGGTCGCGCTGCCCGTTTGTTTCGACCCCCTCCTGAGCCACCGCAAGACCTGCGATCCCAAACCCGGCCCGGCGCTTTACGCCTTGCGCGCCCTGGCGCTGGCTTTGGCCGAGAACAGCGCCCCCGCCGGGCGGCTTATCGGCAGCAAGATCGTTCATCCCTCCTCCATTGATGTCGGCTTCGCCGTGGAAGCCGAGGAAGGTGTGCTCGTTCCCGTGATTCGCAACGCTGAGAAGCGGCTGCTCGAGGACTTGGTTCAACGCTACGACGAACTGGTCGCGTTGGCACGCCAGCGCAAGCTGCCGGCCGATGCCACCGGCGGTTCTATCGCCACCGTGACCAACTTCGGCACCTTTGGTCTGACCTGGGCGACGCCGATTCCGCTGCCGGAACAGACGCTGGTCCTGGGAATGGGCGCCGCCCGCCGCGTGCCCAATTGGGATGAAGCCAAAGGCCAGTTCCTGCCCGTCATGGAAGCCAACGTAACGCTCAGTTTCGATCACCGTGTGCTCGACGGGGGCGCCGCCGGCCGTTTGCTCGCCCGCGTGGCTCAACTGCTGGCCAGTCCTGAAAAGCTCTAGACTGACCGGCCGGCCCGCCGGCGACCCGAGAAACAACTATGAAAGTACGCAGAGGCAAGTTCTCCGGCGCCATCGGCAACGAGGTGTACGTCAACACCAAGCAGGGCCAGGTCGTGCGCAGCCGGCCCCGCCGTTCGCCGCCCGCCACTCCCGACCGGGAGCGTGCCCAAACGAATCTCGGCCGTGTCGCGAGCCTGTGGCGCACGCTCTCCGACCACCAATTCGCCGCCTGGGCCGCCGCGGCCAAGAAAGAGGGGATGCTCCCCTACCGCTTCTTCTGCCAAATCAACGGCACCCTCGCCGCTTACGGACAACCGCGCCTGCTCGACCCGCCCAAGCGCGAGAAACTCCGCCCCAATCCCGTCGAGGCGTTGGAAATCCGCAACCAGCGCGGGGAGATTACCCTCAGACTGCGGGTGCCCGTGGCGCCCGCCCAGTTCACCTTTGTATTCGGGATTCGATGGTGCAGCCGCGGCATCTCGGTGCCCCGGAGAAACGGCGTCCTCCTCGGCCCGCTGCCCCAGGCAGTGCAGGGCTGGAGCGACATCACGGACCTTTACGTCAACAAGTTCGGCCAGCCCCGGCCCGGTACGCGGATCTTCATCTGGACGCGGCAGGTCCTCAACGGCCGGAAAGACGTGCTCAAGCAGACCTGCGCCGATGTGCCCCCGCCTGGGAAGTAACCGCAAGGCCGTAGCGGTGCCGTATCACCTCCCAAGCAATGCAATAGTAGCAAGCATGTTGCATGCATGTTCCTAGGATGTTTCTTGCTTGTTTCTAGCTTTTCAGCTTCCTCTTTTCCCGCCACTCAACCCTAGAGGCGATGATACTTCCACCGTGCCTCGTGCCGCTCGCAGCCGAGGACTATAATCTACACACGCCGGAGAGGTTGTCAAGGTTACGGGAGCCTTCGGATTCGGATTATTCGGGGCCTTGCAAAAAAGCGTCTCACCCTTAGACTGGCATCATGGTAGCGATCGAAGAGATTGAGCAAAAGCTGCTCGCTTTGCCGCTGAAACACCGCGTCTTTCTGGCGGAGTCGCTGCTCGCCTCCGTGCCTCCCGTGGACAAGGAGTTGACCGAGGCCGAAGAAATGGCCGAGGTGGATCGTCGCGAGCGACAAATCGAGACCGGGCAGCTCCGGGCACTAACCGATGCGGAGTTCTGGCGAGAAGTCGAAGCTGGTCTCAAATAATGCGCATATCTATCGCGAAATACCCGGAGGCATTCGCGTAACCCTGGTGCGGCATCATCGCCGGCATCCCGAGGCGGGGATGGACAGGCGGTAAGACTCGCTTTTCCAGCTCGGGGCAAAGCACGGAATCGCGCAAGCTAGCCCGGCGCCGGCTCCAGCGGGTTTCGTCGCATCGCCGCGCATCGCGCTCATCGGCTCCGGACGAGGAAAACGGCGCTTGACCCAAGCGCCGAACCCTGATTCAATCTCACTCGTGATTGGGAACACGCATTTCAAATTCCTGGCGCGCGACACCATGCGGCCCTACGTGGATACCCGCCCGATGCTGGTGGCCGGCAAACCCGAACTGCTCGAATACGAAGCCGTCTTCGTTGTCGCCGACCAGGAAGCCAGCCAATTCGGCGATGAAATCACCGTCGATTGCACGCCGGTGGTCTGAGTTTCAAAGCAGGCTCCCTGGTGCAATATGAAATCCGAGCTCAAGACGCGTACCCTGCAGGATTTGGCCAACTTGTACCTGGATGGCAAGCTGCCGGTTAGCCGCGAGTACCAGCGCGGCACGAAGTGGAGGCTGCCACAGAAGCAGGCCCTCGTTGATTCCCTTCTTCGCGGCTATCAGATCCCGCTTTTCTATGTTCACATCGAGAAGACTACCAGCTACTCGGGGGGCGTGAACGAGAACGCGTGGCTGGTGGATGGGCAGCAGCGCCTCGTCTCCATTACTGATTACATAAAGAACCGATTCCCGCTCCCCGCACCAGAGGATGGAGCACCACGGGCCGTCACACCCACCCTCACAACCGCTGGCTCGCCATGGGCCGGAAAGACGTTCGATGAGTTGACGGAGAAGGATCGCACTCGGCTCCTCGGCTTGGAGCTCCACGTTGTTGAGATGCATACGCAGGATGAGAACGAGGCGCGCGATCTATTCATTCGCCTGCAAGCCGGCACACCGCTTACAGCGCAGGAGAAAAGGGACGCTTGGCCCGGCGACTTCACCACCTTTGTGATCCGGCATGCCGGCAAACCTGAGCACCCTGACTCCAACCCCAAGCCATTTTTCCAAATCCTTCCACACGCCACAGCAATCAACATCGATGACGGCGACCACTACGTGGACCGATGGGCTGAGAGGCGGAAGTTCTTTGCCGGCCTCGCCATGACGATCATGCTCCGGGAGCGGTCAGACTCCCTTTTCGTTGATCTCAAGGGAAAGCAGATCAACCAATTCTACATGGGCAACCTCAAGCTAAGAGGCGACGATCCTGGAACGTTGCGAGTGGTCAGGATGCTCGACGCAATACCCAAGCTGCAGGGCTTCGAGAGGCTTCTGGCTGGCAGCCCGGTAACACATCAAATGGCGTTCCACCTCGCGTTACTCGTGGACGCCCTGCTCTCGGGAGACTACACGCCCGACTGGCGAGCTAACATTGTTTCTGCCTTTATCGCGTTCAGGGAAGAGGTCACCGAGGCACGTCACCGGCACAGGACAGCACACGAAACATCGCCGGCTTACGAGGGCTTCGCTGCGTTGACGGCGGGCTCAGGGTCGGATACGGCCGACGTTATTCAGCGCCGCCACGGGTTCTTTCTTAAGAGAGTGTACCCGGCGATTAAGGTGGTCGCGCGTGACGGCAAACGCGCCTTTGACGCCTTGGACAAGGAGTGGATTTTTGTCCGCGACAAGGGCACATGCCAGTGCTGCAAGCAGCCAGTATCCTTCCGGGATGCCGCAGTTCACCATGTCATCGAGCATGCCGCGGGAGGTCAGACCGTCGCAGGAAATGGAATTCTCGTTTGTAGCCAATGCCACTCAGATAGAAAGAAAATGCAGGAGCTGACACCGCAATTTCAGGAATACCTCGTGCGGCTCGAGCAACGGACAGAGGCAGCCCCGCTGCGAACCTCCCGGGAGGTAGAGGACGGATCGGCCAGGGGGACCAAGACAAGGACAAATCCCCCTACCGAATTGAGGATAGGTGCGGACGTGATCGGCGTGACCAAGGCGAACCAGATCCCCGTCGAGGTCGCGAACTGGATTCTGAGGCAGGGCAAGGCACTTCACGTAATTCCAAACGTCCTGCACCAAGCCAATGCCGGTTTTCCGCTCGCAGCTCAACCGAAACAGATCGCGAACGGCTGGTTCGTTGAGGTGGGTGATAGCCAGAAGGTGCTGATCCAGAGAGGCAGGCGGCTGCTCGACAACTGCGATCTGCACGACGTTTCGCTGCAAGTTGTTCTCAGGGACGGCACCGTTAAGACTGCTTAACTAAATAGGGCAAGCCTTGCTTCTTACTTGGCACTGGCCGACTGTAGGGTCGCTATGAAGACCGATGCCAAGCGCATGCTCTGGACCGTTCAGGATATGGGTACCATCACTGAGGATCTCCGCGCAGCAGACGAGGCCACCCGTCGCCAGCGAGCAGAGCGCGCCGCCTTCCTACTACAAGAATTCGGGCCACCGGCTGGCATGGTGCTTACGGGCGGCCTCAATGCGGCGCTCGCGATCTCCGAACTCCGGAGCTCGTTCCTGACCGGGAACTTCATGGCGACCATCCTCCTCTGCCAACTGTTTGTGGAGAGTTCCTTGGGTGGCTCATTCGCTTTCTCTGGCGACGAGGAGGCGATGCTGCGTGGCTTCAAACCCTTGATAGACCGCTCGGTTGCCGAAGGAAGAATCAGCAAAGCACTGGGAGAGCGACTTCAGGACTTCAGGGAAGGTGTGAGAAACCCGTATGGACACCCCCGACCTTACTTGAATCCGCGAAAGGGGCTGCTTGATCGTGTCGTCGATCGCCGGTTGCCGCTCGGCAAGCTGGCCGAGGCCGATCCACGGGAAGCCATCCAATTGGTGGTGGATTTCCTTCGGGAAGGTTGCCCCTCATGGGAACCGAATAGGCCATCCCCGGTTGTCTCATAAGCCGAGGGCTTGGCTCTCCAGAGCCTGGCCATGGTCTGCTGCATCGGCACCCACCTGTTCCACTTCGCCGAGCATGTGAATGCTCTGTGCGGCTGGGGCCGCAGCCTGCGCAATGCTGTTGGCCCTGGTACCTGGAACCGGAACCCGACAAGCTGGCTTACCTAGTCGTCCTTTGATCAACGACTCCGATCTGCCACGTAAAGGGGTAAGTTAATGAGATTGATTCTGCTGAAAAACCCTTCTCCTACTTTTTAGTCCTTGGGGAGATGGCGGGAGCCGCCAACCGGCGCAGCCGCAAGTCTGAGCGGCCCGGCAGTTGCCATTGGACCTCCTCGCCTGCCTCCAAG
>Ga0224558_1002129_pt1 | contig 18842 bp, 19 predicted proteins | sample 714S32024metaG_FD_180682 | JGI IMG/M metagenome (GOLD analysis project Ga0224558, IMG submission 180682) | Peat soil microbial communities from Stordalen Mire, Sweden - 717 S3 20-24 | ecosystem: Environmental > Terrestrial > Soil > Wetlands > Peat | place: Sweden: Norrbotten County, Stordalen...
CCGTTCGGCGAAGGCGTTCGCGTTCGGGGTCCGGAATGGTGTCCGGAGGATCTCGGCGCCCTCGGCCTTGAACACATTGTCGAAGCTCGCCACGTACTTGGTGTCTCGGTCGCGGACCAGGAACCTAGAGGTGATCTCTGCGTCGGCGAGGTCACCGGTGACGTTCCTGGCCTGTTGGGTGACCCATCCTGCATTGGGATGAGCGGTCACTCCGGTGATCCAGACCCTCCGACGTTCGAGTTCGATGAAGAACAGGACATAGAGGCGTTTGAGCAGGACGGTGTCGACATGGAAGAAGTCCGTGGCCACGACGCCCGACGCCTGAGCACGCAGGAACTCACGCCAGATGGGACCACTGCGTCGGGGAGCAGGGCCGAGCCCGTGGCCCTTCATGATCTTGGCGATGGTGCTCGCAGCCAGCCGCACGCCGAGTTTGCCCAACTCACCCTGGATGCGCCGGTAGCCCCACCTCGGATTCTCCTTGGCCAGGCGAACGACGAGGGCCGTCGTGGTGTCGTCGACGGGCGGGCGACCCGGTGAGCGATGGGAGTACGTCCAGCGTCTCGTGACCAGCCGGCGGTGCCAGGACAGCAGGGTGGCGGGCGTCACACCGAAGGTTGCCCAGGACGAGCGCGGAAGGAATCGACTGAGGGCGGCCAGGAACGCGCGATCGGCGGGCTCGTAGGCGGGACGCCCCACCTGGCGCCGAAGAACTTCCACTTCATGGCGCAGGGCGAGAAGTTCGGCCTCCTTGGAGCCCCCGCGGCGAAAGAGTAGGAGGGCCAACTCGAGCAACTGACGCAAGCCAAGGTAGACGAAGGCCCACAGCTGACCTCTGGCCCGGCGTCGCCGCATCGGGATGACGGTAGCCGCCGTGGTCGACGCCCTGCACAGAGTCCCTGGTCGAGGGGGTGATCGGGTTTTCGGACATTACGGAAGCACGTCAACCTCGTGGCGCAGCATGACGATCTCGATAGCAAGATCGCTCTTCTCGCGCCCGTTCAGACGCACAAGCTGGAGAATCCTGGTGAAGGCGAGGTAGAGGAACGAGAGGGCCATGCCCCAGTTTCGTCGTACCTGGCCAATACAGGAAAGTCCTGCTCAGAGTATCCGGATGACATTCTCGGCACCCACAGGCTCGATGCGCCGCCTCCCCCCGCGTCGGATCACCAAGTCCATCGGTGAGTTCCTCCCCGAGCCGACTGGGGTGGCGATCACAGAGATCTCGTCGCCGGGTCCCGACCCACCGCTGATCGCCTAGGTCCGGCCAACTCCCCTGATTCAGCCTCCCCTCGGGTTCGATCGCGGCCCGAGCCCGGTGCGCATCAATGGTGGCTTCCCGAAGTCGTGTCCTCTAGTCGGGTCGGAACGACGGATCGGGCCCATCCGCCGATGTTGACGGCCCAGCGCGTCAACTTGTGGACCGGAACCATCAGTTGCATCGAGTTCTGTCGACAGGTACAGGTTAGTTCTGTCGACACCCCGCAGTGGGCGAGGGGGGACTTGAACCCCCACATCCTTTCGGACACAGGAACCTGAATCCTGCGCGTCTGCCAATTCCGCCACTCGCCCGAGCGACCGTTAGAGGCTACCTGAAGAACGAAAGGGCCCATTCCATCTCAGGGCCAGTGGGGCCTGCGGGCCGGGCGCGGCCGGTGGGCGGCCGGTCGGTGCCGAGTCCGGGACGGGCCTACCCCCTACCAGGGGGTTGACACCGGTAGGCTGACGCCAGCATGGGACTCCAGAAGTTCGAAGGGCGCCTCGAGCGCATGGTTGACGGGACCATCTCCAAGGCGTTCCGGGGTGAGCTCCACCCGGTGGAGATCGGCCGACGGTTGACACGGGAGATGGACCTCCAGCGACGGGTGGGGATCCATGGCCTCATCGCGCCCAATGCCTTCACCGTGCACCTGTCGACCACCGACTTCGACCGCTTCGAGAGCTTTCTCGACGCCTTGGTCCGTGAGCTCGAGGAAGCGGCCCGCGAACACGCCCGCACCGAGCAGTACGTCTTCGTCGGCCCGGTGGTGGTCACCGTCATGGAGGACACCCGGCTGCGCCGTGGGCGCTTCGACATCGTCTCCGACGTCGAGGAAGGCCCCGCCGGCCTGCCGACGGCCTCGATCGTCCTCGCCGACGGGGAGCGAGTGGTGCTCGGTCCCGAGCCGATCACCATCGGGCGCCTCCCCGAGAGCGGGGTGATGGTCACCGACGCCAACGCCAGTCGCCGCCACGCGGAGGTGCGACGGGTCGGCAACGACGTCGTCCTGGTCGACCTGAACTCGACCAACGGCACCCGGGTGAACGGCGCGGCCGTGCGGGAGCGCAAACTGGCGGACGGGGACCAGATCGTCATCGGGACCACCGTCCTCCGGTTCGAGACCTCGTGACGGCGGGCGCCTGAGCGCAGATGCATCTCATCCTGATCTCCCTCCCGGGACCCACGGACAACACACCGGTGCTGCGTGCCCTCGAGTACGGCGTGATCATCCTGCTCTGGCTGTTCTTCATGTGGGTGGTCCGGGCGGTGTGGGTCGAGGTGCGGCCCCTCAAGCGGCGCCGGCGTCGTCGGGGCGCCGATGACCCGGTCGCCGACGGCAAGGGACGCAAGGGCCGCTCGCAGCGGCTGCACGTCATCCGGCCCGAGGACCAGGCCGGTCTGGTCTACGACATCGGCGACGAGGTCACCGTCGGTCGGGCCCCGGGTTGCGGCGTACCCATCGACTACGACACCTACGCCTCCACGATCCATGCCCGGCTGTTCCGCCTTGACGGAGACCTGTGGGCCGAGGACCTCGGCTCCACCAACGGGACCTGGGTGAACACCGTGCGGATCGGCGAGCGCACCCGGCTCCGGAAGGGTGACCTCCTGCAGGTCGGGGGCACTGTGTTCGAGGTGGGCAAGTGACGCTGCTCCGCTCGGGATCGGCGACCGACACCGGCCTCGTCCGTTCGGTCAACCAGGACCTGGCCGTCGAGACCGCCACCCTGTTCGCCGTGGCGGACGGCATGGGCGGCCACGCCGGTGGCGAGGTGGCGTCGCGGATGGCGGTCGACGCCCTCACCGTCGCCTTCGGGAGGCAGCCGTCGGGCGCCGGGCTCGCCGAGGCGGTCACCGAGGCCAACACTGTCGTCTGGCAGCAGAGCCAGGAGAACACCGAGCTCCGGGGCATGGGCACCACGCTCACCGCCCTCGGTCTGGTCAACGAGAACGGCCGGGACGTGCTGGCCCTGGTCAACGTGGGTGACTCCCGTTCCTACCGGTTCCACGACGGCGACCTGACCCAGATCACCACCGACCACAGCCTGGCCGAGGAGATGGTGCGGACCGGCGAACTGACCTCGTCCGAGGCGGCGGTCCATCCCCACCGCCACATCCTCACCCGCGCCCTCGGCGTGTCGTCCGAGGTGTCCGTCGACCTCTGGCGCATCCAGCCGGTTCGGGGCGACCGGTACCTGTTGTGCAGTGACGGACTCACCAACGAGCTCGACAGCGACCAGATCAAAGAGGTGCTGTCCTCGATCGGCGACCCCGAGCGGGCCGCCGGGCTGCTGGTCCAGGCGGCCCGGACCCACGGGGGAAGCGACAACATCACCGTGGTGGTGGTCGACGTCGTGGTCGGAGAGGACGACCCCCCCGAGGCCGCCGCTGCCGTTGCCGCTGTAGGTACCGACTTTGCCACGGCGACGGCCCCGCCGGAGGGCGAGACCGACGTCGCGGCGGAGGCCTACCCGGCCTCGGTGGCCGAGGAGGCGCCTCCCAGCCGCCGCGAGCGGCGCCGGGCCCGACGCCGGGAGCGCCGGTTGGCCCGCGGCCGCCGGCTCATCACCTTCCGGACGCTCCTGTTCGTCGTCCTGCTCGGCGCCGTGGTCGCCGGCGCCTTCTACGCCGTGCGCTGGTACGACACGAACTCCTTCTACGTGGGTGTCGACAGCAACGAGCTGGTCATCTACCAGGGCCGGGTGGGCGGGTTCCTCTGGTACCACCCGGTCCCTGTGGATCGGACCGGGGTCACCACGGCCGATGTACCGTCCACCTACCTCGGCGCCCTCCAGGCCGGGGTGGAGGAGACCTCGGTGGCCGGCGCCCGCAGCTACGTGTCCAACCTGGTGTCGGTACGGTGCAGCCAGCTGAACCCCCCGGCGGGCTGCCCTCCGGGTACCTCGACCGTCATCCCAGGCCCGACGACGACCGTGGCCCCGGCCCCGACCACCACGAAGGCGCCCTGATGGAGAAGCGGATCAAGCGGCTCGGGGTCTTCATGGTGCTGTGTTTCGTGGCGCTGTTCATCCAGTTGAACAACATCCAGGTCATCAAGGCCAACTCGTTGGCCAACAGCCAGGACAACCCGCGGGTCATCGCCGTCGCGCGGAGCCAGCCCCGGGGCGCCATCATCTCCGCCGACGGCGTGACCCTGGCCAGCTCGGTGGCCACGCCGCAGGCGGTCGACAAGTACAAGCGGGTCTACAACCCGAACAGCGCCACGTTGTTCTCCCAGATCGTCGGGTTCGACTCGCCCATCTACGGTCACACCACCGGTGTGGAGGGCCAGTACAACTCCTATCTCGAGTCCCACACCCGACCGGCCAGGACCCTGCGCGACCTGCTGGTCAACCGAACCACCACCGACAACGTCACCCTGACCATCGGCACCCAGCTCCAGAGCGAGGTGGCCCAGGCGGTGCTGGCCACCAACGCCCGGGGGATCGCCCCCGAGGCCGCCGCGGCGGTGATCGACCCGAAGACCGGGGCCATCCTGGCGATGTACGGCAATCCCACCTTCGACCCGAGACCCCTGGTCGACCCGAACGGGAACGTCGAGCGCTACTACTGGACCTCACTCAACCCTCAGAGCGACCAGAGCCCGTTGGTGTCGAGGGCCTTCCAACTCGGCTTCTCTCCGGGTTCGACGTTCAAGACCGTCACTTCCTCAGCCGTCTACGACCACCAGCCGGCGCTCACCAAGGTCAACTACCCGGTGGCCGGCTGCATCCCGCTCCCGCAATCCGATAAACAGCTGTGCAACTACGGGCTCGGAGCGGAGAAGTGCGGTGGGACCATCCAACAGACGCTCCCCGCATCCTGCAATACGGCTTTCGCCCAGATGGGCATGTCCCTCGGTGCGACCAGCCTCACCACCGAGGCCCAGGCCTTCGGGTTCAACCAGAACATCCCGATCGACCTTCCGGGCACAGCGACGGGGTACTTCCCCCCGGACCAGCCGGGGGCCCAGTACTCCCTGTACAACAACGCCCCGTCTCAGGCGTACTCGTCCATCGGGCAGGACAACGTGAACGCAACCGCCCTGCAGATGGCGCTGGTGGCCGCCGGCCTCGCCAATCAGGGGGTCATCATGACCCCCCACGTGATGGAGCAGATCCGCGACTCGCAGGGCAACCTGGTGACTGCCTACAAGCCGAAGCCGTGGCTCACTGCCACCAGCGCGTTCACGGCGGCCGCGGTGACCTCCCTCATGCAGGCCGTCGTGACGAAGGGCACCGCAGCTCCCAGTGCATCGTTCAGCGGGTTCCCCGCCAGTTGGAACGTCGCCGCCAAGACGGGAACCGCGGAGACCACCAATGCCTCCGGCCAGGCCCTCACCAACGACTGGATGATCGCCTTCGCCCCGGCCAACGACCCCAAGGTCGCGGTGGCGGTGGTGGTCCCCTTCCAACCGGCCGACCAGACAGGCGCGTCGACATCCGGTCCGCCGATGAAGACCATCCTGGGCGATGCCCTGGGAGAGACCCCGTGACACCCACCCGACCCCGACCCGCAACGGGCACTCCGCTGCCGGCAGAACCCGAACGAGGAACGATGAGAACCCCGGACCCGAGCGAACGCAGGTTTAGGATTTGACCCACATGGACCCGTCTCAGACGCCGCGCGTCTTCTCCGAGCGCTACGAGATCAACCACCTGATCGCCCGGGGCGGGATGGCCGAGGTGTATCGCGCCCACGACCGGCTGCTCGACCGCCCGGTGGCCCTCAAGGTCCTCTTCCCCGAGCTGTCGGTGGACCGGTCGTTCGTCGAGCGATTCCGGCGGGAGGCCCAGGCCGCCGCCAATCTGTCACACCCGAACATCGTCCCGGTCTTCGACTGGGGCGAGGACACCGGCACCTACTTCATCGTCATGGAGTTCATCGACGGCCGCCCCCTGTCCTCCATCCTCAAGACCGCGGGCCCGCTCACCCCGGAGCGCACCGCCGACGTCGGTGCCCACGTGGCCGCCGCCCTCGGCTACGCCCACAAGCACGGCGTGATCCACCGGGACGTCAAGCCCGGCAACGTGCTGATCACCGACGAGGGCCAGGTCAAGGTCACCGACTTCGGCATCGCCCGGGCCATCAACACCGAGGAGAGCCTGACCCAGACCGGGGCGGTCATGGGCACGGCCACCTACTTCTCCCCCGAGCAGGCCGAGGGCCACGGCGTCGACGCCCGGAGCGACATCTACTCGCTCGGCGTGGTGCTGTTCGAGATGGCCACCGGCCGGCCCCCCTTCCTCGGCGACACCCCGGTGGCGGTGGCCTCGAAGCACGTGCGCGACATCCCACCGACACCCCGGGAGCTCAACCCGTCGATCCCTCCGACCTTCGAGGCGATCATCCTGAAGGCGATGGCCAAGGATCCCGCCCACCGGTACGGCACCGCCGAGGAGCTCCGGGCCGATCTGCTCCGGTTCAACGAGGGCCGCGACGTGCTGGCCATGGGCGACGCCACCGCCGCGGTGGCGGCGGCCGGGACCACGGTGGCCATGGGGGCGGTCACCGGGATGGACGCCACCCAGGCCGTCACCTCCGCGGGTGCCGCCCCGGTCGAGGAGGCCGCCGAGGAGGAGAGCACCAACCGCACCCGCAACTACGCCATCACCCTGGCCATCCTGGTGGTGCTGCTGTTGGTGGCCGGGTACTTCCTCGCCCGCAACCTCGGCTACCTCGGCGGGAGTTCCTCGTTCAACCTGCCCTCGGTGACCGGGCAGCCGGTGGCCCAGGCCACCACCAAGCTCAAGGACGACGGCCTGGACGTCAAGACGACCAACCAGGTGTCGAACGACGCAGTGGGAACGGTGATCTCCACCGACCCGCCGCCCAACACGCTGGTGAAGAAGGGCGACACCGTCACCCTGTCGGTGGCGGTCGCCCCTCCGATCGCCAAGGTGTCGGTACCGTCGGGCATCACCAACACCACACTGTCCAACGCCCAGTCGATCCTGCGGGGGGCGGGATTGGCCTCGACGGTCAAGTCCGTGGTGAACAACACCACCAAGGGCACGGTGCTGAGCTCGGACCCGACGTCGGGCACTTCGGTGGATGCCGGCAGCACGGTCACCCTGACCGTCTCGTCGGGCCCCTCCGACGTGCTGGTGCCCTCGCTGGCCGGACAGTCCGAAATCCAGGCGGGCAACGTGCTCGGCAACGTGGGGCTCAACGTGGGCAACATCACCCAGCAGAGCTCGACCCAGTACGCCGCCAGCATCGTGATCTCCTCGAGCCCCGGCGCCGGTCAGTCGGTGCCCCCGGGCAGTTCGGTGGACATCGTGGTCTCGACCGGGCCTCCCCCGACGACCACCACCACGACGACGCCGCCGCCCACGACGACGACCTCCCCGAGCTCGTCCACGACGACCTCCAGCTCCACCCCGTAGGCCCGCCGGACCCCCGGTCAGCGGGCCGCGGTGGCGGCCAGGAAGTTCGACAGCAGCGAGGGTCCCTCCCGGGTGAGGAGGGATTCGGGGTGGAACTGCACGCCCTCGATCGGCAGGGTGCGGTGCCGGAGGCCCATGATCACCCCGTCCGCCGTGGTGGCTGTCACTTCGAGCACGTCGGGCACCGTGGTGGGCTCCACCACCAGCGAGTGGTAGCGGGTGGCGACGAAGGGATCGGGCAGCCCGGCGAAGACGCCCCGGCCGTCGTGGTGGATCGAGGAGGTCTTGCCGTGCATGAGGGTGGGGGCGGCCACCACCCGGCCCCCGTAGACCTCGCCGATGGCCTGGTGGCCGAGGCAGACCCCGAGGATCGGGAACTCGCCGGCCAGCTCCCGGACGACCGCCATGCTGATCCCGGCGGCAGCCGGCCGGCCCGGCCCGGGCGAGATGAGGATGGCGTCGGGAGCGGCCGCCCGAATGCCGGCGATGTCGATGGCGTCGTTGCGGTGGACCACCGGTTCCGCGCCCAGCTCCCCGAGCTCCTGGACGAGGTTGTAGACGAACGAGTCGTAGTTGTCGATGACCAGCACCTGGGTCGCCATGGCCCGTTGATCGTACCGGCCCGGGCCAGGCGACCGGCTCTGATGCGATTCCGGGGCGCCGACTGGCTATCCTTCGGCCATGGCAACCAAGGCCAAGGCCGGTCCGGGAAAAGCGCAGAAGAAGGGCCGGTCCTCCGGCGGCCGGACGACGGCGGCCGGGAGCAGTTCGGTCCGGAGCGACCGGTACACGCCGCCGATCCCCAAGAACGCCAAGACCAGCCCCAAGTGGATGGGGATCCTGATCATCGCCCTGTTCCTCCTGGGCGTGCTGATCGTGATCCTGAACTACGCCGGGCTGCTGCCCGGCGGGGTCAACAACCTGTGGCTCATCGCCGCCATCGGTTCCATCTTCGCGGGGCTGATCCTGGCCACCCGCTACCACTGAGCTGTCGGCCCTGACCGGGGCGTCCCGCCGGTTGCCGTCCGTGGGTCGGTCGCAACAGAGAGAGCCGGCCCGTCGGGGCCGGCTCTCCGCTGGTGCGTCCGGTGCCCGCTGCGTCCGGTGCTCCGCCAGGGCCGACCGGGGGGCCAACCGGGGCCCCTGGTCAGCCCAGGCGCTCGATGATGGTGGCGTTGGCCATGCCGCCGCCCTCGCACATGGTGAGCAGGCCGTACCGGCCCTGGGTCCGCTCGAGCTCGTTGAGCAGCGTGGCCATGAGCTTGGCCCCCGAGGCGCCGAGCGGGTGGCCGAGGGCGATGGCGCCGCCGTTCACGTTGACCTTGTCGGGGTCGGCACCGAACTCCTTCCCCCAGGCCAGGACCACCGAGGCGAACGCCTCGTTGATCTCGATCACGTCGATGTCGTCGAGGGTCAGCTTGGCCTTCTCCAGCACCGACTTGGTCGCCGGGATCGGCCCGGTGAGCATGGTGATCGGGTCGCTGCCGGCCACGGCGAAGGCGTGGAACCTGGCCCGGGGGGTGAGCCCGAGGGCCGATGCCTTCTCCTCGCTCATGATGAGCACCCCGGAGGCGCCATCGGTGATCTGGGAGGAGTTGCCGGCGGTGACCTTCCCGTTCTCGGGGCGGAAGGCCGGCTTGAGGTTGGACAGCACCTCCAGCGATGAGTCGGGGCGGATGCCCTCATCGGTGGTCATGAGCTCGTCGGTGTCGGCACGGTCGTCGTCCTTCACCGCCACCGGGATGATCTCCCGCTCGAACCGGCCCTCGGCCGTTGCCTGGGCGGCGCGGTGGTGCGACCGGACGGAGAACTCGTCGAGGTCCTCGCGGCTGATGCCCCACCGCTCGGCGATCAGTTCGGCACCTTCGCCCTGGCTGACCAGCCCGCCGCGCTCGGCGTAACGGCTCATCATCCGGGGACCGAACGGGTAGCCGAGGTCGCGCACGACCGAGGAGCCCATGGGGGTGCGGGTCATGACTTCGACACCGCTCCCGATCACCACGTCGTAGGCCCCGGCGATGACGCCCTGGGCCCCGAAGTGCAGCGCCTGCTGGGAGGAGCCGCACTGGCGGTCGATGGTGGTGGCCGGCACCGACTCCGGGTATCCGGCGGCCAGCACGGCATTGCGCCCCACGTTGAGGGACTGCTCGCCGACCTGCATGACGCAGCCCATGATCACGTCGTCGACCAGTGCGGGATCGAGGTCGTTGCGCTCGACCAGGGCCTTCAGCGGCTCGGAGCCCAGGTCTGCGGCGTGCCAGTTGCGGAGCTTCCCGTTGCGCTTGCCTCCGGGGGTGCGGACTGCGTCGATGATGACGGCGTCGGTCATGGTGGTCTCCTTCCGAGGTCCGGCGGGGTCCCCTGCCGGCCGTGTGCGGGTCGTGGTCGTGCTGCTGACGGTGCACCACTGTAGGTGAAGAAACTTGACCATTCGGTCAAGAAATCTCGCCGGGCATGATCGTACCCGCTCGGTGCCGGTGCCGGTGCCGGTGCCGGGCCTCCCCACGTCGACGCTGTGGCAGCCCGGCACTACGGTCTCGGGCGTGACCCGGATCAAGGACATGGACCGCTGGCTGGGGGACGGCGGGATGCCGCTGATCGGCACCGTCGGCGGCTCCTTCGACGACTACGGGGTCGACGGCGAGGACCTCGGCTGGGTGGGTGGCTCGTTCGTTCCCACCCGGGTGGCGTGCAATCCCCACGGGGTCGTCCAGGCCGGAGTGCACGGGCTGCTGCTCGACGCCGCCATGAACTTCGCCATCAACTCGGCCCTGGCCGGCCGGGACCGGACCCGCGCCACGCTCGAGATGAAAGTGGAGACCATGCGGCCCGCGCTGGTGGGGGAGGTCTACGGGCTGCGGGGCGACGTGGTCCGCATGGCCCGCCAGGTGGCCTACGCCGAGGCCACCGTCACCGACGGCGAGGACCGGCTGGTGAGCCGGTCGACGGGCACGTTCCTCCTCCATCGCCACGCCGACCCTTGAGGCTCGGCCGACCTCTGCTCGCGACGGGCCCCGGGCCGACGTCGTCGTCGTCCGAGGCCGGCGGGAGCCGGCCCTCCTGACCGGGAGCGCTCACCATGGCTGCAGTCCGCGCCACCGTCACCGGCGCAACCTCCGCCGTCGCGGATGCCGGGACCATCATCTGTCCGGTGTGCAGCGGGTCGGCCCACGGCGGGTTCGGCCTCTGCTTCTGCTGTGCGACGCTGGTCCGCCAACTCCGCCTGCCCCTCGCCCCGGTGGTGGCCATCGTCGACTATCGCATCGGCGACCGGGTGCACCGCCGGCTCCGCGGGTACAAGGACGCGCCGGTGGCCGAGGCCCGACGGGCCCACACCGTGTGGGTGGCCTCGCTCCTCGACGCCTACCTGGCCGACCACGGGGCCTGGCTCCGCCACCGGTTCGGCGCGGGTTGGGACGTGGTGGCCACGGTCCCGTCGTCGGCCCGGCCCGCCGGCGCGCCGTTCGACGCGGTGGTCGCCCGGGTCCCCCGGCTGGACGAGCGGCGCCGGTCCCTGCTGGTGCGCGGGCCCGAGCCGACCGACCACCTGGTCGCTTCCCGCCACGGGTTCACGCTGGCCGGTGGTGCCGAGCGTGACTGGCTCCGCCGCCGACGGGTGCTCGTCGTCGACGACAGCGTGACCACCGGGGCCCGGGCCCAGAGCGCGGTCGCCGCCCTCCGGCTGGCCGGTGCCCGGGTGACCGGTGTGCTGGTGGTGGGCCGGGTGCTGGCCCCGGAGCCGGGGTGACCCCGGCTCCCCCGGGCGTCGGCCCGATCGGGCACCCCGTGTCGGCTGATATAGTTGCTTGCTACAAGCACCTACCGGGCACGACGACCGGCGCAGCGAAAGGAGACCCCCATGGCATCCACGGCCACCCGCGCCGGCGAACCGGCTACGGGGACCGCCGAGCCCCGCCGACCCGCACCGACGGCACGTGGCGGCACGACCTGCAACGTCTCGGCCGGGCTGGAGCGTTCGCTCACCCAGGTGGCCCGTGCCATCCTCCGCCTCGAGGTGCCCCAGGGTGCCCTGGAGGACGGCGAGTCCATCGACCGGGCGGGGTACTGGCTGCTGGTCCGGCTCTCGGGACCGTCGCCGGTGCGGCTGTCCGGGCTGGCCGAAACGGTGGACCTCGACCTCTCGACGGTGAGCCGTCAGATGCGCGACCTGGTGGCGTGCGGGCTGGTGGTCAAGGTGCCCGACCCCCAGGACGGGCGAGCCTCGCTCCTCAGCCTCTCCGACCGGGGCCGGGCGGTGCTGGAGGCGGTGTCCGAGGCCCGCCGCCTGGCGCTGGCCGAGGCCGTGGCCGACTGGTCCGACGACGAGCGCAACGGGCTGGCGGCCGGGCTGCTGCGGCTCGAGGCCGGGCTCCACCACGCCAGGGAGCATCCGTCGAGAGGGCCGCAGGCCGGGGACGAGCGTACGTGAGCATCGAGACACCGACCCACGGGAACGAGGGGCTCGACGGGATCCCGCCGGTCACCGACGGCGGCCTGGCGACAGCCGTTCCGGTGACCGGCCCGGTCGTCGCCCTGACCCACCGCCAGATCCTGATCGTGTTCAGCGGGCTGATGCTGGGGATGTTCCTGGCCGCCCTCGACCAGACCATCGTGGGCACCGCGCTGCCCACCATCGTCAACAGTCTCCACGGCCTCAACCACATCAGCTGGGTGGTGACCGCCTACCTGTTGACATCGACGATCTCGACGCCGCTGTACGGGAAGCTGTCCGACCAGTTCGGCCGCAAGGGACTCTTCCAACTGGCCATCGTCATCTTCCTGGTGGGCTCGGTGCTCTCGGGCATCAGTCAGAACATGGGTCAGCTGATCGCCTTCCGGGGCATCCAGGGCCTCGGGGCGGGTGGCCTGATGGCGCTGGCCATGACCATCATCGCCGACGTGGTCTCGCCGCGGGAGCGGGGCCGCTACCAGGGGTACTTCGGCGCCACCTTCGCACTCTCCTCGGTGGCCGGTCCCCTGCTGGGTGGTGTCTTCACCGACAATCTGAGCTGGCGGTGGATCTTCTACATCAACGTGCCCATCGGCATCGTGGCCCTCGTCGTCACCTCGGCCGTCCTCAAGCTCCCGTTCCGCCGCCAGTCCCACCAGATCGACTTCGTCGGCGCCGGGCTGATGCTGTGCGGCGTGGTCGCCGCCCTGCTGGTCACGGTGTGGGGCGGGACCCAGTACGCGTGGGGCTCACCGACCATCATCGGACTGGCCGTCGCCGCGGTCGTCCTCATCGGGGTGTTCGTGGTCTGGGAGCACCACGCGCCCGAGCCCCTCCTGCCCCCCAGCCTCTTCCGCATCGGGATCTTCCGGGTGGCTTCCATCGTGAGCTTCCTCCTGGCCATGGTCATGTTCGGGGCGATCATCTACCTGCCCCTCTACCTGCAGCTGGTGGACGGCGTGTCGGCCATGGTGTCGGGGCTGCTGCTCATCCCCCTCATGCTCGGCCTGCTGGCCGCATCGATCCTCTCCGGCCAAGTGGTGAGCCGCACCGGCCACTACAAGACGTTCCCGGTCGTCGGCTCCGCCCTCGTGGTCATGGGCATGTGGCTGCTGTCCGACCTCGGCCTCAACACGTCGCACCTGACGATGAGCCTCTACGTGATCGTGCTCGGCGCCGGCATGGGCATGACCATGCAGGTGATGGTGCTGGCCACCCAGAACGCGGTGCCCGCCACCCAGATCGGTACCGGCACCGCGGCGGTGACCTTCTTCCGCTCACTGGGCGGAGCGTTCGGCACCTCGCTCTTCGGCGCGGTGTTCATCGCCGGCCTGACCCACTGGATCCCTCTGCTGGTCCCCGGGGGGGCGGGTACCTCCATCCACGTGAACGGCAGCTTCTCGATGAGCCCGACCGAGCTCCACGCCTTTCCGGTCGCGGTGCAACACGGCATCCTCGAGTCGTTCGTCCGTTCCCTCCACACCATGTTCCTGGTCGGGGTGCCCCTGGCCCTGGTGATGCTCGGGACGTCCCTGCTGCTCAAGCAGGTCAAGCTGCGCACCGACTCGGGGCTCGAACGGCCGAGCGAGGACCTGGCCATGTCCGACGCGGCCGGTGGCGCAGGCGACGCCGAGTACGACGAGGCGGTCGCCGAGGGCCGCTTGCCCCTCGGGTAGCCGGCCACGCCGGTGGGCCATCCGGTGCCCGGGAACCGGCCCGACGGTGGCGTCACGCCGGTGGCGTCGGCCGGCTAGAACGAAGCCATGCTCCTACGGATCTTCACCGAGCCCCAGCAGGGCGCCTCGTACGACGACCTCCTGGCGGTGGCCCAGGCTGCGGACTCCCTCGGCTTCGACGCCTTCTTCCGCAGCGACCACTACCTCGCCATGGGCGACAGTGACGGCCTCCCGGGACCGACCGACGCCTGGGTCACCCTGGCCGGCATCGCCCGGGAGACCAGCCGGGTCCGGCTGGGTACGCTGGTGACCTCCGCCACCTTCCGGTACCCGGGCCCGTTGGCCGTCTCGGTGGCCGAGGTCGACGCCATGAGCGGCGGCCGGGTGGAGCTCGGCCTCGGTGCTGGCTGGTACGACGCCGAACACTCCGCCTACGGCATCCCGTTCCCTCCGCTGGGGGAGCGGTTCGAGCGGTTGGAGGAGCAGCTGCGTGTCATCACGGGGCTGTGGGGGACACCGGACGGTGAGCAGTTCTCCTTCGACGGACGCCACTACCGGGTCGCCGACAGCCCGGCGCTGCCCAAGCCGGTGCAACGGCCCGGCCCTCCGATCATCGTGGGTGGGGGCGGTCCGAGGCGGACGCCGCGTCTGGCGGCCACCTTCGCCTCGGAATTCAACCTGGCCTTCCGCTCGGTGGGGGACACCGGAGCACAGTTCGACCTGGTGCGGGAGGCCTGCCGGTCTGCCGGCCGGGACCCGGTCGGAATGACCTTCTCCGCCGCCCAGGTGGTGTGCTGCGGCCGGGACGAGGCCGAGGTGTCCCGCCGGGCCGCGGCGATCGGGCGCGAGGTCGACGAGCTGCGGACCAACGGCCTCTGTGGCACCCCCGCCGAGGTCGTCGCCAAGTTGGCCACGTTCGCCGAGGTGGGAACGGCCCGCCTGTACCTGCAGGTGCTGGACCTCGGGGACCTCGACCACCTGGCCCTCGTGGCCGAGGAGGTCCTGCCGGCCTGCGCCGCCCTCTGAACGGTCGCCGTCAGGCGCCGACCCCGACCCCAGGGCGCCCAGCCCTCAGGCCGCCGGGGTGGAGGCCGGCTCGGCGGCGTCTCCCATCGGCCACCACTCGGCCACCAACGACAGGGACTGGGCGCGGGCCTCGAAGGAGTGGGCCCGGGTGGAGAGCATGATCTCGTCGGCCCGGGTGCGCTCCTGGAGCCCGGCCAGCCCGGTCAGCACCGTGTCGGGATCGCCCACCAGATGGCTGGCGGTGGCCTCCTCGACCACGGCGCGCTCCTGGGGGGTGTACCGGTAGGCGGCGGCCTCCTCCGGGGTGGCGATGGGCCCCAGCCGTCCGGTCCGCAGCTGGAGCACGGTGAGGGCGGACGGTCCGGACAGCCAGGTGGCCTCGTCCCCGGAGGGGGCGCACAGCACCGAGACGGCCACCATGACGTGGGGCCGGTCGAGCAGGAAGGAGGGGCGGAAGGCCGCCCGGTACTGCCGGAGGGCGGCGTCGACCATCCCGGGGCTGAAGTGGTAGGCGAAGGAGAACGGCAGGCCGAGCAGACCGGCCAACTGCGCACTGAAGGTGGACGAGCCGAGCAGCCAGACCTCGGGGAGGTAGCCCCGGCCCGGTACTGGTGCCGGGTGGGTGGCGGGCCGGTCGCTCTCGGCCAGGTAGCCGATGAGCTCGACGACGTCCTGGGGGAAGCTGTCGGCGCCGAGGTCCCCGGTGCGGCGGAGGGCCCGGGCGGTGGCCGGGTCGGTACCCGGCGCCCGCCCCAGCCCGAGGTCGATCCGCCCGGGGTGCAAGGCCTCGAGGGTGGCGAACTGCTCGGCCACGACCAGAGGGGCGTGATTGGGGAGCATGACACCCCCGGCTCCGACCCGCAGGGTGGTGGTGGCGTCGGCCAGGTGCCCGACGAGCACCGCCGGGGCCGAGCTCGCCACCTGGGGCATGGCGTGATGTTCCGCCACCCACATACGCCGGTAGCCCAACCCCTCGACCACCCCGGCCAGACGGGTGGTCTCGGCCAGAGCGTCGGCAGCGGTCGACCCCTTGGCCACGGTGGCCAGGTCGAGTACGGAGAGGGTCACCATGGCCGGTACAACACCCGATCCGCCGCCGGCCTTCCCCCCGGCCCGGGTCAACCCGCCCCGGCGGTCAGCTCCTCGATCCGGGACAGGGTCTTGTCCATGTTCGCCCGGGTGGTCTCGGGCAGCTTGCCCATCTTGAGGAACGACCGCTGGTGGTCCTCGGAGACGTCCCAGCTCTCGCGGACCCTGGTCCCGCCCTCGACCGGTTCGAGCTCGTAGCGCCAGATGCGCCCGCCCACCAGCTTCCCGATGAATCCGGGAGGCTTGGTCTGCCAGGCGATCCTCCGGTTGTCCTCGAACTCGATGACCGTGTTGACCATGGAGTACCTGATGCCCATGTGCATGCTCATGCCGAAGGTGGCTCCGAGGGAGAGGCGCCGGGGGACGCCGTCCTTGGCCTGCTTGACCGACCCGGAGCCATCGATGTCGGGGTGGCGGGCCGGGTCGGCCACGAGGGAGAAGATGGCTTCGGGCGTGGTCGGGACGACCCGCTCGACCGAGACGACGTTTCCTTCCATCAGCTCCCCTTCCAAGGCGGCGTGGTGCGGTGACGACAGTCTCCCACGGCCGGCGCCGTCCGGTTCAGAGCCCGGGGCTGGAGTGCATGAGACCGCCGTCGGCGAAGACGGTGGTGGCCGTGAGGTAGTTGGCACCCTCGCCGGCCAGGAAGGCCACGATGCTGGCGATCTCTCCGGGCTCGGCCAGCCGACCGAGGGGGATGGCGGCGTCGAGCGTGGCCAGCGCCGCCGGATCGGCCACGGTGGCCTTGTTGATGGGGGTGTCGACCGCGCCGGGCCCGACCCCCACCACCAGGATGTTGTGGGGCGCCAGCTCGACCCCCGACGTGCGGGTGAGCATGCGCATGCCCCCCTTCGACAGGCAGTAGGCGGTGTTGCCGGGCATGGGCCAGTCCTCGTGCACCGACGTCATGTTGATGATCCGGCCACCGCCGCCCTGGGCGATCATCTGGGTGGCGGCCAGCTGGGTGCCGAAGAACGCGCTCTTGAGGTTGATGTCGAGGACACGCTCGTACTGCTCCTCGGTGGTGTCGAGGATCGACGTGCGGGTCTCGATCCCGGCGTTGTTGACCATGACGTCGAGTCGTCCGAAGGTGGAGACTGCGGTGGCGACCAGGGTCTTCAGGTCCTCGACCTTGCTCACGTCGGCCTTCACCCCGACCACCCGGTCGCCCATGTCCCGGAGCTCCTGCTCGAGGAGCTCCTCGCTCTGCTCGTCGGCGATCCAGTCGATCACGACGTTGGCGCCCTGACCGGCCAGGGCCAGGACGACCGCCTTCCCGATGCCGGTGTTGCCGCCGGTGACGACGGCCACTTTCCCCTGCAGTGTCATGGTGCTCCTGTCGGGCGGAGTCGGGCCCGGTGGGCGGATCGGCGGTCGGCCTCCGCCCTCGGGGCCGGCCGCGCACCGAATCCTAGGTCCGACCCGTCCCGGCCCGACGGCAGCCGGTGCCGCCCGCCGTCGGGCCCTCCCCGTTCGGCCGGCACAGGACGGTGGCATCATCGGCGGCGTGCCCCGAGACTCCCGAACGGATCCGAGCGCGTCGCTGCGCCGGCTTGATCCGGTTCTCGCCGCTCTCATCGACCGGCACGGCGCACCGCCGCGCCGGCGGCCGGCGCCGGCGTCGATGCGGTTCGGCGCCCTGGCCCGCACCATCGTCCACCAGCAGCTGGCCGGAAACGCCGCCGCGTCCATCCACGCCCGGTTCGAGGCGGCGCTGGGGTCGCCGGTCACCCCGGAGGCGGTGCTGGCCGCTCCGCCGGAGGTGCTCACCGCCTGCGGGCTGAGCGGGGCCAAGGCCGCGTCCATCCGGGACCTGGCGGTCAAGGTCGCCGGCGGTGAGGTCGCGCTCGGCCGCATCGGGCGCCTGACCGACCAGCAGGTGGTCGACCACCTCACCCAGGTGAGGGGCGTCGGGCCCTGGACGGCCCAGATGTTCCTCCTCGGCACCCTCGGTCGGCTCGACGTCTGGCCGACCGGCGACTACGGGGTGCGCGCCGGGTTCGGCCGGGCGTGGGGACTGGTGGAGATCCCGACGCCGAGGGAGCTCGAGGCGCACGGGGAGCGGTTCCGGCCCTACCGGAGCCTGGTGGCCTGGTACTGCTGGCGGGTGGCGGACGACCGGACGGCGGAGAGATGAGGTCGGCCGGAGCGCCGGGCCCGGACGGTCAGCCCTGGTACTGGGCGACGAGCGAGGTGAAGGCGTAGGGCGGCTGGGCGATGCCGCTGCAGCTGTCGGACGTCGGCGAGCCCGCTGGGCACGAGCGGTCGCGGTTGACCGACCAGAATGTGAAACGGGCCAGATGGTTCGACTGGGCGAAAGCCAGCATGGCCTGGAAGTCCGAGACCGACACGGTCTCGTCCGTCTCGTCGGTCTTCCCGTTCATCGAGGAGATGCCCACGTGCTGGTAGGCCCGGGCCGGTGTCAGGTGGTAGGCCGCGGCGACGTCGGCGTCGAGCCCCTCGGCGGCGTCGATGGAGGTGGCGCCCATGTCGGTGACCGGCGCCCCGAAGTCGAAGGGCATGACGGTCCAGGCGTAGGGCTGGAACCCCAGGGTCGCGGCCTGGTCGATCATGCTCACGTCGTTCCCGTCGGGCCCGGCTTCGTCGGTGCCGAAGGTAACGGAGATCTCGAGCGCGGGGTCGGCCTGCTGCAGAGCGGCCAGCGCGGCGATCACCCGCTGACGGGTCCTCGCGTTGGTGACCTCGGTGTGCTCGATGTCCACATCGACCGCCTGCAGCCCGTTGGCGGCGACCACCCTCTGGTAGGCCGCGGTCAACCTGGCGACCGACTTGCACGACGAGCCGAGCTTCTTCCCGCTCCATCAGCCGATGGACACGTCGACGTCCCCGCCGGCGGTGCGGATGGCGGTGATGGTCGAGGCATCGACGCCACCGGCGAGCGGACGCGACCCGTCCCACTCCGGGTTGCAGGACCCGTGGGAGAGGATGAA
>Ga0224558_1002135_pt1 | contig 18807 bp, 20 predicted proteins | sample 714S32024metaG_FD_180682 | JGI IMG/M metagenome (GOLD analysis project Ga0224558, IMG submission 180682) | Peat soil microbial communities from Stordalen Mire, Sweden - 717 S3 20-24 | ecosystem: Environmental > Terrestrial > Soil > Wetlands > Peat | place: Sweden: Norrbotten County, Stordalen...
TTGTGAGCGCATATATGGCGATCAAGGCCTGAATAGTGCTCAAATCGGTGTGTAAGTCTACGACCACAGCCGATATGGCCACATTCATAGCGGAGCTATCGAGAACGATGATGAAGATAGCTATGCATGAAACTAAGACGACTCCCCATTTGAACTGTGGCTTCTCTTCCATAGAGGGGGTGATCGAAAACTCACAAGACGCGACGCCGTACGTCTGCGCAGGATTATGACGAAATACTCATCGGTTACGCACAAGACCCAAACGCTGCTGATAACGCTTCTGCTGCTATATCAGTTTTATGTTTTGCTTTTTGGCATATTACGGTGCGGTGGAATGCTGAGGTTAAGTCAAACATTACAGATATTGAAAGTCACGTTTTTTCCAATACTTCATATAAACATTATAGAGGTACTGGGGCGGCGAATGTCGATAGTTGCTCCACTGAACCTTCCGGCGTACTGACACCCGCCAGATCAAATCTAAATCAATATATAGCGTTGCTTCTCAACGTTTAACCATTTAAACAAAAGGGAGGTGACGTAATGGGCGAAGTAAAAACGATCGCAAGGGTTCCTGTTAGGGCAGTCGCCTTGATGGGTGCCATAATTGAAGCCGTTTTAGGGCTCATTTCTGGAATCATTACAGCTATTAGCATTGACGTTGCTCTCTCGACGTTGCACAGCGATTTTCCTATAACGGCAAGTCTCGGCACAGGAGCAACCGCTGAGGCTAGCGTCATTATCATCGGCATTGTCGGCGGCTTCATTAGTGGCTACATTATCATAGCGATTGTAGCACTGATTTACAACTGGTTAGCGCCTAGAATTGGCGGCATTAAGCTTGAACTTGAGTGACGGCAACGCATACAGAATCGCGTAAATCGTAGAGTTCTGACGTTAAGCGCATAGCGTTGATCGTTGCTTTCTTTTGTTTTTTAGACAACAGCCAGTAGCCTTTGATTTCAGTATTTCGAGGGCGCAATTATTGGAAATGACAGGGCCTCACTTCACCACTGGAGTCAATGCGTAAGCACTTGAGTCGATTGTATTACACGGCAGAGCCGAACAGCTTGATGGATCGCACTTACGAGCGTTTGCGCTTGAGTTGAAAGAACAGCTTGCTCAGATGCTGACTACGTTTGTCACGTCGATTCTGGAAGAGCCACATCGCCTAGACGCTGAAAGTGCTGCGGAGCCACCCCTCCGCCAAATCATTGAAGTGCTGGAGCAGGTGATGTGCACACACGATGCGGAAAAGCTTGCGATTGCTGTGCTTGAAATCTGGGAAGACGGTTTCATGATGACAGCAGTTAAAAGATGAGTTATGCAGCACCCGAAAGAAGAAGAACCCGCTAAGAAAGAGGAGGAAGCGGTCTACCGGCTATAACAAAGGCAGTGGAAAAAAAGCGATCAAGGGTAACCGTTAAAGTCTCGCTCGCTCTTCTTTACGTGTGTCGAATGCGTCTAATATCCTCCCCAGGCAGATCGTCTTATTCGTCAGCGTTTTCAAGTGGTGCGTGCTAGGCACACTCGTTGGAGTCGTCGTCGGCTTAGCCGTAGCCTTTTTCTTAAAGGCGTTGGACTACAGCATTGCCCTGACTGGCCAGTTTCCCTATTACTTTCTCCTCCTCCCGCTGGCGCTCTTAGTCAGCGGCGCCATGATGAAATACCTCGCCTCAGATGACGAAGGGCACGGCACGGCGATGATTATTGACGCCCTTCACAAACGATCCGGTAAAATAAAGCCGTCAACGGTTTTGGTAAGGCTCGCTGCCACGCTCATTACTATCGCGTCAGGCGGCTCGGCAGGCAAGGAAGAGCCGGGCGCCCAGATAGGGGCAGGGCTCTCTTCACTGTTTAGCGATCTCCTGAAGTTGGACGACCGTGACCGTCGGAAATTGGTCATCTGTGGGGTCAGCGCCGGATTTGCCTCCGTTTTTGGCACGCCCCTAGGAGGTGCCATCTTCGGGGTCGAAGTCCTCTTTGTAGGAGGCCTTATGTACGACGTGCTCCTCCCCGCGTTTGTCGCAGGGATCGTCAGCTACCAGGTGTCGGCTGCCCTCGGTATTACCTACTTCTACAGCCCCCTCAAGTTCGTGCCCGTCTTCAGCGGGTTCTTCTTGGCGCAAGTGATCATTGCAGGCATCTTCTTTGGACTCGTCGCGCTCCTCCTCATAGAGCTCTTCACTCTCTTCAAAAAGGCCGCAGAACGTCTGCCCATTTGGGCGCCTGCTAAGGGCATCATCGGCGGGGCGGCGCTCATACTGTTAACCTTGACATTCTCGACGCAGTACCTTGGGCTCGGTTTGGCCACGACTCAGGCCACGCTGCAGGGGCAGCAGGCTGTCTGGTACGCCTTCCCCTTAAAGATCGTGTTTACGAGCATAACGTTGGGCTTTGGGGGAAGCGGCGGTATTATCACTCCTATCTTCTTTATTGGTTCCACGGCTGGCGCTCTTTTCGCTCAGGTATTTGGCTTGAACTCAGCGACGTTTGCGGCAATTGGCCTAGTAGCCGTTCTTGCGGGAGCCACCAACACCCCCATCGCTGCGAGTATTATTTCAATTGAGCTCTTTGGGCCGGCAGTCGCGCCGTACGCAGCAGTAGCGTGCGTTGTCAGCTACGTAATGTCTGGCCACCGAAGCATCTATCCGTCGCAGGTTCTTGCCACGGAGAAATCGCGGTCTATTCAGGTTCAGATCGGCAAAGAGGTTTCGAAGGGTGAGCCGACGGTGCAGCTCCGAGTAGGGAGTGTCACGGAAGCCGGTGTGAAGGCCATTAATAAAATAACGGGTTTCATTGCCAAACATTTTAGAGTGCGGCAGAGACCGCGATAGCGCCCGATAGATCAACTCAATATTCGGCGGTCGTTTGTTTAAGGCTTTAAATGGCCAGCGAAGTGTGGAGATGATCGGATTAAAGGAATAATATTTTTATAAGTTTTTATCAATCAGCCCTCATTTCTAGATTTCTTAAACTTCTTGATGTGTATTTACGGTATACCCATTCAATTAGGAATGACATTAATACGACTGCTGATAGTAAATACAAGGTCAAAGGGGAGTTGAATATTTCATAGTAAACCAGGACAGTTAATAAAAAGAAACATCCAATGATAGCCAAGCACAATATGTACTTGTTTGCACCAGTTTTTTTGTATAGCCTAAGGTGTGATAGGCTTACACCCGCGTAGACAAGTAAAAAAATTGAACTCCCCAGCATGGCCACGTTACTTAAATTCAATAAAAGAATTAGGAGAATGACAGTGGCGCTGGTAATAAGTAAACCCTCTCTACTATCGTGCCAGGATTTTCGATTAAAAAATGTGGGTAGTTCACCTTTTTTTGCCATCAAATAGCTGACATTAGCTCCACCATAAAGGGTAGCATTTATAGCTGAAGAAGTAGAAAAAAGCGCGGCTATAGCTATAATGGTAAATCCAATTGCTCCTGCAAAGGGTTCTGCAGCGGCTGCCAATGCATAGTCCGCGGCTTGTGTAATTTCGGAGAGGGGCAGGTTACCCACTACTGCAATGGAAACTGCCACATATATCACCATTGCGAGTATTACAGCTAAATATAGAGCCCTAGGTATATTTTTTTGAGGATTATCAATATCGTCGGCAGTGTTGGTAATTAAACCAAAACCCTCGTATCCCAAGAAAAGCACTGCCGCTCCTGTGAATACGTTGTCTATTGGTATCAAGTGAGAAACTGATAGTAACGATATTTTGATAAAGAAAAATCCAACTATTGCAAATGTTACCAATATTCCTACTTTTACAGCCACAATTAACGTTTCGGATTTTCCCACAGCCTTAGCGCCTAAAAAGTTAATAAATGTGAATATCAGGATGATGAAGATGGCTAGGATTGTTGCAGTTGTAGGCGATGGATACGAAGAAAGAAAGGTAGCTGCATAATCTCCAAAAGCTTCTGCGTAAACACTTAAGGCAATAATGTAACCAAAATACAAAAGAAAGCTAAAACCACCACTTAGAATTCCATCGCCAAATCCTCTGATTAGAAATTCAACTGGCCCGCCTGCAGAGGGATATTTAGATCCTAATTTAGCGTAGGAATAAGCACAGAGGAGTGCGACACCACCTCCAATGATGAATGAGATATAAATTAGATTACCGGCAATTTCTGTAGCAATACCTAAAATGGAGAAGATACCGGCTCCTACCATCCCCCCTATTCCAATGGCAATTGCCGACCACAAACCAATCGGTTTTTTATTTTGGAGTTTATTAGTCATAGACAAACCCGTCCAAAATAACAAGTAGATTAGGAATCTTTATTTCTAAATATTTGCTAGATCGGCTAGGCAAAATGTCAGGAAAGAAGGCGCGTCCAAAGGACTACACTTTTTCTTCTACACACCTTCATCATTAAAAGCAGGCGCAATCTGGGAGTAGTCAGCTGATCAACATTTAAACGTGAATTTCAACCCCTTTTTCTGGAAGAATCACATTGTTGTGGAAGTTCTTGAAGACTCCAGGGTGCTGCGTGTGGACTGGAATCAGTGTTTTCGGCTGTACGGTCTCGACCACGTCTCGTATCTCGTCTTAATTTAGGCGTCCTGGCGCTCACTGCTCAATAGCGCTCCAAGCTTTGTATCGTAGGGAACGTCACAAAACGTGATGCCCGTTTCTTCCTGTCGGTGATTTCGCACATACCACAACGGGAGCTTCACTTCGAACCAGCGTCCCGGGTAGCGATCAGCTCTTTTTGATAATGGATGTCGCTGCTAGGCATTTAAGTCAGGTAAGGACTATACCGCAAGTGCACAAGCTATTGGGGCTGGCGTGAAGTATATGGTAGGGTACAGTACGGACCACTGGGAACATCAACGTACAGAAAACAGAGACAGCTACGGCCCCCCCTCAACAACCGATTTCGCCACGGCCGCACGAACACTAGATCGATTAATAGAAAAAGCGCGACGTTTCTATCAATCGGGCGATTATGAAGAGGTCATTCTAAACGCTCACCGGATTAAAGAATTGTATCAGCTCTGCATTCAAGATGAAGATAGGAGTCGAGGGCGTTTAGCTTTCAACCCAGCGTTGCGAGCTCAGATAGAGAAAAACGCGGACTCGCTAGATTACTGGTGGGAATCAGGCATCGTCGCTTTTCATAAGATTAAGATTAGCCCCGAAATCGCAAGAATCGCCTTGACGGTGTCAGAGGAGATGCGTGATTATGTCGCGACTTACGTCGACGATCGGACCACGGGTGTACCATATTCCACACAAGCCACTCGCGACCGCTCATCCTATAACGCCCCTCATGATACTGAGCGGATTAACGCCCCCCCTCCCGCCTATCCCATCAGCAAAGGCGGATTGGATATAGATGATAAGGAGCTCCTGTATTTGGCCCGTCCGAGTATTTTGGGTTGCACGTTAAAACAAAAGGGACTTGTACTCTTACTAGTAGTCCTCCTTTTCGGGTCTTTTTTTGTCCAGCGTCTCATAGACATAAGCTTAATCGCAACCGTGTTTAGGGGGGCCGCGGTGCTGCTTTTTCTGTTCGTCGCCGCTCGAATCGCCCTCACCGTCTACTCGGAAAGATACGGCATCACTTCGCGTGATATATCCATTGAAAAAGGCCTTTTTTTGAAGAAGAAGAAAGTTATTATACCGCTCAATCGAGTCGCGATGCTCACAAAGCAACAGAGCCTCTTAGAAAGGCTGTTGAGAACAGGAGATGTTATTATTGAGACCTTTAGTGGTCACACTATGGTGTTTAAGGAGATCTATGATCCAGAAGAGGTGGCCACTCTACTCGCTGAGTTGCGTGGGCGCAGCCCTGCCCGTCAAGAGTGATCGAACCTCGATGCCGCTTGCAACAAACTCTCTCGATCGAGTGCATTTGCACCCGGTAATACAGGTTTGGACGATGTATGTTCAATTTTGTAAGTATGGATTCGGCAATTGCTTTTTCCTGTTCTAAAATCTCCGGCAAATCTGTGGCTAGATAGAGTACGTCAGGGTTTTCGGTCATCGCAAGACCACGCGGAGGAAGTCCTGCAGCAATTTCCAAAACTTGTGTAATATCGTAACGTGCAATGATCTGATCCGTAGTTTTGTAGCGTGCCCCCCAATTGAAAGCGAAGTGAGTCATGAACTCAGCGCTCTGGCCCGCTAGTGTCTGAAAGTCTTTCTCTGCTCCGCTTGCTGCGGCTATTTCCTTAGCAAACGGAATATCGGTAAACGCCCTTATGTGCGCTACTAGCTTGGCAGTGGTGCTAATTTTTTCATAGGCTTCTCCTTCTCCCATATTTGCTTATCACCCTTTCGCGCCCATCTATTCCAAGTGATTCTGTACACACACGATTATTCGCAATATATATAGACGCCCCCGCGCGTGTCAGAAGGCACGATAAAGACTCCGATTGAAAGTGCTGCAGAGAGGCGCCGAGTGCAGAGCCGAAAGGGCAGGGCCACCTCTCCGCCAAATCATTGCAGTGTTGCAGCAGGTGATGTGCACGCACGACGCGGAGAAGCTTGCGATTTCTGTGCTCGAAATCTTGGAAGACGGTTTCATGATGAGGCGGTTAAAAGATGAGTTATGCAGCACCCGAAAGAAGAAGAACCCGCCAAGAAAGAGGAGGCACCAGTTGAGCGACTGTGACGACGGCGGTGAAAAAAAGAAGAGACTCGCAAGCGATTACGGGCGCTTCCTTCAAGAATTTGAGAGAACTTCTTAAATGTACAAGTCTTAGAAGCAAGAAGCAAATCCTGCACGGCTGGTCAGCAAAGCAGGTGATTAAGATGAAATTCAACGTAGATGTCGTTACGATATTGTCGCACATCGATGAACTATCGAGGGTCCACAGTACGATTGTGATGGCGGGATTGGCCGATACCCTTAAAAATGCCCAAGGGATTACGCTTTTTGCTCCTGAGAACGAAGCGTTCGATAAGCTTCAAGGAAGCACGATAATGAGTGCGCTCGAAGACGCTGACAAAGCGAAGAACATCTTGACCTATCACGTCGTTCCAGAGAAGCTTGTGACCTCGAACTTGCGCAAAGAAAAAAGCGTTACCACCATGCAAGGGGCAACGCTCAAGATTGAGGAGCATCACTGGTTGCGCCACGGCATAATGGTCAATGACGCGGTGGTAAAAGAGGCCGATATTGAAGGCACCAACGGTGTCATCCACATTATTGATACTGTCTTAGTGCCGTAGTATCGTGGCTTTACTCTCTCCTACTCGGTGCTAATCACATGGACTGCATCGCATAATTCACGATCGCTTTGTTCTGACGCCAATATTAGCGACAAAATGGCCGTTATTCTTGGAGGCGAACTCCAAACAAGCTTAAAATAGTAAACAGCAATGGAGCGCTCTTTTTGGTCCCGATTTAAACGCAGCAAGTGATCGGGTAAAGTGTCCCTTTCAGAGGCAATAAGGCCTACTCTTTTTGCGATTTCCTTTGATTCCAGGGCTTGATTTACAGGGTACTGCAAAACAGATAGAGTGATGGCATGAAAAGTATCAGTGCTATCTTCCGAACTTCCCTGTCAGCGTCGCGATAAAGGTTCCCCAGACGAGGAGGCCAAAGAGCGCTTGCACCGAAGTTTAACCATAGCGCCAACAAATTTTATTTAAATGATTGATTTCGAATTGCTTCTGCATACGCAGCAGCACAAATAGGATCGGAACCCGGCCGATTTTTTGAACTTATAAACGGTTCAAAATCCCCATTGGCATTTTGAAATCCACTCTGACTAATTTCAAATAGTTTAGCTCGAATGTATTTCCAATCATTAGGTAGAAGTCTAACACCGAGACTATCTTCAAGCTCCGCAATCGCAAATTCCTGAACTACTTGAACCGCGCTTAGATGCTTTGAGATATTTGTCTTCCCTTTAAGGCCACCTGCTGGAATACACTCAACTTTACCTTCTGATTGATCAGAAGATTTTGGATCTATTATTAATGCGGCGCAACTTGCAAGTTTTGTATGACTTTTATCCGACAATGCCCAATATATTTCATTTCTGTCTTTTTCTGCAATTCGAGCATGCGAAATTTTTGAAATTTCACGGCGTAAATCTTGCGGGATCTCAAATTTCTTTATCTTTTTGAAAGTTTATTCATCTCCAGTACCGAATGCCCATTGTAGTGATAATACAGAATCGGTTACAAGGCAAATCCCTAACCATTCGCTCTCTAATCCCATTCTCAAACAATTAAAAGACTGGCACCTTAATCCTGTATCTGCCAGAATTTTAGCTGCCAAAAAATGATTGTATGCATTTAAAAGGAGACATTTCACATATTTATTGCTAAAATTAAAACCATCAATAAATTTTTTGTAAATATTCAGATTGTTGGAAACAATCTCTTCGATTTCATTCATATGAGATACATATCCACAATGTTGTATTAATTTTGATACTCCTTTGCGATCCACTGTGTGCCGGCGCCCTTTTTTCGATTTCCTTTGATTTTTGGGCCAGAATTTGTGACCAACACATAACGTCATTTTGGAGATATAGCATGCAAAGTGCGTCGGAGGAGCAAATCGACCGGTTAGTTTCCCACTGCATCATAGTACTCTTTACGCAGCTTTTCATGAAATGCACTTATATGATGAATTGTCATCGCTGCGAGAAAGCCATACCGGGCAAGCCTGAGCTGTCACCCGTAGGACAAAAGCGGAAGAGTTAACACCGCGGAGACCTAGCTGGCGGTGAGGCAGGGGCTCACGTATTAGCGCATCACCGACTAGATAAGCCGGTGCGGTGCGACTATTGCTCGATACCGCAGCCACCTGTATACGTGATTAATTGATTAAAGCGTGAAACTATGCGCCCCTCTCACTGTACTCGATGCGAAGCAAGACTTGGGCCCGGAAACGCCGAGCTCGGTTCAGAAATGTGCTATCAGTGTCGGATGGAACAAGTAGGGATTCAACGGGTAGATTATCGCACAAAGCCACAGACGACCGCGCCGCAAGGGTACCAACAACTCACATATGAGCTTCGGCCGGCGACTACACTGCCCGGATATCTACAACTCATATGTGAGCTTCGGCCGGCACCGCACGGGCATTAGCTCTCCGTCGGTCCGTGCGACGCTTTTGGGAATTCTCAGGTGCTGCTATTCAGCGACGTCACCAATTCAAAGCTCCCTGTATATGTTGACGCCGGCTTGGTTGCTGCTAGTTGATGATGTGCAGCCTGCCGCACCCACAATAAGGGCGAGAATTGAAAGCAGTATCAAAATACGCTTCATTTTGTGCCTCCTTATATCACGGTAAACGAACCCGTCAGCGTAAGGCCGACGCTTGAGACTACTTCTATACTGTGCGTTCCCGGCGACAGATTATTCGTCCAAATGTCGGCAGTGGCCGCGCCACCCACCCCATTTCCGTCGACTGACCAGGCATATGAAACCTCATAGGTCAGCGGCTGCGAAAGTGGCTTCGAAGCGGCATAGAAAACTTTTTCCGGCGTCGTCGGCTTTGGCCGCATCTCATCCTCTGATTTCAGCTAGCACCGACAACAGACACCTGAGTGAAGATCTTTTGGTCAAGAGCGGGTGCATGGGCGGGAACGCGGCCGCAAATGGGTATCGATAACCAACCACAGCACCATCCTCGCCGCCTTGACAATCTCGCTCCTGGAGATCTTGGAGGCCCCCATGCGGCGGTCTTGGAAAATGATAGGCACGTCTCCCACCTTCCAACCGCGTCGCTCAACTCTGAAAAGCATTTCGAACGCGAAAGAATAGCCGCTCGATTTGATGTTATCTAAATCTAGGCTCTCTAATGCCTGGCGGCGATAACAACGAAAACCTGCCGTCGTATCGTGGGTGTGCAGCCCCAGTAGCTCACGCGTGATCGTATTCGCGCTCCAACTCAACACCTTGCGGTCGAGAGTCTGGGTGGACCCCCCACCCCGCACGTAGCGCGAGCCGATGACGAGATCGTACCCCTGGTTAATTTTATCGACGATATCGGGAACGTCGCGCGGGTTGTGGGAAAAATCGGCGTCCATGGAACAGACGAGATCAGCTCCTTCGGCAAGCGCCTCTTTAAGCCGGTGATGTAAGCTGTGCCTAGCCCCAGCTTACCAAGACGGTGAATGACGCTCACCCGTCCGGCATTTTCCACCGCTAACCGGTCGGCGATTTCGCCGGTGCCGTCGGGAGAATTGTCGTCCACCACAATGATGTGCACTCCCGTCAGCAGAGCGAGTAATTGGGTGATCAGGGACTCTATATTTTCTTTTTCGTTATAAGTAGGAACGATAACAGAGACCTGCATAGTCACCTATACTCTCTACTGACATTTTATCTCGATTTCTGACTTTGCCGTATTTTATCATAGTAGGCTATATCCGCGAGTTTGCCGCTGTCGGAATAGCGAGAAGTACGCTCATTGTAAGCTGCGTGGCGATAAAGAGCACGTTCCATATTGTGAGGAGTACCGCCGTCCGCGCTATGTGGCGTGGTAACGGGGGCTCATTATTTCTTTTTTCGATTTCCTTTGAATTTTTGGTCCAAACCAGTTTACCTTCTTTTCTTTCTTCTTTTTTAGAAAAAGACAACACTTAAGCTATACCCCCGCCGTTTGCCTTTTTGATTCATTTTTTCGTCAAGGGGGGCGATAAATGACGAAAACTATGGTAAAAATGGTTTTGATGCTAGGCGTCGTCGCGGTGCTTATCGTGAGTGTGGCTGGCTGCACATCGTCAACTAGCAGCAATCAAGCAGCAGACAACGCATCACAAGCAGCATCAACGACAGCATCAACTTCTGTTTCAGCTTCCGCATCCGCAACGCCTACGGCAACGCCTTCGGCTACACCGTCGCCCTCTATCGTTCCCACGGCCTCCCCTACACCTACGCCAACTCCGACACCCTCACCAACACCCTCAGTTACTCCCTCACCAGCACCAGTGTACACCGTAACAGTTACAGGGCCGACGCAGTGGCTATCACCTTACTATGACAACTACACACACAGCTACCCTGTTAAAGGCAGCGAGTGGACGGCTACAGTTTACCTAAACGGACAGCCGATAACAACTAATCAAATAAGCTGGAGCATCAACGGCGTGCCAACGTCCTATGCCACAGGCAATGTACTCACGCTTGATGCTAACGGGATGGATATCGTTGGGCTGTACAGCCACAGCACAAGCACTATCACAGCCACATACACCGGCGTTGCCTCACTGCCAAGCGGTAGCACGACGTATGTAAACCCGACCTAATGCCAATCAAAGGTTGGCCCCTGCCCCGGGAATAAGGTATGATCCACGCCGCATCTGACGAGATACACTATATGCTCGCACGACATGTATCTAGTGACCTTGAACAAAAAAAGAAAGCGGGATTAAAACGTTAGGCTAACCTACGCAAGCGGGTTATTTCTCACTTCTGAATTGACTGTTATTCCTTCTAAGCACCGCCTGCACCTTCACGTTCGACACGTTCAGCACGATAAAGCATCAATCTTTCTTGGGGCTATAAACTGAGAGGCGCCGTGAGCATCTCATGTACCACAGAGAGTCAAAGCAAAACCTTCAATTGGGTGTTGAGATATATTACTCTGAGTAACAGCTAGACGTGCAATCCGCACGTCGTGAGACGCTAGCTGTTCCGACAAACGTCAAAAGGAGGATTAAATGAATCCCGTGTTAGTTGTTCTTGGCATAATTCTATTGGCGATGATCCTCGTAAAGGAGCGAAAAGCCCTTTCGAATCCCGCAGCTGTCCTAGTGATTCTCGTGTGCTGCATGCTCGTTTTCGCTTCAATATTGTGGGCTGCGTGAGAACCTATTGGAGGAGTAACGCCCTTGTGAGCGGCTACGCCACGCAGGTTGAGTCAACCTGTAGGACTGCTTGGATACAACCTATCAGACCCGCAACGGGTTGCTGAGGCAAAAAAGAACAAAGTTGTGATGGCACGATGTCCGGTGTTCGTGTGGGATGCAGTTGAACTTGTTGAAACGCTGGTTTAGCTGAACTGACTTCTGGGCATTTCTACATCATTTTTCGACCCGTAGCTGGCAGCTCGTACCGGCTTCAGATTGAATGGAAGCACCTACTAAAGCAGCCTACATGCGCCTTCAAACACGAAGGTGAAGCGTAGTGAAAGGAATCCACGATACTAAGAAAACACTGCAAGATACTCAAACCTAAGCCCAAAGAAAAAAAAGAAATCTTGTGTATTCAAGGTTATAACTGGATTATCGTCGTCGGGTGAATACGGCAGCAATTCCACCCAAGAACAATATGATAACTGCAAGCCAAGCTATCCAAAGTACTATACCTGGAAGAATCAGTAAAACGATTGCAAGTATAACAGCAAGCAGTACCATCCCAATACCGCTGAATAGTCCTCTATCTCTCGCCATTTTTTTCACCTCCTATTGAATACGTTTAATCGTTATATTTATTTAGCTTTATTGCATGGAAAACACTGGATTTAAGAATTTCTTGAGGAATAAGAAAGAAAAAATGGATAAAAGCCTCAACTTGACTTTTTTGCTTTTGCTGGCACTAACTGGCTTTGTTATCTGCAAGCGACGAGGGGGTACGTATAGGGCATTTTCTGATTTGCACTTCAACATGAACTTCAGCTATTGGAGCGGCTGTCGTAATTTTGTGACACCTTGACCTAGCAGCTAAGCGTGAACCTTTTAGCCTCTCCTCATCTCCTAGCTTATTATTTCTTTTTTCGATTTCCTTTGATTCCAGGGCTTGATTTACAGGGTACTGCAAAACATATAGAGTGATGGCATGAAAAGTACTTTGCAGGACATACTCATCCTATCTTTTTTTCATTTTTACGCTATAAAAAAGAAGAATAGTTAAATCAACGCCCATCGTAGTGACGTAAGGGAGGTGAAAAACTTGGTAGGACCAGTGGGAAAAGCCGCAGCCGTTCATCATCACAGAGAAAAGAAGGATGATGACAAGAAGGATGATGACGTCATAGAACACAAGGGAGCGGCGGTTGCAGTGCATCACAGACGCAAATAGAGGGTGTACAGACCGGCCTTCAACACGGCAACAGCGACATGAAGCAAAGAGTGTTCCTTTAATCTATTCTTTATCTCTTACTTCATAATTTCTTTTTTTTCTGTTCAGCGCGCATACTAAATCGTCGTGGCTTCCGATCTTGAAGGCCCCGTATTGATCGTGTCCTTCCTCGCTCACGTGAATCTCGTAGTTGAGCAGTTCCTCGACCATCGCTTCAATTTCTTTTGAACTTTTAGGAACCTTCACCAGTCCTTCGTCAAAAAGTGCGACAAGGTTTGAGGCCAACTGTGTTTTTGGGAGCTTTATCTGGCTGCTTTCTGAAGAGAGTTACTTTAATATTAACTGAACTTAATTATTATTTATTAATTAAAATATAAATAGATCTATAATTTTATTGGACGTTTTAATGGTGCGGTTTTGGTGCGGTTTTGGTGCAACCAAAAAGAGCACATTCCTAGCGCTTTGGAATACTACGCTATTATCCCTCTTACAAACGAGGAAACCTTTTTGTCAGGCGCGACAAAATTCACTGCGACGTGGCCAACTTCTGCCCGAACTGCGGAAAGAGGCTCTCCTTTTAGAGAACACAACGGGGACACTACGAAAGTGGTCGATTTCTATCTTCGCAGACGTCTTGTCAGAGGCGCTTCTTACGCTGATCTCTCTGCGCAATATCCAGCGACATTTAGCGTTAAAAGCTTCGTTATTCCTTAGGTGCCCCTTCTATACAGTAGTAGGCATCGCCGAGGTCAAACATTGCCCAGACGGGGCATACATCACACGGACACGTAACGCGTCGTGGATTCTTCGGACTTGCGCCGATAGCGCAAAAAAGCGTATCAGTTAGCGCGTTCTGGTTGTACGTCGGACAGTCCCCTTTATCACAAATGCAGCTTTTCCTGTTGCCTTCGGTGTCTGGTACCTTCATACACTTCTCCCGTTTTACAATCTGCTGACTTCGGTAGCGGCGAATAAGCGCGGTCAACGCACAAAGGCTTTCACAACTATTCCGTGCGTTTAGAAGCCGTTTATGTTCCGAAGAAGTGATGAGCGCGCCACTGATATAAGATTTGCTCGCTCCACCAGGCTGCTTGCGCGCCCGGTTTGTGCGTGACCTGCCGTTCGTCTTGTCAATGAATGCCGGCTCCTTAAGAGCAAATGTAAAGAGTATTTATCGCACTAGTAGTACAGGCGAAGCTCGATGATGCTGATCTACTCAGTGGGACATTCGAATCGATCGCTGCAGGAATTCATTTCAATTTTGTCGCATTATGCCGTTTTGACGGTGATCGACGTGCGCAGCCATCCGCACTCACTCGCTAATCCTCACTTCAACAAGGAAGTGCTTGAATACGAGCTGCCGCGATCAAGTATTCAATATTGCTGGATGGGAGAAGGACTTGGGGGGTTCAGACCTCAGATGTCGAACGATTCGCCAAACACTGCGTGGAGGGTGAAAAGTTTCAAGAACTACGCGGATTATGCGCTAACTGACGCCTTTTCTGACGCCTTGGCTGAACTTACTTCTCTTGCCACAAAAAGAACCGCCGCCGTAATGTGTGCTGAAATCCTTTGGACGCGTTGCCATCGTCGGATTATCGCTGACTATCTTCTGACGCTTGGGTGGGAGGTCGTGCATATTGTGGACGCGTCTCGCTCTACGACCCACGAGCTCACCCCCTTTGCGAAGGTTGATGGCGCCCACATAACGTACCCCTCCTCTTTGCTCCAGTATTCACTCGATGATTTCCAGCCAGAATGAGATAGGATCACGCGTATGCTGTTCTTGCTACCTCAAATCCGTTTGAGTCGTCAGAGTGATAGCAAAAGCGGCCGAGGCAGGACATAACAAGCGGCCCTGAACGTCGTCTGGCGTGGCTTGGCCGAATTGACCGCATCCTCAGGATGTGCGAAGCGATATCTGCCTCTTTGAGCTTCCAATCGGAAGCACCTCTGCACCTAAGATATCATTGAGGTCAAAGCCGTAAAGAGTGGCGTCTTTTTCTAAGACGACTAGCCGCCCCTTTACACCAATGACGCGGCCCAGGAGCATATTCTTCACCTGCAAGGGCCGCATCCAGAGCGGCAAATCAAAATAGCGGAGCTTAGTTTCATCATCAATGTCCATCTTAGCTTTCATCGCGTCCCAAGCTGCCCAGTCGAGTTCAGTATCAACGAGCATTTTTTGAGAATGCCGTACTGTCCCTTTGATCCCGTAACGCTTCTGCAGCTCACGCTCGCGTCTTCTAGCCAGTTCGCCATCTGCGACGTAGTCCGCTACGGCAGCCACATCTGCACCTTGCTCTCGCAGCCGGTCATCAAGTCGGCTAGCTTTCGTAACACCGATCTTGAAAATGTCGGGCCTGAACATTGCGACATATACCGCGTGCTCCTCTAGACACGTTTTTTCGTCCTTCAGGCACGTCCCGGTGCAGATTGCGCAGGCATTAAACTCCTGGCAACTGCCGCACACCGGGACTTCTTCACTATCGCACGGACGATACACACCGGCCTGCCACGTGCCGATGCAGGTTCGCCGGCCTATCCCAAGCGAGAGACTGCCTGAGAGCAGCAGCAGCTCCATGGAAGGATATGTTAGTAACGTCTCTTTCAGAGATGAAAAGCCAATAATCTTCACTACAACTAGGTTTGTTTCTAAGTCTTATATGTGTTAACCGTGCAACCATCACTATTTAAGTCCAGAAAAAGACTATGGGGTATGCTCGTTGAGGTCATAGAAGAACCCGTGTTTTACGATGGATCGCAAATAGAACCTTTGTGGGGTTACAAAAACTATGGTGCACTCGGCGATTGCATTGTCGTTTTTCGGGGTGGCATGGACGTCTCGGAAGAACGCATGAAAGACTGCGAAGATATTCGCGGAAAAAATAGAATAACCGGAGACGATGTCCTCCACCTCATCGTTGAACGCTTTGACAGTCCTGGAAACATGTTCATATCCTACCTGTTACAGCGATTACTCGTTATTTCCGCGCAAGCCGTGCTAAACATGTACGGTATTGAGACTACGAGATCTGGTGATGATCTTTACATCGCAGACGAGAAGCTCACAGTGAGCATTGCGACGGCAAGCATAACCAGCGAGAAGATGCATCTTGGGATTAACGTAACAACGAGTGGGACGCCCAAAGGTGTCGCTATCACAAGCCTAACGTCATTCGGCATTGAACCAGACGAAAGCCTTTCGATCGGAAGAGATATTGCCGAGATGTTCTCGAGAGAGACTCTTGGAATCCTTAAAGACGTGGTGAAGACCCGCGGGTCCTAATGCTGAGCTTCTCTTTGTGGGCTCAAGAGAGAGGTGCGCCATGCGAAAAGAACAAATCATTTATCTAGAGAGGCCCGGCCCTCAAAACACGGAAGATGTCATCGACGCCGTCACGGCCTACATCGCCCGGAGCGGTCTCGAGCGAGTCGTTGTAGCTAGTACGACGGGCTCCACCGCGACTAAATTTGCAAAAGCGCTTGAAAACAAGGCAAAACTCATCGTCGTAACACACCACACAGGTTTCAGTCAAGAAGGCGCGCAGCGTTTCGACGTGGAAAAAAGGAAAAAGCTCGAGCTGCAGGGAATCACGGTGCTGACCCAATCACACGTGCTCTCGGGAATCGAAAGGAGTATCTCTGGGAAGTTCGGCGGGGTTTCGCGCGTCGAGACTATCGCAGAGGCTCTTCGTTCACTACTTGGACACGGGCTCAAAGTGTGCGTGGAGATAGCTATTATGGCAGCCGATGCCGGGGCTATACCTATCGCTGACATTGTCGCGGTAGGCGGCACAGGCAGCGGTTCCGATACAGCGGTAGTGATACGTCCCGCGCACATGAATAACTTTTTTGATGCCCGAATCAGAGAGATCATCGTCATGCCGCGAGGTGGCGATGCCTGATCGATTTGAAATCACACACAAGGACGTATTCGGGCGCATTGGCAAGCTTGATACGCCACACGGCCACATCGAAACGCCAGCTTTACTCCCGGTTGTAAATCTCAACCTAATGCTCATCCCGCCGAGCGAGATGCGCCAGTTCGGAGCGCAAGCGCTCATGACCAACGCATATATCATCTACCGGAGTCCCCGTTTGCGAGCGGCGGCGCTCTCCGCGGGGATCCACAGTTTGCTCGGATTTGACGGGCCGATAATGACTGATTCGGGATCGTTTCAACTCGCCACGTATGGTGCGATAGAGATCCATTCAGAAGAGATAGTAGCTTTCCAGCGCGACATAGGGTCGGACATCGGAACTCCAATTGATATCCCGACGCCCCCAGACGTTTCACATCACCGTGCGCTCAGGGAGCTTGACGTGACGCTCGAACGCATTCAAGAGGCAACAAGGTGCTGCGGCACCGACATGCTCTTAGCAGCGCCCATCCAAGGTTCGACCCACCTCGATTTGCGGGAACGGTATGCAGGGCTGCTCAGCAAGCTCAGCGCCGACGTCTACCCTATCGGTGCCGTCGTTCCGCTCATGGAATCCTATCGGTATGCTGATCTGAGCAACGTCATTATGGCGTGCAAGACTGGACTGGCGTTGAATAAGCCTGTTCACCTGTTTGGGGCAGGGCATCCCATGATGTTCGCCCTCGCAGTGGCGTTAGGCTGTGACCTGTTCGACTCAGCCGCTTATGCGCTTTACGCGAGAGATGGGCGCTATCTGACGCCAAGCGGCACTCACAAGCTCAAAGATTTGGCTTACCTGCCGTGCGCGTGTCCGGTCTGCTCGTCTGGAGATAGGAAGCTGACGGAACGGGAACTTGCCGAACACAATCTTTGGGTCTCATTTAGTGAGCTCAACACCATCAAACAAGCTATACTCGACGGACAACTCTGGGAGCTCGTGGAGAGGCGGTGCCGCCATCCAGCGCTACTACAAGCCCTGCGAACGATCCAAGAGGGCTTTGCCTCCTTTGAAGCCATCGAACCGTTGAAGCGGTCTTTCACTTATACAAGCACAGAATCCGCAGCGCGGCCAGAAGTTGCGCGCTACGGGAAAAAGCTCAGCAGACTTCACCTGACCGGCCGAGTGCTCATCACGACCAACAGGCAGAAGACACTGACTATGGAACATAAGTTCGATACAATCCTGCTTATGAAAGCGCCTTTTGGTCCCTATCCACCAGAACTAGCCGAAACGTATCCTATTGGGCAATCTGAAGTTCCAGATCCAGACTATGCCTCAATCAAATCCGCTATGAGAAACCTGATCGAGTTTATTAAATCCAAAAATGTCGAAGTGACCTTCGCCTATGATGAGAAATGGGATCACGACGCGCTCGCCGAATTAAGCTCCTTTACAACGCTCTTACGCTTATGAGGAGACATGCAGCGACAGTTTGAAGTGACACGGCGGGACGGAGCTGCCCGTCTCGGAACGCTCAGGTGGCGAGGTGAAGAGCTTACCACCCCCTCTAGCTTTGAATCCAAAGAGGAACTTGAGTTCCTCAACGGATTGACGATTCAGAAAGCTGAGCTCGACGTAGCGGTCATCACAAGTCAGGAAGACTCTAGAGCAGAGCGAATTGATGCCGACGTTGTCATTCTTGGAGGTGCGCCGAGATTTAGCGATGATCCACGCGGCCTCACCAAAGCGCTCGCAAGAGCTAGAGAATCAGCAAATCCTGATTCAGCGCTTTATGTCCCGACGTTGGCGACCCCGAACAACGTGAGCTTGCTCGTCTATGCGGGGGTGGATCTCGTCGACCCAATTATGGCAGAGGTCAAGGCGCGCGAAGGGTATCTCCTCTCTGCTGAGGGCGAACGCCAGTTTGA
>Ga0224558_1002136_pt1 | contig 18803 bp, 22 predicted proteins | sample 714S32024metaG_FD_180682 | JGI IMG/M metagenome (GOLD analysis project Ga0224558, IMG submission 180682) | Peat soil microbial communities from Stordalen Mire, Sweden - 717 S3 20-24 | ecosystem: Environmental > Terrestrial > Soil > Wetlands > Peat | place: Sweden: Norrbotten County, Stordalen...
AAATCACAATCGGCCAACGGACTAAACCGCTCGCGCGGTAGGGGTGGCTTCGATTCGGGGTATGTAGATTGCTGATGTTTGAGGCTGTGTTTCGTATGTTGCGAAGTGAGGCAGTCCGCCTCTTTTGCAACCGGAGCTTCAGTCATGAGCACTACCACACCCAAGATCTCCCCGCTGCGTCAACGCATGATCGAAGACATGGTGCGACGAGAGTCGCTGAGGAGGTGCTCTTCTTAGTGGCGCAAAGCCACGACGATGATTGTCGGCAGACCTGCTCCGAGAGAGGTCGCGCCGACCTGATGTTCAGTCATCAGAAGCCTACGGGCTACGGCGGATTCCGCAAGGAGCCGTCCAAAGCGCCCGGACAATGTACCCCCGCGCGAGCGGCGGTGTCGCTCCGTGAGGAGCGATTCTGGATTCTGCCAGCTACGGGCGGATGAGGGACTAGGCGTGGTGGTCGGGGTGAACTCAGGTGAACTGCTGTAACTACCGTAACATGCGACAGGCGAAACTAGCTTTATGCGCCTGAGCCAAAATGGCACGCGGTTGGATGTCCTGTTCATGTTTCGGGACACGCTGACGCAGAACCGCCGGTAGAGAGGTAGCACCCAACCCACCGTGTCATCGCCGTGGAACTCGGTAAACCCGTTGCCTTCCCGACCGGATGGGCCGGCTGGGTAAGCAAGCCGCGAGGCGTGCAAATAGGCAGCGGGCAACGGATCGCGGAGAAAGCAAATGCCGGGCTGTAATGGCTCGGATAGGAGACAACGTGCTCTACCCGAAAGGGGCGCTGACTTCCGTGTGGTATGGAATGGTGAGAGCGTATGCCGAATCCCCTCAACAGGAGGCAAGCAAGTATGAGATCCGTGAACGCGGATTCTGCGGCCTCTCCTGACGGACGCAATTGGGACCAGATCGACTGGCCCACCGTGCACCGTCGGGTGAGGAGACTGCAGACTCGTATCGCCAAGGCAACTTGTGACCAGAACTGGCGCAGGGTGAAAGCCCTGCAACGGTTTCTGGTCAACTCGTACTCGGCCAAGGTACTGGCCGTGAAACGAGTGTCGGAAAACGATGGCAAGCGAACACCGGGTGTGGATGGCGAGATTTGGTCCACCCCGGAAGCCAAGTGGCAAGCCATTCAGCGGTTGGGTAGCCGCGGTCTTCGACCGCAGCCATTGCGCCGGGTGTACATCCCCAAGCGCGGTAGCAATACGAAGATGCGCCCTTTAGGAATCCCCGCCATGATTGACCGTGCTCAGCAGGCCCTGCATCTGCAAGGTCTGGAGCCGGTGGCGGAAACACAAGCCGATCCTCACTCGTATGGCTTTCGTCGATGTCGAGGTACGCAGGACGCCATCGCGCGCGTGTTTACTCTACTGGCTCAGAGAACCTCTGCGCCATGGATTTTGGAAGGCGATATTCTAGGCTGCTTCGACAACTTCGGGCATGGATGGCTCGAAGACCATGTTCCGATGAACAAGAAAGTTCTGTCGGGCTGGCTCAAGGCTGGATATGTGGAATCCGGGAAGCTCTTTCCAACGGAGGCAGGTACGCCACAAGGTGGTCCTGCTTCACCAACGTTAGCGAACATCGCCCTGGATGGATTGGAAGCGGTTCTGGCCGACAAATTTGGTCGCACTGAAAGACGCAACAATCGATACCGCGTGCGAGTCGTGAGATATGCGGATGACTTCATCGTTACCGGTAGCTCAAAAGAGCTGTTGGAAAATCAAGTCAAACCGTGCGTCGAGGCATTCCTCGCCGAGCGGGGTCTTCAGCTCTCACCAGAGAAGACCAGAATAACGCATCTTTCAGAGGGCTTCGACTTTCTCGGACAGAATGTACGAAGATACGGCGGTACACTTCTCATCAAACCGTCGGCCAAGAACGTGAAAACGTTCTTGGACAATGTCCGAGAAACCATCAGGGTGAACCGCTCGGCGAAGCAGGAAACTCTGATCGAGTTGCTCAACCCTATGATCAGGGGCTGGGTTAACTACCACCGACACGTCGTCGCAAAGAGGACGTATAAGATGGTGGACAGCCACATTTGGCGAGCGCTTTGGCGCTGGGCGCGGCGCAGACACCCTAACAAGTCGTGCAAATGGGTTCGGCAGAAATACTTCCGCACTCTTGGTCAACGGCAGTGGTCGTTTGCTACCCAAACCCGAAGGGACAATGGCGAGCCGAGGACTCTGGCGCTACTTTATGCATCAGATACTCGGATCGTCCGACACGTCGGAGTTAAATCGGACGCTAACCCTTTCGATCCGGCTTGGGACTCCTACTTCGTACAGCGTAAAAGTGCGCGGATGTTGGAGCGGCTGCAGGATCGCGGCTTCCCAAGACGACTCTGGCAGCAGCAAGAAGGCGAATGCCCAGGATGCGGTCAACTCATCGACGAAGACGACCGGTGGGTGATTCAACCCGTCATCCCATTCAAAGACGGTGGAGCACGCTCAGCCACCAACTTGAAACTGCTGCACCCTTCCTGTCAACGTCCATTCCGTATCGCAAGCAGGAAACTCTCCGCGCGCGATAACCGAGTACCGGCACCTTGAGAGAGGTGCTTACTCCATGCTTGAGCCGGATGCGGGGCTAACTCGCACGTCCGGTTCTTAGAGGGGCGCGGGCCAGCAATGGCTCGCGCCCACTCGACCGCATCCGCAAGCTCGAGCCCAAGACCCAGAGCGGCTATATCCGTGCCGTGCGCGATTTCACTGTCTGGTTCGGTCGCTCGCCCGATCGGGCAGCGCCTGAGGACCTGCGCCTCTTTCAACTGCACCTGGTGGATAAAGGCGTCTCGCCGATCAGCATCAACGCGATGCAGAGTGGCTTGAGATTTTTCTTCGATATCACGCTTAATCGACCCGAGGTGACGGCCCACATGCGCCACGTGCGCGTCGCCCAGCGTCTGCCGGTCGTACTCAGCCGCGAGGAAGCCACGCGCTTGATCGAGGCCACACGCAACATCAAGTATCGAGCCGCCTTGTCGGTGGCGTATGGCGCTGGACTGCGTGCCAGCGAAGTCATTGGCCTCAAGGTCAGTGACGTGGACAGCAAGCGCCATGTACTGCGTATCGAACAGGGCAAGGGCCACAAGGATCGCTACGCGCTACTGCCGCCGATTCTGCTCAAGCGTCTGCGCGGCTGGTGGCGCCACGCACGGGCCGAGGGCAAGGTACTACCCGACGGCTGGTTATTTCCGGGGCTCGATCCGATGCAGCCCATGAGTACCCGGCAACTGAACCGCGCCGTGCACGAGGCCGCCATGGCTGCGCACATTGACAAGCGGGTGTCCATGCACTCGCTGCGCCACGCTTTTGCCACGCACCTGCTCGAACAGAAGGAAGACATCCGCACCATTCAGGTCCTGCTCGGCCACAAGAAGCTGGAGACCACCGCGCTCTATACTCACCTCGCCACCGCTACACTGGCCCAGGTGACCAGTCCGCTGGAACCGACTCGACCGACGTAGCAAGCGTTCGTGTCACGCCTCGAGGTCGCGGATATCTTCCGCGCCCACGGGCCGACATGGCGGGATACTGAGCGGGGACACTTCAGTCTCGGCCAGCTCAAGGTCATGTCGGCCGTGGAGCAGTGCCGCAGCGCCGCGCTTGGCGGTCATGCGCTGCGCTGCTCATCGTGCGCGCAGCCCCAGATCGCCTACAACTCCTGCCGTAATCGGCATTGTCCCAAGTGTCAGAGCAGTGCCGCGCAACGCTGGCTCGAGGCTCGGTCCGCCGACCTGCTGCCGGTCGAGTATTTCCACGTGGTCTTCACCTTGCCCGCGCCCTTAAGTGCGCTGGCCTACACCAACAAGGAGCTGATGTATGGATTATTGTTTGATTTGGCTGCCGAGACTTTGCGCACGATCGCCGCCGATCCGAAGCATTTAGGCGCGCGCATCGGCGCGACCTTGGTGCTGCACACCTGGGGCTCGGCCCTGACTCATCATCCGCATGTGCACGGCATCGTACCTGGCGGCGGTCTCGCGCCGGACACCGACCGGTGGGTGCCGTGCAAGCCGGGGTTCTTCCTCCCAGTGCGTGTGCTGTCGCGGCTGTTTCGGCGCCGCTTTCTCGAAGAGCTCGAGCGCGCCCACCGCGACGGTCAGCTCCAGTTCTTAGGCCACCACCTCGATTTGGCCGATGCCCATGCCTTCGCCGACTGGCTCATGCCGCTGCGTCAGTGCGAGTGGGTGGTCTATGCCAAGCCTCCCTTCGCAGGACCGGAGGCGGTTCTCGCCTACCTGTCGCGCTACACCCATCGGGTCGCGATCTCCAACTCACGCCTCGTGGCATTGGACGATCGCAGCGTCACCTTCCGCTGGAAGGACTACCGCGAACACGGCCGAACCCGCTACAAAACCATGACCCTGGCCACCCCAGAGTTCATGCGCCGCTTCCTGCTGCACGTGTTGCCCTCCGGCTTTCACCGCATCCGACACTACGGTTTGCTCGCCAACGCCAAGCGCAAGATCAACATCGCGACCGCTCGCGAGCTGTTGCATCAGCCGGCACCGCAGCCTGCCGCAGAGCCGGGCGATGCCAGCGCCGATCACGGTTCCCCCAGGCCCGCCTTCGTATGCCGGCACTGCGGCGCTGCGATGCTCGTCATCGAGACCTTCGCCCGTGCGCAGCACATCCGTGGACCGCCGGGCTCGTCGGCCGCACCATGAACGACAGCGCTATAACTGCAACAACTTCGCCGGCGGCATTTTCTCAAATCATGCCGTCACGAACGCCCGTGGCCTCGTGCTGCAAAACGTGCAAGTGTTGCCACCCGCATCGCCTCTTGAACGCCCGGTGCCGCTGCGTACTTGCCACGCCACCGACCCATGCCATCCACGCGGTCGCGACTATTTTCGCCCCACTGGCTTTCCCCAACGTTCAAATCCCCATAGCGCCGCGCCGCTGCTGATCGGCATCAGCAATCCCCGCGGTTTCCTCCCTTGAGGATTGTCCAACACCGGCCCGTCCAAACATCGCGGGTCTGCACAGTTGCGCGCACGTGGGCCGGCGTCGGACAATCCTTAACATGACCCGTCGTAGACTGAATTGGAATTACAGCCCAAAAGCGGTCGCCCGCGGCTTGGTGTAGTCTCTAACGAATGTCGTACTTTCATGCTCTTGGAGGATTTGCGATCTTCCTTGCCCTAGGTGCGATAACAATGCAGTCGCTACGACCAGCCAGGAACTTACGTCGCCGACGGTACATCGCAGCGCCCCTGCTCGTCAGCCTGTGCGCGTGCACCAGCACCGCCGCCCATCGTGATTGGCAGTCCCGATTTTCGGGTGACGCCATCGTGATGCTCGGCGAGGTGCACGATAACGCCGAGCAACATCATTTGAGACTGGAGCGTTTGCGGCAGGCCTTTGCGGAAGGATGGCGGCCGGTGATCGCCATGGAACAATTCGATCGAGAACATCAGGAGGACATTGAACGTGCCCGCCGAAAGAGGCCCAAGGATGTGCAATACCTGCTCGATCTTGCGGCGCCACGCGATACCGAAGGGGGGAATTGGAACTGGAAGTTTTATCGGCCGTTCGTGGCGCTGGCGCTTGAATACGACGTGCCGTTAATCGCGGTGAATCTCTCGAGGGCGGACGCCGGAAAGGTTGTCAAAGACGGATATTCAGCAGTTTTCGACCCGGACACGCTGATGAGTCTTGGTTTGAACGAACCGATTGCACGGGATTGGGAGAGCGCCCAGGAGCGCGAGATCGAGGTCGGCCACTGCCACCAGCTACCGCCATCCATTCTACCAGCTATGGCCAGAGCGCAATTCGCACGGGATGCCGTGATGGCGTCGACGGTGAAGGCGATTGCGAATGCAGGACATGGCCTGGTATTGCTGGCAGGCAACGGTCATGTCAGGCACGACATTGGCGTACCGCGCTGGCTAAGTCCGCCGCTGCGATCGCGCGTATTCTCGGTGGGCTATCTCGAGAAGGGAAATACTTCCAGTGCAAGGGCATTCGACGCTGTGGTGATTACCGCCGCCGCTTCACGGTCTGATCCCTGTCTCAAATTCGGCAAGGCGGCAACCGGTCCATAGACAGCAGGCGCTGCGTAGGGTAGCACTTCCGGCGATAGAACTGACGTTGAAGCGCCTTGATCCAGGCGAAGAATTTCGCTGCTGAGAAATGCAAATCCGGGGATCGATCAGACCGTGACTCGCCGCGGACGCGTTGATCGCGGGGAATGCGGAAAGCCGACGGTCATGAAAGACAACTTTGGTCGGTTTGAGACCCTCGGGCCCACCGCCCTCGGCGTCCGTCTCAGATCGGCCCTAACCGGACTGTCACGGGTCCGAGTCGATTTCTCCATAGCCGCCGTTAGACTTTGAGTCCAGCCGAATGACAATACTGATCGCGCTCGGTCAGCATTTTGATATCGCTTTATTTGGTCGGTTTTGGATGGGGTGGCAAGAATGTCTAGTATTTCAATATCACTCAGCGTTGATGTACCCAACCTTGCAGACGGAGTTCGTTTCTACATAAACGCTTTTGGATTTTCGAAGCACACCGAACCGGTCCCCGGAGTCGCCGTACTCCGAGCAGGCGACGCACAACTTTGCTTGCTTGAAAAGCGGGCCGGCTCTCAGCCTTCCCAATTTACTCATGAGACGCGCCACAATGAGCGTCATTGGACGCCAGGGCACATGGACATTCATGTTGATGACCTCAAGATCGCTCTCGCAAAAGCTCTCGACGCGGATGCGACATAAGAGCAAATCTTCGAAAGCCCTGAGCATGGATCGGTAGCTTTCTGCAGTGTTCCATTCAGTCATGGTTTCTGCCTGATCGAAAAAAGGCGATAGCGGGTTGGTCTTCTGTTGGGCGGGTACGTTCGAAATGGGCGGTGGCGATTGCCACCGCCCAACGAACCGACTAGCGACCCTGGGCAATGACAATCGGACGCAGCTCGTGGTTCTTCGAGTTGTATACCGCGAACAATTCAGCCCGGTCGACCTTGATCACCGCATCCGCGATCGCTTTGTGAACGCAGCTCCGCACGCGACTCATGGAGGCCAGGGATTCGTCGATTTGAGGACGGCAGACTGTGACCGCCGCACTCCAGATCCGATGGTAGAGCGCTGCCGCACCCTGCGGATTCGATAGGTTGAGATCCCCGAACTTTACAACGGCCCGATGCGCGTCGCTGTCGTCGGCAGCGATGGACATCGTGCCCCAGCTTAAGACAAGGGCACCAAAGATCGCGGCTGAGATCAGACGGGACGGGTTGGTCGAAGTGATCAGAGTATTCATCGTAGTCTCCTAGGTATCGAGTAAAGCATTCAAGGTGTCTGACTGTTTCGTCCGTCGGGCTTCGTCGGGCGGCTCGCCGGCCTTGAGGCAACGGTGCTCCTTGCGTCGCCGGGAGTCCTGATGGGGATATGAAAGTGGCCTAGGGATTCTCTGAACTTGGAGGCAAGCATCCGTGGCGGGTCTCGGCCGCGGCAAGGCGTATAATTGCAAGCGCGTCGAGAAAGCCGATCGAATAGCAAAAATCTTCGCTCATTCATTGAGTTGCGATGTCACCCATTAGTTCAGCCGGTCGTTCCTTACTTCGGATCGCTGAGTTGCGTGTGGATCCGACGCTGGACGAGATTTGCAAAGAAGGTCACACGATCAAGCTCGAACCCAAGTCGATGCAGCTGCTGATTTGCCTCGCAGAGCGGGCAGGTGAGGTACTTAGCGTCGACGAACTGCTGGATCTGGTCTGGAAAAACGTGGTCGTCAGCCCCGACTCCGTGTACGCCGCCGTGGCTGCCCTTCGGCGCACCCTTGGCGATGATCCAAAAAACCCTAGATACATCGCCAATGTCGCACGTCGAGGCTATCGACTCATTGCGCCTGTGTCGCCGTGGGTGGACCCGCCGACCGACTCAACTTCCAATGCGAGCGTGGCCCCGGCACTAAGCGACAAACCGTCGATCGCAGTCATCCCGTTCCTCAATTTGAGTGGCGATCCGGGACAGGAGTACTTCAGCGACGGTGTCACCGAGGACATCATTACCGAGCTCTCGCGCTGGCGGCGTATTTCAGTGCGTTCCCGCTCGGCCTCGTTTCGCTATCGCGGTGCCGCAGTCGATATGAAGCAGGTCGCTCGCGAATTGGACGTTCGTTTTGTGGTTGAAGGTAGTGTCCGGCGCATAGGCGAACGTATCCGTATCAGCGCCCAGTTGATCGACGCTGCCACCGGCAGCCATATCTGGGGCGAAAAATTCGACCGGGGGCTGGACGAGATCTTCTTCGTCCAGGATCGGGTGGTACAAACGATCGTCAGCACGCTCGTCGGTCGCGTAGAAGCCTCTGATACCGAGCGAGTTCGCCGCAAGCCGCCGCTGAGTCTGGCTGCGTACGAGTGTGTATTGAAGGCCAATTCATTGTCCTGGGACGATCCAGAGGGCGGAACGGAGGCCACGCGACTGGTCGAAAAAGCGATCGAGCTTGACCCCGGCTATGCACTCGCACACGCGGTACTGGCGGCGCTGTCCTATTCACAATGGGACGACGGCCCGAGAAGCTCGGCTGCCGCATTGGAAAGGGCATACGTCCTCGCCATGCGGGCTGTCGAACTCGACGCCGGTGAGAGCACCTGCCATGCGATCCTCGGCCACGTCTGTGTGCATCGACGTTTTTTCGAGCTGGCCGTGCAATACAGCCGGCGGGCTGTCGAGATCAATCCAAACAGCCAATGGAACGCAGCCGATCTGGGATCCATTCTGGTTTATGCTGGTGAGCCGGAAGAGGCCCTGACTTGGTTCGCAAGGTCTCGAGAGATCGACCCATACTTCGATCAGGCGTGGTGCTGGCGCTCCGCTGGCCTGGCATGCATGAGCCTGGGTCGATACGCGGATGCCCTGTCGACGCTCAGCCGCGCGCGGCTTCGCACCTATTTCTATGCAGCGCTGATCGCCGGATGTCATGCCAAGCTGGGCGACGTGCATCGTGCCAAAACCAGCGCTATAGAATGTCTATCCATGAAACCAGACTTCTCGATTACGCACTTCATGAGTAAGTTGCCGTTCAAGAATCCGGCAGATGCCGAGCAACTTGGCTCATCCCTGCGTCTGGCCCGTCTGCCGGAATAATGTCCGTCACGCATTCGGCCAGCAATGTTATCGAGCCAGCCTGGGTAGGCGAGATTCTGCATTTCTGGTTTGATGAGCTGGAAGCAGCTCAATGGTTCGCGAAGAGCGATGCCATCGATGCGCAGATCCGCGGTCGCTTCCTGGCGCTGCACCGACGAGTCGTGGCAGGCGATGGATCCATCGCAATGACGCAACGCCCGCTGCTAGCCGCCGTCATTGTCTTGGATCAATTCTCACGCAACCTGTTCCGTGGCACGCCACGTGCTTTCGCGGCCGATCCTATCGCGCGCCAACTATCCAGAGCCGCAGTCAAGCAGCGCTTCGACGAGGCCATGAATGAACAGGAGCGGCTGTTTCTGTATATGCCGTTCGGGCACAGCGAGGATCGCAAAGATCAAGCGCTTGCAGTCGAACTGATCGCGCGCCTCGGCAAGGAGGAGTGGACGCGTGATGCGATCGCGCACAAAACGATCATCGATCAATTCGGCCGCTTTCCGCATCGTAACGCAATACTCAACCGACCTTCGTCGCAAGACGAGGTCAAGTTCCTGCAGAAACCCCAAGCGTGGTGGTTCTGACACGACGGATTCAGGCCGACTTCACGCGTGCGTTACGGCCGCCCGCATCTGCAGCCAAGAGCCGACCAGCCAAAGAGCTGGGCGCCAACATCGCGGCATGGGTTAAATTGAGCGTCGGGCCCGGAGCCGGGCTCGAATTGATCTCCCGCGAGGCGCAAATATGGGTCCGGCACAACTGGTTCGGTGGCAGTGGGATGGATACTTTCGCTACCACGGTGCCCGTACGAATTTGATTCTGCACATTCTGGCTGTCCCGGTATTTCTGGCAGGCAACTTCACCGTTCTCATGGCGTTGCTGCGTACGTCTATCTACTGGATCACGATAAATATAGACGTCAGTCGGTTTCCGCAGCAATCGCCGCCTCCGCCCAAATGAAACGCTTATCGCCTGAAGTTGGCGGCCGGAGAACAGAGCTTGGCAAAGTGGGGGCGTCCATGTACGGACGTTCGCGACAGTCCGGTTCGGGTCGAGGGACTCATTCACTGCGCTGCCGGCGGCGGCCCACCTGTGAGCACGACGTGCACTGCGGCTGATCGGACTTAGGGGCGTTTTCTACCGCCACAGGGGATCGTAGTTCCAGGCGATGTTCGAGCTGGCATAGATGCCGGCAAAACCCCACGATCCCCGTTTTTTTTATTTGCCGAGGATCACGTCATCCAATCCAGGCGATATGCGTTAAATATTTAGGATAGTTCCTATGAAACAGTTCACTGAGGAGAAAGCGTGAAGTCATTACGTGGTTTAAAGGCTGGCGTGGGTACGATATTTCTGGCGGGGACACTGCTGGGAGGCTGCGTAGTGGCTCCTGCGCCGGGTTACTACGGCGGCGCCGTGGTCACCGCCCCGCCGGCCCCGCAAGTCGAAGTCGTTGGTGTTGTGCCGGTGCCGGGTTACGTATGGTTCGGCGGCTACTGGAACTGGGTCGGCGGCCGGCACGTTTGGGTAGCCGGGCACTGGGGTCCAGGCCGACCGGGTTATCACTGGGTACCGCACACGTGGGTGCACGCTGGGGGCGGCTGGCGTATGTCCGAGGGCCACTGGGCACGCTGAGCGACGATAGACCGTTACGCATCGAGAAGCCGCTGCGCTCGCCTGAGCGCAGCAGCGGTATATTCGTTGGTTGTCTGAAAAGTGAGATGTCGCACCCTGCCCGGCCGACGTGAATGGAACGCTACGGCTATTCTGAAGAACCCTATCGGCCAAATTGATCGATCCCTCACGGTCGATACCGGTAATCGAGTTTCAACGGGCAACACTTCTCCGCGACCCGCCGCCGACATGACATAACGCTACATTGCGAGTGCGCCGCATCCGCGCGTTTTTACACGACCCGAGGTGAGGCAAGCGTCTGTAAGAAATATTTCTTGAAGTTGAAATCCAAACACGCGTATACATTAGTTGTAACGCGCATCGAGCCGCCATGACGCGATCGAGTCTCAATGCGGGCTAGCGTGCGCGCATGCGAAATACCAAAATCTCTGTAACATCGAGCGACGGCGACAATGAGAATTGCTGCCTGCTCGCATCCAACAAGGGGAAATAACCATGAAGAAGTCGCTATTCGTTCCCGCTTTTGCTCTGCTTATTGCGCTGCCGACGCTCGCCAACGCGTGGGACGGCGAGTGCGGTATTCCTGCCGCCACCGTCGACGCGTTGCAGGCGAAGCTCAAAACCGTCATCAACCTGCCGGACGCCAACGGCGGCATCTTCAAGCCGAACCGTATGTGGTCGGCGATCGTCGACCGCCATGGCGTATTGTGCTCGGTGATCAACAGCGGCAACGACCCGTGGCCGGGCAGCCGGGCGATCGCCATCGCCAAGGCGAGCACTGCGAATGATTTCAGCAATAGCGCCCTAGCGCTGTCGACGGCGAACTTGTATGCCCCGACCCAGCCGGGCGGATCGTTGTATGGTCTGAACAACTCCAATCCGTTCGATCCCGTCCTCGAAACACAGGGCACCGGCGTCGGACTCGTCCCCGGCGGCATTATTACTTTCGGCGGTGGCGTCGCGCTCTATGAGAGCGGGAAGGTCATCGGCGGCCTTGGCGTCAGCGGTGATTCGTCCTGTGCCGACCACGCGATCGCTTACCGCATGCGTCATTTGGCCGCGCTGGACGGTATTCCCAAGGGCGAGGGTCCGGGCGGCACGGACAACATCGCCTACGCTGCTGTCGGCACCACGCCGACCGGCTTCGAGCAGCCGCATTGCTTCCCGTCCGACATCACCCCTTGATCGCAACGGGCACCGGGACGTCGGTTGCTCCCGGCCCTGTTCTCAGGTTCGTATAGGGACGAAGGATTTGGGTTAAGTCTGACGTGATCAAGGTTGGGGACCCCGCCCGCGTGGCGGGGTCTTCCATGTTGGCGTTTCGCGGCTATAGTTCAATGGAAAATCGCGCGGCGGCGTTCAGGTGCGAGACCTAGTGCGGGGCGGCCTCGCAGGCGCCGAACCGGGTACTGCTGAAAGAAACCCGCGAGTCGGAGGCGAAAAAAAAGCAGGCTGATTAGTCTGCCGCGAAGCGGACGTTAGTGGACGCCTCCTTGGGGTCGAGTCCAGCCACATGCGATCTCCAACGCCGCGGCGAGGCAAGGCGAGTGTGGCAATCACACAGATTTTTTTTGGGAACTGCTGCGTGTGACCGCACGTGTGAATGTCGGGGCAATGAGGGGATACGTGAGGCTATGAGACCGCCGCCCAATCAACCTCGATTCCCAAGACTCTCCCACAGGATCAACGTGTTGACCCGAGTCTCGTATCCCTACGAGCCCTGACCTATCCTGAGGATGGAGCGGGCGATGGGAATCGAACCCAAAAGGGAGGCGCTTCCGAGCCTTGAAAACAAGCGATTTGGCGCGTTGGCGGATGCCAAGTGTGATTGGAGTGTGAATTTTCGCGGTATGTAGGGCTATCTAGGGGCACGTAGGGATACATCGGTGATCGAAGGCCCGGGCCTTAAGCCTATCGGTCGTATGTCGCTGACCGGCCAAGTCCGGTCAGCGACAGTGGCGAATTGGCTCCGTCTAAGCGGTCGTTCACCAAAGTGACCAGAGTATTGCGACGCTTCGTCGGCCTTCGTCACGGCGGGGTGACCGCGAGGGCGTATTCGACCAGAAACGAATTAAAAGCACAGCGTTATCGGGCAGCTAAGAAGTTCGACATTCAGTCCCAAGAGAGAGTACACAGATGTTGGGGTATGGGCTGAAATTGAACGCGAAGATCAATTGAGGGAGGTTGTATGACGTTGCACACTTTGTGGGGTGGCTCGTTGAAATCCCCGGGTGTTCTTCTGAGCGCGCTAATCACCCTGGTGACATTGACGGGCTGCCACGGGGGAGGCGGCGGCCTCAATATTGAGGGCCCTTTTGCCGACAATCTTGGCGGTTCCTTAAGCGGTCTGGTCGGCTCCAGGCTCACACTGCAAGACAATTCGATGTCCCTCAGCCAGCTCAATGGTCCGGCGGCGAACGGCACCAACCTCGTATTCGGCCTTGCGGATTTCAACACGAGCTATGACGTGACTGTTGCCACGCAGCCGACGAACCCGTCGCAAACCTGTGTCGTTGCGAACGGAACCGGGACGACCACTGGGAGTGTTGGCTCAGCATCGAATGTCACGAACATTACGGTGACCTGCACGACCAATCCGCCGCGCTTCCTGTATGTGGCGAATCGGGGCTCGAACAATGTTTCGGCCTATACCGTCGATGCCGCCAGCGGAGAGTTGGCGGCGATTGCAGGCTCACCGTTTGCTGCAGGAAGCCTCCCCGTAGCGATAGCAGTTGATCCCCCGGGCACCTACGCCTACGTCGCGAATCAAACGGATGCGACGATTTCCGCCTTCACGATCGATCGCACCAGCGGCGCATTAAAGGCGGTCAGCGGCTCGCCGTTTACGACGGGACCCGCGCCGACCTCCGTAGCCATCGATCCGTCGAGCTCATTTGTCTATGTGACGAGTGGCAACGGGGGGACGGTGTCGGCCTACTCGATCAGCACCGGCGGGGCGCTGATGGCCGTGACCGGCTCACCGCTCGCAACCGGCACCACACCCTCTTCGGTGACGGTGGGGTACTATCCGGATACCTTCTTTGTCTACGTGGCGAACCAAGCAGACGATACGGTCTCCGCGTTCACGGCCAATGGCTCCAATGGTAACCCCAGTGGCGCATTGACCGCCGTTAGCGGTTCGCCGTTCGCAGTCGGTAAAGGTCCGAGTGCGGTGACCGTTGATCCTTCAGGTCAATATGTGTACGTGGCGAATGCCGCCTCGAATACCCTTTCCGGTTACAACTTTAACAACAACAATCTAGGGACGCCGGCCCTCCTCAGCGGTTCGCCCTATAGGACGGGCACCAGCCCCAATTCGGTCGCCGTCGACCCTCTGGACAATTTTGTCTACGTCGCCAACGAAGGCTCGAACAATATTTCAGCCTATGCCCTCGGCGCTGGCGGAGCCTTGACCGCGATCGCCGGCTCGCCGTTCGCAGCCGGGGACGGGCCCTCGGCCGTGGAGGTCGATCCCACTGCCAGATTCGTCTACGTAGCGAACTCCAGTTCAGGCACAGTTTCCGTCTTTGCTATCACTGGGAGCACGGGTGCGCTGTCGGCGGTGAGCGGTCCCCCGTACGCAGCTGGCAGTCTGCCGTCTGCAATCGCTATAAGCGATTAATGATTTTGGAGCGTTAGAGCGTTAGCCGAATGCAGCCCCAAAGCTGACCTTGGCCAAAGACCGCTCAGGGTCGAAGGACGGAGGAGACCACGGCGAACGAACTCGACCGAGGGGCCGATCGACGTAATCGATGAAACGTCGCCGAAAGACCGATTGTAGCCGCATCGAGACTGTGGGAACTGAGCATTAAGCTCGGGTGCGTCCCAGGACAACGTAGGGACACGCCAGGCAACGAAAAATGGAGCGGGCGATGGGAATCGAACTCACACGAGCGGCGCCTCCGGGGCTCGAAAACAAGCAGTTCGACGCGACGGCGAATGCCAAGTGTGATTAGCGCGTGAATTTTCGCGGTATGTGGGGCCACATAGGGCTACGTGGGGATACTCGACGTGCGAAGTCCCGCGCTCGCGACTTTCAGTCGTAGGTCTCTGACCGGCCAATATCAGTTACTCGCTATCCCCAATTGCCCTCCGGTTTGCAGTTATTCACACAGCGGGCTATCTGTGACGCTTCTCAGCCGACGTTCTAACGGATTCGCGTCATCTCAATGAGAGCTTCTTCGACACCCTTTATGTTTCTCGATTTTGCGTTCATGATTCTCTCAAGCCATACGCCATCTGCCGCAAGTCTTACGACACGAAGCTCGATTCTCGAATCAGTTTTCGAATGTCTCTTTAGGCGTACGCTCAGCCAGGTATCCCACACCCGTCCGACCTGATCTTTAGAGGCCAACAGACTCAAGAGCGCGCCCCAAACTTTACGTTCGGCTGCACCTTCGGAGAATGCGGCCCTAATGTATGCACGAGTAAAGCATCCGTCGGAATTTTCTTCCTCCGCCATCAGTCGGGCAAACTGTTTGTCCAATCGGGCCAATAGCATCTGCATCAGCTCCGTCACCAATGTCTCTTTGCTATCGAAGTGATGAAAGAAAGCCCCCTTGGTAACGTCCGCCAATTCGCTCACTTTGTTGACCGTGACATCAGCTATGCCCTTGGTTGCAGCGAGTTCGAAGGCGGCATGTAAGAGGGATTCTCTAACGAAGAGAGGGTCCTTCTTTTTCATGTACGCGTTTTTTACTTTAGTCTCCTTCATTTTCGAAAGTCTCCCCAACATCGCAAAATTGTATTCCATTGGATGAGCCAGTGGCACAAATAAAATAATTGCTTTGCAAGATACCGAGTGGTATCTTTCGTACGAAGCTCTTCAAAACGAACCGTAACTCTGTATCAGTGTTGCTTCATTTCATTCGGGACTCAAAAGTCTCGGCGAATCCGTCGTTTTTTAAGACTGTTAAAGCTCCCGAAGTCGTAGGGCAATTTTGAAGAACAACCTATGAGGTAAATTATGACCGGTTTGGGATTGAGCGAGATGAAGACTACCGTTGACTTAGAATTAGCAGTGGCTCACCTTGTTCTTAAGGTGGCTGACCTTAAGAGCTCTTGCCAATTTTACTCGAATCTCGGCATTCCTCCATTTGCTATTGAGGAAAAGGTCGCAATTATTGAACTACGTGGAGGCACTCATCTTCTATTGTTAGAAGTTGATCAGCTGGCTACAGAAGGCGTGGCGCAAAGTTTGACAGGACAATTCCATAAAAGATTCTCCGAGCAATTTGACCTTATGATCAAAGGCAAAGGCGTCAATGAATTAAAGAAATATCGGTCGGAGCTAATCAGTCGTGGAATCGCAGCAGGAGAGATCCCTGATGAAACGTTCTTTGGACATCATCTTTTTTGCATAAAGGACCCCGATGGGAACGGTGTAACGATTTATACCAGCCACTCAATTTACTGATCATAAAGCTCTGCCATTGATTTGCGGGAACATCAAATAAGGCTCTGCTGCGCGGGAAGCATGACGGAAGCACTCGTCATCGCAAGTCGAGGGGGCGCCGCGGGGCCCGCACTCATCGAAGCCGCCTCGACAGCTTTCGATCAGAGCTACCTTCGGCCACTCAGTCAATACGGGCAGCGCCTCCGAAGCTGCAAAACAAGCGGTTTGGTGCGGGGACGAATCCCAAGTGTGATGGGCGTGTGAATTTTCGAGGTATGTGGGGCCACGTAGGGATACACGGTGAGCAAGACCTCGAGCTCGTGCCTACCAACCGAAGGTCTCTGACCGGCTAGATGGCGCCGGTCACGACGCTAGAATGCTCGTCGGAAAGCAGCCATTCAACGTTTCGGCCAGGCAGAGCTTACGGCCGGCCGTTTATCAGTCCCGATCCGGCGCTCCCTGAGGGAATAACTTGCGGAATGGACGCGCCTCATCAACGACACGGGCGACAGAGGGCCTAGCAAGAACCCGGCCGCGGTAGGCGAGAACTCCCGGAAATTGATCGCCGACTGGATGCACCCAATCCGCGTAGAAAAGCGCTGGGGCGGCGGAACAATCCGCCAGGGAGAAGGTGCTACCGGACGCCCACGCTTGAGGCGTGAGCTGTTCTTCGAGCCATCCATACGCAACGTCCAGCATCTTCCTGGCATCGGCGACGCCTTTGGCATCGCGCTCGGTCTCCGTTCGCATTCGATCCGAGACCAGCGTTTGCATCGGACTCATGACGTAGTTGTCAAAGAACCGATCCATGAAGCGCACCGTTAGGGCTGCGTCGTCGTTCACCGGTATCATTCGCGTCGTTCCAGGATAACGACGCATCAAGTATTCTACGATGATGCTGGATTCGACGATCGTCGCGTCGCCGTCCCGGAGAAGAGGAAACTTCTTGATTGGCCAAAGCGACTCAAGTTCCGCCCATCCCGCCGCGTCCTCGACCAATCGATAGGTAAACGGTGTCGCATTCTCGTACAAGGCGATCAATGCCTTCCAACAATAGGCGGCGAACGGGTGAGCGTAGAGCGTTAGCGGCATGCGGATGGTTTCCTAAATTGCTTGGTCACTGATATTTGGATGTGGGACTTCCCGGTCGGCAAGATTCATCCACTATTGGAGGGATTTCCCCAGCGCATCGAGCAAGAAGTTGGAGCCCCGCTCGCGCGAACCTGCATCCTCATAGCCATCCAGAAAAGCTCCCTGCTCGGTCATCACGAGGCGAGTACCGGTGTCCGCGGTTTTCAGCTCAAACGTAGCGAGAGAGACTGATATCTTGCGATCGTCCAGGTGCATTTCGTACGAATAGACGACGCGTTCGTCCTGCACGACATCGTGGTAAATCGCATCAAAGGTGGAAACGACACCGGTGTCCCAGCGCCCCTGTAGGTGTTCACGGCCACCGGGTCGCGCATCCATGTGGCGGGCCAGCTGAGTGTAACCTTCTCCTCCTGCGAACCACTTTGCTTTGGCTGCGGGGTCAGTCAGCGCTTTGAACACGTGGGAACGCGAAGCGGTGTATATCCGTTCGATGCAGAACATCGCGTGCACAACCGAACGACTCGTCGGAGCGGACTTTTGCATGCGCGCAACCTCGATTTCCAGCCGATCGAGCGTTTGGCTCCATCCTTGAGGTGCACCCTGAATCATCGGCGCCGCCGCTGGGTCGAATACGGTGTAGCGTTGATTGACCTCAAGCCTCGTTCCGCCCGCCTCCTCAATGAAGTTCACGACCGTGTAAGCTCGAAACAGCGGCTGGTCCCGATCGCCAACAGCGTTCATATCGATGACCAGTCGAGCATCCGGCACAATTTCCGCGTATCGACCGCGTGTCCAGTGATCCCGGCCCTCTGGAGAGCGCATGCAAATCTCAAACGCACCGCCGACGCGAAACTCGATACGTGCGTCCGGCACCGTGTACCCCGCCGGACAGAACCAATGCCGGAGGTGCTCCGCCGAACTCCACGCTTGAAATACTAACTTGCGCGGCGCCGGGAACATGCGCGATACAACCAGCGGTTCCGGTTGCACGCCCGACCCTCTACTTGCGGCTGCCATAAGATGGTCCTTCTTTCTTGAGTGTCTCCAGATACTCGCCCAGGCGGTCGAAGTGTCGCTCCCACTCCAACCGTCGCTGACTAATCCATTGCTCCGCCATGCCCAGAGCCTTGGGTTCAATCCGACAGGTGCGTACACGCCCGATCTTCTCCGATCGGACAAGCCCCGATTCCTCAAGCACGGCCAGATGCTGCATCACAGCCGGGAGCGACATGGCGAGTGGCCGTGCCAGTTTGCTGACCGAACTGGGCCCCCGAGTCAACTCAGCCAGAATCGCCCGCCGGGTGGAGTCGGCGAGAGCTTGAAACGTCTGATCGAGCGCCGTTGCTTTGTTAAGCATTTCATTAAGTATAGCGCGCTCTAATACTTAAGCAATATATTTAGCGATGTGGATGTTCTGAACGCGTTCGAGCCTCCGGCAAGCTGACGTTCGCGACGGACCGCTGTGGGTCGAGGCTGTGTGAAAACGCCAATCGGCGTGGCGAAGCTGAGGGATGCCGGAGCGAACCCGCCCATGGATCGTATTGCATACGTGAAAGAGGGTTTTTTAGATCCGGATTGCCG
>Ga0224558_1002138_pt1 | contig 18796 bp, 16 predicted proteins | sample 714S32024metaG_FD_180682 | JGI IMG/M metagenome (GOLD analysis project Ga0224558, IMG submission 180682) | Peat soil microbial communities from Stordalen Mire, Sweden - 717 S3 20-24 | ecosystem: Environmental > Terrestrial > Soil > Wetlands > Peat | place: Sweden: Norrbotten County, Stordalen...
GCTGCTGGACACCCAGCGGCGCTTCTCGTCTGCTTCATGAACCGCCGGATGCGGAACCGCACGTCCGGTGGTGTGGGAGGACGGCGAGGGTGACCTCGCCTCCTACCCGATTCGCTTCCAATGCAAGAGAAAAGCGCAGCAAGCGAAGCGTCACCCGCCGCGCAAACTCGGCCAGCGAATCAGAACTTTCACCACCGGCTGCCGGGTTATTGCGGTGGGAGCCAACGCCGAAGGGTGCGCCACCCGCCTGGATTCCACCGCGGTATGAATGCAGAGTGAAGATTTCAGGGAACCGAACCCGGTTGTTCATCGTATCTTTAACTTACGCACAATCTTTTGCTTACGTACAATTGTGCCGACCGCGGAGGTCATTCCATGAGAGCCATGAGCCGTTTCCGTCGCGCCCGCATTGCTGTTCTCCTTTTGCTTTCGCTTAGCGCATTCGCCCAAACCCAGACGCAATTGATTCCGCGGAGCGTGTTGTTTGGCAATCCTGAACGCTCTTCACCACAAATTTCGCCCGACGGCGCCATGCTTGCCTATCTTGCTCCCGACCAGGGAGTGCTCAACATCTGGGTACGCACTTTGGGCAAAACGGACGATCGCGCCATCACCAACGATCGCAAGCGCGGCATCCGAAATCTGTTTTGGCAATACGACTCGAAGAACGTCCTCTATGCCCAGGATCAGAATGGCGATGAGAACTGGCGCGTCTATCAAACCAACATCGACACCCGAGAGACGCGCGACCTGACGCCTTTTGAGAAAGTGCGCGCCGACATCGTCGGGCTTGAGCCTGCCCATGCGGAAACCGCTCTCATCCAATTGAACAAGCGCGATCCGAAGCTTTTCGACATCTATCGGGTGAATCTCCAGAGCGGCGAACTTACGCTCGATACGGAAAACCCGGGCGATGTCTCCGGTTATCAGCCCGATCACGATCTACAGGTCCGGGCGGCGCAGGTGACCACTCCCGACGGCGGCACCGTGATCCGGGTGCGGGACAATGCTAAGTCTCCGTGGCGCGAGTTGATGAAGTGGGGCCCGGAAGAGACCCTGGGCAACATCTCCAGCTTTTCTCCGGACAACAGCGCTTTGTGGATCTTGACCTCGCTGGATGCCAACGCTGCCCGCCTCATTGCCGTCGACGTCGCTACCGGCAAGCGCACGGTCATTGCCGAGGACCCGCAATTCGACGTGTCGTTTGTCGTCACGCATCCGCGAAGCAACAAACTCCAGGCGGTGGTATTCCTGCGCGAGCGCCGTGATTTCCAGATTCTCGATCCGTCGGTACAGGCTGATTTCGACGCGCTCAAGAAAGTGCGCGATGCCGACATCAGCGACATCAGCCGCGACCTGGCCGATGACAGGTGGGTGGTGGCCTTTCAGGGGGACGACGCTCCCATCTACTACTACCTCTACGACCGCGCCAGCCGGACAGCAACCGTGCTGTTCAGCAATCGTCCGGCGCTTGAAAACTTCAAACTGGCTAAAGTGAAACCGATCCAATACAAGGCGCGCGATGGCATGACCATCTACGGATATGTCACGACTCCGGCGGGAGTCGCGCCGAAGAACCTGCCCATGGTCATTTTTCCGCACGGAGGTCCTTGGGCACGCGACCTCTGGGGATACGATCCCTATGCGCAGTGGCTTGCCAATCGCGGCTACGCCGTCCTGCAACCGAATTTCCGGTCATCCACCGGCTATGGCAAACAGTACCTTAACGCCGGCGATCGCGAGTGGGCTGGGACCATGCGCACCGATCTGCTCGACGGCAAAGACTGGGCCGTGAAGCAAGGCATAGCCGATCCGGCGAAAGTCTGCCTCATGGGCGGCAGCTACGGCGGTTACGCTACTCTCGCCGGGGTCGCCTTCGCGCCCGATGCGTACGCGTGCGGCGTTGACATCGTTGGCCCTTCCAACCTCAACACCCTGCTGAAGACGATTCCGCCCTATTGGTCCACGATGGTGTCCATCTTCCACAAACGCATGGGAGACAATGAAGAATTTCTGAAATCGCAATCGCCGCTTTTCAAAGCCGACCAGATCAAGGCACCTTTGCTGATCGGGCAGGGGGCGAACGACCCGCGCGTCAACAAGGCGGAAAGCGACCAGATCGTCGCCGCCATGCGCAAGAACAACAAGCCCGTCGAATACTTCGTCTTCCCGGACGAAGGGCACGGTTTCGCGCGACCGGAAAACCGTATGGCCTTCAATGCCGCGGCGGAAGAATTCCTCGCGAAGTATCTGGGCGGCAGGCATGAGCCGCCGAGCGACGCGGAGAAGAAGTTGCTCGACAGTGTGAAACAATAGCGATACAGCCTTACGACGCCGCTGCTGTCTGGCCCGTCGTCTGATCGGAGCGGAAGCGCAGGAGGGCTGCGATGTTGCCGGCGCGATCCAGATCGGCGTTCTCCTTGAGATAGAACAATTCTATGTCGCGGCGGATGGCGATGGGGATGATGGCATCGCAGACGTCGGCGAGTTCGCGAGTGGGCTTTCCGCAAGCGACGCACGACGGGACCAGGTGGGCGTCGAGGTGTCCGCAGTTCGGACACTCTACGGCTCGAGCAGAATAGTTTTCGGTGAGGAAGAGGGTCTGTACTTCCCCGGTTTCCAGTGCACCCAGAACGCGGCGAAGGCCGGTGACACCACGTCCGTTGGACTTGGCGAAATCCAGCGCTTCGCTGACCTTGGTGGAGGCGCGTGTAGCGATCCATTGATCGAGGACGGCGCCGGCGCGATCGCGAATCTCTTCATTCGAGACGCTGGCAACGTCGGCTGAGAATCGGCCAATCAAGCGCTGTTTGACGTACGGATGAAGGTTGGACTCGAACTCGGACCAGTTGGCATCCTGGCAACCTACGATGAGCCGCTCCCAGATACCCTTCTCGAAGTCGGCAAGCAGCCGCTCGGAAACTGCCTTGAAGTGCTGGAGCGCTTCCTCGGACACGCGGCGTTCGGCATGGCCGCCTTCGTAGCCGTTGTAGCCCTGGCTGGAGGCGTTGCGCGAGAGCATGTGGACAATGGCTCCGCGCTCGTGCAGGTCGTCCAGGCGAAGATCGAAGAAACGGGCGCGCTGGCGGTCCACCATGGCAACCGAGAGCGCGGGCTGGGCTCCCAGCAAAGCGGCCAGCGGTTTCAACTGAAAGCGAGGCTGGAGATAAATCTGGGTGGCTACGAGATGCGGGGGCAGTTCGTACTCCTTCCAGAAATTCTGAGCGGAGCAGGCGAAGACCGCCCTTCCCCGGGCAGGGCCGCGCAGGTTCGTGGCTAGATCGAGCACGCGATCGAGGTCGGCGTGAAGCGATCCGTTCTTACCGGTCGCGGCAGAACTTTTCAGGGCCTGCTTCACGACATCTTTGGCGACGATTGCCTCACGGCGATGGGAACGATCCTGCGGAGGATCGGGTTGGAAGTAAAAACTCAGGGCGCACGCCCCTTTGGTTTCGTCCGCCTGAAAAGCCGCCAACTCACGGATTTCGTCTCGGGTCATCATCGCGACGCTCCTTGTATGTTTAGATACGAGTTTTGACTAAGCGTGCCTGGTGGAATTCGCTAGCTATGGAAGGCGCACTGCGAACGCAGTCGCGCGCCCGCTGGATGGACTCGCGCACGGCCTCCAGATGCAGACCGGTGATGGCGGCAATTTCGCCGAGGGAAAAGCCCTCGATACCGTAGAGCAGGAAAGTTTCGCGGTCGGTGCGGTCGGCGCCGCGGAGTGCGGCTTGCACCAAGGCGATCACTTCGTCGGAGTAGGCGGCCTGTTCAGGAGTGGAGACGCGGCGATCGGGGATGGCGCTTTCGCGGGTCCAACCCTCGTCGGGCTGGTGGAACTGGAGACCGGGCTCGTCGGAGGCTTCGACATTTTGCCGGCGGCGACTGTCCTCGAGATGGAGATGGAGCGGAGACTCCAGTTCGTGGAGGCGCGCCGTCATCTCGTTCATGGCTTGCAGGGCAAGGCGGTAAAGCCAGGGTTCGAGCGACAATTTTTCTGGACGGTCGTGGTCGCCGAGAGCTCGGGCGATGACCTCGTCGACGACCTCGAGGGTGGAGAGGCCGTCCTCAAGAATCTGCTCGTCCGCGCGGCGGAAATAGAGTTCCCGGTCCACGAAGCGTTCGAGTCGCGAGAGATTCGCATTCACGTAGGAGCCGATGTCGTCGGCGGAAATGGTGGGTGGCAAAACCGCTGCCAGCGTCTGCTCGAAGGGAACGCCGGGTTCGGGAGATTCCTGCGGCCCTCCGCGCCAGCGCCGCCATTTATGGCTGGAGCGGAGCAGATCCTTATGCCGGCCGATCTGCTGGATGAGTTCGTCAAAGACAGCCTTGATGGCGGCGGTGGGGCTGGGAGCTTTGGCTTCGGCGGCCAGTTGGCCGGAGGGCAGGCGCAGATTCAAAGAGACGTGCGTTCCCTCGCGCGCAGAATTCTGCTCGATGACGGCTTTCAGATGGACCAGTTCGGGCCGGAAGACGTGCAGGCGCTTCTGGATTTTCTCGATCTGGTGGCTGATTTCTTTTTCGATGTCGGGAGTTTTATGGACCTTGTAACTGACGTGAACGTTCATCTTCGAGCCTCGAACGCTGGGGTAGATCCCCGTGAAGCGGCGGTCCTTACAAGAGAATTGTACACCCGGTGGGAAGGGGGGAATTCTTCACCACAGGAGCCCTTCGGCTTCGCTCAGGGCAGGCTCCGAGGAACACCGGGGAAAGCATTGATTTTAATCGAGGATCGATGGGTGGTTGACATCTCCGCCCGGCGGAACGGGCGGGACGCCCGTTACTCCACTACCTGCAATAGGCGCGCTACACCTTCGCGAAAATTGGCCGATTCGGCGATTAGGCTCAGCACGAGATGGCCTTCGTTTGGAAAATCGTAGAAGTGGCCCGGGTGCACGATGACACCCATCTTGCGCAAGAGATCGATGGCTAGTTCTTCGTCACTCTCAAGGACTGGGACGCGCACAACCACGTACCATCCGCCTTCGCCTTGCAATCTTGCGCACGAGGGACGGCGCGCGAGTTGGGCATCGAGTTCCGCGAGATTGACGCGCACGCGGTCCAGAAGAATGGGCTGGACCTGTTTGCGCTGCTCGAGCAGCACCGGGGCGGCTAGCTGGACGGGAGCATTCATGGAGAGATAGGTGTCAGCGATGATTTCGAGGCGCGCGCCTGCTTCCGCGACCATTTTTTCCGGGCCGCTGGTGGCTACCCATGCCAGCTTCATCTGCGGGAGCGCGGAAATCTTGGAAACTCCGCTGAGCGTGAACGTGAGCGCGTCGGTGTTGGTCACGAAACTGCTGCGCTGCGCGCCGTCGTGCGCATAATCGAGAAAAACTTCATCCACGATCAGAGCTAGACCGTAGTCACGGCAAAAAACATTGAGCGCCTGGGCTTCCGCAGCCGAAACGTAGGAGCCGGTTGGGTTGTTGGGATGGACGAGAATCACGGCGCGCGATTGGGCGGTGGCTGCTTTGTAGAGCGAATCGAGATCGATTTGCCATCCGTGGTCGTAGAGCAGCGGATACGGAACGACCTTGACGTCGGCAAGATCGGCGAGAAACTCGAACAGCGGGTAGCTTGGTTTGGGCACAAGGATCTCGTCGCCGGGATTCGCGAGCAGGCGGAAAACGTACGAGTAGGCTTCGCTGGTGCTGGTGGTCAGAATCAGGCGCTCGGGATCGAGATCGAAAACTTCGTGCGACTCGCGATAGTAGCGGCACACGGCTTGGCGCGCTCCCAGTAGGCCGCGCGGCTGCGGGTCGTAATGCATCGCTTCGGGATTTGCCAGCGCGGCGAGCACGATTTCAGCGTCGGGGCGGACGCCGGCTTCGGTCGGGTTCGAGACGGTGAGGTCTAGAATTTGCTGCCCCGACGCGCGCGCTTCTTCGATCGCGCGCGTTAGAGCGTTTGGAGTGCGCCGCCAGTTTGTGTGGTGGGAGAACATGGCTGAGTGAATGGCGAGAGTAGCAGGTGAGATCGGGCGGCGACAAGTTCTGGGAGAATGAACTGGTGCGAAAACTGTTGTTATCGCGTTCTTTTCGGCGAGGTTTCTAAGGCACATGGAAAACGATGTCAGCGCCGAAGACATCGGGCTTGCCATTTCTAAGATACGGGCGGAAGTGCCATTGTCGGACAGCGCCGGACGCAGCCACAAAAAGCGGCGTTGGCACATTATAAAGATTTCCAACCCCGTTGACGGTGCCGTCCAAACTGACTCCTATCTGAACCTTCACTTCCGTACCTTTTGCAATCCCGGGTGGAAATGCAGGTTCGATCGCCTTTGTTGCTAAATTCCGCGCTTCTGCGTCGGACAGGATAGGTATTGGGTCACCAATTTTCGTGTTGAATGGCAAGGTGAGCACGGTTTCTATCTGGACAGGGACATCGTGCATCTTGGCGGGCTTGAACTGCCATTTCATCACTTGATCGCGCGCCGGATCATTGAGTCCGGCGTTGTCCGAGTTCAGCGGCCAAGTTTCGCGAACGTGGCCACTGCGATCCACTGAAATGTATATGCTCAGCACGCCCGAGGTCTTGCCGCTACGGACCGACGGCCAAAGAATGTCGGGCGCAGACTCGAGCAAGCTGCGAGCGGTGCCTTCGGATACAACAGTGCGCGCCGTGCGTTCCGTGGGAGGCGTAGACTTCTGGACAGTGAACAGGCTTTCGTCTGGACTCGTTAGTTCGGTTAATTCGGTCACCTTCGCCTCGATCGTCGTTCCCGGCTCGGGGTATATGACGAGACGACGAGCGATCCGCCTGGTCTTGAAGTCGCGATAATCCTTGAACTCGGCACCATACCCCGGCGTAACCGCTGATTCAAGCAGACCATGACTACCTTCGAAGCAAAAAACCATGAACGCGCTGTTCTCCGCTGGCGGCGTGCCAACTTTCATCTGCAAGCGCGCGCAACTGCTCGAATGTTCTGACCCGCTGGGCTTGGGCATTGATGCTTGCAGATCCCTCAAACTGTCGAGCATGGGTAAGGGATCAAAAATTGCCGTGATCAGGTCGTTCAGCCACCACGGGAAATAGTCCTGGTTATGTTGGGCACAACATAACGCCGATTATGTTGTCCTCAGATTTATGTGACGTTCAGCATCGGTTGGCAGATAGACAGCGGGTTCCAACTGTGCCGAACGTCACATAAGTTGGCTAGATTTGAGCCAGGAACTTCAGCAGGTCAGGATTGTCCCTCCAGCGTTTTCGCGATTGCCGCACTTTGGTTTCACACATGCCCAACGCCTTCGCCTTCATCTCCAGATCACTTTCCGCATAGATGTTCGTGGTGTCGATGGAGACGTGGCCCAGCCATGCTCGGATCGTGTTGATGTCGACTCCTGCCCGCAACAGGTGGGTGGCTGTGGTGTGCCGAATCGTGTGCGGCCCGATCCGTTTGTGTCGTAACCCCGCCCGATTGCTTCTCGCCATTCTTGCGTAACGAGTGACGATGTCATGCACGCCGAATCGTGTCATCGCTCGTCGAGAACGACCAAGGAACACTCGTTCCTCCTCGGTCCGTCCCCTGACCAGTTCCTTCAGGACCGCGGTCGTTGATGCCCACAGCGGGCAGAAGCGGATCTTGTTTCCTTTACCCCGCAGTTGCACGAACGACTGGGATTTCTCCTGTGGCCCGTGCAATCGCAGATCGCCGACTGTCAATTGGGCCGCTTCGTCGGCTCGCGCTCCTGTGTTGTAGAGGAACAACAACAGAGCATGGTCTCTCGATCCGAGCTGGCTGCTACGGTCCGGGGCAGCAAGCAGCGCATCGATCTCGTCTTTTTCCAGATACCCGATTGGCCTGTGCTCTGATTTCTTGAAAGGGATGCTGCGGATCTGCGCACACCAAGATAGATGTTCCGGGCTGCGCTCGCCAATAAACGCCGCCAGTGTGCGTAATGCGGCCAGTCGCTGGTTACGCGTCGCGACTGAGCATTTCCGTCTCTCCTCGATATGGCACATGAACCTCCTCACCAGATCGGCACCGAGATCCTCCACCAGCAGTTCATCCGGTTTCCTGTGTAGCGTCGCGCTGGCGAAGATGACGAACAACCGGAGTGCGTCACGATAACTGTGCTGCGTATTGCGAGCGAAGTTGCGGTCCGTAGGAAGATATTCCAGTAGAAAGCGCTTTATCCAAGGTGCCAGAGCGTACTTATCTTTCATCGGCGCCTCCACATGCATACCGCTCGAAGCGATGATTCGCCTGCTGGAGCAGCTCCGGGGTCATGGTGAGGTATCTCTGCGTCGCACTCAGATCAACATGGCCGAGATAAGTGGACAGCGCAGGGAGCAAACGCTGCACGTCCGCATTCTGTCGATACCATTCGGTCAGGCGGTGAACCGCGAATGTGTGTCGCAGATCATGAAGCCTCGGTTGGAAATACGAATCGTCGCGGCGTTCGATGCGTGCGATTCGGCGCAAGCGCGAGAAGCTTGTGCCGGCGACCTGACCTGCGATGGGATGACCGCTCTTCGTCTGAAACAATGGATGGTAGTGTTGATTTCGTCGCCCCGGCTGGTGAAGGTATTGCTGAATCAGCCCCTTGATGTCCGGTCCGAGCGGCACGAGGCGCGACTTATAGAATTTCGTATCGCGTATCGTAATGAGTCCGAGCGTCAGATTCACATCCATGAGCCGGAGCCGAAGCGCCTCGCCCAGCCGCATGCCAGTTGCATACAGAAAGAGCAATAGGGTGCGGAATGTGGCTTCCGACATGACACAGGCCGATTTCCGCTGACAGCGCGGCACGGCGTCGAGCAGTGAGCGTAAATCGGATCGCGAGTAGATGTACGGAACGAAGCTTTGCGTAGTTTTGGGAGCAGAGGTTGGCACCGGAGAGGATTTCAGCCGACCACGCGCTGTCCAGTAATCGAAAAAAGACCGCAGCGTGCCGCGCTTGCCAATCCAGCCACCGGGCATACTGCCCGAACCGTCGAGGAAGGCGGTGACTTGCTGGACGGTGATGTGGTGAAGATCGATGTCGCCACAGTGTCGAAGAAACGAGCGCAGTTTGTTCGTGGGACTGTCGAACCGCATGCCGGCGTCACGTTTGCGCTGGATGTAGAGGTCAACCGCCGGGGAGAGCTTCATGCCAGCCCTCCCAGGTCGAGGGCCGCCACAGCGCGCAGCGCAGGAAGATCGACCTTCGCATAGATCCCGACTGATTCAAGACCTCGGTGGCCGAGTAGGTCACCGATCTCCTTGAACGATGCGCCCTGTTGTAACCAGCGTGTCGCGCAGGCGTGCCGCAGGGCGTGTGGCCCTCTTTTTCGGCACTGTATCCCAGCTGCCCTGAGCCGTCTGCTGGTCAGCGTCCACAGAGCCTCTGCTCCCATCGGTCGATAGGGAGGATTGAGCGTCACGAATAGGTGCCGGCAGTCACATCGTGGGCGGCCTCTTTTGAGGTATTGCAGGATGGCATCGCCAACCTCACGTTGCAGTGGATAGCGCCTCGACCCTCCCCTCTTCGAATGGTTCACGGCGAACACCTCTTCACGCCAATCGAAATCGCTGAGCATTAGTCGCGACACTTCGCCGCTCCGCAGTCCATAGATCGCGAGCACCGAGAGGACCGCGCGTGCGCGCAGCTCCGCCCGGCCCGAACCCTTCACCGATCTCAGGAGTCTCCGCACTTCTTCCCAGCTCGGGCCCTGGGGCAGACCCTCGTATCGGTAGATTCTTGGCCCTTCAATGCCCTTCGCGAAACCTGGGGCGCACCATCCGCGCGTTTCGGCGTACCGAAAGAAGGCGCGCAGTGCTTGTGCAGCCACCGAAACCGACTTGCGATTCCATCCGCCGGCGCCTTTCATTGCAAGGAACTCGTCAACATCTTCGACCCTTGCCCTCGTCAACAACCGATGCCGCTCCCCGAACCATTCCAGGAACCTTGATGTCTGCGAGCAGTGGGACCGCACCGAGAATGGCGAGAGGCCTTTTTCCTCTGTCATGTACCGGGCGAAGTCGCTGAGCTGATCGGCAAACCGCATGGGCGGCGCACTGGGCAGCCTGAGCCGTCCGTGGAATCTCAGCCATCTCTTTGCCGCGTAGGTAAAGAATGAAGCAGAGTTGCCGTAGGAATGCGCCTTTGGATTCGTGCGCTGCTGGCGCGCCCAACAGCGCGCCGCTCGCTGGATTTCCTCCAGCGACACATCTTGCATTTCCGTCAGATTCAGAAGCCGCACTACTTGCAGCAATTGACCGGAAAGGTTCCGCAGCGCCTTGCGGCTGGTACCTTGTTGCTGCAGGTGGCTGAGGAACGACTCTCGTTCTTTCAGCAGCGGTGCTTGTCGGTGACGATTCAGGAAAAAGGGATGTTCAAGAAACGCGTCTAGCATTTGTGCGGGCCCTCCATGCCCGTGACCGATGCTAGACGGCTAACACCTCGACCGCACGCGTGTTGACCTTCAAGACCGGCGACTCTCGCTAGCCGCGGAGGCTTGCTGAGCGATTGCATGAATGAAAGAATGCTCTCGCTGTGCAAACTACGTGATGAGGAGACAGAATCGTGGGGGCGGCAGAAAACCAGGAGATCTATCAGTTCAAAGTGACACTGCTCGGCACCACCCCACCGATCTGGCGCCGCGTCGGCGTAGCGGGAGACTACACCCTGGCGCAGCTCCATCGAGTTTTGCAGGTCGCCATGGGCTGGGAGAACTACCATCTGTATATGTTTCGGATCGGCGCCAAGACCTACGGACCTCCTGACCCGGACTTCGATGGTGGACTGAAACTGATCGATGCAAAGCGGATGCGCGTTCGTGCGGCGCTACCGGGAGTGGGGACCACGTTCGGGTATGTGTACGACTTTGGGGACAACTGGCAACATGACCTGCTGCTGGAAGCGATCATCATGCCCGTTCCTGACATGACCTATCCACGGTGCATTGCAGGGGAACGAAACTGCCCACCGGAGGACGCCGGAGGAATCGGCGGATACAGAAACTACCTTGAGGCGATGGCCGATCCAAGCCACAAAGAGCATCAGGACATGATGATGTGGCGAGGCCCTTTCAATCCTGAAGAATTCTCGGTCGAGAAGGTCAACCAGGAACTCCAAAGAAAGTTCCGCCGACCGCGCAAAACGGTTCTCGTTCGATCAACATCCGCACCGCCGCGATTGTCGCCGAAACGTGATCGGATGCAACCCGTGATGTTGTCCACGCTTGCCTTTCCACAAAGACACCGCGTTCCCATCCGGCCAAACGAAACTGTTCCTTTTGAGTTGAATCAGCGCGAACGAGAACTGATCCTGTCACACACTTTCGCCGACGAGTCGTTGACCGACCGTCTACAACTCGTGCCCCAACTAGGCCAGCGGCCCATTTTTCACTTCACCTTGGATGATTTGGACGAACTCGTAGGTTCCATCGCCGCCGAAGCCAACCACACCAAGAACAGGGCACTGCAAGAACAGTTGAACCAACTCTGCGAACGTATTGAAGCTGTTCTGAACAAGTACACCGACACCGAAGTTTGATGCGTAATCACGGCTCGCCCTCGTCATGGCCGCCCGCCCTCACCTCGGCCTTCTCTACCCCGACCAAGCGGCTATAGTTATGTGACCTTCGCCGCCTGAAAACCTCGATCATTCCGACCTCCTCTACCGTTCCCCAACATAAATTTCAGCGTCACATAATCTCCCGAGTTCTGCTCGGAGATATTGTCGCCGCTGACGATGAGGGTTTGAGAGAATTCCGGCGATGTGATTGTCCGGCGCAACTTGTCTGATGAAACCCAGTATTCTTCGATCTCTGCCTTGTAGTCAGAATGGGGATTCGTAGTCTCGACGATCTTCGCTCTCAGGTGAAACGGTGTGCTGCCGGTCAACGTTAGCTTCGATTGCTCGACGGCATGTTGCGCGACTTCCGCCAGAGAAACGCTCTGCATATTACTACCGAACACGACCTCGACTACGGACAATACCGCCAGCGCGACCGCGAAACACCGCATCTCAAGACCTCGAAGATAACGGACCACACTTTGGAAATGAACGCCAACTAAACAGGTGGAACTAGGAGTGGCGGCTCGCCTTGCCACCAATGGTAATCTGAACGCAGCATTTACTGTAACAACGTTTGCACCAACGACTTCTATTTCCCGAACGCTTCCTTATTCACCACGTAGGGCATCTTGGTGATGTCGCCTCCGTAGTTCCCTTCCAGCACGTCGATCAATCCTTGCACGCAGCGGCCGGCCATGCCTTTGTTGGGATCGGATGACAAGCGCGTGATGCGCGCGGCGCTGGCGAAGTGCGGCAGGAGGCGGCAGCGGTCGGCGATCGCGGGATCGCGCAGGAGCGAATCGGCGGGCAGCGGTTCGGTTGCGTATACGTCTAGAGCTGCGCCGGCGATCCAGTTCTCGCGCAAGGCTCGCGCCAGGGCTACTTCGTCCACCACGGGACCACGCGACGTGTTAATGACCAGGGCGGTGGGTTTCATCATGCGCAGCGTGGTTTCGTTGATCAGGTGATAGGTGGGCGTGGCGCTTTCGCCCTCACGCAGCAGGGGGACGTGCAGGCTGATGAAATCCGCGCTGCGCAACGCTTCGTGCAACGTGGTGTAACGAATGGTGGCTCGCTCGCGGCTGATGCCACGCTGGAAGCGCAAATCTTTTACTTCCTGGATGGCCTTGATGTATTCGTGGTTTTCATACTCGGGATCGAAGCACAGGATGTTCATGTCGAATCCGGCGCACTTCTTGATGAAGGCTTGGCCGATGCGTCCGGTGCCGATTACGGCTACAGTTTTTCCGGTGACTTCGTCGCCCAGAAACGGCAGGTACGGATGCCAGTAGCCCCAGCGATTTTCGCGGGTCAGATGTTCGGCGGGCCAGAGTTTGCGAGCGAGCGCGCCCAGCAGGAAGAAGGCGAACTCGGCGGTCGCTTCGGTGAGGACGTCGGCGGTATTGGTGAACGGGACTTTGTACTTGTTGGCGTCGGCGCGATTGATGTTGTCGAATCCTACTGCGTATTGCGCTACTACCTTGAGCGTGCCTTCTCCAGCGGCGAAGACCTCGGCATCGATTGGGTCGCGCAGGGTGGTGATCAGGCCATCCACGCCGGACTTCACCTTTTCTACGATCAAGCTTTTCGACGGAGCTTCGGGCTGGGGATAGACTTCGAGGTCGTATCCCTTGTGGCGGAGAAGGTTGAGGGCGTCTCCGATGTCGCAGGTGGCGAAAACGCGAATTCTCTGGCTCATGGGCTGGAACAGTGTATCGCGAATTGCCGATGGAGGGCGGGAGTGTAGCGCCGGCGTCCCGCCGGCCACGATGCGCTCGGAGCCACAGAGCCGGCGGGACGCCGGCGCTACACTTACTGTTCGCGTCTTTCCGGTCTTGGAGCGGCGGATGCTGCCTGCGCGTGATGACGGACGTCGGCTCCGAGAACCCAGAAAATTACGTCCTCAGAAATGTTGGTGGCGTGGTCCGCTACGCGTTCTAGATTGCGCGCCACTAGGAGCGCATCTAGCGCTTGTTGAGTCACTTGCGGCTCTTCGTTCATCTTTCGCACGAGCATGATAAAAGCTTCGTCGCGCATCCGGTCTACGACGTGATCCATTTCCAGCACGGCCTGGGCTAGTTCGGCTTTGCCTTCCACGAACGACTCCAGGGCGCGTCGCACCATGGCGCTGACGGCAGTGGCCATGCGCGCGATATCTACCGGCAGCTCGACGGCCGGCAAGTCCATCAAATCCATGACTCGCTCGGCGATATTTACCGCCTGATCGCCTACGCGCTCAAGGTCGGCGTTGATCTTGGTGACCGCGAGAATGAAGCGCAGATCCGTGGCTGCGGGCTGCTGCGTGGCGAGGATGTCGAAGGCGAGTTCATCGATCTCGCGCTCGGCCGAGTTGATCAGGCTCTCGTTTTCGAGGACCAGCCGGCAGCGGGTGAGATCGCGCTCGGTGTACGCCTGAGTGGCGCGATCGATCGCCAATTCCGCGAGACCCCCCATGCGGAGCAGTTTCTCCCGCAGATCCTCCATCTGCTGCTGAAAGCGCGTGCGCATCATTCCGAAGCCCTCTATCTACCAACCGTTCCGGGGAAGGTCAGAGGTTAGAGGTCAGATTGCAGAGGTGAAAATCCCAGGACCGCCACCACCATTTGTGCGATTGGCTTCTAACCTCTGCAATCTGACCTCTAACCTCTGACCTTATTATCCGAACCTGCCGGTGACGTAGTCTTCCGTCCGTTTGTCGGAAGGATTGGTGAATATCTTTTCCGTTTTATCGTACTCGATCATCTTGCCCAACAGGAAAAAGCCGGTAAACTCGGCCACGCGGGCCGCCTGCTGCATATTATGCGTCACAATCACGATCGTGTATTGCTCTTTTAATTGAAAAATCAGTTCTTCGATCTTGCCGGTAGAGATCGGATCGAGCGCCGAGCAGGGTTCGTCCATGAGCAGAACTTCGGGTTGAACGGCGAGCGCGCGGGCGATGCACAGGCGCTGCTGCTGCCCGCCGGAGAGGCTGGCTCCGGACTTCTTGTGGAGATGATCTTTTACTTCGTCCCACAGCGCGGAGGCGTGCAGAGACTTATGGACCACATCATCCAGTTGTTTGCGGTTGCGAAAGCCGTTCAGCTTGAGACCGGCGGCGACGTTGTCGTAGATGGACATGGTCGGGAACGGATTCGGCTTCTGAAACACCATGCCCACACGGCGGCGAAGTTGGGTGGCCGAGGTTCCGTTATAAACACTGAGGTCGCCGATAAGCACCTTGCCCTCGACCCGCGCCTCGGGGATGGTTTCGTGCATGCGGTTGAGACAGCGAATGAACGTGGATTTCCCGCAGCCCGAAGGGCCGATGAGCGCAGTCGCGTGGTTGGCGAGCACGGTGATGTTGACGTCGAACAAAGCCTGAGTCTTGCCGTAAAACGCATTCAGGTGCTCGACTGTAATTCCGACGCCCATAATTCCCTTAAGGTGCTCCCCTGGTTAGCCTCGTGGTGAAGGTAGGGGTCCTTCGACTGCTATAGTCGTTAGTCGATGGTCGTTAGTCGTTTGCAAACACAGTTCGATGATGACCAACGAACAACGACCAACGACTGACGACCAACTTAAGCTCCCGACAAAGTTCCGTGCTTCACCGCGATGCGAACCGCGGCTACCGCGCTGACGATCAGGATAATCAAAACCAGCGCTCCCGCCCATGCCTGCCGGTGCCATTCGTCGTAGGGCGAGATGGCATAGGTGAAGATTTGCAGCGACAGGGCCGCGGTTGGCTGGTCCATCTTCCAATTCCAGAACTGGTTTCCAAAGGCGGTGAACAGCAGCGGCGCGGTTTCTCCGGCAACGCGGGCGAAGGCCAGCATGACGCCGGTGATGACTCCGGAGGTGGCCGTGCGCAGCGTAATCGAGAGCGTGGTGCGCCAGCGGGAAACGCCCAGACCGTAGGCGGCTTCGCGGATGGCCTGCGGCACCAGCAGCAGCATCTGCTCAGTGGTTCTCGCGATGGTCGGAATCATCATGATGGCCAGCGCCACGCCACCGGCCAGCGCCGAGAAGTGTTTCTGGCGCATCACGACTAACCCGTAGGCCACAATGCCGATCACGATCGAGGGCACGCCGTTCAAGACATCGGAGACAAAGCGCACGATATCGCCATAGCGGTTGCGCCCGTACTCGGAGAGAAAGATGCCCGCGCCGATTCCGAGCGGCACCCCGAGCAGACTGGCGATGGCCAGAATGACCATGGAGCCAACGATGGCGTTCGCCATGCCGCCGCCAGGCTCACCTACCGGCTTTGGCGTCTGGGTCAGGAAGGCAAGATTGATCGAGCCGATGCCCATGTAAACCAGATAGGCAAAGATGGCGAAGAGCGGCAAAAGCACGAGCAGGACGGTCAGCACGGAGGCGCCCGTCATCGCGTGGTCCATCACACGCCGCCGCAAGCTGATGAGCGGGACGCTGAATGCCATCGTATTGGAGTTCGTATCAGGCATTTCATTTCAGGCAAGGCTTCTCGCCGGTTGGCCTCGAGTAACACTCCACACCATGAGCCGTGCCAGCGCGTTGACCACAATGGTGACAAAGAACAGCGCCAAACCAATCTCGATCAATGCTGAAAGATACAGATCGCCGGTCGCTTCCGTGAATTCGTTGGCGAGTACGCTGGCCATGGTGTATCCGGGAGCAAACAACGACTTGGCAATTTCCGGACGGTTGCCGATCACCATGGTGACCGCCATGGTTTCGCCGAGCGCGCGTCCCAGGCCCAAAATGATGGCGCCGACGATTCCAGCCCGCGCATTGCGCAGCACACCCATGCGGATCATTTCCCAACGCGTAGCACCCAGCGCCAGCACCGCTTCCCGCTGATGCTGCGGAACGACGGTGAGCACTTCGCGGGTGATCGACGAAATGATGGGAATGATCATGATCGCCAGAATCACGCCCGCCGCCAGCATGCCGATGCCGTAGGGCGGTCCGCTGAACAGGGTCGTCCAGCCAAGCGTCCGGGCGAGGAACGGCTGGACATATTCGCGCAGTATCGGCACCAGAACGAAGATTGCCCAAAGTCCGTAGACCACGCTGGGAATGGCGGCCAGAAGTTCGGTGGTGAAGGAAAGAATTCCGCGCAGACCGACCGGGCACATCTCGGTAATGAAGACCGCCACGCCAACAGACAACGGCACAGCGATTATCAGCGCAAGCACTGAGGACACGATCGTCCCGTATATGAACGGCAGCGCGCCGTACTGATCCTCAACCGGGTTCCAGTCCGATTGAACGAAGAACTTCCAGCCAAAAGCATGCCAGGAGAGCTCGGAGCCCACCACCAACTGGTAAACGATCAGGCCCAGCAGCGCGACGACCGCCACGCCGCAAAAACGCATCACCCAGCCAAAAAAGACATCGGGGATTTCGCTGACTTTCCCGTCCAACAGCGGCGTCGTTCTGGCTTCGATTTTCAGGGCGGCCTTTGGTCCTTGCTCGGGTGACCCCCGCTCCGGTTCGGGAGCGTTGAAACGCGGCCGGGGCAGGGCTTGATTAGACATTCCGTCGTGAGGCTATCAGACGGTTGTTACAAATCGGTTAAAATGCGGCGCTTGGGCCGTTTCTTGCTTTTGTGGAGAGCCGGGCGTCCTCGCCCGGCCAGCCGCACCGACGGACGGGCGACGCGGGGGCTGGCCCACCTTTTCCTAATCTCTGCCTCCGAGGGTGCCCCGCTCTTGTCGCGTTTTCTGCGACAGGGCGGGGCTTTTGACTTCCTATCCCCAGCACGACTCCCATCTCTTCTCTCTTCCGCGCCGTCCATTGCGACTCAATTTCCACCACTCCTTCCACACCTGAGAGATAGTGACGAAAACTGCTCCACGCCCAATCCTCCGGACTCTCCGCCAGACCGCGCTTCACCGGATTTTCGGTGGATATAACGTAACTTCTCGACCCGCTTGGCCTCGCTCCAAACATTGAAGTCGTAATATCGCGGCTGCCACAGCAGACCGGGGGCTGGCCCACCCTTTCTCGCATCTCATTCCCGAGGGTGCCCCGCTCTTGTCGCGTTTTCTGCGACAGGGCGGGGCTTTTGACTTCCTATCCCCAGCACGACTCCCATCTCTTCTCTCTTCCGCGCCGTCCATTGCGACTCAATTTCCACCACTCCTTCCACACCCGAGAGATAGTGACGAAAACTGCTCCACGCCCAATCCTCCGGACTCTCCGCCAGACCGCGCTTCACCGGATTACGGTGGATATAACGTAACTTCTCGACCCGCTTGGCCTCGCTCCAAACATGCTAGTCGTAATATGAAGTCGTAATACCGCGCGGCTGGGGGCTGGCCCACCCTTTCTCGCATCTCATTCCCGAGGGTGCCCCGCTCTTGTCGCGTTTTCTGCGACAGGGCGGGGCTTTTGACCTCCTATCCCCAGCACGACTCCCATCTCTTCTCTCTTCCGCGCCATCCATTCCGACTCAATCTCCACCACTCCTTCCACACCTGAAAGATAGTGACTGGACTTGCCCCTTGAATCCGTATCCCATAACTGGGGGTATTTCGTAGTAGTCGTGGCTGTGGGAAAGTTGGAAAGCGGCTTTTCGCTTTCCTACTTTTCCATAGCCTTTTCTATTTGGCACGCGCCGTCAACTTTGCGATCGCTGCCGTCTCCTGCGCCCAGTTTTGTTCGTACTGCACCGGGCTGACGTAATTCAGTGTCGAATGAAGTCGTGTTTGGTTATACCAGAGCAACCAATCGAGGGCTTCATCTTTGGCCTGACGAAGAGTTTCAAAGTGCAGGCCGTGCAGCCGTTCCACCTTCAGGGATCCGAACAGGGTCTCGCTACACGCGTTATCCCAGCAGTCGCCTTTGCGACTCATCGAAGCCTGAATTCCGCGCCCTCGGAGTAGCTCTTGGAATGGCTGACTGGCATACTGGCTGCCTCGATCGCTATGAAAAATCAGCTCTGTCTTGCGACCCGGATGGCGGCGGAACCAAGCCATCTCGAAGGCGTCGATTACGAGCTCACACCGCATGTCTTCTCCCAGCGACCAGCCCACCACCTGGCGGTTGAACAGGTCAATGACCACCGCCAGAAACAACCATCCTTCGTCGGTCGGGATGTAAGTAATGTCGCCGACCCATACCTGGTTGGGCTGGGCCACGGTGAAGTTGCGATCCAGCAGGTTCGGCACAATCGGCAGGCCATGTCGGCTGTCCGTGGTCGTGATCCGGAAACGGCGCTTGCCGCGGGCGCGAATGCCGTGCTGCTGCATCAGCCGTTGTACCCGCTGCTTGCCCACGCGAATGCCCTGAGCCCGCAGTTGTCTCCAGATCCTCGGCCAGCC
>Ga0224558_1002139_pt1 | contig 18796 bp, 11 predicted proteins | sample 714S32024metaG_FD_180682 | JGI IMG/M metagenome (GOLD analysis project Ga0224558, IMG submission 180682) | Peat soil microbial communities from Stordalen Mire, Sweden - 717 S3 20-24 | ecosystem: Environmental > Terrestrial > Soil > Wetlands > Peat | place: Sweden: Norrbotten County, Stordalen...
AGAAGATGCCGCCGTCCGAAGCCACCTCCCAGTAGCCGTTCCCGTCCGGGGTGGAGGCGATCCCCACGATCGGCTGGTTGAGACGGGTGCCGCCCATCGACCCGTGGAAGCCGGCGTCGCCGAAGGAGAAGATGCCGCCGTCGGAGGCCACCTCCCAGTAGCCGTTCCCGTCCGGGGTGGAGGCGATCCCCACGATCGGCTGGTTGAGGGGCTTCCCGCCCATCGACCCGTGGAAGCCGGCGTCGCCGAAGGAGAAGATGCCGCCGTCGGAGGCCACCTCCCGGTAGCCGTTCCCACTGGCGCCACAGTCCAGGATCGAGCCGGTGGGTGATGAACCGTTGAGAGGTGGACCGGTGAGTGGAACTGAGGCCACAACCAGATGGCCGGCCGCGTCGTCCGGTCCGCAATCCGGCTTGAAATACGAAACGAGGAGCTGCGACGAGCCACTGAGTTCCGGATGTCCCACGAAGGCGTAGCAGAACGATTGGAGCGGGCTCTGGCAGCCCGGCAGTGTTCCGGTCACCACCTGGGACCAAGGCCCGTTGGCCGTCGGAGCCGTGAACACGGCGAAGTCTCCGCCGATCGATGTCTGCTCGATGAGCCGCAGGCCGGCACCCGGATACGCCGCCACCGACACTGAGAGCGGCTGCCATGTGGCGGATCCATCGGTCGGAACTTCCCGGGTGACGTACGAACCAGGTTGCACGAGCGAAGCGGCTGTGGCAGGAACTGTCGTCGCGTAGACGTTCCCCGACGAACATACGACGAAGAGAACGGCGCACGTCGACGAAAACAACGTCACGTTTCCGTTGGCGACGACCGGCGACGAAAACGACGATGCCCCCGGAAGTTGCGCGCCGGTCACTGCCGGCGGAAAGACGTCGACCGGGTCACTCGAGATCCCGTTCGTCCCCGAGTCGAACTCCATGAACCCCCAGGCCTCCACCTGATAGTCGGTCGAGGACACGACGCAGACGTCCACGTAGGTGACCAGGACGTCGACAGCATCGGGCATGAGCGCCAACCCGGTTGCCCATCGCTCCGATCCCGCGGCACCGTTGGCTTGGGTACAGAGCCTTCGACTGCCGTCCGGCATGTACACGTCGGTGGGCGTCGGGATGAACTGGGCCGGTTGATTGCTCACGGCCAGCGACTGCCCGACATTGACCTCATCCAATGATGAAGGTGCTCGTCCCGGCACGGTGGGCCCTTCGGCAGCGGTGCTCCCGGGAATGATGTTGCTGAGGGTCCATGTGCCGTTGAACGTGAACTCGCCTGTGTCGCCGAACACCCACAGATCCTCGCCACCGGGAAGGGCCACGCTCAGGCCGTCGTCGCGTGAGACGGTGTACGTCGACGATTCCTCGTGGGCGAGGACTGGACCGAGAAAGGCGATGCCACCGGCGTCGTCAGGGACGGACGCCGACGGAACAGCGAATGCTGCGGAGGCAGCGGCGCTGACGCCAGAGCCCACCGCGAACACCATGACGGAAGCGATGCAGAGCGCGATCAGACCTAGCCGCCGCATGATCTGCCACCTCTTCCCGCCTCAACGACGACACCATGATCGATCTCGATGAGAGAGACCTTACTGGTGCCGCAGCCGTCGGTCACGCCGCGGCGGAAACCGACACTTGACGCCGCGAAACCGAGAACTGTCCGGCCGCTCGGGGCTGACCCGGACAGCGTCACCGAGGTTGGGCGGGAAGGAACTGAGCTGGTGCCTGCGATTCGGCGAGCGATGGAACCGCCACAATCGTTCAGCGCTGCATTCGGGCACAGGCGAACGGGTTCACGGTGCGAAGATCGACTCGGGACCTCGCGTCTTCAGCTCATGACGCGAGGTGCACTGGACCTACCGGCGGAGTCACCCAGGAGCCAACCCACCGCATCTGCCTCGAGGGGCTGAGCGAACAGGTATCCCTGTCCGATGTCGACGTTCTCTGCTCTCAACCGCATGAGCTGATCTTCGTTCTCGATTCCCTCGGCGATGGTCGTGAGCTCGAGCACCCTGCCCAGCTGCACCAAGGTGTGGACGATGGCCGCGGACTCCGACGAGTCGACAATTTCCGAGACGAATGACCGGTCGATCTTCAGCACATCGATGGGGAATTGTCGCAAGTAGGCGAGTGATGAGTAGCCGGTACCGAAGTCATCGATGGCAATGCCCACTCCGATCGCCTTCACGAGCGTGAGCCGCTCGAGAGTGGCCTGGACGTCATGCATCAGGGAGGTTTCAGTGAGCTCCAAGATCAGCATGGCGGGATCGAAGCCGCTCTCCTCGAGGGCGCCGATCGTGTCGTCGACGATTCGGTCGCGTTCGAGCTGCACGGCAGAGACGTTGACGGACATCGTGATCACGTGACCCTGGCTCTGCCAAATCGCACCTTGTTGACAAGCAGTCTTCAGCACCCACTGACCGACGGGGACGATCAGCCCACTCGCTTCGAGCGCAGGAATGAACTCGTCAGGACGGACGATGCCCCGTTTCGGATGTCGCCAGCGTATGAGCGCCTCCACGCCGGTGAATGCTCCCGTGGAGAGATCGACAGTGGGTTGGTACAGCAGGAAGAACTGGCCCTTCTCGAGCGCACGATGCAGATCCACCTCGAGAAGCCGGTGATCGTCCGCGACCTGTTGCATCGAGGGGGAGAACGCCACAGCGCAGTGCTTTCCAGCCGCCTTTGCCTGATAGAGGGCGATGTCGGCGTCTCGCAACAGCTCACCGGGTGTCGCACGGTAGCCCTCGGCGAAGCCGACGCTTGCGGTCACTGCCAGTGGAACGTCACTTTCGGGGATCTCGAACGGGGCATTGAGCACATTCAGGATCCGATCCGCCACCACCTCGGCCCCGGCCTTCAGGGAGGCACCCTCGGCCAGCACGACGAATTCGTCCCCGCCCAGGCGCCCGATCGTGTCCCCCTGGCGCAATGCATTGTCCAGCCTGGCCCCGACGCCTGCCAACAGCTGATCACCCGCTTTGTGGCCCAGGGTGTCGTTGATGTCTTTGAAGTCATCCAGATCGATGAAGAATGCGGCCACGGACGATCGCTCCCGATGGGACCGAGCAAGCATCTGCCCGGCACGATCGAGGATCAGGGCCCGATTGGGGAGCCCGGTGAGAGAATCGTGGAACGCCTGGTGCTGGAGCTCGTCGGTGCGTTCACGCACCAGCTGCAGGGCTCGGGAACGGCTCGTCCCCAGCACGTAGAGCTGTATCCCGAGCGACAGGCTGACCACGAAGCCGCATAGAAACAAGGCAAGCGCATTCGAGTTGGCGAACAATCCCGCTCCGGCAACCACGCCGAAGACCTCGACCTGCCATCCATTATTGAGATCAACGGTCTTCGACTGCGCTCCGGCTGGTGCCGAGCCCGCCTTGAAGATCACCGTCGACGTCTTGCTCGTGTAGCGAAACGCCACAGCGGTCGCAGGATGGCCCTTCAGGGCGGTGTTCAGGATCACGCTCGGGAGGATCGAGGTGCCCGTCCATCCAATGAACGCGTCACGGCGGGCCTGGATCGAATTCGGAACGATGCCACCCTGATAGACAGGTGTACCCAACACCAGTTCCGCGCTGCTCCCCGTTCCGTAGGGCACATAGGCCTCTTGACCCGAGTCCCGGACCTTCAACAGCGGCTCCCCCAGCGCGGTGGCGCAGAAGTCCAGCCCGGCCGGGGGGGCCGAATGCGCGCTTCTCGATTTTGACGCGATGGCCAGGCAGTAGTAAGGGCGGGCGCCGGGGGGAGTGACCTGGAACGTGGCGCCGGCCACGGGCAGACCCGTCGGATCGGCCTCAGCCCGTGCCGCGAATTCGGTCAGCTGCGATGCCGGAACCATCACCAGTTCGGCGAGCCCCAGGACTTCGGGATAACGCTCGAACACACGAATCGAGTTCGCCCACTGCACCAACTCGGCCTGCGACGTATCGGGATTGCGGACGACGAAGCCACCAGCACTTACCACGAGGTCCTGCTCGTGTTGAATTGCCAGCACGAGCGTCGAAGCAATTTCAGTTGAGGACGTGATGAAGGCCTGCTTTGAGTTCCGGTCATCGTCTCGGCTCACCGCTCGGGCGCTGAAGGCCGATCCAAGGGTGCCGAAGAGGACCAGCAGGATGGCCGCTGTCAGCCAGACGTAGCGGCGCGAACCGATCGGCTCACTCCGTGCTTTCGGTCGCTGCGCCATGCGCCGGCCTCAGATCAGATCGGCGTTGCAGCGGCCTCAAGCACCGTGCCCGAACCACGACAAACAAGTTGTCGGTGAGTAGTTTCCACACGTATGACATCGACGCCTTCCGATCGGACCTTGAGCCTGCGCCCTTGAGGGGGTCCTCTCGGTGGCGGGAAGCACCGTCGGGCGGGCACTGGGTGCTTCGGCTCCACGCCGCCCAGGCGTGCGTTCGTGCTGATTGCCTGCCCAGTCCTCCTCGAGCTCACCGGCTCCCCGCGAATCGAGCCGACGCGCCTCGGTCAGGGAAGTGATGCCACGGCAACAATGATGATCGCGAGCACTACGATTCCTCCGATCACCCACAGCCAGATCCACAGATCGGTGTCCTGGGCGAACGACGGTGACGGTCGACGGGCTCGACGAATCGGTCGAGGCGGGGTGCCCGGTTGCAAGGCGTGCGTGTCGTCTTCAATGCCCGCTCCCCACGGTGACTCGGGAAGCTCGGCTGGGTCCGACAGGTCTTCTCTTCGCGACACAGACGGATCTGTCCCAGAGCGCGGGAGGCCTGGACCCGGGCCTTCTTCTCCCGGTCTGATCGACCGTTTCTCGCCTCGACTGACATCGCGCACGGTGGTTCCAGCCTCCATGGCGCCTTGGATGGCGCTACCAAGGATCATCGTCACATTGGCCGATCGCCTTGAACGCGCATCGGGGCCACGTCCGACAGCGGTGAAGCACCGGCCACACCATCGATCATCGTTGCTTCGAATTGACGTCAGTGGACCCCGCCAGATCCAACTCCTCACCGGTGCCGCGCATTGCCCGCAGGCGGCTCTGGCCAGCTACTCGATGCCCATGTGTCGACAGGCCACAGTCCACTCGTCCTGCTGGCCGACGTGGACGGCGCCGACCGGATGACGACCGGGAGGTCGGGGAGATGCCGAGGACAAGGATCCACGAGCCGATCTCCCCGTTCGGGCTCGCTGGGGGCAATTCGACCAGATCGGCTCGAATGCGGTCCTACCAGCGCACCAGTTCGACGATGAGCCGCGAGACTGCCGACACTGGATGGAGCCTTGACCTGGCGCCTCCAGCTAGGCCGGTGACGGCATCGCTCCGGCAACCGCCAATCCGACCACTGGGGCATTGAGGTGCTCACCACCCTTGGAGCCCCAGAACGGGGCACCGTAGGCGAAAACACCTCCGTCGGAAGCAACCAGGTGGTAGCCCGAACCGTGAGCAGCGACGCTCATCTCGACGTTCGGCTCGTCGAGCGGGAGATTGCCTGCCGATCCGTGGAACGGAGCCCCGTACGAGAAGACACACCCATCCGCACCGACCTCCCAGTACCCACCCGTCACCGGATCGACGGCCATACCTACAATGGGAACATCGAGGTGGGCGACCGAGCGCGCATCACCGTGACTCATCGCATCACCGAACGGATAGACCGCGCCGTCCGCCCCACCAAGGAGTTGCCACCGCCGTCGGAGTCGACGCCATGCCCACGATGTCGTCCACATGATCTCCGGGACCGGGCACCGATCCATGGAATCCCGCATCACCGAAGGCAAAGACCCCTCCGTCCCCGGCGACCAGCCAGTACCCGGACCCGGGCCGGGCCGGCCGGAGCCAAGGGAACGAAGGCGCTCGAGGCCACCGAGGACGCCGACGTACAACCCTCGTTGGTGGCCGTGGAGACAACGGTGTACTCGTCACCATTGGTGAGGCCGGTGAGCGTGCATGAACCCGAGGCTCCGGTGACCGTGCAGGTCTGGCCACCGCGGGGATGATCGGTCGAATCGCTGTCCGAAACGGTGTACGAGGCTCGCGTCCCGCCTGAGCTGGGAGCGACCACGCCGACCGTGGCCTCGGCATCGCCGCCCGTCACCAGCGGGGCCGGCCGGGGGCGCCAGGAGCCACCGTGAACACAGACAGCGTATCGCCGTTGGCGTTCGTCACGTAGACAAGCGATCCAGACGGGTCGACCGCCACCCCTTGCGGAGCCGAGCCGATACCGACCGTGGCCGCGGCCGTGACCGAGTTGGTTGAGGTGTCGATCACCGAAACATGGTCGGAGCCCCGGTCGACCACACAGGCAAGCGCCCTGTCGGGACTGACAACGACACCGTAGGGAGTCGCTCCGACCGGGATCGTCGCCGTCGTCGTCTTGGTGGATGCATCGGCGAGCGAGACGGTGTTGCCGCAGTTGTTCGCCACGTAGGCAGTAGTCCCCCCAGGGTTAACCGCCACATCCACCGGACCCGTTCCGACGGTGATCGTCGCGGTGACCGCGTCGGCGGCGGCCACCCCCGGGTGGCCATGACCGCGCTGGTCATGGCCATGAGAGCTGCTGCTGTCGCGACGGCCAGGCTCCGACCGGCACCCTCATGCTTCAATGCTGGAGTGTTCCGATGGCTACCGCTGCGCATCGTTCGTACCTCTGCATGCTGGTATCCGCCGAACACGATCTAAACGCTCCGTCCCGTCATCTGGTCCGCGGCGATGCTTGAGAACCGCCAGTGTCAGTCCGCCCCTAGTTGGCGGCGAGCGGTCTACCGACATGAGCTGCGGGCGCACCTGGTTGGCGGCCTGGGACGCCGGGCTACGGTGCCCCAGGCTGACGCCAACGGTGCGGGCCGCCTGATTGCCGAATCAGGCCTGCTCAGGCCGGTCCCGGGGTGACGTCCCCGGCCGCGCCACCGGCGCCCACCGGACGGGGCGACCGCTTGGCTCGTGCTTCCATCTCCGGGGGCGCCCACCTGCTGAGCAGCACGACACCGGCGAACATGGCCCCCAGGCAGAGCGCCTGGAGGACGATGGCCGCCGGGGAGCGTCTCAGCTGCTCGCCGAAGAGCTCGACACCGATGGCGATGCTGGCCAGGGGGTCGACGATGAGCAGCGCCGACTGGGAGGCGGCGAGGGGCCCTGCGGCGAAGGCTGCCTCGAGGAGCGTCGTCCCGAGCACACCGCTGACCACTACTGCGTAGACCGGCCAGTGGAGGAACAGACCCGACCAGCCGTCATGGGCCAGCACCACGGTGGCCGCCTTGACGAACGCGGCGTCGATCGCCCAGACCAGGGCGGCGGCGGCTCCAAGCAGGGCCGCCCTCCGTGCCGGTGAACCCCACCGGCTGAGGACGACCAGGGCGACCACCACCAGGCCGCGGCTGCTGAGGGCCACCGCCCAGGCTGTGGGTGTGGGGCGGCCGTGGCCCTCCTGGGGGTCGGCCACCACCAGAAACCCGATCAGGCCGGCACAGAGCATGCCGGCCGCCCCCCAGGTCCGGGTGGCGATCGGGTCCCGCAGCCACAGAGCCCGAAGGGCGAGGGTGAAGATGAGCTCGGTGACCAGGATCGGCTGCACGGTGGCCAGTTCGCCGAAGTAGAGAGCCAGTGCGGTGAAGACGAACGTGCCCCCCATGCACGCCATCCCCAGCAGCCAGAGGGGTTGGCGGATCAGGAAGAGGAAGGTCTTCCACCCCGACCGCTTCTCGTCGGCGCCCGCGACGTTTGCCAATCGCTGGAGCACTGAGGTCAGCGCCTGGCTGAACGCGCCCAGGAGGGCGAACACGATGCTCATCGACGTGGAAGCTTCCCCATCGGCGCGTCGTGGGTCACGGTGTCTCGCAGGTGGCCGGCTCGTGGTTCGGCTCGGGGATCAGGCCGAGCCTCCAGGCCAACCACGGGAAGGAGTCCTCGAGTGCCTGGCTCCACAGGTCGAAGTCGTGGCCCCCGGGCCGCACCAGCACGCAGGTGGTGATGCCGGCGCGCAGGGCCTCGGGCTGGAGATTGTGGGTGGCCTCGAGGGGATCCACGTCCTGGTTTCCCACTTCGAACCATCCGGCCAAGCCGTCGAACTGGCCGGAGCGGAGGATCTGCACGGGGTCGTGGGCGGCGAACTGCTCTTCCGATCCGTCGAAGAGCGTGTCGATCGTCACGGCCAGGGAGGTCTCCTGGTACTGGGGTGAGGCGAATCCCGAATAGCTGGCGAAGGTCGGATAGACGCTCGGGTGGCGGAGTGCCAGCATCACCGAGCAGGTGCCGCCGGCCGACAGGCCGCCGATGGCGAGCGAGCCCGGGGCGGTCGAGGCCGCAAGCCGGCTCCGGGCGTAGGCCGGGACGTCGACTGCCAAATACGTCTCGGCGTTGCCGAAGCGGCTGTTGACGCATTCGGAGTCCACGGTCTCCAGTCCGTTCGGGTCGGGCATGACGATGATCGGCGCCACGCCGTGGTGGGACCGGGCGAACGCGTCGGCCGTGTTGTCCGCATCGCCGGCTCCCGACCAGTCCGCCGCGCTCCCGGGTTCCCCTGGCAGCAGGACCAGTGTCGGCAGAACGGGCCTGACCTCGGCGAACCAGGCGGGTGGTAGGTAGACGTACGCGGGCCGGGTGGCGAAGTGGGAAACCGTGGGCGGGATGGTGGCCATGAACACCACACCCTGGTCGGGAAGCTTGCCGGTGGCTGCGACCTGGGAGCGTATCTCGGCCAGTTTTGGCGTCTCGACGACGTTCTCCGGATCGAGGCTCACCAACCGGCCCAGCGTCGGATAGGAGTCGGACTGCTGGTTGACCGTCCCGGCCGCCACGACGAAGGTGAGCACCACGGCGGCGGCGGCCGCGCTTCGCCGCCCGACGCCGGAACCGTGCCAGCCGAGCACGGCCGCGCAGACGGCCAGGAGGAAGAGGAAGCACCAGACGAACGCCGTCCACGGGAAGTCCGATGGGACGAGCGAGCCAGCCTCCAGGACCAGGGCCACCACGCCGGTCACGCCGACGGCCACCGGGACACCGACCCTCAGTTGCCTCCGCCATCCACCGTTGCGCCAGTCGAAGGCCAGCAGGAGCACAGCGACGGTGACGCAGACCATCAGGACCGGAAGCCACCCTGAGACGATCGAGATGTTCACCATGGGCTCCCTTGCCCCGAGCGACACTGCGACACTGCGGGTGTCGTCGCGCGTTCAACAGGAAGAACCTACCGCCTGGCCTGCCACGTTCGGGGTTGGTCACCGGTGCCGGCCGGTCCCTTCCGGGTCGGTCAGGAACCCGGCTCACCAGGCGCGCCGTCGAGACCCTGTGTCGCCAACCAGCGGGACAGTCCGGCGGCGTTCGAGTGGACGCCGTTCATCACCTCGAGCTTCTTCCGGTGCTCCTCGGCCACGCCGGCGAGATCGGACTCGAACGCCACGGCCAATGCAGCGGCGATGTCCCGCCCCTCACGGAAGGCGGCCTCGGCCACCTCCGCCCAGTGCCGTAGCGTCCCGTCTGCCTCCTCGAGCACGTCCAGCGGGTCGGTGAGCAGGCCGTAGTGGGCCAGTGCGAGGGACGTCGGTCGACGTTTGGCCATGCGGCGCAGCGAGTGGAGTGCCAGCCCCAGATCGAAGTCGGGTGGGGGTGTGGACGGGCGGAGCACGCCGGCATCGGGGAGCTTGACTCCTACCGCGTCCCCCGCGAAGAGGACGCCGCTCAGCGTGTCGTGCAGGGCCACGTGGTGCTTGGCGTGGCCGGGCGAGTCGACCGCGATGAGCGACCGGTTCGAGCTGACCGGGATGGCCTCCCCGTCCTCCAGCACGTGGATCCGCTCGGAGGGCGTCGGATCGAGGCGACCGTAGAGGGAGTCGAGCAGGGGTCCGTAGACCCGCGACGCCGAGTCGATCAGTCGTGTCGGGTCCGCCAGGTGCCGGGCACCCTTCTGGTGGACGTAGACCGTTGCCTTGGGGAAGGCCCGGGCGACATCGCCCACGCCTCCCGCGTGATCGAGGTGGATGTGGGTGACCACCACGCCCGCCAGGTCGGACGCACCGAGCCCCAGCTGGTCGAGCTGGGCCAACAGGACCGGGACCGAGCTCTGGCTGCCGGTCTCCACCAGCACCGGGGCGTCGCCCTCGATCAGGTAGCCGGCCGTAACCCGCTCCCAGCCCCCGAGGAGTGTGTCGAGCTCGATGACCCCGTCGGCCACGGTGACGCCCGCTCCGGGTGCGGGGGGATCGTCCGGGTCGATGGGATGGCCGGCCTCGTGCTGGTGGCCAGCTCCGGCTCCTAGCCGGTGGTGGTGTGCTCCACTCATACGGACCTTTCTCCCCTTCTCGCTCGGGCACGGCAGGCAAACAGGTGCCCACCCGGGTCACCGCCGAGCACTGGTGGCACCCTCGGCGACTACTTCGGCCCTGCCTTGGCCGTGCGCTTGGCCGTGCGCTTGGCCGGCGCACCGTCGGCGGGCTCAGCTGCGCTTCCCTTTCCCGCCACCTTGGCGGCCCTCGCTACCTTCGTGGACCCTGGGACCCGCTTGCCCGTACCCGTGGCCCTGGCCGGAATCGTCCCCTTGACGGCCCTTCCGACCTTGGCCGTCTTGGCCGTCTTGGCCGTCTTGGCCGGTGCCTGGGTGGCCACAGGCGTCGCCTTCGTTGCGGAGGGTTTGGTCGTGGGCCGGGCGCGGGCCGACCTGGCGGTGGCGGACGTGGTCGCGCCACCCTTCGCCGCTGCGGCCGACGCCGGGGCAGCCGCCCGCTTCGTCCGTGCGACCCCCCCGGCGGAATCGCCGGCGCCCTCGACGAGTTTGGACAGCATGTCATGGGCCGAGAAGCCCCCCATGTGGAGCTCGCGGCTACCGCTCTTGCCTCGCGTCAGCGACCGCCGGGCCAGGCCGAGAATGACGTGGTCGGCAGTGGGCTTCTCGTGGCCGGCCAGCTTCGAGGCCGAGTTGACCAGGGACACGTGGGAGAACGCCTGGGGGAAGTTGCCCACCAGTCGCCCGGCCACCGGGTCGTACTCCTCGGAGAGCAGGCCGAGGTCGTTGCGCAGGCCCAGCAGCCGGTCGAGGAGCTGACGGGCGTCGTGGTCCCGCCCCAGCATCGAGAGGCAGTCGGCCAGCCAGAAGGAGCAGGCGAGGAACGCCCCCTCCCGCCCGGAGAGTCCGTCGACGTCGCCGGTGTCGGCCGTCCGGTAGCGGAGCACGAACCCACCGTCGACCAGTTCGCGCTCGACCGCCTCGATGGTGGCCCGCACCCGCGGGTCGCGGGCGGGGAGGAACCCGACCAGTGGAATCATCAGCAGGCTGGCGTCGAGCTCGTCGGAGCCGTAGTACTGGGTGAACGATCCCTTCGAGGCGTTGAAGCCGAGGTCACAAACCTGGTCGTGGACCTCCTGGCGGATCTCCTTCCAGCTGTCGACTGGTCCATCCATCCCGTACTTCTCCGCGGTCTTGATGGCCCGGTCGATGGCCACCCAGGCCATGACCTTCGAGTGGGTGAAGTGCCGGCGGGGCCCCCGCACCTCCCAGATGCCATCGTCGGGCTCCCGCCATCCGTCCTGGAGGAAGTCCATCAGCGACAGCTGGAACTCCCAGGTCGGGCTGTTCCCCGGCTCACCCGCGGGCTCCGACTCGTAGAGGGCCGACATGACCTCCCCGTAGACATCCAGTTGGAACTGCCCAGCGGCCGCGTTGCCGATGCGAACCGGGGCGGACCGCTCGTAGCCGGGAAGCCAGTCGATCTCCCACTCGTCGAGACGCCGCTCGCCGGCCGCCCCGTACATAATCTGCATCTGGGACGGGTCACCGGCGATGGCCCGCAGGAGCCAATTCCGCCAGGCCAAGGCCTCCTGGTAGAAGCCGCCCCGCATGAGGGACTCGAGCGTCAGTGTGGCGTCGCGGAGCCAGCAGAACCGGTAGTCCCAGTTGCGGCTCCCGCCCAACGTCTCGGGCAGCGACGTGGTGGCCGCGGCCACGATCCCCCCGGTGGGGACGTAGGTCAGTGCCTTGAGGGTGATCAGCGAGCGCACCACTGCGTCCCGGTAGTCCCCTTCGTAGGTGCACTGCGACACCCAGTCGGTCCACCAGAGCTCGGTGTCCTGGATGGCATAGGCCGCGTCGACGGGGCGTGGAGGGATCTCGTTGGCCGGGAACCAGGTCAGGGAGAAGGGGATCTGCTGGTCCTCGGAGACGGTGAACTCCGCCACCGTGGAGAAGTCCTGGCCATGGCATTCGACCGGCGTCCACAGCGAGAGCGCGTCGGGTCCGGCGATGGCGTTGAGGGTGCCGTCGGTCCTGCGGACCCAGGGGACGATCTGCCCGTATCCGAAGCGGATGGTCAGGTTCATCTCCATGGTCACCTTGCCACGCACTCCTTCGACGAGCCGGACCACTTCGGGGTGCTGCTGGCGGATCGGCATGCAGTCGATCACCCGCACCGTCCCCTCGTCGGTCACGAACTCCGATTCGAGCACCAGGGTCTCCCCCCGGTAGTGCCGGTGGGTGGCGACATGGGATCCTTTGGGGGCCAGCTTCCACGACCCGTGGTCCTCGTTACCGAGCAGCTTCGCGAAGCAGGCGGCCGAGTCGAAGCGGGGCAGGCACAGCCAGTCGATCGAACCGTCCCGCCCGACCAGCGCCGCGGTGTGGAGATCACCGATGATCCCGTAGTCCTCGATAGGGAGCGTCATGCCCAATGTCTAGTCGGGCGCCACACAGGGAGGGCTCATGGACCACCTGGCGGCAGCCGGTGTCAGTCGGAGGTGCAGGCACCCGTCCCCGCCGCCTTCGACTCCGACACGGCCCGGACCACCCGCGAGAGCACTCCGGGCGAGGTCAGGGCATACCCGATGTCGCCGCTGGTGGTGGATCGCGAGAACACCACGCCGATGACCTGGCCGTCCGGCTGCACCAGGGGGCCGCCGGAGTTCCCCGGTCGGACCGTCGCCTGGATCTCGTAGACGTTGCGCACGGTGAGGACCCGTCCGTAGATGTCCCGGCCTTCGGCCTCGAAGACAGCCATGATCCCGGCCGGGTCCACGGTGAACGGCCCGCCCTCCGGGTAACCGAGCACTGCGGCCTCGACCCCGCGTGACACCTGGTCGGGATCGAGGGTCAGCGAGGGCTCGTCGAGTCCCACCACCCGCATCACCGCCAGGTCGTAGGACGGGTCGAACAGCAGCACCGTGGTCTGGTGCGGACCGTGGTCGTCCACGACCATCGGATGGTCGACACCGGCCACCACGTGGGCGTTGGTCACCACCAACCCCGGGGCGACCACGAACCCGGACCCCTCCTGGATCTGGCCGCACCCGTCACCTACGACCTTGACCGTCGACGGGCCGGCATGGTTGACCGCTTGTTCCAGTTGGGCGTTCCCGGGAAGCGACACCGGTCCGGCAGATGCCGGCGCCAGCTGTGCGAAGACCGGAGGGAAGCCCTCGGCGGACAGGAAGGACTGCACCTGTGAGAAGACCGACGGCGGTGCCGGGAGGACCGCATCGAGCGATCGGATGATCTCCGACCGGTCAATGGCGGCGTTGAGGCTCAACGAGGAGGTGTTCACCAGCGTGCTGGCCAGGAGCCATGCCGCCAGCAGAGAGGCGGTCACCGCCACCACGACACCGAGGCCGGAGTCGACGGAGCCCGCCACGCCCCGGTGGACGCGCCGGAAGGCGATACCACCGAGGATCCGGCCGGCCACCCCGCAGAACGTGGCGATCCCGAGCATGGTCGAGAGAGCGACCACCGCGCGCAGCGATGGGGAGTGAACCCAGCGAACGGTGACCGACGCCGAGAGGGCCCCGAGGTAGAGGCCCACCAGGAAGCCCCCGAACGACAGCACCAGGACGATGGCACCCAACCGCAGCCCCTGGATGGCGGCCAGCACCACGACCACCACGACCACCACGTCCACCAGGTCCATCACCGGCCCCCTCGGCCACCACGGGACCCCGCGCTGCCGCTGGAGCGAAGCATCAACACCACCGACGTACGGTAGACGGACAGCCATGCCGACCGAGCGTCATCACCGTCGATGCGGGCGTCCACGTGGCAAGATCTCCGGCACAAACGGACAATCCGTGGGCATCGGCCAGAAGGCGGCCAGCGCCACGGAATCGATCGGGGTTCACCGTGAGCGATCTGACACCGCCCTCAGAAGGCGATCCACCGGAGGAGGGGGCGCCTCCGGTGCCGGCCCCACCGCCCCCTCCCCCGTTCGGGGCGCCCCCGGCGCCCCCTCCCCCTCCACCTCCTTCACCTCCGGGATCCCAACCCGGCGGAGGCGCTCCGCCTTACGGCCAGGCGCCGCCGTACGGCCAGGCGCCGCCTTACGGCCAGGCGCCGCCTTACGGCCAGGCGCCGCCAGCTCCGCCCTACAACCAGGCTCCCCCCGGCTCGCCGTACGGCTTCGTCCCGGTGCCCGTCGACCGGTTCGGCCGACCCCTGGCCGCCTGGTGGCAACGCCTGGTGGCCATCATCATCGACAGCCTCATCCTCGGCATCCCCAAGACCATCCTGACCTTCATCATCATCGGCAGCTCGATCTCCGGTGGCGGGTACTACGGGACGAGTTGGCGGGGCAGCCTGATCGTGCTGGGTATCGTCTTCGCCGTCATCGACATCGCCTACTTCGCCATCCTGAACGGCGGGGAGAAGGGCCAGACCGTCGGCCAGATGGCGCTGGGCATCTCCGTGCGGGACGAGGCCATGGGAGGTGCCATCGGGCCCCAGCGGGCGGGGATCCGGATCCTCGTGCTCTATCCGGAGATCCTGCTGAGCTGGCTCCCCGTCATCGGGGCGCTCGCCGGCGTGTACACCATCGTCGCCGCCCTCTCGCCGTTGTGGGACGACCGCCGACAGGGGTTCCACGACAAGGTGGCCCACACCGACGTCATCACCGTCCGCTGACGCCGGATCCGAAGTGGTGAGCACCTCTTCGACACTCCGGCTGTCACCATGACGGGCCGCACCTCCACGTCCTCCGCCTCCACCACGGCAGGGCCACCTTGCGACCTTCGGGGGTCGTGGGCCCGCGTCCCCGGCCGGTGCCGGGCGCGATGGGGGCTCACGCTGTCGACCGTGCTGGTCACATTGTCGGCCACCGCCTGCACCGCCACGCCCACCACCGATGCCAGCCCGACGTCGACGTTCGTCGTCGGCTCGCCCTGGCTCGGCGCGTTCAAGGCAGTGACACTTCCTACGCCGGTCAATTCGCTACGGGACGTGGACTGTGCCACGGCCGAGCTGTGCTGGGCGGTGGGGTCCACCGCCGGGGTCTCGGGTGCGCCGAACGGTGCGGCGCTCATCGCCACGACGGACGGAGGCGCGACCTGGACGGGCCAGCCCATCCCCCCCACGGTCGGCTACCTCTCCGCCATCGCCTGCAGTGACCGGCACCACTGCACGGCGGTCGGACAGACCGCCTCCGGACAGGCGGCGGTCATCACGACGACCACCGGAGGGGCGATCTGGACCCAACAGGCCGCGCCCGCCGGCGTCCTCGACATCACCACCGTGTCGTGCGAGACCGACCGCCGATGCCTGGCCGTGGGCTCGACGGCCGGCGGTGTCGTGGCGCTGGTGTCGGTGACACCAGGGTCGGCGTGGACGGCGGCGGGGAGCCTGCCGGCCACCGTCTCGGGAGCGACCGGAGTCTCGTGCATCGGCGACCAGCAGTGCTGGGTCACGGTCCACACCTCGGTCGATGCCGACCATGTCGCAGGCGCGGTGGCTCTCACCTCTGACGGCGGCACCACATGGACGGTGGTCCCGACCCCGACCGGCATCGGCTACCTGAATGCCGTCTCCTGCCTGCCGGGGTCGGGCGGGGGCAGCGGGGCCGCTCCGTTCACCTCGTCGACCGGCGACGTGGCGTCCCCCTCTCCGGTCACATCGGGCACTGCCGCGACCACGCCATCGGCCACTACTCCGCCGGTCACCACCGCGCCGATCGCACCGACGACCACCGCACCCGTCGTCGGAGCTGCCGGTGTCCGGTGCACCGTGGTCGGCACGACTGCGGCAACCCTGGACGGGGCCCGGTCCGGCCGCGGCGTGCTGCTCACCACCGACAACGGGGGAGCCACCTGGACGCGTCCCGTGGTGCCCGCCACGACCGCTGCCTTGACGGGAGTGTCGTGCACGGCGGTCGGCACCTGCATCGCCGTCGGAAGCGCGGTGGCCCTCGTCGCCGAGGGCGGCGTCGTCCTGGTCAGCGGGGCCCCGGCCCGCCCCTGGGCCCGGGCGGCAGCCGTCGGCGTGCCCCAGCCCCTGACCGCGGTGAGCTGCACATCCACCACCAGCTGCGTGGCGGTCGGCGAGTCGATCAGCGAGCACCTCGTCGGAGGCTGACCGGCTCCCCGGAGCCATCCGCAGGAGGTGTCGAGGCCACAGCTAGCCTCCCCTGCCATGGGAGGGCGCCGGAACCGAATGAGCGGACTCGGGCCTCCGCCCCGTCACAGCACCTTCCTATGATCCACCCTGTGCCCACGACCCCGGAGACCTCGTTCGACCCGGCCCCGCTGCGTCCGAACCAGGTGACGCCGAACCCCTCCCCGCCCGCCCGCGGAGCGGACGGCCACCCATGAGCAACGTCGAGCCCCTCCGACCCGCCCGCCGCCGGCGCTCCACGGCGACCTCGTCCTTCGGCGTCGGTCGCCGCGAGGCCCATGACTCCTCGACCTTCTACGCACGGTTCGTCCCACCGCGCCTGTCCGATGACTCCGGAATCGCGCCACCTGCCGTCCTCGACGCGATCTGGGTCGGCGACGCCCGGGAGATGGACCGCTACGGCGAGGTCGCCGACAACTCGGTGGCCCTGGTCGTGACCTCACCGCCGTACTTCGCCGGCAAGGAGTACGAGACGGTGCTCGGCGTCGGGCACGTGCCCGCGGACTACGACGCCTACCTCGGCATGCTGCACGACGTCTTCAGCCAGTGCTTCGACAAGCTCGAGCCCGGTGGGCGCATCGCCGTCAACGTGGCCAACCTCGGCCGCAAGCCCTACCGGTCCCTGTCCCGGGACGTCATCGACCTGCTCGAGCGCCTCGGGTATCTCCTACGGGGGGAGATCATCTGGCAGAAGAGCCACGCCGCCGGGGGGTCGTGCGCCTGGGGCACCTATCAACGGCCGGGCAACCCGGTCCTCCGCGACGTGTCCGAGCGGATTGTGGTGGCGTCCAAGGGCCGGTTCGACCGTGCCCTGACCCCGGACCAGCGGGCGACAGGGGGCCTGCCCAGCGAGGGCACCATCACCATGGACGAGTTCGTCGATGCCACCATCGACATCTGGGACATCCCGACCGAGTCGGCGACGCGGGTGGGCCACCCGGCGCCGTTCCCGGTGGAGCTGCCCCGGCGGCTCATCGAGCTCTACACCTACCGGGGCGACCTGATCCTCGACCCGTTCATGGGATCGGGCTCGACCGCGGTGGCCTCGGTGCGGACCGAGCGCCGCTATGCGGGGTTCGACACCGACGGGGGCTACGTGGCCCTGGCCGAGCGCCGGGTGGCCGCCGAGCGGGCCGCCGAGCCCGACGCCTCGGCAGGCACGGCGGTCCCGAGGAGGGTCACCGTGCCTCCGGGCCGACCGTCACCGGCCGATGGCGGCGAGCCGACCGAGGCCGATGAGGTCGGGCTCGGTCAAAAGGCTCGGGAGCTGGCGGTCCGGGCGCTGGCGGCATGCGGGTTCGAACACGTCGAGCGCAAGGTCGCCTACCGCGATCTGGGGATCAGCGTGGACTTCCGGGCCCGGGACGCCACCGGGGGGCTGTGGCTGTTCGAGCTGTCCGGTGCCTATTCGGCCACCCGACCCGGTCTCCGACGCCCCGAGGTGATGTGGCGGTCCCTGGGAAAGGCCAGCGTGGTCCACGAAGCGCGCCGGCTCGACACGGCGCGTGACGACCTGGGCCCGATGATCCTGCTGTCCACCGATCTCCCGGCTCCCCGATCCGCCGGGGGCAAGGCACTCCGCGCCGTGCAGGGCGACGACCGGAGTGGGCCGGTGTTCGACGTCCTCCAGCTCCTCGACCCCGGGTGCATGGCACGGCTCCGCTCCTACGGCACCAGCGGTCGGCCGCCCGGATGAGCGACCGAGCCGACGGCGGCCCCCACCGTGCCCGGTGACCGGACGACGGCCACCGAGCTCGGGACTGCGCTCGGCACGCTCTCCTATCCCGACCTCTCGGCCGCCCTGGCCGGCCGCCCGGCCCAGCTCCGGGTGGCCGAGGACGTGTGGGACCGGCTCGACGCCATCCACCGTTCCGGCCGGTTCGCCGACGAGCTGACCATGGCGTTCGCCAACGGCCGGGCCCTACTCCAGGCTCCCGACGGCCTGCGGGACCGACCCCCGCGGACGGTCGAGTGGACCGGCGGACGACGGCCACCGGGGGACGAGGTGGCACCCATCGACCTTCGCATCGACCACGTCTACCTGATCAGCTGCAAGTACGAGTCGGACATCCTGGCCAATGCCTCCCCCGGCCGGGTCTTCGAGGGACTGCTGGCAACCTCCGGCAACTGGGACCGGGGCGACTGGTACGCCACGGTGGCACCCCGGGAGCTCGGTGGCCTCTATCGGGCCTGCGTCGCTGCCACCGGACTGGCCGCCCTTCCCCCGGCTCCCGGTGCGTGCACCCGTGACCAGCTGGCCACCCTGCGCAGGGCCCTCGGTGGCCGTTCCTATCCCGACGCCGCCTCCCGGGCGGCCTACCTCGAGCTCTGCCGTGCGGTCAGCGAGGCCTCGGCGACCCGGTGGTCCGACAGGCTGGCCTCGTCGGGCCTGGCCCCCGAGACGATGTTGTGGCGCCTGTTGCGGATCGGCAGCGCGCCCTACTTCGTGTTGGGCAACGACCGGCGGACCGGGGCGCC
>Ga0224558_1002141_pt1 | contig 18787 bp, 18 predicted proteins | sample 714S32024metaG_FD_180682 | JGI IMG/M metagenome (GOLD analysis project Ga0224558, IMG submission 180682) | Peat soil microbial communities from Stordalen Mire, Sweden - 717 S3 20-24 | ecosystem: Environmental > Terrestrial > Soil > Wetlands > Peat | place: Sweden: Norrbotten County, Stordalen...
ATCAGATCTTTCAGATTACCACTCTGGTTGATAATGTTGTATGACTCCGCTCCGCTTCTGTCCATAAAAGCAATTGTACATCAGCGGAAGCGATTTGACCAGCCCTATTCTGAAAATTAGTTGGCTAATGGATAGCTTCTGACTTTGCCGTAGCCCTGCAAGCACTATTTAGTAATCTCACGCAAAAGGAATTTGATCATCAAGTAAAATATTATGATTATGAAATCATGTTGAAATGCCCTTATTGTAATGATTGTTTTTACAACAGAAATTCTAAAAAACACTTGGACAAACATGAAATAACAAAAGATAAATTTACACAGGAATATGGTGGTACTTCTGCGGTAGAAATAGTGGCAAACAAAATAAAGCAATGGTACTCACCAAATAATAATAAATGGTCAATGCAAAATGATAGCCAGAAATCAGAATTATATGGTGATTATTGTACATTTACAACAGATGAACAGAAAGAACGAAATATTAAAATCAAGCAAGATATAATAAACGGTGAAAAAAAGCCATTTCTAACAGAATATGTAACTATTAATTTAATTAAAGGTCATCTTAACCATAAACATACCATAGGGATCTACCCTTGGGGGGATGGTGCTGGCTGGATATGCCTTGACGTTGATACTGGAGAAGATGCGCTTAATGACACAAAGAGAATCGTTGATACACTGGTTAAATATGGTATTACCAGAAAGGATATCCTTGTTTCTTTTAGTGGCAGAAAAGGGTATCATATCGAGTTCTATTTTCAATATAAATTGACATATAAGCAAATTAAATTTTTAGGGGAAAAGGTTTGCCGCTTATCTGGCAGTGACATTCATCTAAAAAATAATAATAGGAAAATAGAAGTAAGGCCAACAGAAGGCGCAGGAATCAGATTGCCTTTTGGATATCATAGAAAAGCTGAAAAAAAGATGTATCTCCTAAACAAAGATTATGAGCAATATGATTTTCAGTATCAAGAATACATATATTTCCTAAATATGGATAAGGTTAAGAATAACATAGTGAGCGACATTCTTTCTTCAAAAGACACCCCAGCAGATGAACAAGATGAAACGGAAGAACAGAAAACACAAGAAGGACAAGAGGAACAAGGCAATAATAAAAACGAACAAACTACTAATTTGGATATCGACATGGATGATGAGCAGGGAGAAGAGTTTTATGAATATAAATTCGCAACTTCTATTGAAGCAAGAATTAAGGCAATTGAAAATAAATATTACAATGGTTTGAAAAACGAAAACACACATCATTCCTGGGGCTTAAAAATAGCTATATGGATGCGAGATATTAAGAAATGGGATCGGGACACCGCGGAAGAAAAAATCATTGAGTGGACTATAAACAATTCTAAATATATTAAGAAAGAAAAGAATGCGATATATGATGCAAAAAAGATTATAAAATCTATTTATGACTCGCCAAATAAAATGAAATACAATCTTGAGAATGGACTCGTTGCCAGAACTATTAGATTTTATCAGAATGAAATAAAAATGGTCAAGAAAGTGCAGAAACAGGCTAAGAAAGAAATGGGAGCAAAAACAAATTCGCCTAGCTTGCTATATTTTACCTTTATATGTTTGTCAAAATACTTTAATAAAAATCCTTTCTTTATCAGCAGAGAGGACTTAAAAATCTATAGCAAATTGGCAAATGAGACATTTATCAAATGGGTTAATTGGCTGAAGGAGAAGGATAGAGAATATATTAAGGTAGTTCATATAGGCAATAGCTATCAAAAGTTGGCTAATGAATACTATGTTCCCTTGTTGGATCGAGTGCATGAAAGGGGTAGTGATAGCAATGCCATTATGATTGATTTAGGGAGTGATGATGAATTAAATATTATAGATTTATATAAGTTTGTTATTAAGTGACTATATACTATATATATTAAGAAACTCTTTATTCTTCTTCTATTGGTGGTCTAGTATTGGGAAATGGATGGCATAGATAAATAGAGATATATTAAGATAAATGGAGATAATCTTTAATATACATGGCACATGTACCATCAAGGCATATAAAGAAGCTATTTATACGATTATATACAGGTAGTGTTGGAGAGGGAGAGGGAGAGGGGGTAATGCCTTCCCTCAACCCCATGAATGGGATGAACTATATTATAAGGAGTGCTGAGATATCAATTATATAGATGATATAGATACGGAACTAGATCTGATAGAGGAGAACGATTTATTTGATGATCAGGAAACCCAAGAAGATTTTTGGCTTGATTATTATAATGATGAATTATTTATATAAATCTAAAAACGTATTATTAAGAGATTTAAAGACATTAAAAGAGATACAGAGCTAATTTAATTATATCAGGTCTAATTGATATTCTTTTAAGAATATTTAAATAAATGGAGGTATTTATATATATGAGTTGTGCAGTAGTAATCCAGAAAGAATCGGATATTTTCCTAGGAAGCGATTCTGCCTTATCCGTTACGATAGGCGATGATTTATATAGACTTAACGAAGATGGACAAAAATTATTTATAATAGATGATAAGGTAATATTTTGTAGTGGTAAATGTCTAGTTTCGGATTTGATAATAAATACTTTTTCACAATCAAAAAACAGAACTATTGAAATATACAGAGATATAGCTCAATCAATATGTAACAAATATAAAGATGATGATTATTTTGAAAAATATACAATGGGTAATTTTATAGGAGTTATGGAAGATGAAAAAGCTGTATTATACCAGATAGACCCGAAAGAAAATTTTAAAATAATAAAAAACATTGCTGTAGGCGATCAAATAGGTTTATATACTGGGGGTATTAAAGCCGAAGAAGCCTTTGAAAGCGCACATAATTATATCAAAAATAAATATAAACTAAGTGAAGTATATCAAAACACGTTCAATGATATATCATTTGAGGGAATTGGAGGTCAATTATCAGTATTACGGCTTAACCAGCAAGGCATTAGCCTATTTTATCAAAATCAGATTAAGGAAAAAAATAGTATTAAAAGATATACTTTAAATAATGTGTTGGCATGCGCCCATTCCGTAGTAGCCGAGGCAGTATATGGTCAACTGATCTGTGGAGAGCGGTTAATCATAGATGCCTCTGATTCTAATGGCACTAAATTCTTTCAGGTAACTTCAAATGGCGTGATTATAGACGGCGAGGCGTTGACCATAACTAATTTTGAGTCATCACCTATAGGACAGCAAGTAGTCTTAGTAAATACAGCATATAATGATGTAACGATCAGTTCGGAAAATGGGATTGTTTGCACTTATGAAATACCCTCTGGAACAACAGCAACATCTAATGCCCAAGTGATCATGAACGGCCAAGATGGTTTTCAACTTCAAACCTCCACAACTAATGGTCAATCTTGGACTACTGTTTTTTCTGTACCTACAATAACAAGTGGAGGGATAGTCGCTGGCTCCGTTCAATGCCAAGGACTTTATGCACAGAACGCGTATATACAAGGTACGGGATGGTTTTCTGATTTATTCATTGGCTCTCAAGAAATTAACGCGCTAATAGATGGTCAAATCAATGGTCAAGCAATTGCAGCATCTACAGTGAGTGACACTCAAATAGCCAATGTTTCAGCAGCAAAAATAACAGCAGGAATAATTGTGGACACAATCTCCATAACTGCCCCAATTATTAATGGCGGGGTTATAACAGGAACAACTATTAAGGGCAGCGTTATTGAGTCAATCAATGGTGGCGGGCAGCTAAATGGCATGTGTGTGATTGGGGAAGATTTAGGCAGTGTATATTACTACCAGAACGGAACGCAGACAGCAGCAATGTTAAATAATGGATCGGCAGGGTTTGAACTGATGCCCTTTAATGGCTATGCATTATCAATTGGCAATCCTGATGGTTCTCCAGTTAAATTTGTTGGAAATGTATCGTTTAGCGGTGCAACTGTTACTGGATTAACTTCGGTGGCTGTATTCGGGTAAAAAAAGAGGATTTCAGTTGGATTAAAAGGAAGAAAAGAGCAGGGGATATCCTACATTTTGCTAATATCCCCTGCTTAATTAATTAAAAATGGAAAAATTATTTATACTGACTAAAATCAATCCTATAGGTTGCAATATGAATTGGATCTAAATTATAGATTAACTCAGCGGGCTGATTAACATCAATTTGATCACTTGGAAATTCTACTGTAAGATCTTGTTCATAAGCAGGAGGATTAGGCCATGATGAACTTGTCTCGGCTAATTGATCACTATTACCAATATCTGTAGGTTGAATAATAGTATTGCCTTGTTTCAAAACAACTACCAATGAAGAGGCATAATCGATACTACTACCATATGTCTGTACATCGAAACATATTAAACTTTTCATTTCATTTGCATAATCTTTTCCTTCGTTAAAAGTATAATTTTGATATTTGATGGCTGCTAAACATGAAGCTCGGACTATTTCAAAGTATGGAGTCATTATCATTACATCTGGAGTAAATATATCACAGTTATTGCTTGTTGCATTGAGTTGGTAATTTGGATTAAATGTATTACTAACATATTCAAAACCCTTTTGACCAGTATTTATTGCATCATTAATTTCATCATCTGATAAGCCAAATATTCTTGCTTTATTATCGCTAGGTGTCTGTGATGCGACTTGTGTAGGGCCTTGTTGTGTCGAAGAACCGTTTACTGAATTATTTGCAGAGCCATTTATTGTAACTGTTTGAGTGCTACCATCCCAACTTATATTTATATTAAAGGCTTTCGCTAACCAACTCACAGGTAGGCATACCCTATTGTCACCATCTAACATTGGAGACACATCCATTGTAATGTTTTGATTATTTACCTGTAATACATTGCTTCCTATTTGAAACTGGGCAATCTGACCATTATCATTTATTGTAGTTGTTTGACTAGTTGCATTCCAAGTAATATTGCTGTCGCTTATGCCAAGTGCATCGGCTAAATATCGAACAGGCAAGTATACTCTATTAGCTTTTATAAAAGGTCGTGTGTCCATTGTCTTTGTTTGACCTGCAACTGCGTATTGAGTTGACCCAACAGTAAATACGCTTGTTGGCGCTGTAGTGGTGGTTGTTGGTGACTCTGTAGTTGTAGCTATGGGTGTAGGCGCAGGCGTGGACGTTGTGTTGCTGCTAACTGCGCCAGTATCATTGTCCAATGTTTGAATCTCAGCAAAAAGAGTATTGGCAACAGTCCAATCGTTATTTGTAACTGCAGTTGTTAAGGCATTTGATAAATCTGAAAGGGATGGCGCAGTGTAACCATTCAGCTTTTCTAATATTGGCAAGTCTTGTTGAGAAGCACTCACAACTGATTGAAGACTATTTAATACATTTTGTTGAGCCGAAGTTATCTGGCCTTGATTAAATGCAGCGGTAATCTGTTGCGCTAATACTTGAACCTCATTAGATAATGTACTAGCAACTGAATAATCATTATTCTTAATAGCTTGGATCAAAGCTGTTGCTACATCTGTGAAAGAGCTACTAAGGCTTGGTTGAGTGTAACCAGAATTCTGTTCCATAGTTTGCAAGTCTTGTTGAGCCTGACTTAACTGGCCTTGGCTGACTTCGCTTTCAAACTGCTGCTCAAGTGCCTGACTGGATGTGGCAGCTATTACTGGACATACGGCAACTGAACCAAGTAAAGCCACTGAGATTACTCCTATTCCTAACTTGTAAAACAACCTGTTCAACCTAACCCCTCCTAATTATATTTATCTGGAAACTGAATACTTAATATATTTTTTATTGACTCATCTAAATTATTTACTGTTTGAGATATTAACATATTGTTTGCTATATCCATCTCTTCACTTATTTGCCCTAATAATTGATCTTCTCCTGCATTTGGAAATGGATTATTCTGTATGGTTTCTGTCAATTCGATATAGCCAGAACTTTTTTTCACACTAGCGACATATTTAGCTATAGGCATGTTTTTTGTTGTATCTATAGTATTAAAATTATTAACCGATTCTCTCAAATTATTAATTATTACTTGCAAGGCAGTTGGCGTTAAGTCAATGCTATCAACTAATTGATTATTATCGACAGTATCAATAGTTTGTCTAAAATCTTTTGCAATTTTAACTGACTTATTCTCATATTGTATGTTGTGATAATAATTTACAAAAAATATCCCTAATAAAGCAATAACAATTATTGACGTTAATACTATACCTGAGATTAACATAATCTTGTGTTTATTTTTATCCCTAATATTGTGATTATCTGAGGTATCATTTAATGATTTTTGCTGATCTTCATTTTCAATTACATTAAGATTGTTTATCACTCCTTCACTATTAGATGTCTGCTGAAAGCCACAGTCACCACAAGATTGGTTTTCCGCCCCTACATCAGAATCGACCATTCATACCCCTCCCATTTTATTTGAGTAGTTGCCATACAATTCCATTATATCTGCTTAGACGAAAATCGTCTACATCCACTTTTCTTTTCCTTTACTATGGACAAAAGATTCCATGTAAAGGATTGGTAATGTGAAAAAGGGCAATATCTGCGGAGCAAGAATAAAAAAAGCTCGTGAACAAAAGAAGATGGATCAGGTAGATCTAGCTGCTGCGATGGAAGAGGACTACCAAATTAAGATTACGCAAAGTGATATCAGCGAGATCGAACGTGGGTTCAGAGGTATTAAGGATTTTGAGTTAGACGCTATAGCAAGGATTTTGAAGGTAAGCCCTGGTTGGTTATTGCGTGGAAAGGAAGATTAACGGCTATTGATAGATACTTCTAGGATGGAGACCTGCATATTCTTTTGTTTTGTCATTCGATAAAATGAAAGTAATTCCTTTGTTGAAAATAAGCGATATATGTCGAGTTATGTCCATAGATTTATAGATGGTGCCCTACCTAAAAAATAGCCAGTAGTATCAAGGTTTCTGGATACGAAGAGACCGGCAACTATTTCTGTACCACGGTATTGCTGGTCACTGATTCCGGGAAATCGGCCAGCTATTCGAGCAATGACCGACCGGCTGCCGGGTAAGGGTGGCCCTGGACAATATAAACCGGCAAATGGACAATATAATTCGTCTGCTGGATATTATGACCGGCAAGGTGGCCCTGGCTCCTGTCATGGACAATATATGATATATAATTCTATATCCTCTTTTAATTACCATTAATCAGCTATATAATGTAATGAATGTAATCATAGAGGAGGAAATAAAATGGGATATCATAGTATATTTTCCGAATTCTTTAACGCTAAAGTGACATTAAAAAAACAAAACGGTGAAGAATACACTGATATTCCTGCGAGTGTGCAGAGCAAAAAAATATTTATAGATGATGTTTCTATTCCTATAGAAGAAGGTGATCATTTAGTTAGAAAATTGCCTAATGGTTTAGAGGAATATTATCTAGTTTTAGATAGAGGATACTTTGATCAAATTCAAGATATTGAAGCTCATTATCAAGTATCTGTTCAAAAGGAGAGTACAAGAAAATTAAACAATAGTTCAACTAACAATTATAATATTAATGGCACAAACGAACGAATTGTTATCAATTCTACAGATAATTCACTTAATATCAAAAATATTAATTATGATAAAAATTTGTTTGATAGGCTAAGAAATATTGTTAATGAAAATGTCCAAGACGAATCTGAAATAATTGGAGCAATTAATAACATGGAAGATAATATAGGTAAGCCTTCATTTAAGGACAGCTATAATAACTTTATACAAAGTGCTGCTAACCATATGGCATTATTGGCACCTTTTATTCCTTTACTTACGGATTTATTAACCAAACGCTAAATGTATTATATCATTTACTGCACTTATATGTAAAAAAGATACTTAAAACACGTCCTTAAATATTAGTAATAAGGTGAGCATATGCTACAGAAATATTGTGATCTAAAAGAAATAAAAGGTAAAAAAATTTATATTGTTGAAAAACATAATTTAGCTTTTATAGCATGGGTTGATCATCGAAATACTTTATCTCAATCTCCGGCCTTGATTAGTTTAGATCATCATACAGATACTCATAAACCGTTTGTATACTATATAAGTGAAAAGTGCATCCAAGAAGGTATTATGTTAGATGATATTGATTATCCAAAATATGCACAACAATTACTTGATAAGATTGATATACATAATTTAGATACTGTAATTGAAGCTGCAAATAATCTAAAGAATGATGAACAAATAAAAGTTGCTTTAAATAAAGATATATTATCAAAAGTATTTATAATATCATATAGTGAAAGCAATGATAAACCAGCTTCATTTGAAGAAGATGAATTTTTAAAGAATTATTATCCAATGCAGTTATTAAAAGGTTATGAAGCTACGTTACCTTTTAGGCCAAAAAGGCCATATACTTACCCAGATTCTAAATTGTATATTGTTGGAAATGAATGTTATGCTGGTTGTAATAAAATGCCTCATGATGACGATTGTACGTTACCACATTTTAATCAGGCTATTGAATCAGAATTCCTATTAGATAAACTATCAATAATAAATCAAATGTCCCCTGGCATTGTTAAAAATGGCTCTTTAAATACTGATTATGTTTTAGATATAGATCTAGACTATTTTCACACAACAAAATCAATTCAACCAAATGATGCTAGTATATTTCATAAATTAATACATGGTGCTGGAGCAATTACTATTGCTAAAGAGTTGGGTTGGGTTGCGAACTGGAGAAATGAATACGATTCAACGCTTGATAGCCAATATATACTTCAACAATTGCTAGATCATATTCAAACAGCATTATAATGATATTCATAAATTAGAGTCAAAACCAAGTGCTGTAATCAAATACATTTTTTATTACCAAAATTGCAAACAGATTAGGTAGCAATACGGAGATTGAGAGAGTATGAGTGAGATTGAGAGAGGTAATATTTTGGCCTAACTCTAGCTCTTGAATATTTGCCATGTAACGAGCGGAATTACTGCGGTAGGTATGAATGCCTTACCTGGCAAGATAACGCCTTTATAATGGCTTCAAAATGATTATAAGAGGCAGCAAGGAAGGCCCTTGGGTTTGGAGATGTACCAATAAAGGGATTGAAGCTCTTTAAGACTAAAATAACCGGCAAGAAGGCCCGCACCCTGATAGGCGAGCTATCCAGATAATTTATTAACCAGGCAGGTTATTCACCTCTTACTGCCTGGTTTTTTGTTTTTAGGGGTCTCCCATAGGATATCAAGGAGAAAACAAGGTACATATGTTTGGCGAACAGTCATTAAACTATATGATCTAAACTTTGTGGTCTCAAAGTTTAATAGCCGCTCCTTTAGGGTTTCGATTATGACAGAAAAAATAATAAACTTTACGAATGGTATTGAAGTATAACAAAGTTTATTATATAATAATGTCAGTATCGAATAAGGGAGGAATGGTGAGTATGGCAAAGAAAAACGAGCAACCTAATATCAAAAAAGCAGGTTTATATATCCGAGTCTCTTCCAGGCGACAGGCCGAGGAAGGCTATTCACTTGAAGCACAGCGGAAGCACCTGGAGGACTATTGCCGATTTAATGAATTTGAAGTTTATAGGGTGTACAAAGATGAGGGTATATCTGGAAAATCTCTGAATAAACGTGAAGGGCTATTAGAGCTTTTGAAGGATGCGGAAGCGGGTATTATCAACAAAGTCATATGTATGAAGCTAGATCGTATATCCAGGAACACCAAAGACCTTCTGACAATGGTTGAGAATTTTAAAAAATGGAATGTGGAATTTGTTTGCTCCAAGGATAACATAGACACGGCTAGTGCAGTGGGTAGAATGTTTCTGACTATTCTTAGTGCCGTGGCACAATTTGAAAGTGACGTTGCGAAAGAACGCACATCAGATGCGAAGATGGAGCTTGCGGCAGAAGGTAAGTTTGCCGGAAACAATATCCCTTTAGGCTATTCATACGACAAGCTAACCAAGGAATTCTCTGTTGTGGAATCGGAAGCGGTAATAGTGGAGAGGGTTTTTAACGAGTATTCCTCTGGCAAGAGCATGTATGCCATTGCCAAGGGGTTTAACCAGGATGGATTAAAAACCAAGCAGGGTAAGGAGTTTATGAATCCAACAATCAAGAAGATTTTGACTAATGGTTTCTATTCGGGACGATATGCGTATGAAGGGATCATAAGCAAGGGAACCCATGAAGCTATTATCAGCGACAGATTATTTAACAAGGTTCAGGAGATATTAGGAAACGAAGAGGCATTTTAGCTGGGATAAAATAGTAGTGCAGTGGGTTTTGCAATAATTTTGATGTTGGTTTATTCATCATAACTAAATTCACATTCACACCCAAACAATTGTCCTCCACATTTGGGGCATTGTTCCATATCGCACCCAGCTACGTGATATTGTCCTTTTAATGCGGCACAGTCATGACACGGTATATTTGAAAAATCCTTATCTACTTCAAGCCATATATTTTCATCTCCGTACTTTACTCTGGGATATGATTTGTTGTTTGCTATTAATGTGGTAATATTTTGTGCATCAATTATTTCTTTTGGAAAACTCTTTAATACCTCAATTCCATTATAAAATATAAATTCGCTTTTAAAATATTCTAGTAAAAGTGCCTCAATATGCCATAAGTTTTTCGATATATGATTATGCAACTCACCATCAAGATATTTTAAATGAAATGAAGTAATAAATTCAAAAAGCAAAACATAAATCCCTTTCAATTCCTCAACTGAACAGTCAATTTCATAATGCATCATTTGATTTCTTAAGTCAATAGCTTTTAATATTTTAAACTTATCTTTATCCTCCAGAGGAAGATGTACAATGTCTATTAATCTTTCTAGGGCATGTAAAGTGGAAACTGTATTCTTTCTTTTATCAATGTTTTCATATATAAGGACTTCGTGCTCTCTTTTAAGCCTCTATTTCAACATAAGCTCCATTGATTGAATAATATTTATTATAGCAATTTTCCATGCGGTATTTTCCTCGTTTGCTTTATCGAAATAGTATAGTGATGAATTTAAAAAATCATATGCATTTTCAAGTATATTCATTTTGAGTTTCATTATCATCTATCCTTTAGCTATTATATATTCTTTTCAGAAATGCATATAAATATCGGAAAACGATGCTATGTTTCAATCTTATTTCGACATTTAAGGAAACCATTCCTATATTCTGGAAGATTGGGTAGAAGTACTGCTTAAGTATATATATCTAAACCCGATTCATTGACAACTGCCATAATACCCGCCATATTACTAATACTAGCAACCGGAATTAAAATGGTTACCTTACCATTTAGTTCAGATTCAAGATAATATTCTAAATGTGGATCTTTTAGAGTGATTTCTTTTAAAAAGTTATTAACTATATCTTTCTCAATAGTTATCCTAAATTTAAAATCATCATTAACATAAACTATCTTATTAACTTTACGCCTATCTTGTGATGTTAATCTAAGCAGTATAAATTCTAGCCTATCAAGTCTATTTGTAATAATATTTCCATTACTAATAACTATATCCATATTAGCTAATGAAATAGCGCGATATACAGGGTTATCAGGCATAAAATCATATATAGCATTTTCAATCATTTTTTTCAGTCGCGTTTTTAATTCCTGCGATCCAGCTATATCGTTAACAAAAAAAAGAGTACGCTCATCTGAAATGTCAAATGGAAGATTAGTTCCTTTTGTTGCAATACATATAACAGGCTTACGAAATGAGTGGCGTACAGCTAATTCATACATAACGTTAGGATTAAGCTCAGATAGATTTGCAATTACTAAATCATCTTGAATTAAATGTTGTATTACTTGATTTGTTATTGATCCAGCTTTTGTTATTTCATGAGCTATTTCTACTGTGAAGCCAAGATCTTCAAGAATAGGCCGTATAACAGAATTCATTAAGCCTTCAATTGATCTTCTTATTGAAGAACCTTCCTCTCCAATTGGGGAGATAACAAAACAGTTGTGCCCTGCGAAAGCCTTCTTAGGTGCGTTCAAATTAACTCTCTCCTTGAGCGCCTTGGCAATTATGCACATTTCACCTGACTTAATCTTACCATTTCGACACACTGAAGGTAAAACCTGCTCCCCACATTGGGAAATGAAAAAAGAGAGATTAGACCATGAGGGGATAGAGTACGGAATTACAGGCGGTAGTTGAAGAGATAGCCGAAAGTTGAATAATGCCATCGGCTTTATATTTCTTTTCAGAAATTTATTGTAATGAACTATACCAGTATTGTACAATAATGAGGGCTAATGGCATGAAAACTATAATAAATGGTAGATGTGACAGATAATGTATGATATTAGAAGCGGCAACAATAGGGTAGGTGGTAGGGCGTACATTACAGAGTCATGAGGAACGTATGTTTGTAATGGCTTAGTAGTTGTTTGGGATCAGTGAAAATTAATTTTTACCATCGAATCAAAAAACCTTTTAATCTCATTAATTGCAAGCGCAGCAGAGTTTAAATTAGTAATATCTCGCTAATTTGATCTCTCACTATTTTTAAAAACAAAACGGCACTTTTTAAAACTCCTAAAAACCCTCTCAAATCGCTCTAAATCACCTCTAATATCGCTTCATACTTACCATCCAACTAACTTACTTCCCAACATTCTTACAGCCTTTTAAATCACTTAAAAATAGTTGTTTTTAGCTCTAAATAGCCTTAAATGTATCTTAAAAACACGTAAATTAGTTAGAAATTGACTAATTTTCATATGGAATAGTTCGCTATATTATGGTATCTTCATTTTTCGATATGGAAGAAATGTAGAAAGAGGGGACATGGACTTTGGAGTACAAGAAATGCCCGGAATGTAATTCTGATGTTGAAAGTGAGAATAGCTTTTGTGGAAAGTGTGGATATAACTTTGGAGAGATTATTAATGAAGATGTTGAGGCAGAGGGTATAAATGGTATAAAAGATCCAAAAAATACGAAAAAGCCATTATTGAAAAGGTTAAATATTAGGCAATATATATTGAATAATAAGAGAATGGTAATTATTGTGTGCTGCATAATCGTTATAGCTATAATTTGTTCAGGTATTGCATATAATAACTATATTACTCAAAAGAATTATGTCAATTACGCCAATAACTTTGCATTACCAGTAATGTTAATAAATGCAGACGTTTCTCTTAGTATGACTATATGCCAAGAATATTCTAGCATATGGAGTGAGGCAATTGATAATGGTGGCGATTTTAATCAAGGTATTCAACTTATAAAGAATGCTAATACAGACAATGGTACATTCAAAAACTTTGATAATGATAAGCAATTAATTGATAATTCTATGAAAGAGTTATCTTCTCCTCCAGCTAAATATAACAATGCATACTCGGATTTGGTTAAAGTGTACGGGATATACACACAGATTTATTCACAGGCCGAAAACCCAACTGGTTCATTAATTAGTTTTAATAGTAATATTAATGATCTTCAAAGTAGTTATACTGAAGCATATAATGAACTAAATGTAGCAATTCCATCTAAATAAATAAAAAGAAAGAATTGGATTAATAGGCAAAGAGGTGGTCACTAAATGGTTCCCGATGAATTACTTGATATCATATATTACGGTAGAGAATCACGCAGTCTCGAATACAAGCAATCTTTAAATTGGAATGACAATGAGCACAAAGCTAAAATTGTTAAAAGCTTACTTGCATTAGCAAACCTAATGGATGGCGGCTATCTGGTTCTTGGCGTAGAAGATGGAAGTTTTGAGCCAATTGGAATGAGAGATGAAGATTATGTACTTTTAAATCAAGATGACATTGCAGACCATGTTAAAAATTATGCAGATCCTTATTTAGAATTTGAGCTAAATACAATTGAAGATAAGGGAAAAATGTTTGCTGTTTTTAAAGTATTTGCTTTTGAAGAAGTACCAGTGTTATGCAAAAGGCAGTATCCAGGTGCGCTAAGACATGGAGCGATATATACAAGATCAAAAACGGGTAAGCCAGAAACTATAGAAGTTCCAAATCATGTGGAAATGAGAGAAATAATTAGCACGGCAGTAGAAAAAGGAATTAGACTTTTCTTAGAAAAGAATAAAAGAGTAGGGATTGGTTTATCTATGGAAGTAATTACCGATGATGATAAATATGATAAAGAATTAGGGGGCATATAAGTCTATGGAAGAGATAGTTGAAAAAATCCGTAGCAAAGGATATTGGAGGGTTGTCATACGCCCTCAAAACTATAACAATGAATGCCTATCTGACCTCTCTGAGTGTCGAGATATATTAAGATCAAGCGTGGTAAGTCTAAGGGGATGGGACTATCCATATTATGATTTCAACAAAATCAAGAATACCCAAGAGTATATAACTTCACTTTGTGATTTTGACGAAGTGGGTATTAGTGAATACTGGAGATTTTACAAGAGCGGTCAATTTTTGCACCTTCTCTCTATGAGCGAAGATTGGGCAAGACACTATTCATTTATAGCAAATAAGGGCATAAAAGGATTGGATTTTATCCCAGCCCTATATAGGGTAACAGCGGTTTACGAGTTTGCATCTCGATTAGTTTCAAAGATGCTATCGCCTAATGATAGTGTTAATGTATTAATTGAACTTTATGATACGGAAAAGCGTGAATTAATTACGTCTGATATTAGCCGTAATATATATAGACATGTATGTATTATTCCTAACATAAAAAAGCCCAAAACAATAACTGTAGATGAAATAATATCAAAATCATCAGAAATATCGATTCAAGTTGTAACGGAAATATTTGAAACCTTTAATTGGGTTCATGTACCTGTTGGACTTTTAATGGAAGAACAGAAGAAATACTTAGAAAAGAGATCGTGATCAGGAATATAATAGCTTGATATAGTCGTGCTTTCCCAAGGGATTCAAGACTACTATAAAATTGTATGTCTCATATTATGCCCTGTGTGTGATTAGAAAAGTGGGATAGGGGGTTTATCCCTATCTGCTTTTATATGGTGGCAATAGGTTATATAGAAAGAAATTAAATAATATAGTGGAGGGCTGAAATGGAAATTAAATATTTTAACGCTTTGGTTCAAATTGTCTTGAGCGGCCAACAAAAATTGTTTGATCAAATACCAGATCGTCAAACATTGTTGAGAAATATTTTTGAGAAAGATATCCTTATACCTATTAATGAAATTGATAAAGATATGATATGGGGTATTGGTCGAACAAGATATTTAACAGAGGATAATAAATGGTTGCTTGGCTTTCTTTATAGATGCGTAGATGCATCAAAAGTATCTACGATACCGCAGGACTGCAAAACACCAGATGAAATTAAGAAACTATCGGGCATGATTGTCAATATGACGCCCTTTATTTTTAATTTTTCGACACAACATATTTATACACAGAACAATTATTCAGTTACTAGAACACCAAAAGCTGCTGCAGCTATATGGCTTAAGATAATATCTTATCAGTTAAGAGATTATAAAAACGATATAAATAATATATATGTTCAACCTATACCAGAGAAAGAAGAGTTCTGGAAACAAATGGAACATATTAAGGTTATGAATAGAGCAGAGTTAGAATTGTTTGGGCCTAATTATTTAAATGAAGAAAGAATTAAATCGCTTTATAATGATTTTGGGCGACCAGTAGATTCACAGGGATTAGAAATCATTTTAAAAAATTATAAAGAAGGGTTAAATAAGGATGCAATGGAAATGTTGATGCTAATTAAATATATATTAAATGGTGGAGGAAAGGGACGATTTAAAGGGCTTGATAAAGATAAAAATGAAACAACTGTTTATACGGAAAAGAAGTTTGAAAATATTCCTGTGCAAGTAAAAATTATAGAAGAATCCGATCAACAAGAAATGGCTATTATACTCGAAAGAATAAAGACATATGAAGAAAATAGACATGAAACTCATTAAACTATTTATAAAAGTTGTATGTAAAGTATTAATATTTCCATTATACATTATAATGTATTTTGTTGATGATAAAGTTATTGAAAGAATCTCAAAAAAAAGATTTTCTTTAACTGATGCAAGGCCACATATATTAATAATTATATTGATGGTTGCATTGTATTGTGGTTATAGATTAGGAATTTACAATATAGATTTATCAAAAATAGCGTATATATTACCGACATGGTTAGATTTTCAGGGCATTCTTTTTGCAGCTTCACTTACAGCTTCTACTTTTATTCTTTCAATATTCAACCCTAAAAAGATCAAAAATGATTACCCAAACAAAGATACTGTAATTGACGATATTGTAGATGATCTTAAAAGAGCAAATATGATTATATTTATAGTGTTAGTTTATATATTTATTTTATTTTTTGGTGTATCCGACAATATAATAAAATATAATTATATATTAATAATAATTGGTATATCGTTTTCCTTTTGGTCATTAGGAGCTATTGAAAGTATAATTAAAGGTATCTTTGATTTAATTAATATAGAATAGTATTTGATTGCTCAAAATCTGTTGTAATTTACTGCCAGACCGGGTTAATTAACCGTTTGCCGGGATGACATTTGCCGGGAAGAATCTATTGCACTTAAAATTGCAATATGATATAATATGAATAAGGATTGAATGTGTCATGATAGAAAGATGATAATCTGATGAGGCTAATTTAATATACCTTGTATCACTTGGTAGGTCTGACTTTAATAATTTAACAATCTTTTGCAACTTGAGGTAAGACTCAAAATCCGTTCCTAGCGATAGGGTGTGGGTTCAAGTCCCTCCTTCGGCACCATATGAAAGTCAGACCCTGCAGGCGATGCAGGGTTTTTGATTTTCCCGGAATATATTCAGCGAGTGAACAAAAAAGGAAGTTGGGGATAATTTGGGGACAGTCTTGTTCAATGACTCCGAACCTGACTGAGAATTACCTAACTTTCCTTCTCAGGAACGCTTCCCGATTCTGTTCATATTATGCATCAGATGCCATAATAAGGTAGGGGAGTTGTTCTATACGGACGATCAGGTAAAACGTCATGATAATCTTATCTGTAAGCCATCTGGCGCTTATAATTTGTATGCCGCTTTTATTGGGCCGAATCCGTCAACGTCTTTTAACCCCTGTAGCATTGCTCCGTCAATTGACCCGACATCCTTTATAGGGCCATTTGCTGTGATCATAGGCGATGTTACCATTAGAAGAAATGTTTTTATTGCCCCCAATGTCAGCGTTCGGGCCGATGAAGGATTCCCCTTCCACATCGGATCAAACACAAACCTTCAAGACGGTGTTGTCCTGCACGGGCTCAAGGATGGCCGAGTGTGCGTCGATGGTGAGGAATTTTCCATATACCTGGGCGACAACATCAGTTGTGCTCACGGCTGCCTCATTCATGGACCCTGCAGGCTACATAATAATGTATTCGTGGGCTTCAAAGCCATTGTTTTCAATGCTATCGTTGGCGAGGGCTCATATATATCTACAAATGCCCTGGTCACCGGAGGCATCAACATCGCGCCAAGCCGTTTTGTTCCCGCCGGAGCCGTGATCGATACGCAGGCCAAGGCCAACGCCCTTGCGCCCGTGCCCACATCCGACAAAGAGTTCGCAGAAGATGTCCAACACGTGAATCAGGAGTTTCCCTCGGCATACTCCATGATGTTCGGGTCGATCAGATGTAGTTGCGGGTTAGCATGCGACCCTGAAAGCCTCGATGAACTCAACAGATAGCTTCTGCAGCTTCTGTGCATCCGAAAGCCGGTCGCGGACACCCGTCGGCAACTGGCGCCAGCAGGCTGGCATCTGGTTTGGCGCCGGAACTGTCCAACTCTGCTGCGGCTAGCAGAACCCGAGCACTCTGGTACGGACACTGTCGTGGGACGGAAACTCCTGCTCTGTTCCGACAATGTTATGCAGAGACTCTTAAAAGGCTTCGATGTCCTTGCAGTCGCCATCGGCATCACCGGCATTGTTGGGTGTATTCTTCACAAAGATCATCCGCAATAGTCACCTTTTTTGGATGACGGCCAATCCGGCGGAGTTCATTCTTCCGAATGGCCGGCAGTTAACCCGCTTGCCGTTCCAGGTTGTAAATACCCAGTCTTCTCCGATCCACTGATCGCCAATCCTCGCCAGTATCTCCCGGGCCAGGGCTGCTTTATCAAATGTCCGAAGAACGAGACAAGTGAGCGCCTGATCGCCGTGCCGGCGTCCACAATGGCTTTACTGAAGACGTGCTGTGAGGAGATTTAGGTCCACGCTTTCCATGAGTGGATAATATGGTCTGAAATGAGCCACCGTTCCGGTGGATGAGAGCCATGAGTCCGGTAAAACTGAGCCACTGTTCCGGTCAGAGAGCCATCGCCTCTGTAGAATGTATCTATGTACTGTCCAAGATAGCACATTATAGGAGAGTCATTTCATAGCCAGCTACCGGGAACTTTCGGGATCTGCAGAGACTTTAGCAGCGATCTTCAGTATGTTTTGCAGCGACAGCAGCAGCAGGTTCAGGTCGTCATCCGACAGGTTGGACAATTTGGATTTGAAGATGTCCGCATTGGCCCTGTACAATTCATCCAGGCGTTCAAGGCCTCGGCCGGTGATGGCCACATTGATCACCCGCCGATCGCTCTTATCGGGGCGCCTTACAACCAGCCTTTCATTGATCAGTTTATCGATCAGCGGGGTCGTGTTGGACGGGGAGATCATAAGCTGTTTCCCGATCTCGGATACGGGCATCGCTTTTTGATTCTGCAGCAGCATCAACACATACGACTGCGAGTTGAA